>Ga0207709_10000229_pt1 | contig 70907 bp, 69 predicted proteins | sample KBSM34metaG_FD_184397 | JGI IMG/M metagenome (GOLD analysis project Ga0207709, IMG submission 184397) | Miscanthus rhizosphere microbial communities from Kellogg Biological Station, Michigan, USA - KBS M3-4 metaG (SPAdes) (version 2) | ecosystem: Host-associated > Plants > Roots > Rhizosphere >...
GCAGGTTGGCGCGGCGTTCGCCGGGCACGTCCTGCCAGACCTTCTCGCCCTTGTGGTCGCCGAAGTGCACTTCGCGGTTGGCGTCGCCCGGGTTCAGGAAGATGCCCCAGCGGTAGTCGCGCATCTTCACGTGGCCGAACTGCGCCCAGCCTTGCGGGTCGACGCTCACGGCGGTGCGCAGGTACACCTCGTGGTTGGTGGAGCCCTCGGGGCCCACGTCGTCCCACCAGTTGATGAAGTTGGGCTGCCAGCCTTCGAGCGCGCGCTGCAGCGTGCGGTCTTCGCCGAGGTTGACGTTGTTGGGGATCTTCTCGCTGTAGTTGATCGTGCTCATCGTTGTTCCTTGGATTGTGCGGACTGCTCTGTGCTCAAACGCGGTTCAGGTCGAAGCCGGCTTTCTGGCCGGTGCCGTAGACCTTCAGCGCGCCCTTTTCGCCGACGGCGTTGGGGCGGTTGAAGATCCAGTTCTGCCAGGCCGTGAGGCGGCCGAAGATGCGGGTGGCCATGTTCTCCTTGCTGGCGAAGCGCAGGTTGGCTTCGAGGCCGGTGAGCGCGTCGGGCGACATGGCGGCGCGCTCTTCGATGGCGATGCGGATCTCGTCGTCCCAGTCGATGTCGTCGGGCGCGGCGGTGACGAGGCCGAGCTTCACGGCTTCGTCGGCGTCGAGCGCCTGCCCGGCGGCGGCGCGCGCGGCTTCGAGCGGTGCGGCCTCTTCATAGAAGCGGCGCTGCAGGCGGCTCTGGTCGTTCACCATCGGGAAGAAGCCGAAGTTGAATTCGTTGAGGGTGAGCTTGGGTGCACGCGCGGCGTCGTCGGGCAACGCGAGCATGTAGGTGCGGTCGGCCGCGAAGGCCAGCTCGGCCAGCGTGCCGGCGAAGCACGAGCCGGCCTCGACCAGCGCGAACAGGCTGCGCGACGACACGTCCAGGCGCGCCAGCGTGCGGCGCAGGCCGCCGATGGTTTCGCGCACCAGCCAGTGGTCCTTGTTCGCGAACATCACGGCATCCGATGCGAGCACGGCGGCGGCATCGCCTTCGGTCTTGAGCAGCCAGGTGCCGACGTCGAGTTCGTTGGTGCGCAGGTTGAGGATGGCGTCGTCGAGTTCACGGCACACGGCCAGCGGCCACCAGGCGGCGCCCGCGGCTTCGATGGCGGCGATGTCGGCCGGCTGGGTGCCGGTGGGCGCCTTCACCGTGATCGTCGCGGTGCGCTTGCTGCGGTCGATCTGCACGTTGACGTTGGCATACGCGATGCCGTCGGCGCTGTCGGTGCGCTCGACGCGGGTCAGGGCCACGCCCTTGGCGCCGGCGGGGCGGTCGCTGCCGGCGGCGAGTTGGGTGGCGCGTTCCTGCACGGCGGCGGGGAACTGCGCGGGCTTGGCCACGGCATCGACCAGGCGCCAGTCGACCGCGCGCTGGCCGCGCACGCCTTCGACGCTGGTGCAGAAGATGTCGGCGAGGTCGTGGCGCACGTGGCGCTTGTCGGTCACGCGGGTCAGGCCGCCGGTGCCGGGCAGCACGCCGAGCAGCGGCACTTCGGGCAGCGAGACGGAAGAAGAGCGGTCGTCGACCAGCAGGATTTCGTCGCAGGCCAGTGCCAGTTCGTAGCCGCCGCCGGCGCAGGCGCCGTTCACGGCCGCGAGGAACTTCAGGCCCGAGTGCTTCGAGGTGTCTTCGATGCCGTTGCGCGTCTCGTTGGTGAACTTGCAGAAGTTCACCTTCCAGGCGTGGCTGGAAACGCCGAGCATGAAGATGTTGGCGCCGGAGCAGAAGATGCGGTCCTTGCCGCTGGTGACGATCACGCTGCGCACTTCGGGATGCTCGAAGCGGATGCGGTTGAGCGCGTCGTTCAGCTCGATGTCCACGCCCAGGTCGTAGCTGTTGAGCTTGAGCTTGTAGCCGGGGCGGATGCCGCCGTCTTCCGCGATGTCGAGCGTGAGGCGCGCAATGGCGCCGTCGAAGCTCAGCGACCAGTGGCGGTACTGGGCGGGTTCGATGCGGTAGTCGACGCGCTGGGGCGCCTGGAGCGTGGTGTCGGTCATGCGGAAGTCTCCTGTGGGGCTGTGTTCAGAAAACCGTGAACAGGAATAATAATGCACTTCCTTGTTCCGATGACATGCATCATGCTGCATGCAAACAGGCAAGTCAATGCCTGTTGTGCTTTTTTTCAGATTTCAGGCAGACGAGGGATCAGGGGTACGTGCGGAGGACACCGGGTACTTCCCTCCGCGAATGTCCCCCGGGCTTCGCCCTCCTCCTTGATTTCGCTGCGGGAAGCACCCAGTGCCCTGCGCACGGGGCACGCGGTCGGGTCACGGCCGATCAACCACCGCTCTGAAACGCTCACGCCGATGGGGTGCCTTGCGCAGCGAAATCAAGGAGGAGGCCGCAGGCCGGGGGACATTCGCGGAGCAAGGTACCCCGTCGGCGGGAGCGTCGCCCTGAACAGCGAACGCCCCAACGCCAGCAAGCGGAAACTCAGGCCAACCCCATCGACTGCCGGGCGACCGCACGCAGCGCCTGAAAGCTCTGCGGCAACGTCTTCCCACTGGTATCGACCGACAGATCGGCCTTCGAATAGAAGGCAGCGCGCCCGTTCAGGATGCGCCGCAGGTCTTCCATGGCCTCCTTGCTGGCCGCCATCGGGCGGGTGTCGCCCTGCGCGGCCACGCGGCCCATGTGCTCCTCGGGCGCGGCCTGCAGCCACACGGTGGTGCAGTGCGCGAGCAGCTCGTTGAAGGTGGCCGGGTCGGACACGATGCCGCCGGGCGTGGCAATGACCACCTCGCTGTAGATCTGCACCGCCTCTTCCAGCGCGCGGCGCTCGTAGCGGCGGTAGGCGTTGGTGCCGTACAGGTCGTGGATTTCGCGCACGCTGCAGCCCGCCAGCTTCTCGATCTCGCGGCTCAGCTCGATGAACGGAATTTCGAGGTCTTCGGCCAGCATCTGGCCCAGCGTCGACTTGCCCGCGCCGCGCAGCCCCACCAGCGCGATGCGCCGGTGCCGCGCCGGGTCGACCGAAGCCGTGCCCAGCATCTCGCCCAGCGCCACGCGCACGCGGCGCAGGTCGGCCTCGCTGCGGTGCTCGAGCAGTTCGCGGATCAGCAGCCACTCGGGCGAGCTGGTCGTCACGTCGCCCACCAGCTCGGCCAGCGAGCAGTGCAGCGCCCCGGCCACCTGCTGCAGCACCAGGATCGATGCGTTGCCGATGCCGTATTCCAGGTTCGCCAGGTGGCGCTCCGACACGTCGGCCGCCAGGGCCACCGCCTTGCGCGTGAGGCCGCGCTGCGCGCGCAGGTTGCGCACGCGGTCGCCCAGTGCCACCAGCAGCGGGTTCTTGGCCTCCCCGGCCACGGCGGCGCCGTGGTTGCCGGTGCCGCCCTCGGGCGCGGTGGCCAGCACCGCGTCTACATGCTCGTTCATGCCATTCCTCGTTCTTCGCCGGGATTGTGCGCGCTCAGGGTAAACACCATAGATGCACTATATTGCTTGACACCTGTTGTCTCGCTGCTTATTGTTCGATCACACGCAAGATACTGCACACGCAGACTTCCTGCAAGAAGACGATAGTTCATCCGTTCGAGGCCCACGATGTCCGACACCCCCACGCCCGCCACCGGCAAGGCGGCATTTCACCAGCTGATCGCCGACCTGACCGCCGAGATCGCCGGCCAGCCGCTGGACGACACGCTCGACCAGTGGCTCAACGCCACCCACGGCGCCGGCAGCGCCCGCTTTGCGCAACTGCGCCAGGCCTGCATCGGCGGCGTCGCCGAAGGCTGGCTGTGCGATCGCGAAGGCGGCGGCATCAAGTACGGCCGCGTCTTCAAGGCCGAGGACGCGCTGCACCGTTTCTCGGTCGACGTGGTCGACATGCAGGACCTCGCCGGCCCGCACCACACGCATCCGAACGGCGAGATCGACCTGATCATGCCGCTGGACGACACCCCCGCCGCCACCTTCGACGGCCGGCCCGCGGGCTGGTGCGTCTACGGGCCCGGCACCGCACACCGCCCGACCGTGGCCCAGGGCCGCGCGCTCGTCCTCTACCTGCTGCCCGAGGGGCAGATCAAGTTCACTTCATGACCGACCTTCTCGCCAACCACGTCGCCGGCCGCTGGCAAAGCGGCACGGGCGCCGGCACGCCCCTGTTCGACCCGGTGCTCGGCACCGAACTCGCGCGCGTCGACGCCACCGGCCTCGACCTGCCCGAGGCCTTTGCCTTTGCACGCGAACAAGGCGGCCGCGCGCTGCGCGCCCTCACCTACCGCCAGCGCGCCGGCCTGCTCGCCGCGCTCGTGAAGGTGCTGCAGGCGAACCGCGACGCGTACTACGAGATCGCCACCGCGAACTGCGGCACGGTGAAGAACGACTCGGCGGTCGACATCGACGGCGCGATCTTCACGCTGGGCCAGTACGCCAAGTGGGGCGACGCGCTCGGCGACGTGCGCGCGCTGCGCGACGGCGACGCCGTGAAGCTCGGCAAGGAGCCGGTGTTCCAGTCGCAGCACCTGCAGGTGCCGACGCACGGCGTGGCGCTGTTCATCAACGCCTTCAACTTCCCCTCGTGGGGCCTGTGGGAAAAGGCCGCGCCCGCGCTGCTGTCGGGCGTGCCCGTGATCGTCAAGCCCGCCACGGCCACCGCCTGGCTCACGCAGCGCATGGTGAAAGACGTGGTCGATGCGGGCGTGCTGCCGGCCGGCGCGCTGTCGGTCATCTGCGGCAGCTCGGCCGGTTTGATGGACCAGCTGCAACCTTTCGACGTGGTCTCTTTCACCGGCTCGGCCGAGACGGCCGCCGTGATCCGTTCGCACCCGGCTGTGGCCGAGCGCTCGGTGCGCGTGAACATCGAGGCCGACAGCCTCAACAGCGCCCTGCTGCTGCCCGGCGCCGCGCCCGGCAGCGAGGCCTTCAACCTGCTCGTGCGCGAAGTGGTGCGCGAGATGACGGTCAAGTCGGGTCAGAAGTGCACCGCGATCCGCCGCATCCTGGTGCCGGCCGAGGTGTACGACGCCGCCGCCGAAGCCATTGGCGCGAAGCTCGCGGGCGTCACGGTCGGCAACCCGCGCAACGAGAGCGTGCGCATGGGTTCGCTCGTGAGCCGCGCGCAGCTGAACGCGGTGCGCGACGGCCTCGACGCGCTGGCCGCGCAGACCACCGTGCTGCACGACGGCCGCCACCAGCCGTTGATCGACGCCGACCCGGCCATCGCCGCCTGCATCGGCCCGGTGCTGCTGGGCGCGCGCGACGCCGATGCGGCGCAGCGCGTGCACGACGTGGAAGTGTTCGGCCCGGTCGCCACGCTGCTGCCCTACAACGACCTGGCACACGGCATCGCGCTCGCGCACCGGGGCCAGGGCTCGCTCGTCACCTCTCTCTACGGCAGCGACGATGCCGCGCTCGCCCAGGCCGCGCTCGCGGTCGCGCCGAGCCACGGCCGCGTGCACGTCATCACGCCCGAGGTGGCGCAGGCCCACACCGGCCACGGCAACGTGATGCCGATGTCGCTGCACGGCGGCCCCGGCCGCGCGGGCGGCGGCGCCGAACTGGGCGGTCTGCGCGCGCTCGATTTCTATCACCGCAGGAGCGCGGTGCAGGCGAGCCCCGGCGTGCTCGCCGCCCTCGGCCTCTAGCGCCACGCACAGGCCCCAAGGAGACACACGATGAACAGCAGCCTGCCCGCACGATTCAACTTCGCCGAACACCTGTTCGCCCTCAACCGCGGCCGCGCCGAGCGCACCGCCTACATCGACGACCGCGGCACGCTGGGCTACGGCCAGCTCGAAGACCGCGCGCGCCGCCTGGCCGCCGCGCTGAAGGCCGCGGGCATCCGCCGCGAAGAGCGCGTGCTACTGCTCATGCTCGACGGCAACGACTGGCCCGTGAGCTTCCTGGGCTGCCTCTACGCGGGCATCGTGCCCGTGGCCGTGAACACGCTGCTCACGCCCGACGACTACGCCTACATGCTCGACCACAGCCGCGCGCAGGCGGTGCTGGTGTCGGGTGCGCTGCTGCCGACCTTGCAGGATGCGATGGCGCGCGGCGGCCATGAAGTGCAGACGCTGTTCGTGTCGCAACCGACGGGCGCATTGCCCGAGGGCGCGCAGGAGTTCGAAGCTGCGCTCGCCGCCGCCGAGCCCCTGCCCGCACCGGCACCCACCGCGTCGGACGACCCCGGCTTCTGGCTCTATTCCTCCGGCTCCACCGGCAAGCCCAAGGGCACGGTGCACACGCACGCCAACCTGTGGTGGACCGCCGAGCTCTACGGCAAGCCCGTGCTCGGCCTCACCGAAGGCGACGTGTGCTTCTCGGCCGCCAAGATGTACTTCGCGTACGGCCTGGGCAATGCGCTGACCTTCCCGCTGTCGGTGGGCGCCACCGTGGTGCTGATGGCCGAGCGCCCCACGCCCGATGCCACCTTCCGCCGCTGGACCGAGCACAAGCCCACCGTGTTCTTCGGCGCGCCCACCGGCTTCGCCGGCATGCTCGCCTCGCCCAAGCTGCCCGCGCGCGAAGCCGTGGCGCTGCGCATGTGCTCGTCCGCCGGCGAAGCGCTGCCCGGCGAGATCGCGCAGCGCTTCAAGGCGCACTTCGGCTGCGAGATCATCGACGGCATCGGCTCGACCGAGATGCTGCACATCTTCATCTCCAACCGCCCCGGCGACGTGCGCTACGGCACCACGGGCAAGCCGGTGGACGGCTACGAGGTCGAGCTGCGCGGCGAAGACGGCCGCCCCGTGCCCGACGGCGAGGTGGGCGATCTGTACATCCGCGGCCCGAGCTCGGCACTGATGTACTGGTGCAACCGCGAGAAATCGCGCGACACCTTCCAGGGCGGCTGGACCAAGAGCGGCGACAAGTACACGCGCGACGCCGACGGCTACTTCACCTACGCGGGCCGCAGCGACGACATGCTCAAGGTCAGCGGCATCTACGTCTCGCCCTTCGAGGTCGAGGCCACGCTGATGCAGCACCCCGCCGTGCTCGAGGCCGCCGTCATCGGCAAGGACGACGCCGACGGGCTCACGAAGACCAAGGCCTTCGTGGTGCTGAAAGACGGCGCCGCCGCCACCGAGGACGAGCTCAAGGCCTTCGTGAAGGAGCGCCTGGCGCCCTACAAGTACCCGCGCTTCCTGGAGTTCGTGAGCGAGCTGCCCAAGACGGCCACCGGCAAGATCCAGCGCTTCCGGCTGCGCGAACGCGAGAAGCAGGCATGAGCACGCCGACGGTTGCCACCGACTTCGCCACCATCGACTGGCGCGGGCGCACCGTGCGCATCGAATGCCAGTGGATCGCCCCCGAACGCGGCGCCGACACCCCGCTCATCGTGTTCCTGCACGAAGGCCTGGGCTCCGTCGCGATGTGGAAGGACTTCCCCGCCCAGGTCTGCGAAGCCGCCGGCGCGCGCGGGCTGGTGTTCTCGCGCCCCGGCTACGGCCGCTCCACGCCGCGCGCCGAGGACGAGATCTGGGACGTCGACTTCATGCACCGCCAGGCACACGAGGTGCTGCCCGCGCTGTTCGACGCGCTGAAGCTCGGCGACGAGAAGCCGTGGCTCTTCGGCCACAGCGACGGCGGCTCGATCTCGCTGCTGTACGCCTCGCGCTTCTCCGACAAGGTCGCAGGCCTTGTGGTCCTCGCGCCGCACATCTTCGTGGAAGACAAGACCGTCGCGAACATCGAGATTGCGCGCACCGCCTACCGCACGAGCGACCTGCCCGCCAAGCTCGGCCGCTACCACGACAGCGCCGACTCGGCCTTCTGGGGCTGGAACCGCATCTGGCTGCACCCGCCCTTTCGCGACTGGAACATCGAGGCCGAGCTGGCCACGATCCGCTGCCCCGTGCTCGCGGTGCAGGGCATCGACGACGAATACGGCACGCTCGCGCAGATCCGCGACATCGCCCCGCGCGTCGGTGGAGTTTGCGAGCTGCTCGAAATCCCTGAATGCGGGCATTCCCCGCATCGCGATCAGCCGGATCGTGTCATCGTCGCGACCGCTTCTTTCATCACCAACAACAGGAGACAGACACCATGACGAACCTTCGCACCGCGCGCCTGGCGCTCACGGCCATCGCCTTCGCCGCCCTGGCCTCCGCGGCCGGCGCACAGGGCACGGCAAAGCTCAAGGTCGGCCTCATGCTGCCCTACAGCGGTACCTACACCGCCCTGGGCGTGGCCATTGAAAACGGCTTCAAGCTCTACGTGGAACAACAGGGCGGCAAGCTGGCCGGCCGCGAGATCGAATACTTCAAGGTCGACGACGAGTCCGACCCGGCCAAGGCCACCGACAACGTCAACAAGCTCATCAAGCGCGACAACGTCGACGTGATCGTGGGCACCGTGCACTCGGGCGTGGCCATGGCCATGGCCAAGGCCGCCAAGGAAAGCGGCACCGTGCTGATCGTGCCCAACGCCGGCGCCGACGCGGTGACGGGCCCCATGTGCGCGCCCAACATCTTCCGCAGCTCGTTCAGCAACTGGCAGCCGGCCTACGCCATGGGCGAGGTGGCGGCCAAGCAGCAGGGCAAGAAGAAGGTCATGACCATCACCTGGAAGTACGCGGCCGGTGAAGAGTCGGTCAACGGCTTCAAGGAAGGCTTCGAGAAGAACGGCGGCAAGGTCGACAAGCAGCTCACCCTGCCCTTCCCCAACGTGGAGTTCCAGGCGCTGCTGACCGAGATCGCCGCGGCCAAGCCCGATGCGGTGTACGCCTTCTTCGCGGGCGGCGGCGCGGTGAAGTTCGTCAAGGACTACCAGGCCGCCGGCCTGAACAAGACCATCCCGCTGTACGGCCCCGGCTTCCTGACCGACGGCACGCTCGACGCGCAGGGCGAATCGGCGCAAGGCATGCTCACCACGCTGCACTACGCCGACGGCCTGAACACCCCGCGCGACAACGCCTTCCGCGTGGCGTATGCCAAGTCGTTCAAGCTGCAGCCCGACGTGTACGCGGTGCAGGGCTACGACGCCGCGCAGATGCTGGGCGTGGGCCTGGCTGCCACCAAGGGCGACATCTCGAAGAAGGCCGAGTTCACGGGCGCGATCGAGAAGGCCAAGATCGACAGCCCGCGCGGCACCTTCACGGTGAGCAAGTCGCACAACCCGGTGCAGGACATCTACCTGCGCAAGGTCGAGGGCAAGGAAAACAAGCTGGTGAGCACCGCGATCAAGGGTCTCTCGGACCCGGCTCGCGGCTGCCGGATGTAAGCAGGGCCACGGGCCTTCGGTTCTCTCTCGTTCCCTCGCGGCCCCGATCCATTTCACGGGGCTGCGAGCCGCCTTGCGGCAACCACAACCAACTGGGATCTCACGGTGGATTTCGGAACCTTTCTCGTGCAGTGCCTGAACTCCGTTCAGTACGGCCTGCTGCTCTTTCTCGTGGCCTCGGGGCTGACGCTGATCTTCGGGATCATGGGCGTCATCAACCTCGCCCACGGGAGCTTCTACATGATCGGCGCCTACATGGCGTTCTCGCTGGCGCCGCTGTTCGGCGACCAGTTTCTGCTGATGCTGGTGGCCGGCGTGGTGCTGGCCGCGATCTTCGGCTACGTGCTGGAGTGGGCCTTCTTCAGCTACCTCTACCAGCGCGACCACCTGCAGCAGGTGCTCATGACCTACGGGCTCATCCTGGTGTTCGAGGAGCTGCGCTCCATCTTCGTGGGCAACGACGTGCACGGCGTGAAGGTGCCCGCGTGGCTGGACGGCAGCTTCGCGCTGGGCAATGTCATGAGCTACCCGTGGTATCGCCTCTTTGCCTCGGCCGCCTGCATCGTGCTGGCCGTGGGCCTGTACTACGTGGTGAACCGCACGCGCCTGGGCATGATGATCCGCGCCGGCGCCAGCAACCGCGACATGGTGCGCGGCCTGGGCATCGACGTGAAGCGGCTGTACCGCATCGTGTTCGCGGCCGGCGTGGCGCTGGCGGCGCTGGCCGGCATGATCGCCGCGCCGATGTCCTCGGTGTACCCGAACATGGGCGCCAGCGTGCTCATCATCTGCTTCGTGCTGGTGGTGATCGGCGGCATCGGCTCGATCACCGGGGCGCTCGTGGCCTCGCTGCTGGTGGGCTTCGTCGACACCTTCGGCAAGGTGTTCTTCGCCGACCTGGCGGGCATCGGTATCTACCTGCTGATGGCCATCGTGCTGATCTGGAAGCCCGAAGGCTTGATGGGGAGGCGGCCATGAGCCCGGTGGTTGCGACTGCTCCTGCCGCGCCGCGGCGTGGTGCCTTCATCGTGCCCGTGCTGTGCGCCATCGCGCTCGCCGTGGCCGGCCCGCTGCTGGGCAACTACGCGTCGGACTTCATCGTCAAGGTGATGATCCTGTCGATCTTCGCGCTCAGCCTGGAGCTGCTGGTGGGCATGACCGGGCTCGTGAGCCTGGGCCACGCGGCCTTCTACGGCATCGGCGCGTACGTCACCGTGCTGGCCTCGGGCAACGAGGGCGGCAACTTCGCAGTGCTGCTCGTGCTGTCGATGGGCGCGGCGGCGCTGTATGCGCTTTTCGTGGGCGCACTGAGCCTGCGCACGCGCGGCGTGTACTTCATCATGGTCACGCTGGCCTTTGCGCAGATGGCCTTCTTCGTGTTCCACGACACCAAGGTCGGCGGCGGCAGCGACGGCATCTACCTGTACGTGCGCCCCGCCCTCGGCGCGCTCGACATGGAGAACCGCACGGTGCTGTTCTACGTGGTGCTGGCGGCGCTGGTGTTCACCTACGGCCTGCTGGCGCTCATCCGCCGCTCGCGCTTCGGCGCGGCGCTCGCGGGCATCCGCGTGAACGAGCAGCGCATGCGCGCGGCGGGCTTCGCGGTGTACGGCTACAAGCTCGCGGCCTTCGTGCTCGCGGGCGCGCTGGCCGGGCTCGCGGGCTTTCTGCTGGCCTCGCGCGACGGCGTGGTCAACCCCGAGCTGATGGCCTGGCACAACTCCGGCGAGGTGCTGCTGATGGTGATCCTGGGCGGCCTCGGCCACCTGCGCGGCGCGGTGATCGGCGCCGTGGCCTTCACGCTGCTGAAGGAAATCTTCTCCACCCACGCCGTGATGGGCCCGCTGGCCGACCACTGGCAGCTCACGCTGGGCATTGCCATCATCGTGTTCGTGGCGCTGCTGCCCAAGGGCCTGATCGGCCTGGTGCAGCGCCTGTCGCCGAAGGGAGGCGCATGACCACCGCACTGCTGTCCGTGGACAAGCTCACGCGCCGCTTCGGCGGCCTCACGGCCGTCAACGCCGTCACGCTCGACCTGCACATCGGCGAGGTGCATGCGGTGATCGGCACCAACGGCGCCGGGAAGTCGACGCTCATCAACATGCTCTCGGGCGAGATCGAGGCCTCCGAAGGCCGCATTGCACTCGACGGCGTGGACATCACCGCGCGCGCGCAGTCGCGCCGTGCCCGCGACGGCGTGGGCCGCAGCTACCAGCGCACCACCATCTTCCCGGAGTTCACCGTGCACGAGAACTGCCGCCTCGCCGCGCAGGCTGCCACGGCGAAGCCCTGGGCGATCTGGCAGTCGTCGCAGCGCTGCGCCACCAGCAACGCCTCGGCCGACGCCGCGCTCGAAGCCGCCGGCCTTACGGCAGAGGCCCGGCGCGTCGCCGGCACGCTGAGCCACGGCGCGCAACGCCAGCTCGAGGTGGCGATGTGCCTGGCCACCCACCCGCGCGTGCTGCTGCTGGACGAACCGCTCGCCGGCATGGGCGCGGAAGAGACCGACCGCATGCTCACGCTGCTCGCGCGGCTGAAGGCCACGCACGCCATCCTGCTGGTGGAGCACGACATGGACGCCGTGTTCCGCATCGCCGATCGCATCACCGTGATGGTGAACGGCACCGTCATCGCGACCGGCGACCCGACGTCGATCCGCGAGAACCCCGAAGTGCGCACGGCGTACCTCGGCGAGGAGCAACACTGATGCTGATCGTTCGCGACCTCAACACCTACTACGGCAACAGCCACATCCTGCGCGGTGTGCACGCCGGCATTCCCGCGGCGACCTCCGTCGGCCTGCTCGGGCGCAACGGCATGGGCAAGACCACGCTCATCCGCACCATCATGGGCTACGTGCGCCCGGCCTCCGGCGAGGTGCAGGTCGACGGCCGCACCGTCACCGGCCTGCCGCCCGAGAAGATGGCACGCCTGGGCATCGGCTACGTGCCCGAGGGGCGCGGCATCTTCCCGAACCTGTCGGTGCGCGAGAACCTCGTGATGAGCGAACGCGCCGGCATCGACGGCCAGCGCGCCTGGACCTTCGACCGCGTGATGGCCACCTTCCCGCGCCTGTCGGAACGGCTCTCGCACGGCGGCCAGCAGCTGTCGGGCGGCGAGCAGCAGATGCTCTCCATCGGCCGCGCGCTCATGACCAACCCGCGCCTCTTGATCCTCGACGAAGCCACCGAAGGCCTCGCCCCGCTGATCGTGGCCGAGATCTGGCGCGTGATCAGCGAGATCCGCGCGACGGGCATCGCCACGCTGATCGTCGACCGCGACTACCGCAAGGTGCTCGCGCACACCGACCTGGCGGTGGTGATGGAGAAGGGGCAGATCGTGCGGCATGGGGCGTCGGCGGATCTGCTGGCCGAGCCGACGGTGCTGGAGGAACTGCTGGGGGTTTGAGCATGCGTGGCGGGCGTCACCCGGTCCGCTGCGCCATCAGGAAATCGATGAACACCCGCATGCGCAGCGGCACGTGGCGCCCGTCCGGGTACAGCAGCGTGTAGGGCCGCGAACGGCCCGCGAAGGGCTTCAGCACCTCGACGAGCGAACCGTCGGCCAGTTCCTTCTCCACGACGAAGCGGTAGGTCTGGAACAACCCGGCGCCGCTTTTCGCGAGCGTGACGCCTCCGAGCACGTCGTCGGAACAGCTGTAGGCGCTGTCCGCGAAGACTTCGCGGTCCTTGCCGTTCTCCTTGAAGAGCCACGAAATGCGGCGGCCACTGCTGGGCAGCTCGAACTGGATGCACTCGTGCGCGGAGAGATCGTCCAGCGTGCGCGGCGTGCCGGCCTTCCGCAGGTATTTGCGCGTGGCGACCACGACCAGGTCCGCATCCTCGAGGTGCCGCGCAATCAGCGTGGAGTCGGGCTGGGCCCGCACGCGCACGGCCATGTCGTAGCCCTCTTCCACGAAATCGATGTTGCGGTTGCTCAAGTGCACGTGCAGCCGGATGTCGGGAAAGCGTTCGCGAAACGCCGGCAGCAAGGGCAGGATGCGGTGGTGGCCGTAGGTGGTCGGCACGCTGATGCGCAGCGTGCCCGAAGGCAGTGCCTGCTGGCCCATCACCTCGCGCTCGGCCTCGGCGAGCTGCGCCAGCGCCTGTCGGCACTGTGCAAAGTAGGTGCGGCCCGCATCGGTGAGCCGCACGCTGCGCGTGGTGCGCACGAAAAGCCGCAATCCCAGCCGCTTCTCGAGCCGCGAGATCGATCGGCTCACGGCCGCCGGCGTCACGCCGGCCGCGAGTGCCGCAGAGGTGAAGCCGCCGCTCTCCGCCGCGAGGCAGAACAACTCGATGCTGCCCAGAAGGATGTCGCCGAACTGCCGCTGCATGGATTGATTACCTTGTGTATCAGGTGAAGTGCGAGTCTAGTGATTTATCTATCGATGCGTCATCAATACAGTTCTCCTCACGTCATCAACTTCCCTGGAGAACCGACATGCAGGACAACTCTTCCCTCACCGTGGTCATCACCGGCGCCTCGAGCGGCATCGGCCTGGGCCTTGCGCAGGCGTACCTCGCGCGCGGCTTCAACGTGGTCGCGAATGCGCGCACCGAAGAGCGGCTCGCAGCCGCCGCGAAGCAGCTCGGCAACCCGGCGCGTCTTCTCGGCGTCGCGGGCGACATCGGCCGCCGCGACACGGCGCAGCAGCTCGTCGACCGCGCCGTGGCGCGCTTCGGCCAGGTGGACGTGCTCGTCAACAACGCGGGCATCTTCAACGCCAAGCCCTTCGTCGACTACACCGAAGACGAACTCGAGCAAATGGTCGCCACGAACCTCAAGGGCTTCGTCTATGCCTCGCAGGCCGCGGCGAAGCACATGGTCGCGCGCCGCCAGGGACACATCGTCAACATCACGGCGAGCATCGCGCTGCAGCCGAACCAGCAGGTGCCGGCCGTGTTGCCGGTGCTGATCAAGGGCGGCATCAATGCCGCGACGCGCGCGCTGGCGCTCGAACTCGCACCGCACAACGTCAAGGTGAATGCGGTGGCACCCGGCATCGTGGACACGCCGCTGTACACGCCCGAGCAGCACGGCTTCCTCAACGGCCTGGCGCCCGCCGGCCGCATCGCGACCGTGCAGGAGATCGCCGATGCGGTGCTCTACCTCACGAGCGCCGATTTCACGACCGGCGTCGTGCTGCCCGTGGATGGCGGCATGAGCACCGGCAAGTGGTAATCACCTCAGTCATTCACCCAAGGAGCACACCATGCCTTTCATCAACCTGAAGATCACCCGCGACGGCGTCACGCGCGAACAGAAGACCCAGGTCATTGCCGAGTTCACGGAGACGCTCGAACGGGTGCTGAAGAAGCCGCCGGAATGGACGCACATCGTGATCGAGGAGATCGACACCGACGACTGGGGCTTCGCGGGCCTGACGACCACCGAGTACCGCAAGCGGCTGGCCGACCGTGCGAAGCCGCCGCAGTGAAGGAATGGCGCCGGACCGGGCCGCATTGCCCTCGATGTGAGGGGGAATAACACGTCCGTTCCACCGGGTTTCACCTCTGTCCTGCGACAGCGCGACAGCCGAATCATGTCCGGCTGCGCAGCCCCTCCCAGGGCCGCGCCCACCCACGCACGAGGCTGCGCATGACGTCCCTGCAATCGCGCCACATCGACAACGTCTATTCGATCGCCACCGGCACGGCGCTGCGGGCCGATCCGGCGGCGAGCCTGGTGCACAAGTCGTGGGCGCGCTGCGTGCGCGACCATGGGCTCGATCCGTCGCGGCCGACGCCCGCGCGCATCCTGCCGGCGCAGGAGGTGCGCGTGCACCAGCAGCAGCTCGAGCACTTCCTGCGCGCCGCGCGCGCAGGCATGGAGGACATCTACCGCCGCGTGGCCGAGCTGGGCTACATGGTGCTGCTGACCGATGCCGAGGGCATCACGGTCGACTACATCGGCAACCCGGCCTGGGACGACCAGCTGCGCCGCGCCGGCCTGTACCTGGGCGCCGACTGGAACGAGGCGCACGCCGGCACCTGCGGCGTGGGCACCTGCCTCATCGAGCGCCAGCCGATGACCTGCCACCAGACCGAGCACTTCGACGCCACGCACATCGCGCTCACCTGCACGACGGCGCCGCTGTTCGACCACAGCGGCAAGCTCACGGCGATCCTCGACGTGTCGGCGCTGCGCTCGCCCGAGGCGCGCGAGAGCCAGCACCTGGTGCGCCACCTGGTGTCGATCTACGCGCGGATGATCGAGGACGCCGACTTCCTGCGGCACTTTCGCGGCCACTGGATCCTGCGGCTGGGCAGCGCCTTCGGGCTGGTCGACGTGGCGGGCGAAGTCATGCTGGCCTTCGACGAAGGCGGCACGGTGGTGGGCGCCAACGGGGGCGCGCGCGAGGTCTTCTCGGGGCGCCAGCCACCGCTGCTGGGCGGCGCGGTGTCGGAGCTGCTGCACCTGCCGATGGACGCGATCTGGCGCCTGGGCAACGGCGGCGCGTCGGCCCTGCCGTTTGCGCACACGGTGCTGCTGCCCGGCGGCGGCGAGTACCACGCCTCGCTGATCGCGCCGCGCCTGCGGCGCTCGCCGGTCACTGCATCCACATCACCGGCGCCCCAGCCTTCGGACCGCCTGCCGCCGCTCGAACGCATCGCGGGCGACGACGACCCTGCCATGCAGCAGCTGATCGCGCAGGCGCGCCGGCTCGTGGACCGCGGCATCCATGTGCTGGTCGAGGGCGAGACCGGCAGCGGCAAGGAGGTGCTGGCACGCGCGCTGCATGGCGCGAGCCGGCGTGCGGCGCTGCCCTTCGTGGCGGTGAACTGCGCGGCCATTCCCGATTCGCTGATCGAGAGCGAGCTCTTCGGCTACACGCCCGGCAGCTTCACGGGCGGCCGCGCCAAGGGCATGAAGGGCCTGATCGCGCAGGCCGACCGCGGCACGCTGTTTCTCGACGAGATCGGCGACATGCCGATGGCGCTGCAGACGCGGCTGCTGCGCGTGCTGTCCGAAGGCGAGGTGCTGCCGCTGGGCGCGGAGTCGCCGCAGCGCGTGGACCTTGCGGTGGTGGCGGCCACGCACCGCGACCTGTCGGCGCTGGTCGCGGCCGGGCGCTTTCGCGAGGACCTGTACTACCGCCTGTGCGGCGCGGTGCTGAAGCTGCCGCCGCTGCGCGCGCGGCGCGACCGGCGCTACCTGATCGAAGCGATGTTCCATGAAGAGGCGGCGGCGATGGGCTCGACCGCGCGGCTGTCGGAGGCGGCGATGCTGCGGCTGATGGCGCACGACTGGCCGGGCAACCTGCGCGAGTTGCGCAATGTGCTTCGATTGGCGCTGGCGTTGTGTGCATCGGCGTTCGTAACCGCTGACGAATTGCAGCTGGCAACGCCCCGCGCAATCTCAGCCATCGATGCATCGACGGCTCGAAAAGAACGCCACGATGCGGCCACGAAAGACGAAGTTTATGGGGCGCAGTTACTCGAAGCGCTGCAGCGCCATCGCTGGCATGTGTCCCGTGCAGCACAAGAACTGGGCATCTGCCGCGCCACGCTGTATCGGCACATGAAGCGCCACGCCATCACGCCACCGCAACGCGGCCAGCGCCCATGAAAAAACCCGCAGCCCTGTTCAGGGCATGCGGGCTCCGTCGCACTGACGACTTGCTCAGTAGATGATGCCCAGATGCAGGAAGCCAGCCTTTGGCGACGGGCTGCGTGCGCCGATCAGCACCTCAAGGCGCTTCGAACGCATCGCAAAATAAACGTCGCTGCCGACTACTGCGGCACGGATGCCAGCAGGTGACGTGGCGGGACCAGCGGAGAGCGCGAGGTCGGCTGAAGTACCACTTCCCGGAAGGCTCATGGAGAAGGTGTATGTCGACGCGGCGACCTTCGACAGATCGATGGTGCCTTTGGTCGACCAGCCCGTGCTGATGAAGTCCTCATAGCCCTGTGCGGCCGGAACGCCAATGGCGAACACTTGGTTGCCGTTGGCGGGTGACGTGCCGGCACTCAGGTAGGTCTTGTCGCCTTCAACATCGGCGATCCCGAAGCGACCGAGCAACGCACCAGTGGTCTGGTTTTTCAGCAACCACATGCCAGGTTGTGTATCAGCTTCGACATTGCTGGTGACCACGTTTGCCGCTGGGCAGTTCTCGATGCGGTAAATGACCGGATCGACACACTGCTTCATGATCGTACCGCCCCCGGAAATCTGGATCTGCGCAATGGCCGACTCACCACCAGCGGCCGAGACCTCGATACGCGCGCGGTCGTAAGTGCCGTCCAACTTGCTCTGCGTGATAAGCAACGCCCGCGACGCTACAAAGGGAAATGCACCGTACGTCGGGGATCCCGCGTAGGGCACGCTGAATGGAAGCGCACCGACGACGTTGTCGCGCAAGCCACGCAAACGCAACGCGGCGGCGGGGACGCCGGTGATGCGATCGCTCTGCACAAGCCAATCGCTGGTGGGCGACACGCCCGGTGTCATCGTGCCGGAACTCGCATTTCCGGACGCATCCGTCACGGTGTAGGTGAACTTGTTGAAGTCCATGTTGAGTGTCTGACGCGAGCCGTTGGCTGCGAACACGATGTAGTCACCGTTTCTGTAGTCGCCCGTTTGGACCCAGAAGTTCAACTCCTTGGTACGCCCCTCCGATGCACTGGCCACCAGCTTGTAGCTGGTCGCGCCCAGCCCGATATTGTCGAAGCGAGAGACCCATTGCTTGGACGACGTGTCGACATCAGTGCGTCTCACGTTGGCACTATCCATGCCGCCGACCCACGAGACGCTGTCCCCCTCGCTGGTTTTGACTGCAACCAACTGGCCGGGCAGCACGACATAGCGACCAGAACTGTCCGGTGTGGCTGCGCTGCCATTGATTTCGACCGTCAATTTCAGCTCTGCTGCTGTTGCGGGCGGCGGGCTGGGCTCCGGCGCTGGCGTGATGGCAACAGGCAGCATGGGCATTCCTCCGCCCCCGCCCCCCCCACCACCACCGCCGCCGCAGCCGGCGAGTCCCAGAACCAACGCCGCAGCGAATGCGGTCTCGACGTTTCTCCTCATCTCTGTCCCTCTCGAATTTGTATTGATCGACCATCCCCCCGGCGACGCCAGCGAGCCTCTGAAAATGTAACGAGAACATTGGTTTTCATAGATAGGTGCATATGAAGCAGTCGTCCGCGCGCCACACTTTTCAGGCTTGCTCCAGATAGCCGCGAATGGAATTAATTCGAAAGTTTTCGAATTGAATCTTGTGCGGCCACGGCTGCCTCCCAAAGGCTCCAAGGCGTCGCAGCACGCGAGCGACATCACAGAGACATTGCGACACGGCGTGCGACAAAAACACATCTAAGTCCTTGATTCCTCGTCGCCCTCCGCACGGCACGAAAGCTGCGCCACGAACCCTGCGTGCGCCTTGCCGCGCCGCGATTCGATTCGATTCGTTCAACGACACACGGAGACATGCAATGACAGACCCGACCACCGGCCCCACCCGGGCCGCCGCCCAATGGCTGGCCGACTTCGCCGCCGCGCTCGCACGCGGCGACATCGATGCGGCCGTCTCGCTGTTCGAGGCCGACAGCTACTGGCGCGACCTTGTCGCCTTCACCTGGAACATCCGCACGCAGGAAGGCGCGGGCGCCATCCGCGCGATGCTGCAGGCGCGCCTGGCCGACACGCAGCCCACGGCCTTCGCGCTCGAAGGCGAGGCGACCGAGGCCGACGGCGTGGTCGATGCGTGGTTCGGCTTCGAGACGCGCGTGGCGCGCGGGCGCGGCCACGTGCGCTTGCGTTCACATGACGGCGGTGGCAAGGCCTGGACGCTGCTCACCACCATGACGGAGCTGAAGGGCTTCGAGGAAAAGACCGGCGACAACCGCATCAAGGGCGCCGAGCACGGCGTGCACAAGGGCCGCAAGAACTGGCTCGAGAAGCGCCGCGACGAAGAGGCCGCGCTGGGCTACACCGAGCAGCCCGAGGTGGTGATCATCGGCGGCGGCCAGGGCGGCATCGCGCTGGGGGCGCGGCTGCGGCGGCTGGGCGTGCCGACGATCATCGTGGAGCGCAACGCCAAGGCCGGCGACTCCTGGCGCAAGCGCTACAAGTCGCTGTGCCTGCACGACCCGGTCTGGTACGACCACCTGCCCTACATGCCCTTCCCCGACGACTGGCCGGTGTTCGCGCCCAAGGACAAGATCGGCGACTGGCTCGAGATGTACACGAAGATCATGGAGCTCAACTACTGGAGCTCCACGAACGCGACCAAGGCGCGCTTCGACGAGGCCACGCAGCGCTGGGAGGTGCAGGTGGAGCGCGAAGGCAAGTCCGTGACGCTGCGCCCGAAGCAGCTGGTGTTCGCGCTCGGCGTGTCGGGCTATCCGAACGTGCCGAAGGTGGCGGGCGCCGAGAACTTCCTGGGCGACCAGCACCACTCCAGCCAGCACCCGGGGCCCGAGGCCTACGCGGGCAAGAAGTGCGTGGTGCTGGGCTCGAACAACTCGGCGCACGACATCTGCGCGGCGCTGTGGGAGCACGGCGCCGACGTGACGATGGTCCAGCGCTCGTCCACGCACATCGCGCCCTCGCAGTCGCTCATGGAGCTGGCGCTGGGCGGGCTGTATTCCGAGCAGGCGGTGAAGAGCGGCATCGACCACCACAAGGGCGACCTGATCTTCGCCTCGGTGCCCTACAAGATCATGCACACCTTCCACATCCCGGTGTACGAGGAGATGAAGAAGCGCGATGCCGACCTGTACGCGCGGCTGGAGAAGGCCGGCTTCCTGCTCGACTTCGGCGTGGACGGCTCGGGCCTGTTCATGAAGTACCTGCGGCGCGGCTCGGGCTACTACATCGACGTGGGCGCCTCGGAGCTGGTGGCCAACGGCAGCATCCACCTCAAGAGCGGCGTGAACATCGAGCGCGTGAACGAACGCTCGGTCACGCTCACCGACGGCACCGAGCTGCCGGCCGACCTGCTGGTGTATGCCACGGGCTACGGCTCGATGAACGGCTGGCTGGCCGACCTGATCTCGCCCGAGACCGCCGACAAGGTCGGCAAGTGCTGGGGCCTGGGCTCCGACACGCCGAAGGACCCGGGTCCGTGGGAGGGCGAGCTGCGCAACATGTGGAAGCCGACGCAGGTGCCCCAGCTGTGGTTCCACGGCGGCAACCTGCACCAGTCGCGCCACTACTCGCAGTTTTTGGCGCTGCAGCTGAAGGCGCGCATGGAAGGGATCGACACGCCGGTGTACGAGCTGGCGGCGTCGCACCACAAGCGCTGAGCGGCTCCGGCTTCCTCTCCCGTCGGGGAGAGGGAGCCATTCACTCCTGGATGAAGCGGCGCAAGCCTTCGAGGTCTGTCACGGTGATGCCGCCGTACTCGATGTGCAGGAACCCGGCCTCCTTCAGCCGGTTGAGCGCCGCGTTGCAGCGCTGGCGCGACACGCCCGACAGGTTGGCGATTTCTTCCTGCGAGGTCTGCAGGTGCGGCTCGCTGCCCGGGTGCAGCCAGGGGTGGAACAGGCCGGCCAGCGCGCGCGCCACCTGGCTGTCGGCGTCGAGCAGGCGGTGCGCGGCGTAGCTGCCCATGAACCAGTGCAGCCGCTCGTTGATCTGCTGCAGCAAAAAGTGATCGAAGCCGCGCTGCGTGCGGTGCAGCCATTCGAAGGTCTCCAGCGGCAGCTGCGCCACGCGGCTGGGCCGCAGCGCGATGATGTCGGCCGAGCGCGGCACAGCGCGCAGCAGCGTGCCCTCGCCGAACCAGCTGCCCACCGACAGCCCGCCCAGCGTGACCGAGCGGCCGTCGCTGGAGGTGATCGACCACTTGAGCAGCCCTTCGAGCGTGCCGTACCAGTGCAGCGGCGTGTCGCCGCGCCGGCACAGCGCGGCGCCGGCGGCCACCTCGACCTCGCGCATCTCGTCGAGCACGCGTTCGCCCGCGCCCACGTCGAGCAGCGGGAACCAGGCCGAGCCCTGCAGCAGCTGGGGAATGGTCAGGGAGGCCGCGGGGATCGCCGGCTTGGTCGGGGGCATGCCGTCTTTTTTGTTTACTGCGCGCCCTTGAGCTGCTGCAGCTCGGCCTGCGCCTCGTGCAGCTTCTTCTCGCGGTCGGCGATCTTGCTGGCGCGGCCCTTCTCCTGCGCCGCGCGCAGGTCGCGTTCGCGCTCGGCCACCTTGCGCTCCTGGGCGCGGATGCGCTTCTGGTGCTCGGCCGCCAGCTTGGCGTCGGTGCAATGGCGGTTCACTTCCGCCAACGCGGTTTCGAGCCCGCGAACCCGCTGCTTCTGGCCCTTGGACTTGGCCATCTCGATGTCGCGGCCGATGGCCTCGCGCTTGGCGTCGCAGGTGGCGGGGCCCGCGGGTTGCGCGGCGGCGCCGAGGGTGGTGAACGCGGCCGCGGCGGCCAGCACGAGGGGCAGAAATTTCATGGAGAGGTTCCTTGTGTGCGCAACGGCGCAGGGGCGACTTTAGCGGCTGGCGCCGCGTAAACCCTGCCCCGGAATGTCGTCGCGATGACTGAGTACGAACGCATCACAAAAAATAATGGCGCGCCCCCCTGACTGAATGACCGACCGACCCCAGGAGCCCCGAGCATGTCGAAGCGCAAAGTGATCGTGACCATCGCCCCCACCGGCGGCATGGCGCACAAGTCGCAGAACCCCCACCTGCCCACCCAACCCGCCGAGATCGCCGCCGACGTGCTGCGCTGCTGGAACGCCGGCGCCAGCGTGGTGGCCATTCACGCGCGCCGCCCCGACGACGGCGCCACCTGCAACGCCGAGGTGTACCGCGACATCAACAGCCGCATCCGTGCGCTCGGCAGCGACATCGTGCTGAACAACTCCACCGGCGGCGGCGTGCACGGCGACATGGTGAAGCCGCTGGCGGGCGATCGCTGGGAGATCGCGTGGGAAGAGCGCATCAAGGGCATGGACGCCGGCGCCGAGATGTGCACGCTGGACGCCACCACGCTCAACCTGAGCTTCGAGGGCAAGCAGATCCTGATGGACACGCCGATCACGCGCGGGCGCGAACTGGCCGCCGGCATGAAGGCGCGCGGCATCAAGCCCGAGTGGGAGGTGTTCAGCCCCACGCACATCCTGCAGGACACGACCACGCTGATCGAGGAAGGCCATGACGACGAGCCCTACTTCATCAACCTGGTGATGAACGTGCATCGCAACTTCCAGAACGCGATGCCGTACTCGCCGCGCAACCTGCAGATGATGGTCGACACGCTGCCCAAGGGCGCCATCTTCGGCGTGAGCGGCATCGGCATGTCGCAGCTCGAAGCCAACGTGGCAGCGCTGCTGCTGGGCGGCCACGCGCGCGTGGGGCTGGAAGACAACCTCTACTTCCGCCACGGCGAGCTGGCCACCAACGTGCAGCTCACCGAGCGCATCGTGCGCGTGATCCGCGAGCTCGACATGGAAGTGGCCACGCCGGCCGAGGCGCGCCAGATCATGGGCCTGCCGCGCGTGGGCGGCCCGCGGCCCGAATTCGCACTCGGTTGACGGCAGGCAAGAACAACGAACGGAGACAACGCACATGAACACCCCTCGCACCGCACTGGCCCTCGCACTCAGCGCACTCGGCGCCCTCTTCGCATCGAGCGCCTTCGCCCAGGTGTCCGACGACACGATCCGCATCGGCTTCATCAGCGACATGTCAGGCATCTACCGCGACTACGACGGCCCGGCCGGCGCCGAGGCCATCCGCATGGCCATCGCCGACATGGGCGGCGCCATCGACGGCAAGAAGATCGAGCTGGTCACGGCCGACCACCAGAACAAGCCCGACATCGCCGCCGCCAAGGCGCGCGAATGGTTCGACGTGAACAAGGTCGACATGCTGATCGGCGGCGTGAACTCGGGCGCGGCCATTGCCATGGCCGGCGTGGCGGCCGACAAGAAGAAGCCGTACTTCGTGGTGGGCTCGGGCGCATCGAGCCTCACCAACGAATACTGCTCGCCCTACACCGTGCACTACGCCTACGACACCGTGGCCATGGCGCGCGGCACCGCGAGCGCGGTGGTCAAGGCCGGCGGCAAGAGCTGGTACTTCGTGGCGGCCGACTACGCCTTCGGCGCCGCGCTGCAGAGCGACGCCACCAAGACCGTGCAGGCCAGCGGCGGCACGGTGGCGGGTTCGGTGAAGCACCCGCTGGGCGCGAGCGACTTCTCGTCGTTCATGCTGCAGGCGCAAAGCTCGAAGGCGCAGGTGCTGGCCCTGGCCAACGCGGGCGGCGACACGGTGAACGCCATCAAGTCGGCGGCGGAGTTCGGCATCAGCAAGAACATGAAACTCGCCGGCATGATCATCACCATCAACGACGTGCACGCGCTGGGCCTGAAGGCCTCGCAGGGCATGTACCTCACCGACAGCTGGTACTGGAACCAGAGCCCCGAGTCGCGCGCCTGGGCGCGGCGCTTCTTCGACAAGCACAAGCGCATGCCCTCCTCCTTCCATGCCGGCGACTACTCCGCCGCGCTGCAGTACCTGCAGGCCGTGAAGGCCGCGGGCAGCGACGACGCCGACAAGGTGATGGCGCAGCTGCGCAAGACCAAGTTCAACGACATGTTCGTCAAGGGCGGCTGGCTGCGCGACGACGGCCTCATGGTGCACGACATGCACCTCATGCAGGTGAAGACGCCGGCCGAATCGAAGGAGCCGTGGGACTATTACAAGGTGATCGAGAACATCCCCGGCGAAGCCGCGTGGACCACGAAAACGGAGAGCCGCTGCGCGCGGTGGAAATCGGCATGAACCTCACCACCGACGTGAAGCGCGTCGCCATCGTCGGCACCGGCGTGATCGGCGCGAGCTGGGCCGCGCACTTCCTCGCGCACGGGCTCGACGTGAACGCGACCGACCCCTCGCCCGGCGCCGAAGACCGGCTGCGCGCCGCCGTGGCGCAGCACTGGCCGACGCTGGCGCGCTTCGGCCTCGCCGAGGGCGCCTCGGTCGACCGCCTGCGCTTCCACGACAGCCTGGAAGACGCCGTGGCCGTGGCCGACTTCGTGCAGGAGAACGGCCCCGAGCGCATGGACTTCAAGATCGACCTGTTCCGCCGCATGGACGCGGCCGCGCCGCCCGAGACCATCCTCGCGTCGAGCTCCTCGGGCCTGGCGATCAGCGACGTGCAGTCGGGCTGCGCGCACCCGCAGCGCGTGGTGCTGGGGCATCCGTTCAATCCGCCGCACCTGATTCCGCTGGTCGAGGTGATCGGCGGCGAGCAGACCTCGCCCGACACCATCGCCCGCGCGATGGCCTTCTATGCGGCCATCGGCAAGCGGCCGATCCACGTGAAGCGCGAGGTCAAAGGCCACATCGCGAACCGGCTGCAGGCCGCGCTGTGGCGCGAAGCGTTTCACCTCGTCAACGAAGGCGTGGCGAGCGTGGCCGACATCGACACCGCCATCGCGCACGGCCCCGGCCTGCGCTGGGCCGTGATGGGGCCGTTCATGAACCTGCACCTCTCGGGCGGCGCCGGCGGCATCGAGCACCTGCTGGCGCACCTGGGCGGGCCCATCGAAGACTGGTGGAAGGACCTGGGCGCGCCGTCGATGACGGACGCGTTGAAGCAGCAGGTGGTGCAAGGCGTGGACGAAGAACTCGGCACACGCCACACCGCCGACCTCGAGGCCGCGCGCGACACCTTGCTGTTGAACCTGATTCGCGCCAAGGCCGAGACGGGTACGCTGGATTGACATGACCGACTTCCTTCTCGACGACACCCTGGTCGCGCCGCCCCGCACGGTGCGCATCGACTTCGACGATGGCTCGTTCGTGCTGCGCTCGCCGACGGCGCTGCAGCCGTATGCGCGCTGCATCGGCGAATGGATCGAGCGCTGGGCGCGCGAGACGCCCGACGCGCTGGCCTTTGCCGAGCGCGACGACAGCGGCGAAGGCTGGCGCACGCTCGACTACCGCTCGCTGCGCGCCGCCGTCGGCGCGGTGGCGCAGGGCCTGCTCGACCTGAACCTGCCAGCGGGCCGGCCGGTCGTGATCCTCTCGGACAACGCCATCGACCACGCCGTGCTGATGCTCGCGACGATGCACATCGGCCGCACGGCCTGCTCGCTGTCGAGCGCCTACTCGCGCATGGCGAAAGACCCGTCGCGGCTGCACGGCATGTTGAAGGCGCTGCAGCCCGGGCTGATCTATGCCTCCGACGCGAAGGTGTACGGCGCATCGCTCGCAGGCAGCGGCACCGAGGCGGTCACCGTGTTCAGCCGCCACGCCGACACGCATCCGGGCGCGCTGGCTTTCGACCAACTGCTCGACGCGAAGGAAACGCCCGCCGTCATGCAGGCCTTCGCCGCCGTGGGCCCCGACACGCACGCCAAGTACCTGCTGACCTCCGGCTCCACCGGCCAGCCCAAGGTGGTGATCAACACGCACCGCATGCTGTGCGCCAACCAACAGATGATGGCGCAGACCTGGCGCTTTCTCGCGCAGGAAAAGCCGGTGCTGGTCGACTGGCTGCCGTGGAGCCACACCTTCGGCGCGAACCACAACCTGCACATGGTGCTGTGCCACGGCGGCGCGCTCTACATCGACGAGGGTCGGCCCGCGCCGGGCCTCATCGAGAAGACGGTGCGCAACCTGCGCGAGGTGAAGCCCACGCTGCTGTTCAACGTGCCGCGCGGCTTCGACATGCTGCTGCCGTTCCTCGAAGCCGACGACGCACTCGCCGCCGAAGTGTTCTCGCGGCTGCGCCTGGCCTTCTACGCGGCGGCGGCGCTCGCGCCTTCGACCTGGCAGCGCCTCGAAGCGGTGGCGCGGCGCGTGCGACCCGCGCGCCCGCTGTGGCTCACGACCTCGTGGGGCGCCACCGAGACCTCGCCCGCCATCACCTCGGCGCACTGGCAGCTCGACGGCGCCGGCTGCATCGGCGCACCGCTGCCGGGGCTGGAGCTGAAGTTCGTGCCCAACGGCGAGAAGCTGGAGATGCGCGTCAAGGGCGTCTCGGTGTTCCCCGGCTACCGCGACGCACCGCGCGAGACCGCCAGTGCCTTCGACGCCGAGGGCTACTACCGCATCGGCGACGCCGGCTTTCTGGCGAACCCCGGCGACCCGACACAGGGCGTGATCTTCAACGGCCGCGTGGCGGAAGACTTCAAGCTCTCGACCGGCACCTGGGTGTCGGTGGGCACGCTGCGCGTGAAGCTGGTGTCGCTGCTGGCGCCGCATGTGCAGGACATCGTGCTCACGGGCCACGACCGCGACGCGATCGGCATGCTGGTGTTCGCCAGCCCGCAAGGCGCGGCACTCGCGCCCGAAGCTCTGGCCGCGCGCATCGCCGAAGTGCTGCGCACCCTGCGCGACGAAGGCGCGGGCTCGTCGCAGTGCCCGGCCTGCGCGCTGGTGCTGGCCGAACCGCCCAGCCTCGACGCGGGCGAGATCACCGACAAGGGCTACATCAACCAACGCGCCGTGCTCACGCGGCGCGCGGCCGAGGTGGTGCGACTGCATGCGCCGGCGGCGGGCGATGCGGACGTGATCCGCCTGCTCTGAAGCCGCAGCGTCAGGTGGCGGGCAGCGCCAGCCACTGGCGCCACAGCTTGCGCGCCCGGTCCTGGTAGCGCCGCGCGACGGCGCGCAGCGCGGTGCGCGGCGCAGGCGACATCAGTTCGTCGGGCAGCAGCGGGTCGCGCACCAGGTGCGCGATCACGGCGCGCCCCAGCAGCAGCGACTCGCGCACCGCCACCTCCAGCGGCACGGTGCGCAGCCGCTGTTCGCCACGCTCCAGCCCGGCCTGCAGGCGGCGGCAGTCGTCGGCGAGCGCGCGCACGTTCCACAGCCCGCGCGCGGCGGCCTGCGCGGCCGGGTCGAGGCCGGCCAGGCGGAACACCAGCGCGTGCGGCGACAGGCCCAGCGCCACGAGCTGCGCGCGCTCGGCCTCGAGCCCGCCCGCCAAGTTGTCGGGCCGGATCTGCAGGCCCGGGCGCAGCGCCGCGAAACCGCGCAGCGACAGCGCCAGGCTGTGGCGGCGCCATGCGGTCTTGTCGGCGCGCGCCACGCCCGCGTCGTGCACCGCGAGCCAGCCGCCTTGCCACGCCACGACCTGCGCGCGCGTGTGCCGCCAGTCGCCCACCGCGCGCGACAGCGCCGGCCCCGCGCGGTTCAGGCTGTAGCTGCCGCGCTCGCCGCGGGCGATCTTGCCTTCGGCCGCCAGCCGCGTGAGCCCCACGCGCAAGGTGGTTTCGCCGATGCCCATGAGCGCGCCTGCACGGCACAGCGCCTGCGAACTCAGCGTGCCGCCGTCGGCCACCAGCAGGTCGAGGATCAGCTCCGGCGCACTCGGCATCGCCACGGGAACATTACATACCTTGTCCATGTTTGCGAAATAAAGAAATGTTTCCTAGGATGCCAGAGACCGACTGATTCCTGCCATTTTTCTCCGGAAGGACCCCGCACATGACCACGCCCTTCGTGACCTGGGAGGTGGACGGCCCCGTCTGCACGCTCACGCTGAACCGCCCCGACAAACGCAACGCGGTGGACGGCGCCGTGGCCGCCCAGCTGCGCGCGGCCTTCGAGCGCTTCGAGGCCGACGACGCGCTGCGCGTGGCCGTGCTGACGGGTGCCGGTGGCCACTTCTGCGCCGGCGCCGACCTGGGCGCCGTGGGCGACCCGGCGCGCCGCAACGAGCTCGACCCCGACGGCGGCGGCACCGGCCCGATGGGCCCGACGCGCATGGCGCTGTCCAAGCCGCTGATCGCGGCGGTGAACGGCTACGCGGTCGCGGGCGGGCTCGAGCTGGCGCTGCTGGCCGACCTGCGCGTGGCCGACGACGACGCGGTGTTCGGCGTGTTCTGCCGCCGCTGGGGCGTGCCGCTGATCGACGGCGGCACCGTGCGGCTGCCGCGCCTCGTGGGCATGGGGCGTGCGCTCGACCTGATCCTCACGGGCCGGCCGGTGTCCGCCGCCGAGGCGCTGGCGATGGGCCTGGTGAACCGCACCACGGCGCCGGGCGGCGCGCTGGCCGCCGCGCAGGAACTGGCGCGGCAGATCGCCGCCTTTCCGCAGCAATGCATGCTGGCCGACCGCCGCTCCGCCTTCGAGCAGTGGGACCTGCCGCTGGCCGAGGCGCTGCGCCGCGAAGGCGCGCAGGGCGTGCCGATCGTTGCGGCCGAGGGCGAGGCCGGCGCCGCGCGCTTTGCCGGCGGCGCCGGGCGCCACGGCGAGTTCAAGCGCTGACGCGCCGCCGCCTTTCCGATTTCACCTAGAACCTCCTGGAGACACGCCTTGCCTTCCCCCTCGCCCGCCCGTGGCCCGACCTACCTCGAACTGATCCGCCGCGGCGCCCTGCAGCACGGCCCGCGCACCGCCATCGTCTACGGCGACCAGTCGATGACCTTCACCGAGGTCGACCAGCTCAGCAGCCGGCTCGCCCACGCACTGCATGCCGCCGGTGCCGCGCCACGCACGCGCGTGGCGCTGCTGCTGAACAACGGCCTGCACAGCGTGCCGCTGGACTTCGCCTGCGTGAAGGCGGGCATCAACCGCGTGCCACTGAACGCGCGGCTCTCGCTGGCCGAGCACGCGCGCATGGTGACGGACACCGGTTGCACGCACCTCGTGTTCGGCCCCGACCTCGCCGAGCGCGCGGCGGCCCTGCGCGACACGGTGCCGGGCCTGGTCTGCATGGGCCTGGGCGCGTCGCTCGACGGCGCCGCCGACCTGTTCGCGCAGGCCTTGTCGTGCGCCACGCAGGCGCCGGCGTTCGAGCCCTCGCCCGACGACGTGGTGCTCACGCTCTTCACCTCGGGAACCACCGGCACGCTGAAGGCGGCGCAGCACACGCAGGCCTCGTACGCGGCGATCTGCCGCAACGTGCTGCTCAACCTGTTGCCCGCCACGCCCGACGACGCGATGCTGCACGCGGCCTCGCTGATCCACGCGAGCGGCGTGTTCGTGCTGCCCTTCTGGCTGCGCGGCGGCCGCACCGTGATCCTGCCGGGCTTCGAGCCAGGCGCCTTCCTGCGCACGCTGCAGGCCGAGCGCATCACCGCGATCAACCTGGTGCCGACGATGCTGCAGATGCTGTTCGAGCACCCCGACATCGCGCACACCGACGTGGCCGCGCTGCGCTACGTGATCTACGGCGCCTCGCCCATGCCGCGCGCGGTGATCCAGCGCGCCATGGCGGCCTGGGGCCAGCAACGCTTCTGGCAGTACTACGGCCAGACCGAGGTGCCGCTGTGCCTGGCGGTGCTGCGCCCCGAAGACCACACCGAGGAGCTGCTCGACGCCTGCGGCCAGCCGGCGATCGACGTCGAGCTGCGGCTGGTCGACGAGGCCGGCAACGACGTGCCGCCCGGCACGCCGGGCGAGATCGCGGTGCGCGCGCCCTCTGCGGTGTCGGGGTACCACAACGCGGCAGGTCTCAATGCCGAGACCTTCGTCGACGGCGGCTGGGTGCGCACGCGCGACGTGGGCCAGTTCGACGCGCGCGGCTTCCTGCACCTGAAGGACCGCACCTCCGACATGATCATCAGCGGCGGCTACAACGTCTACCCGCGCGAGGTCGAGAACGCGCTCATGACGCACCCCGCCGTGCGCGAGTGCGCGGTCATCGGCCTGCCGCACGAGAAGTGGGTGGAGATCGTCACCGCCGTGGTGGTGCTGCGCGAAGGCCAGCAGGCCGATGAAGCCGCGCTCATCGCGCATGTGGCGGACCAGCTCGCCTCGTACAAGAAGCCGCAGCGCGTGCTGTTCGCGCGCGAGATCCCGAAGACGGCGGTGGGCAAGCTCAACCGTCGGCAGCTGCGCGAGCTGCACCGCGGCTGACGCGCCACCGGCCGGTCAGCCTGCGCGCCGCCGCAACGCGGTGCGCAGCGCCTTCGCGAAGCGCGGGTCGGCCATGGCGCCCACGTTGAAGCGCGACCAGCGCGAGACCTGCGTCGAGTCGACGCTGAAGATGCGCCCCGGCGCCATCACGATCTTGCGCGGCAGCAGTTCCTTCGCGAAGGCCAGCGAGTCGTCCACGCCGGGCAGCGCGGCCCAGATGTAGAGCGACTGCGGGCTGCGCGCGAAGACCTCGGCGTCCACGGCGTCGAACAGCTTCAGCGCGTCGCGCGTGGCCTCGCCCAGCCGCTGCTGCAGGCGCTTGAGGTGCCGCTGGTAGTGGCCCTCGCTCAGGATCACGTCGACCGTGCGCTCGCTGTACTCCGAGCTGCTCACGTGGATCAGCGCCTTCAGGTCGGCGAGGTCGCTCGCCAGGTCGGCGCCGCAGGCGATGAAGCCCACACGCAGCGCGGCCGAGAACGATTTCGAGAAACTGCCGATGTAGATGGTGCGCTCCAGCTGGTCGAGCGCCGAGAGGCGGGGCAGCGCCGTGGGTTTGAAGTCGGCCAGCGGGTCGTTCTCGACGATCAGCAGGTCGTACTTCTGCGCGAGCTGCAGCACGCGGAAGGCCTTGGCCGGCGAGATGTCGGAGCCCGTGGGGTTGTGCGCGAGCGACTGCGTGAAAAACAGGCGCGGCCGCTCAGCGATGAGCAGCTGCTCCAGCACCTCGAGGTCGGGCCCGTCGGCCAGGCGCGGCACGGCCAGCATCTGCGCGCCCGCGAGCTTGAGCTTGCCGAACAGCGGGTAGTAGCCCGGGTCGTCGACCAGCACCTTGCCGCCGGGCGGCACGAAGTAGCGGATGACGATGTCCATCGCCTCGTTGGCACCGTGCGTGAGCACGATCTGCCGTGGCTCGGCGCCGATGCCGAAGTCCGCGAGCTTGCGCACGAGGTGGTCGCGCAGCGGCGCGTAGCCGAAGCGGCTGCCGTAGCGGAACAGCGCGCCGAGCCCCGTGCGCACGACCTTCGGGTGGTACTTGTCCAGCCGCACATCGGCCAGCCATTCGACGGGCGGAAAGCCGTCGCCCACGGCCACTGCATCGGGCTGCGTCTTGAGCTGCTCGCGCATGAGCCACACGATGTCCATCGCGCGGCCGAGGCTGCCCGCGTCGTCCTCGGCGGGCTTGGGCGTGGCCGTGGCCTGCGCGAGCACGTAGTAGCCCGACCCGCGCCGCGGCTCGACGAGGCCGCGCGACACCAGCAGCTCGAAGGCGGCCACCACGGTGTTCTTGGCATAGCCGTGTAGCTGTGCGAGTTCGCGCAGCGAGGGCAGCTTGTCGCCGGCCTTGTAGGCGCCGCTCGCGATCTGGCGCGCGAGGGTGTCGGCGAGCGAATCGGCGATCGTGGTCATGGGCTTGGACTGTGACACAGCGAGGCGTGGCGGCGCACCACTGTCCGCACTGTCCCGCCAAACTGTGCCTTCCGCGGGCGGTACAGCCGGCCTAAATTGCCTGCTCCCGAATTCACCTTCCGAAGAGACACGCACCGATGGCCGCCGATTCCCGCATTCCCAATTTCCGCGCACTCACGCCCGCCCAACGCCTGGCCCACATCGCACAGGCCGCCGCGCTCACCGACGACGAGGTGGCGCTGCTCGCGCAGCCCGGCGCGCTGGGCGTGGAGCGCGCCAACGGCATGGTCGAGAACGTGATCGGCACCTTCGAGCTGCCGCTGGGCGTGGCCGGCAACTTCACCATGAACGGGCGCGACTACCTCGTGCCGATGGCGGTGGAAGAGCCCTCGGTGGTCGCCGCCGCCTCCTTCATGGCCAAGCTGGCGCGCGAAGGCGGCGGCTTCGAGGCCTCGAGCACCGGGCCGCTGATGCGCGCGCAGGTGCAGGTGATCGGCATCACCGACCCGTACGGCGCACGGCTTGCGCTGCTGCGTGCGCGCGACGAGATCCTGGCCGTGGCGAACAGCCGCGACAAGGTGCTGATCGGCCTGGGCGGCGGCTGCCGCGACATCGAGGTGCATGTGTTCGGCGACACGCCTCGCGGCGCGATGGTGGTGATGCACCTGATCGTCGACGTGCGCGACGCGATGGGCGCGAACACCGTCAACACGATGGCCGAGGCCGTGTCGCCGCTGGTCGAGAAGCTCACCGGCGGCACGGTGCGCCTGCGCATCCTGTCGAACCTGGCTGACCTGCGGCTGTCGCGTGCGCGCGTGCGGCTCGCGCCTTCCGTGCTGGCCACGCGCGAGCGCAGCGGCGAAGAGGTGGTCGAGGGCGTGATCGACGCCTACACCTTCGCGGCCATCGACCCGTACCGCGCGGCGACGCACAACAAGGGGATCATGAACGGCATCGACCCGGTGATCGTCGCGACCGGCAACGACTGGCGCGCGGTGGAAGCCGGTGCGCATGCGTACGCCTGCCGCAGCGGGCGCTACACCTCGCTCACCACGTGGGAGAAGGACGCGGGCGGCGCGCTGGTCGGCACCATCGAGATGCCGATGCCCGTGGGCCTGGTCGGCGGCGCGACGAAGACGCACCCGCTCGCGCGGCTCGCGCTGAAGATCCTCGATGTGAAGTCGGCGCAGGAGCTCGGCGAAGTCGCGGTGGCCGTCGGCCTCGCGCAGAACCTCGGCGCGTTGCGCGCGCTCGCCACCGAAGGCATCCAGCGCGGCCACATGGCGCTGCACGCCCGCAACATCGCGCTGGTCGCGGGCGCCACCGGCGACGAGATCGACGCCATCGCCAGACAGATGGCCGCGGAGCACGACGTGCGCACCGACCGCGCCGTGGCGCTGCTCGACGCGCTGCGCAAGAAGTAAGCAACGCGGGAGCCTCCCGCACCACGGTCCGCGGCCGACACCGCGGCGGTCGCGCACGCGGCCGTCACACAACCACAGACGGAGACAACTCGAATGAACGCAGACAGTGCAACGCCCGCCCGCTGGCGGCTGGTGGAGATATGGGGCGACACGGCCGACCTGGGCCACCTCGCGTGGTCGATCGCGATCGGCGTCGCCGTGAGCCTCACGGGCTATCTCGTGGCGAGCCGCGTGCTCGCGAGCGTGGTGAGCACGCCGGAGCTGGCGCGCGCCTACGCGATGCTCGCGGGCCTGGGCGGCTGCGTGGTCTCGGGCGTGATCTGCGCGAAGCTCTTCACGCCCAAGCGCGAAGTGGTCGAAGGCACCGCCGCCGATCCGCGCTGGCGCGAGGAGGTGCTGGCCGAGCTGGCCGCCGAGCACGGCGACCTGGGCTCGGTGGACGACCTGCCGCCGGTGGTGGTGCGCGAGATGAAGGAGCTCGAGATCTACGAGCTGTTCGCATCGTACAAGCCCCAGGCCGCCAAGGCCGCCGAAGGAGCCGCCTCGTGATCGACGCTGCCCTCTTCAACCAGATCCTCGTCGCCACCGGCATGGGCCTCGTGGGTGCCATCGTGTTCGCGGCCATCGGCCTCGTCTCGGGCACCGACGAAACCACCACGCTCGCACCGCTCACGCTGCTGGTGGTGCTGCTGGGCGTGCCGCCCGAAGGCGTGTTCACCTTCTTCCTGGCGGCCGCCGTGGCCAAGCACATGACGCACGCGGTGCCCACCGCGCTGCTGGGCATTCCGGGCGACACCATGGCCACGCCGCTGCTGCAGGACGCGAACGTGCTGCGCAACCTGGGCGTGCCGCACATCGCGCTGCGCAAGATGGTGTCGGGCGCGATCATCGCGGCCTTTCTCGCGGTGCCACTGGCCGTGCTGTTCGCGGTGCTGCTGGCGCCGTACGGCGCGGCCATCACCAAGGCGGCGCCGTGGATCTTCGTGGTGGCGGCCGTGGCCATTGCCTATTTTTCGAGCGGGCGCTGGGCCTCGGTGGCCACGCTGGTGCCGTTCGTGATGGTGATCGTGGCGCTGCAGGCGCTCACGGGCAAGTACGGCGTGAAGCTGAGCATCAGCTACTTCCTGGGCATCGCCATCGGGCCGCTGGTGGCCGACCTGTTCTCGGTGATCTCGCCGGCGGCGCGTGCGCGCATGAAGCGCGACAAGGTCCGCACCTTCTCGCTCGCGCCCGACGTGAAGGGCTGGTCGGGCTACTTCCCGAACCCGTTCAAGGTGCTCGACCGCGGCCAGGTGAAGTGGACCTTCGCGACCGCCGCGATCTCCAGCGCCACCTTCGTGTTCAGCCCGGTCGCGATGACGGTGGTGCTGGGCGAGCTGGTCGGTTCGCGCATCAAGCATGCGTACCACCGCCTCACCACCACGCTGGCCGCGCGCAACGGCGTGACCGAGGCCACCTACATCGCCGAAGCGCTGATCCCGCTGATCGCCATCGGCCTGCCGCTGAGCCCCGTGGCGGCCGGCCCCGCCGCGCCGCTCTTCAACGCGCCGCCGGTGTTCACCATCGACTCGGCCACGGGCCAGACCCACAACCTGCACAACCTGCTGAACCACTGGGAGTTCCTGGGCTACGGCATGCTGGCCGTGGTGCTCGCGGCGCTGGTGGCCTACCCCTTCACGATGAACTTCGCGCGCCGCGCGGCGCTCTTCGTCTCGCGCAAGGTGAGCCACGAGGCGATCATCGCGACCTTCGTCGGCTTGATCGTGGTGATCAGCGTGTGGGAAGGCCAGTTGCTCGGGCTGCTCGTGATCCTCACGATGGGCCTGCTCGGCGGCCTGCTGTCGCGCGCCATCGGCTTCAACACGGGCGTGCAGTTCATGGGCTACTACACGGCGGTGTTGACGGTGCCGGCGGTGATCAAGGCATTCTCCTGATCGGCCGGCCGCACACCAGCAGCGCGTCCATGTGCCCAGGACACTGGGTGCTTCCCGCAGCGAAATCAAGGAGGAGGCCGCAGGCCGGGGGACATTCGCGGAGGGAAGTACCCGGTGGCCTGGGCACACGCCCTGAACACGCCGGCAGCCAGCCAGTCAACGCTGCGATGCAGGCGGCTTCGGCGTCTTCTTCTTCGCCGGCTCATCCCCACCGAACAGCTTCTCCACCTGCTGCCCCACGCGCGCCCCGATCGCCGTGCCCACCCCCGGCAGCACCGCACTGCCGACCGCCGCCCCCGCGAGCGCGCCGCCGGTCATCGACACCTCGGGCTCGGCCACGCTGCCGCCGATCTTCAGCGGCACGCCGACCACGCCGTCGACGAGGTCCACCGCCATCTCGCCCGACATCTGCCGGTTGAAGAGGCGCAGGTTGCCGCTGGCGGTGAGCACGCCCGAGCGCGCCTTGAGGTTCGTGTAGCGCATCACGATGCCGTCTTCGGTGCCTTGGGTGTCGAGCGTGCCGGTGAGCTCGTCCAGCGCCGTGGTGCCGCCGCGGCTGATGCCGACGGTGGTCACGGCCTTGGCCAGGTCGAGGCGGGTCAGCGTGGCGGGCTGCACCGAGAAGGTGGTGCGCGTGTGCAGGCCGCGGATCAGCGCGCCCACCTCGCGGGCCTCGGCCACCAGCGAGGTGTGGCCCGAGACCTTGCCCGCCACCGCCGAGCGGCGCCCGAAGGCCTGCACCAGTGCCTCGATGTCGACCTGCCGCGGGTCGAGTTCGGCCGACACGCGCAAGCCCCGCCCTTCGGGCAGCACCTCGAGCCGCGCCTGCCCGTTCCACGTGCCGCCGCCGGCGTCGATGCGGGTGCGCCAGCGGTCTTCCGTGCCCTCGCGGTCCAGCCGCAGGCGCACGGGCGTCGCGGCGCCGGCGCGCTCCAGACGCAGATTGCGAGGGCGCCAGTGGTCGTCGAAGGCCACCTCGCCGTCGTAGGCCAGCGCGATGTCGCGGCGGTCGATCCAGACCACGTCGCGCCAGCGCACGCGTTCCACCGGCACGGGCGCCAGGGTCCAGGGCGCGGGCAGCGGCACGATGCGCTCGCTTTCCTGCGGCTCGGGGCCCTTGTCCCGGAAGGCACGCACCGAGGCGCGCGGCAGCACCAGGCTCTCGAGCGCGATCTCGTTGATGGCCACCTCGCGACGCAGCAGCAGCGGCCACAGGTGCAGCCGCACGCTCACGCGGCGCAGGGTGATGGGCTGGGGCTGGTCGGTCGCCAGCTCGGAAAGCGCCAGCACCGGCACCGGCCACAGCGACCAGTGGGCGCCGCCCACGGTCAGGTCGACGCCGTAGCGCTGCGAGAAGCCGGCGGCGATGCGGGCGGCCACCTCCTCGTCGTCGGGCAGGCGCGCGGCCACCACGAGCGCCAGCGCGCCGATGCCCAGCAACAGCACCGCCACCGAGCCCAGGAGCCACCGCCGCACCGAAGGGAAGGTCATCGACCCAAGGTAGCACGCAAAGGCGACTGCGGTTGTCAGCCGTCGTCGCTATAGTGCCCTCGCACCCCCTGTATCGGAGACCCCTGCATGCGTATCTGGAAGAAAGAGATCTCGGTCGAATCGCTGACCGCCAACCACGTGGGCACGGCCGTGGCCGCCCTGGGCATCGAATTCCTGGAGGTGGGCGATGACTTCATCCGCGCCCGCGTGCCGGTGGACGAGCGCACCCGCCAGCCCTACGGCATCCTGCACGGCGGCGTGTCGGTGGTGCTGGCCGAGACGCTGGGCTCCTGCGGCGCGCACTACTCGGCCCCCGAGGGCGACCGCGCCGTGGGCCTGGACATCAACGCCAACCACATCCGCTCGGCCACCAGCGGCTGGGTCACCGGCACGGCGCGGCCGGTGCACCGCGGGCGCACCACGCAGGTCTGGCAGATCGACCTGACGAACGAGGCGGGCGAGCTGACCTGCGTCTCGCGCATCACCATGGCGGTGCTGCAGCCGCGCTGAGCGCGGGCGCGCCTTCCGGGCGCTTCTTTTCTTTCTTCTCCCGCTGGTACGCCTCTTGCGGGTGGCACCCGTGTTCAGCACGGGGTGGATCGACCACAATCTCGCCCCAGGGAGCGCGTCGACCCCCCAAACACACACCAACCGAGGAGAAGAAAACACATGTTCAACTGGACTGAAAAGCCGGTGTCCACACTGGCCAACGGCGCGGTCATCGCGCCCGACGAGCGGCTGCCCTGGCTGCAGACCGGCGCGATGGGCATCCAGCACGTGATCGCCATGTTCGGCGCCACGGTGCTGGCGCCGATCCTGATGGGCTTCAACCCCAACATCGCGATCCTGATGAGCGGCATCGGCACGCTCATCTTCTACCTCGTGACGGGCGGCAAGGTGCCCAGCTACCTGGGCTCGAGCTTCGCCTTCATCGGCGTGGTGATCGCGGCCAGCGGCTACGCGGGCAAGGGGGCCAACGCCAACATCGCGGTGGCGCTGGGCGGCATCGTGGCCTGCGGGGTGGTCTACATCCTGATCGGCGCCATCGTGCAGGCCGTGGGCACGGGCTGGATCGAGCGCTTCATGCCGCCCGTGGTCACGGGCGCCGTGGTGGCGGTGATCGGGCTGAACCTGGCGGGCATTCCCATCAAGAACATGGCGGCCAGCAACTTCGATTCGTGGATGCAGGCCGTGACCTTCCTGTGCGTGGGCCTGGTGGCGGTGTTCACGCGCGGCATGGTGCAGCGCCTGTTGATCCTCATCGGCCTGATCCTGGCCACGCTGGTGTACGCCGCGCTCACCAACGGCATGGGCCTGGGCAAGCCGGTCGACCTCAGCGGCATCGCCAACGCGGCCTGGTTCGGCCTGCCGACCTTCACGGCGCCGGTGTTCACGGCCAACGCGATGCTGCTGATTGCGCCCGTGGCGATCATCCTGGTGGCGGAAAACCTCGGCCACCTGAAGGCCGTGACGGCCATGACCGGGCGCAACCTCGACCCGTACATGGGCCGCGCCTTCATCGGCGACGGCATCGCCACGGTGGTGAGCGGTGCCGCGGGCGGCACGGGCGTGACCACCTACGCCGAGAACATCGGCGTGATGGCGGCCACGCGCATCTACTCGACGGCGGTGTTCGTGGTGGCGGCCTTCATTGCGCTCATCCTGGGCTTCAGCCCCAAGTTCGGCGCGCTGATCCAGGCCATTCCGCTGCCGGTGATGGGCGGCGTGAGCATCGTGGTGTTCGGCCTGATCGCCATTGCAGGCGCCAAGATCTGGGTCGACAACAAGGTCGATTTCTCGCAGAACAAGAACCTGATCGTGGCCGCGATCACGCTGATCATCGGCACCGGCGACTTCACGCTGAAGTTCGGCGACTTCGCGCTCGGCGGCATCGGAACCGCCACTTTCGGGGCCATCATCCTCTACGCCCTGCTGGGCCGTTCGCGCAACGCCTGAGCGCAGACAAAGTGAAACCTCGTGCAATAACTGTTGTGCGGGGTCAGTGAACGCGGCGCCGGTCACCGGGCTTTGGCCGGCGCCCGTTAGACTCCAACGCTTTTCGCACCGACGTTCACACACGTTTTCCAATGGCCGATGTTTCCGCCGCTCGTACCAAGGCGGTTTTCGAATTCAAGAGCGCCACACTGCCGCTGATCGCAGTGATCCTCAAGACAGCCGACCTCGACGTGCTGGCCGAGGCGCTCGACGCCCAGTTGGCGGATTCGCCCGACTTCTTCGAGCAGGAGCCGGTGGTGATCGACCTCTCGCTGCTGCAGGAACAGGCGGCCGAGGGCGGCACCGACGCCCCCGAAATCGACTTTGCCGCCCTGCGCAGCCTGCTGGCGCGCCACCAGACCCAGCCGATCGCCGTGCGCGGCGGCAGCCCCGAGCAGCACGCCGCGGCACGTGAAGCCGGCCTGTCGGTGGCCGCCATGCCCGCGGCCCCCGCGCCCCGCCCGCCGGCCCCGCCCGCCGAGGCGCCCGCGCCGTCGGAAGCCCCGCAGATCGTGCGCGAGCTGCCGGTGCCGGCCAACGGCACGCTGCTGATCGACAAGCCGCTGCGCTCGGGCCAGCAGATTTATGCGCGTGGCGGCGACGTGGTGGTGACGGCCATCGTGAGCTTCGGCGCCGAAGTCATCGCCGACGGCAACGTGCATGTGTACGCGCCGCTGCGCGGCAAGGCCATTGCCGGCGCGCGCGGGCACACCGAGGCGCGGATCTTCTCGACCTGCATGGAAGCGCAGCTGGTGGCCATTGCGGGCATCTACCGCACGAACGAAGTGCCGCTGCCCGAGCCCGTGCTGGGCAAGCCCGCCCAGGTGCGCCTGGACGGCAAAAAAATAGCGATCGACGCGATTCCCTGATGAAAAACCAGGAACGCGGCAGCGCTGAGCATCAATCGACAACTGAATCGAAACAAGAAGGAATGGCGATGGCCAAAATTGTGGTGGTGACCTCGGGCAAGGGCGGCGTCGGCAAGACGACCACGAGCGCCAGCTTCGCGTCGGGCCTTGCGCTCGCCGGCAAGAAGACGGCCGTGATCGACTTCGACGTGGGCCTGCGCAATCTCGACCTGATCATGGGCTGCGAACGCCGCGTGGTGTACGACCTCATCAACGTGATCCAGGGCGAGGCCAACCTGAGCCAGGCGCTCATCAAGGACAAGCAGTGCGACAACCTGTTCGTGCTGGCCGCCTCGCAGACGCGCGACAAGGAAGCCCTGTCGCAGGACGGCGTGGAGAAGGTGCTGACCGACCTGGCCGCCATGGACTTCGACTACATCGTCTGCGACTCCCCCGCGGGCATCGAGACCGGCGCCATGATGGCGATGCACTTCGCCGACGAGGCGCTGATCGTCACCAACCCCGAAGTCTCTTCGGTGCGCGACTCGGACCGCATCCTGGGCATGCTCAGCAGCAAGACCAAGCGCGCCAAGGACGGCGGCGAGCCGATCAAGGAGCACCTGCTGATCACCCGCTACAACCCGAACCGCGTGGCCGGCGGCCAGATGCTCTCGCTGGAAGACATCCAGGACATCCTGCGCATCAAGCTGATCGGCGTGATCCCCGAGTCGGAAAGCGTGCTGCACGCCTCCAACCAGGGCGTGCCCGCCATCCACGACAAGGACACCGACGTGGCCCAGGCGTACAGCGACGTGGTCGCGCGCTTCCTTGGCGAAGACAAGCCGATGCGCTTCGTCGAAGCCGAGAAGCCGGGCTTCTTCAAACGGATTTTCGGGAGCAAGTAGGCATGTCGTTTCTTTCGTTCCTGCTTGGTGAGAAGAAGAAGACTGCGAGTGTCGCCAAGGAGCGCCTGCAGATCATCCTCGCTCACGAGCGCTCCAGCCTCAGCGGCAAGAAGCGCCCCGATTACCTGCCCGAGCTCCAGCGCGAGCTGGTGGCGGTGATTTCCAAGTACGTGTCGATCAACGCCGACGACATCAAGGTGCACCTGGAAACCCAGGACAACCTCGAAGTGCTGGACATCAAGATCGAACTGCCCGATCCGGTTCCGGCGCGCTGAGCGCCAGAGCCCCGATCCACCGGCTCACGCCGGTTGATCCGGGGCCGCAGCGGGCAGCGCCTCCACCCGCTGCGCCCACTCACGGGCCTTGTCCTCGTCGAAGAGCGGACTTTCGCGGTCGCCGTAGAACTGCGCCGCCAGAGATTCCACGCAGGCGCGCTGGCTCTCCAGGTTCTCTTCGCAGTCATCGAGCGCGGCACCGGTGAGCAGCCAGCGCTCGGCGGCCGCAGCATCTTCCGGCGCGCCCTGGCCCTGCATGCGCATCCAGCCGAGCTCGTAGCAGGCCCAGCCCTGCTGGCGCTGGGTGCCGTCTTCCGCCACCTTCTGCAGCGCGTAGAGGGCTTCGGCATACATGACGTTCACTTCCGCTTCTGCGTGGTCCTGTTCGGCCAGCGCCCCTGCGTGCAGGCACAGCGTGCGACCGAGCTGCATCGTGGCGCTGACGTCGCCGGCTTCGTGGCCGCGGCGGAAGTAGCCGATCGCGCGGGCCAGGTCGGGCTCTCCCGGTTCGCCGAGCTTGTACGCCAGGCCGAGGTTGTAGAGCGCCATCGTGTTGTTGTGCTTGGCGGCCCGTTCGTAGTGCCGCATGCCGCCTTCCAGGTCGCGCTCGCCCCCCTCGCCTTCCGTCAGCATGTAGCCGAGATGGGCGTGCGTGGCGGCGTCGTCCTCGCCGCCGTGGGCGATGGCGTGCAGCAGCCACGCGCGCGCCAGGGCGGGTTCGGCGCCGAGGCCCGCCGTGTCCCAGCGCAGCATCTTCGAGAGCTCGCACATGGCCACGGGCAGGCCATCGGGTGAGGCGGTTGCGGGAGCATCACCGGGCGCGCGCACGCCGGCAGCGTGCGCCATCCAGCGCAGGGCTTCGCGCGGGTCGGCCTCGATGCCCTCGCCGTCGCGCAGATGGCAGGCCAGCTCGTAGGCGGCCCGCAGGTCGCCGGCGGCATGGCGCGCGGCCATGTGCTCGGCGTGCGCCTGCTCGCGGCCGTCGGCGTGCAGCCAGACGTACAGGCCGGTGTCGTTGCGCACGGCCTTCACCGGCTCGCCCGCGCCCCAGCGCTTGCGCAGCTCGGAGCGGACCGCCCCGGCCAGCCAGCCATCGCTGACCGACAACGCGGCGGTGATCCACGGATAAGCCTGTGGGTGCAGCACGGCGCCATCGGCGCGCAGCACGCCCACGGCGAGTTGCCCCTTCTCGACCTTCGCGCTGCGCGGCATCGGATCGGCGACCAGCCAGCCAAAGTCCTGCGTGCCCCAGGCCAGCGGCTGGAGCGTGCGGTGCCGGCACGGCACCAGCTCGCGGCCGGCGGCCACGTCGTAGATGCCGCGCAGCCACGGCGCGTTCTTCGCCGTGCGCCCGCCCTTGGACGCCACGCGCACCAGGTCGCGCCGGACCATGGCGTGCGCGCGCTCTTCGCCAGTCAGCGGCTCCAGGGTTTCGAAGCGGCCGTAGTCGAAGGGCACGAGCACGCGGCCCTGGCCATCGACGAGGCCGCACAGGCCGTCGACGCGTTCCACGGCGAAGCGCTTCGGCCGGGCCGGCGTGCCGCGCTCGTTCGACGGATCGTTGTCTTCGGTCGTCAGGATCTCGATCGGGTATTCCTCGAGCAGGTCGACCTGTTCGTGCACCGGCTCGATCACAACGCGGCCTTGCGTATCCAGCAGCCCGCTCTTGCCGTCGCGCTTGGCGTCGAAGCCCTCCCAGTCGTGGCGCCACTGAAGGCTTTCGAAATGCGGCGGCACGGCCCATTCGCCGTCCGCGCCCACCAGCCCCCAGCCGCCCTCGTCGCCGCGCGCGGGCGCGAGACCAAAGGGCGTGAAGTCTTCGGCCTCTTCGAACCGCGGCGCAATCGTCCATTGGCCCTGCAGGTCGATGTACCCGATGCGCTCGCCCACGCGGGCGCGCACCCGGCCTTCGACAAAGCTCCAGACCTCGTCGACCGAGGGCGCGAGCAGCCAGCTGCCGTCGGTGCGCAGCAGGCCGACGTGGTCGCCGACCAGGGCCGTGGCGATGTCGTCCTCGAAGGCCCAGACCTCGTCGAGCTGCGGTTCGAGCAGCACGCGCGGCGCCTCGGCGTCGGCAAGCAGCAGGCCGGAGCGCTCGCCTTGCGAGATCCAGAGCAGGCGCGGATCGTCGGCGCCGGCGTAGCGGATGTCGTCCCACGCGGGCTCGACCACGGTGGTGCGCTGGCTGCGCCCGTCGTCGTCGTACACCACGCGCATCACGCCCCAGCGGCCGTCGACCTCGAAGCGCCAGAGGTCCTCGCCCAGGTGGTTGTCGTAGTCGGGGCGTTCGCCGTCGTCTTCATCTTCTTCGGGTTCGAAATCGGCAAAGCGCTCGTCGCGCGGCGCCTCGTAGCCGTCGAAGTACGGATGCGACAGGCTGCCGAAACCGAACTGCCAGGCCCAGGCCTCCCAGTCGGCAAAACGTTGGATGCCCAGCGCCGCGTCCACGCCCGGGTGGTTGCCGCTGTCGATGCAGCGGCGCACCTCGGCCCAGAGTTCATTGCACTCGCGGCGGTTGCGTTCGATGAAGCCCTCGCCATCTGCATCGCCGCCCAGCCAGGACAACTCGTCGAGGTTGGCGGAAAAACGCGGCGCGCTGCCCTCCGGCGTGTCGTCGATCAGCTCGGCCAGGTGCAGCACCACGGCTTCGAACTGCAGCGCGATCTGCGGCAGCGTGTGCAGCATCGGATGCCGCTCGACAAAGGCGTGCAGCTGCCGGATGCGCGCGAGCGCGGCGTGCGCGTCGCTGACCAGGTTGTCGGTGCCGGCGTCGCCGAAGACGCGCTGGTGGTCGATGGCATCGCCGGCCGCGCCATCGGCCAGCAGGAGCTGCCAGAGCACGGGGAAGTTGTTGTTGGCTTCGGCGATTTCATCAGCCGATGCTTCTTCGGTGTCGGGAAGACTGTGTTCGAGATAGAGCCAGGAACGATTGCCCATGTGTGGTCGGTGCGTGTGTCGTCCATGGCGAAGGCCATGGGTGGCGCCCAGTTTAGGGGCGCCGTTTCACGCGCACGTGACCGCCGGCCGCTACGCCAGGAACTGCGTGACCTGCGCGAGCACGGCCTGCTCTTTCAGGATGCGGCGGTGACCCCAGCCCTGCGTGGGAAAAAGCCGCGCGCCGGCGATCGCGTCGCGAAAGGCCTCGGCGTCGGCGAAGCGGTTCACGCGGTCGTCGCGGTCATGCACGATGAGCGTGGGCTGCGCGATGCGCGGGCCCACGGCGGCGGGCTCCAGCTGTTGCATCAGGATGCCCTCACGCGCCTCGATCAGGCGCTGCATGCCCGCGCGCGTGCGCTCGCTGAGGCCGAACACCTGCGCGAAGTAGCGTGTGTACTCGCGCGGCGAGGCCGGCGGCGCCAGCAGCACGAGCCGCTGCGCCGGCAGTCCGCGCCCCGCCGCGTAGGCCAGCGCATTGGCCCCCAGCGAATGCGCGACCGCCGCGCGCAGCACGTGCCCGTCGGCGCCCAGCCGCGCCGCCACGTAGTCGATGGCGCGCGCGAACTGCGGCAGGTTGCTGGCCGTGCCCGCGCTGCGGCCGTGGGCCGGCATCTCCAGCAGCACGGGCCGCAGGCCTTGCGCAGCGACGGCCTGCGCGAGCGGCAGCATCTGGCCCGCGTGGCCGCCCCAGCCGTGCACCAGCAGCACGACCGGCGCCGACTCGGCGCCCGAGTCCTGCGCGGCCAGGTGGTAGATGCCGAGGTTAGCGTCCTCGAAGGACCAGGCCTCGCGGCGCCAGTCGGCACCGGGCTGCTGGCCGCGGTAGAGCCATTTGGGCGGCAGCGGCGTGCCGAACACGCGGTAGGCCGCGCGCACGCCGAGCGCAGGCCACAGGCGCTGCGAGGCGCCGAGGCCGAAGCGCATCGCGCGCATCAGCGGGCTGGCGCTGTAATAGCCCACGGGGGCGGTGGTGTGGGTGGTGGTGGTCATGAGGAAGGCTTTCGTTCAGGGGCTCAGTACCAGACCCAGTCCTGGTTGCTGCGCGGCAGGCTGCGCAGCGTGTCCTGCACGCCGCGCACACCGAGGAGCACCGCGTAGGCGGCGAGAAAGAGGGCAATGATCAGCATGGTGCTTCTCCTTTTTTATCGCACGGTGGTGCGAAATTAAGGCAAACGAAGAGGCGATGGCCGTCGTCTGCGGGTGCGCCTCAGGCGCGGTAGCTGGAAAGAAGGCGCTGCCAGGTCTGGCCCGCGCGCTCGGCCGCATGCCCGTCGCGCAGGAAGCGCGCGTCGTGCAGCTGGTTCATCATGATCCCGTTGATCTCGCTCACGAGCTGGGCGGGATCGGTGTCGGCCTGGAGCTCGCCGGTCTCGACCGCCTGCAACACCGTGCGGCGCAGCGCGGCACGCCAGCGCGTGATCTCGTCGAAGAGCAGGTCGCGCAGCTCGCCTTCGCGGTCGTCGAACTCGAAGGCGCCGGCCACGTAGAGGCAGCCGTTCTGCGCTTCGACGTCGCGCGTGCGGGCGATCCAGCGCGCGACGATGTCGTTCAGGCGGGGCAGGCCCTTGGGCTTCTGCATGGCGGGCACGAACACCTCGGCCAGGAAGCCGCGGCCGTACTCCTCGATGACGGCCTTCTGCAGCGCCTCGCGCGAGCCCACGCGCGAGAACACGCCGCTCTTGGACAGCCCCAGCCGGCTCGCCACGGCCTGCAGCGAAATGGCCTCCAGCCCTTCGGCCAGCGCGAGGTGCATCGCCGCGCCGACGATGGCGGCGCGGGTGAGTTCGCTTTTCTGGGTCTTGGCGTCCATGCGGCGGACTTTAGCACAGTCGTGCGAAATATCAACTTCCCCATGCAGAATGGCTTCATAGATGTTTTGCTCATGTGGAACCAACAAACGCATCGTTCCCCGCATAAGCGCTTGTGCCGAGAATCGCCGGTCGGCCCCGACCCGGGGTCCGGACCTCTTTTCACCTCCTGCGCGCCCGATGAACTTTCAACAACTGCGCTCGGTACGCGAGGCCGTTCGTTGCGGCTTCAACCTGACCGAGGTCGCCCACACCCTTCACACCTCGCAGCCCGGCGTGAGCCGGCAGATCCGCGAACTCGAGGAAGAGCTCGGCATCGAGCTCTTCGTGCGCGCCGGCAAGCGGCTCACGGGCCTCACCGAGCCCGGCGGCCACGTGCTGCCGATCATCGAGCGCATGCTGATGGAGAGCAGCAACCTCAAGCACGCGGGCCAGGAGTTCGTGGCGCAGCAAAGCGGCCTGCTCTCGGTGGCGGCCACGCACTCGCAGGCGCGCTATGCGATGCCGGTGGCGGTGCAGGAATTCCGCGCGCAGTTCCCGAACGTGAAACTGCACCTGCACCAGGGCTCGCCCAAGCAGATCGCGCAGATGCTGCTCGACGGCGAGGCCGACGTGGGCATTGCCACCGAGGCGCTGGGCGACTACCCGCAGCTGGTCGCCCTGCCCTGCTACCGCTGGACGCACTCGGTGATCGTGCCGCCGGGGCATCCGCTGCTCGACGCGCCGCTCACGCTGGAGGCGCTCACGCAGCATCCGCTGATCACCTACGACACCGGCTTCACGGGCCGCTCGCGCATCGACGAGGCTTTTGAACAGCGCGGCCTGCAGCCCAACATCGTGCTGGCCGCGATGGACGCCGACGTCATCAAGACCTATGTGCAGCTGGGCCTGGGCGTGGGCATCGTGGCCGGCGTGGCCTACGAGGCCGAGCGCGACACACAGCTGCGCGCGCTCGATGCGGGGCGGCTGTTCGGCATCAACCTCACCAAGCTCGCGGTGCGGCGCGGCACCTACCTGCGCAAATATGTCTATGCGTTCATCGAGTCGTTCGCGCCGACGTTGACGCGCGCGATTGTCGAGAAGGCCTTGGGCGACGAGGTCAAGGTGTCTCACTACGAGATTTAGCTCAAGCGCAACGAAATCGACACTTCCGGCTCCAGGGTTGAAAAGAATGCGCGCAGCTTCACACAAGCGGCGTACATTCGGGTTAATTCCTTGGCTTCCGGAACGGATCAGCAATGGCATCGACTTCGCAGCAGCAGCAGCAACTACAGGCCACCCGGGCCGCCCAAAAGGCGGCCGATGCAGCGGAGAAGCGCGAACGCCTGAAACGTGCCCTGCCCGCCACGGTCGAGCTGCTGCAAAGCCGCCAGGCCGATCGCATCGACGATCGCGACATCGACGCCTACGTCGATCTCAACTGGCTCGAATGGCATGGCGGCGGTTTGCGCCTCACCATCACCGGGCGCAACGTGTGCGCCCAATCGGCCGCCACCGCGGTGGCCTGACAAGCCCCTCCCCCGGTTCCCCAAAGAAAAACCGCCACAGTCTCCTGTGGCGGTTTTTGCATGTGCGCGGTGCGAGCGCAGTGCGAAGGCTTACTGACCCGCGATGATCTGCGCGATGAGGCCGGTGGCAATGGCTGCGAGCACGTAGTCGCCACCCACGCCCACCCACTGGTAGCCGCGCGGCGGCTGCTGCAGGCGGTAGGCGCGCCAGTCGTTCACCACGTAGTTGCGGCCCCGGTACTCGGTCGGCACGCGGCCGCCACGGCGCCACTCGGTGTGCGGCTGCGGGAAGCCCCGGCGGTCGAACTGGCGACCGTCGCGGAAGTCCTGGTCGCCGCGATAGCCGGCGTGAGGGCCGCGATGCCCGCGATGGTCGTCGCGCTGGTCATAACGACCGCCGCCAGGACGGTGGTCATCGCGCTGCTCGTAGCGGCCGCCGCCCGGGCGGTGGTCGTCGCCCCGGCGATCTTGCGCCAGCGCGCTGCCTGCCGCCAGGGACATTGCGAGCGCCGCAACGGCGGCAGTGGTCAGGCGCTTGGTACGGAAGATCATCTGGAACTCCTTTTGTGTGTCTGTGATGACGCCTCCATTCTGAGCAGCGCATGTGTCTGCTTCGGGTGCGTCAGGTCACCGTCAGATGAAATCCGGTAAGCGCAGGTATCTCCACGGCGTGTTGTCCTGCACGCGCGTGACGGACTTCACGCGGGCGCGTAGCGGTTCACCACCATGCCGCAGTCGTAGGCGGTCGATCCGAGCAGGCGCAGCGCATGGCCATGGCGCGTGTCGTGGAACACCGAGCGGCCCGCGCCGACGGCCGTGGGGTTCACGAAGAACTGGAACTCGTCGACCAGCCCTGCCGACGTGAGCGACGACGCAAAGCCGACACCGCCGATGGTGAGGATGTCCTGGCCCGGCTGGCGCTTGAGCGCGTTCACCTCATCGGCCATGGCACCGCGCGCGATGTCGGTGCGTTCCCAGCGCGAGGCCTGCAGCTTGTTCGTGAGCACGACCTTGCGCGCCTCGACGATCCGCTGGGCAAAGGCGTAGTCGGGGTTCGCCAGAAAGCGCGTCGCGGCGCGGCCCCAGTGGTCGAGGTAGCCCTCTTCGATGATCTTGCGGCTCAGCAGGAGCGTGTCGACGCCCGCGAACACCGCGTTGAAATCGCGCTTGAGCGCCGCGTCCCAGCGCCACCGGTCGCCCCAGCCCCACAGCTGCCAGTCGAGGTCGCCGTAGGCCGGTGACACGAACCCGTCGACCGACATCTGCATTTGCACGATGAGCTTTCGCATCGAAGTCTCCTTCAGGTCGCTTGCGCAAACTGATCTCGAAATGCAAGCAGTTTCAGTATTCTCAAACCGATGCGAAAATGCAAGCAGTTTCTTGAACCCGCGGAATCCCGATGGCCATCCAGCAGAAGTCCCTGTGCCCGATCAACCTCGCGCTCGAAGTCGTCGGCGACCGCTGGAGCCTGCTGATCGTTCGCGACCTGATGTTTGCGGACAAGCGGCACTTCCGCGAGTTCCTGCAGTCCGAGGAAGGCATCTCCTCGAACATCCTCACCGAGCGGCTGAACACGCTGGTCGAACACGGCGTGCTCAGCAAGACCGACGACCCCACGCACAAGCAGAAGGCGCTCTACAGCCTCACGCCCGTGGGCATCGACCTGCTGCCGGTGATCACGCAGCTCGGCATCTGGGGGCGCAAGCACCGGCCGGTGACGGCCGAGAGCGGCGCGCCTGCGGCCGCGCTGGAAAAGGGCGGGCCGGCGCTGCAGAAGAAGATGCGGGCCGCGCTGCGCAAGGCGCACCTGGGCGGCCGCTAGGGCTGCGCCCTACCCGCCCACCGTGCTGTTCGCCGCGTCGGCGCGCACGCGGCCCTGTGCCTCCAGCGCGTCCACCGGCGGCAGGTCGAGTTCGATCCACGCGCCGTGCGCGCGTGCAAGGTCGAAGGTGCCGGTCGATTGCGGCCGGTCGGTGTGCAGCACCAGCGCGTAGGGGCCCTCGCCGCGCACGGCGAGGCGCTGTGCGAGCGCGTCGCCGCCCAGCTCCGCCGCCGGGGCACGATCGCGTGGCGACGACAGCACGAGCACGCTGCTGCCCAGGGCGATCACCGCCACGCGCACCTGGCTGGCAGGCACCGCCACGGGTTCGCCGATGTGCGTGCTCGTGTCGTCGGACACGGTGCCCAGCAAGGCGCGGTAGCGCGCCAGCGTGGCGTCGAGGTCGCGCACGGCGATGGCCAGGCTGGCCACGCCGAGCACGCCGTTGGGATGCACGCGCGCGGCGCCCTCGGGCACGCGCAGGGCGCGCCGCGTGAGGTCGCCGCACAGGAACGGCAGGTCGGCCGACGGTGGGCGCGCGGTCTGCCAGCGCAGGTGTTCGCCGTCGGGGCGCACGCGCCCGCCGTCGAGCGGGCCTTCGAGCACGAGGCCGCGCGCTTTCGCGTCGGCCACGGTGACGGCCGTGTCGCGCGGCAACAGCGCGAAGTCGACGATGCCTTCGCCGTGCCGCTGCAGCAGTTGCCACCAGCGCTCGGCGGGCGCGGGTTCGCGCCACGCGATGAGTTCGAAATAGCTGCCGTCGCTGAACACGACGAGGGCGTTGTGCGTGCTGCGGCCCGGATGGTCGCCGCCGCGCAGCACGTGGAAGCCGAGCGCGGCGTAGTCGGCGATGGCGCGTTCGAGGTCGTGCACGGCGATCACGACGTGGTCGAGGGTCAGGGGCATGGTGAAGGTCTTCCTCGCGGCAAAGGGGTCGTCGTCAGGAGGCGGTGCGGGCGGCGCCCTCGCCGCCCAGGTAGGCGTCGCGGATGCGCGCGTCGGCCAGCAGCGCGCGCGCCGGGCCCGAGAGCACGATGCGGCCCGTCTGCAGCACGTAGCCGTGGTGCGCGATCTGCAGCGCGAGGCTGGCGTTCTGCTCGACCATGAAGACCGAGACGCCCTGCGCGTTGATGCGCGCGATGAGCTCGAGCACCTTGTCGACGTACAGCGGCGACAGGCCCATGGTGGGCTCGTCCATGCACAGCAGCTGCGGCCGGCCCATGAGCGCGCGCGCCATGGCCACCATCTGCTGCTCGCCGCCCGAGAGCGTGCCGGCCAGGAAGCCCAGGCGCTGCGCCACACGCGGGAACAGCTCGAGCATGCGTTCCAGGTCGTCGGCCACGCCCGCGCGGTCGCGGCGCGCATAGGCGCCCATGAGCAGGTTCTCGCGCACGGTCATCGCAGGGAACAGGCGGCGCGCCTCGGGCACCGAGCCGATGCCCTTGCGGATGATCTGCGGCGTGCTCAGGCCGAGCGTCGATTCGCCGTTGAAGCGGACCTCGCCCGAGCGCGGCTTGAGCAGCCCGAGCACGATCTTCATCGTGGTCGACTTGCCGCTGGCGTTGCCGCCGAGCAGGCTGACGATCTGGCCCTTGCGCACCTCGATGTCGAGATCGAAGTGCGCCTGCACGGGGCCGTAGAAGCTGTTGACCTTCTTGAGCTGGAGCAGGGGCGCCACCGCACTCGCCGGTGCCTGCGTGAGGGCGCGTTCAGGCAGATCGTCGTTTCTGCCCTCTCCCCAGAGGGACGAAGGTGACAGGCCGGTGCGCGCGACGGTGGCGATCATGCGGGCACCGCTTCTTCCTGCGCTTCGCCGACCTGGCGATGGCCGAGGTAGGCCTCGATCACCGCGGGGTCGTTGCGCACGTCGTCGGGCAGGCCTTCGGCGATCTTGCGACCATCGTCGAGCACGGCCACGCGGTCGGACAGCTGCATCACGAGGTCGAGCTTGTGCTCGATCAGCAGGATGGTCTGGCCGCGCGCCTTGAGGCCGCGAATGATCTCCAGCATCTCGGCCGTCTCGCTCTCGTTCATGCCGGCCGTGGGCTCGTCGAGCAGCAGCAGGCGCGGCCGCAGCGCGAGCGCGCGCGCAATCTCCACGCGGCGGCGGTTGGCGTACGAGAGGCTGTAGGCCGGATGGTCGGTGCGCGGCGTGAGGCGTTCGCCGAAGAGCGCGATGATCTCGCGCGCCTCGTCGCGCAGGGCTTCTTCCTCGCGCCGCACCGCCCCTGGCTGCACCAGCGCGAGCGCCAGCTCGGCCAGCGCCCCGAGGCCCGGCACGCCGCCCACGCGCGGTTTCACGGCGCGCAGCCGCGTGTGCGCGCCGACCAGCACGTTGTCGAGCACCGAGAGGTTCGCGAACACGCGCCCGTGCTGGAAGGTGCGCGCCAGGCCGCGCTGTGCGAGCGCTTGCGCGGGCAGGCCGGTGATGTCGTGGCCGTCGAAGCGCACCTGCCCGGCATCGGGCCTGTCGAGGCCGGTGACGAGGTTGAACAGCGTGGTCTTGCCGGCACCGTTCGGGCCGATCACGCTCAGCAGTTCGCCCTCGCCCACCTGCAGGTCGACGGCGTTGACGGCCGTGAGCCCGCCGAAGCGGCGCACGAGGCCGCGGACCTCAAGCAGCGACGGCATCGGCGACCTTCGCCTTCGAGTTCACGAGCTTCACCTCGGCGCGAATGGCCTGCGGGTTGCGCAGCAGATTGAGGATGGGGCAGTTGCGCTCCACCGCTTCGAACAGCGCGTCGATCTCCTCGCGGCTCGCGGGCGAATCGATGTGCACGGTGTAGCCGATCTCGTGCGGCCAGATGGGCGTCTGCTCGTGGCCCGGCTTGCCGCCGCGCGGATCGATGACGCCGGTCACCTCGACCTCGAGGCTTTCGAGCGGCACCTGGCGTTCGGCCGCCTGGATCAGGAAGATGTGCGTCACGCAGGTGCCAAGCACGCCCAGCTGCAGCTCGGGCGAACTCGGGCCGAGGTTGTAGCCCGCGAAATCGGGCGGGCTGTCGCTGATGACCTGGTGCTCGCGGATGCGCAGGCGGCGCACGCCGCTGCGGCCTTCGGCGCGCACGCTGGCCTTGAGTTGCGAAGGTTGCGCAGTGCCCGCCGCGACGGCGGCGTTGCGGGCCAGCACAGCGGCGCGTTTCTCGGCGAGGTAGTCGTTGAGGTGGCTCATGGTGTTTGGTGGTTCTTTCAGACGGTGCCGAGCAGGCCTTGGGGACGGAAACGAATCAGGAGCAGGAGCGCAACGCCGTAGATCAGCATGCGGTACTCAGCCGTCACGCGGAACAGCTCGGGCAGGCTCACGAGCGCGACCGCACCCAGCAGCGCGCCGCTGATGTTCCCGAGCCCGCCGAGGATCACCATGGTGAGCGCGAGGATCGAGATCTGCGAGCCGAAGGTCTCGTGGTTGATGTACGAGTACATGTGCGCGGTGAAGGCGCCGCTCACACCCGCCGCGAAGCCGCCGAAGCCGAAGGCCAGCGCCTTGTAGCGGTCGGGGCTCACGCCGTAGGCGCGCGCGGCCACCTCGTCTTCGCGCACCGCGCGGAAGGTGCGGCCCAGGTGCGAGCGCAAGAGGCACCACTGCAGCAGGGCCAGCAGCACCAGCGCACCGAACGAGGCCCAGTAGATCGCCTCGTTCGACGACGCATCGCGACCGAACAGCGAGAGCGGCGGAATGCCCGACACGCCGATCGGCCCGCGCGTGAGGCTTTCCCAGTTGAGGATGGTGAGCGCCACGATCTCGCCGATGCCCAGCGTGGCGATCGACACGTAGTGCCCGCGCAGGCGGAAGGCCGGGAAGATGAGCGCGGTGCCGATCAGCGAGGTGAGCACGCCCGCGGCCACGATGCCCGTGCCCACGGGCAAGTGCAGGTCGAGCACCAGCAGCGACGAGGCATACGCACCGATGGCCAGCAGCCCCGCATGGCCCAGCGAGATCTGGCCGATGGTGCCGGCCACCAGCGTGAGGCTCAATGCGAGCGCACCGTAGAGCCACGCGTTGGTGAGCGTCTGCAGCACGTAGGGCGAGGGGTCGAACAGCGGCAACAGCACGGCCGCGGCGAACAGCGCGAGCAACACGCGCGGCGGCACGCGCCACGGCTTGCTCGGTGCGATGAAGGTGCCGGTGAGCGGCTCGGGCGGCAGCACACGCTTGCGGCCGAACAAGCCATTGGGCTTCCACACCAGGATGACCAGCAGCAGCGCAAACGCAAAGAGGTTGCGGTACGGCGTGCCGAGAATGGCCACGCCGTAGCTTTCGATGAGCCCCAGCAGCAGGCTGCCGACGATGGCACCCGGCACGTTGCCCACGCCGCCGACCACGGTGGCCACCACGCCCTTGAGCGTGGCCTGGAAGCTCATCGCCGGGCTGATGTTGTTGTAGTACATGCCCACCAGCAGGCCCGAGAGTCCGCCCAGTGCGGCCGCGATGGCGAACACGGTCTGGTTCACGCGGTTCACGTCCACGCCCATCTGCTGCGCGGCGTCGCGGTCCTGCGCGGTGGCGCGCACGGCCCAGCCCAGCTTCGTGAAACGCAGGAAGCCGAACAGCACGGCCGCGCTCGCGATGCCGATGCCCGCGATCAAGAGGTCGAGCGCGCCGATGGTGCCGGTGCCGATCTGCAGGCGCCAGTCGGGCAGCTGCGTGGGCAGCGCGCGCGGGTCGGGGCTGAACACCAGCTGCACGAGGATGTCGAGCACGAAGCTGATGCCGATGGTGGCCAGCAGCGGCGCGATGCGCGCGGCGCCTTGCAATGGCCGCAGTCCCACGCGCTCGATGAGCATGCCCAGCGCGCCCGAGCCGAGCACCACCAGCGCGATGGTGATCGGCAGTGGCGTGTGCAGATACGTGATGCTGGCCCAGCCGATGTACGCGCCCACGGTGTAGACCGAGCCGTGCGCGAAGTTGATGAGGTGCGAGACACCGAAGATCAGCGCGAGCCCGACCGCCAGCAACGCATAGATGTTGCCGATGATCAGGCCGTTGACCGTGTGGTCGAAGAAGGAGGTGAAGCTCATCTACTTGGCCGATGCCAGCGCCGCCGCCTTCTCGTCAATCTGCGCCCACTTGCCGTCCTTCACCACCAGGTTGACGCTCTTCACGCCGATCACGCGGCGCGTCTGCGCATCGAAGCTGGCCTTGCCGAAGATGACGCTGGGCACGTCCTTGATCTTGTAGAACGCGTCGCGCACGGCCTTGCGGTCGGCCTTGGGGCCGGCTTCGCGCAGCGCGGCGGCCGCGTACACCACGGCGTCGTAGGCATAGGCGTTGAAGGCGTCGGGCTCCTTGCTGTACTTGGCGCGGAAGCTCTTCACGAAGGCCTGCACTTCGGTGCGCGGCTCCTCGGGGAAGAAGGCCGTGTTGGTGTGGATGCCGTTCACGGCCGCGCCGCCGAGTTCGATGAACTTGGGCGAATAGACCGAGCCCACGGCGGCGATCGGCTGCTTCAGGCCCACGCTGCGCACCTGGCCCGCGATGAGCGCGCCGTCGGGGTAATAAGAGATGAGCACCACGCCGTCGGGGTTGGCGTCGCGCACGCGCACCAGGGTCGAACGGAAGTCTTTCTCGTCGGGCTGGTAGCCCTCGGCAATGGCGAGCTGCGCGCCGCGGTCCTGCGCGGCCTTCACGAGCACGTCCTTGCTGGTGCGGCCCCAGTCGGTGTTCAGGAAGAGCACGGCGATGCGCTTGAAGCCCAGCGTCTTCACGGCCAGGTCGGCCAGCAGCGGCTGTGCGTCGGCCTGGCTGATCGAGGGGCTCCAGATGTAGTCGCCGCCCTTGGTGAAGTCGGGGTGCGAGTTGGTGAAGCCCAGCTGCACGAGGCCCGCGCGCTGGTAGATGGGCGAGGCGGCCATCGAAGCGGGGCTGGAGAAGTCGCCGAGTTCGATGAGCACGCGCTTGTCGTTCACGAGCTTCTGCGCAATGGCGACGGACTGGCGCGGGTCGCTCTGGCTGTCCTCGAAGTTGTAGGCCAGCGGCCGGCCGTGGATGCCGCCCTGCGCGTTGATGTGCTCCAGCGCGAGGTCGAAGCCGGCCTTCCACTGCGCGCCGTACTGCGCGTTCTGTCCGGTGAGCGGACCGCTCACGCCGAACCACACGGGCTCGCCGCTGGCGGGAGCGGCCCAGGCCGCGAGCGGCGCGGTGAGCAAGGCGGCGGACAGTGCGACCGCATGGCGCAGGAAACGATGGCGGGTGAACAGCGGCGGCAGCATGGCGTCGGACCTCGGTGGCAGTGAAAGGATGTGCAGGGCCGCGATTCTTCGCCGCAGTCCCGGTGCCGGGAAGGAACGAAAACGGAGAGGCTTATGCGCTTTCCGAGCAAGCGAAGGGACAAGCGCCAACGGCCGCGCGGCCTCGTTTAAGCTGCGCGCCACATGAAGCGACGCCACCTCCTCCAGATGCTCGCCGGCGTGCCGGCCACCGCCCTGCTGCTCTCGGCATGCGGCAAACGAAAGGCCTCAGCCAACGCGTTGAAGCCCGATGCCCGCGTGCTGGCGCTGGGCGACAGCCTGACCTTCGGCTACGGCGCATCGCCCGAGACGGCATGGCCCGCGAAGCTGGGCGAGCTCACGGGCTGGCAGGTCGAGAACGCGGGGGTCAACGGCGACACCTCGGCAGGTGCGCTGGAGCGCCTGCCCGCGCTGCTGTCCGCCGGCAGCTACGACGCGATCCTGATCGGCATCGGCGGCAACGACATGCTGCGCGGCGTGTCGCCCGCCAGCACGCGCGAGAACCTCGCGGCACTCATCGAGCAGGCGCGCGCGCACACGCCGCATGTGGCGGTGCTGGCCACGCCGGCGCCCGATGCGATGCGCGCGGTGGTCGGCTCGCTCAGCGACGCGCCGTTCTACGAAGAGGTCGTGGGGAAGTCGGGGCAGGCGTTGCTGGTCGCGGGTGTGTATTCGGGCGTGCTGTCGGACGCGGCCCTGCGCTCGGACCGCATCCATGCGAACGCGAAGGGCTACGCCCAGGTGGCGGAGCAGCTCGCCGCGCAGCTCAAGACTGCGGGCTGGCGCTGAGGCCTGTGGCGCGGTCGTCGGCGCGCATCGGTGCGCGTGCGGTGGCGCCGCGCACCGGCAGGCTCTCCAGCACGCCGAACAACAGCTCCATCGCGGTGAAGCCGAGGATGATCAGGCTGGCGCCCTGCGTCACGGCGTAGACCTGCCAGGTCGCGAACAGGAAGCGCGCCACGGCGTCGTAGCGGCCATAGCGCAGGCGCGGATCGCGGATGCGCAGCACGGCCCAGACAGTGACCACGGAGCCGAGCAGGTTGGCCATCAGCATGTGCACGGGGTCGAAGGCCGGAAAGCTGCCCGGCAGCTGCAGCGTCTGGATGGTCCACAGCAGCAGGGTGTGCACGGCGGCAAAGGTCCACGGCGTGGCGAAGCCGATGGTCACCACGAGGTCGTACCACGCGCTGGCGCGGACGATGCGTTGGTAGGTGGGAAGCGCGATCATGAAGAAGAGCCCTGCAGGGAGTGAAGAAGCCCCGGAAGCTAAAGCCTCGGGTACGCTCCAGGGTCAAGCACATTCTTCGGCGAAGGAACCATGACCATGCAGATCGGCCAGCTGGCTTCGGCGACAGGCTTGAGCCGCGACACGCTGCGCTTCTACGAAGAGCGCGGCCTGATCCGCGCGCAACGTGGCAGCAACGGCTACCGGGTCTATGCGAAGGAAACCGTGCAGATGGTGGGCTACATCCGCACCGCGCAGAAGCTCGGCTTCAGCCTCCACGAGATCGGCGACAACCTGCCCGCGGTGTGGGAATCGGCCGCGCCCGACCAAGCCATTGCGGCGCTGCTGGCCGACAAGGTCTCGGTCATCGACCAGAAGATCGCCGAGCTGAACGCGCTGCGGCAAGACCTGCTGGCACGCGTGCCCGCCGGCTGCCCGATGGCTCAGGCGGCCTGCGCGCGCAACAGGTCGACGTAGGCGCCCTGCACCAGTTGGCTTTCGGCTTGCTCGGCGCAGCGTGCCTCCAGTCGTTCAGGCACCACGCTGTGAAGCAAAGAGAATCTTGATGGCGTCCAGGAAATGAGACATCTCGGGCTCCTTCGTGTTGAGGCTTCGTCCGCCATCGTCTTCGAGTCTGATCGTTGAGTTGCCCGATTCCAATTGGTCCACCAGCCACTCCAGAAAGGCCGCAACAGAACTCGCGACGACGAACTTCTCGTCTTCGTCTCGCCCGAAGTTGATGACTTGCCCGATCGTTCCACGTGGTCCCGGGTCCAGATCAACTCCGAGGTAGTTGCCACCGTGGTCGTACGCGAACGGAATCCAGTACGCGTTCGCGTAGATCTCCTTGACGGTGCCCGCCGATGCCGACTTCGAGAACATGCTTGCTCCCTCCATGACCTCAGGCGAGGTCTCGTCGGCGATCTTCTTCCAGTCGATCCAGTGGCCCTTCGCCTGCGCCATCGACAAGAACGACAAGCCATAGAACGGCCCGGTGTTGGCAGTCCCTGCCTGCCCGTCGTGTGCTCTGTACAAGTCTTTCAGCGACGCGGGAAAGCTCCTGCCGACTTCGCACTCGAACTCAGCGATGGCCGCCTCTGTGCATCCTGGTGCCAGGTCTGCGTGCACCTCCTGGAGATTGATCTCGAGCCATTTCTCGAGACGCTCCATCGCAGTTGCTCCCGCCTTGGAAGGCTCGGCCCGCGCGCGCAACAGGTCGACGTAGGCGCCCTGCACCAGTTGGCTTTCGGCCACGCCGAGCCGGGCCATGAGCGCATGGGCTTCGGCCACGCCGGCGTCGGCGGGCTCGCCGTCTTGCAGCACCACTTCGAGTTCGAGGAATTCACCGAGCCCTTCGACGCGGTCGAGGTGCACGCGCGTGCGGCCCACGAGGAACAGGCGGCGCTGCTTGCGCACGCGGCCGGCCTGGCCCCAGGCGAGCGTGAGCGATTCGCGCAGCGCGTCGGGCGTGGTGATCGGCGTGATCAGGTAGAACGATTCCTTCGGGCCGCTGCTGTCGGCGCGGCGGTAGAAGATGAGTTCGGCGCGGTCGGGCGCGAAGGTGCGCAGCTTGAGGCGGTCGGCGCTGTGCTCGCAGCGGAAGAAGGTGTCGTCTTGCGCGATCTCGATAGGGCCCTGGTCGGCGAGCGTTGCGGCGATTTCTGCGATGCGGTCCACACTGTCGATGCGGGCCTTGATCTCTATGTTTCTTGCCATGTCTTCTCGTTTTCTTGAGGCTAGATTCGGGGCGCGTGCACAGGCCACCGGGTACTTCCCTCCGCGAATGTCCCCCGGGCTTCGCCCTCCTCCTTGATTTCGCTGCGGGAAGCACCCAGTGTCCTGCGCACGGGGCATGCTGTCGGTTCACGGCCGATCAACAACCGCTCTGAAATCGCTCACGCCGATGCGGTGCCTTGCGCAGCGAAATCAAGGAGGAGGCCGCAGGCCGGGGGACATTCGCGGAGCAAGGTACCGCGTCGGCGGGAGCGTTGCCCTGAACGAACAACAGCAAAGACTCAGGGCGCGTTGCCCTGCGGCCCCACAGGCGGCGGCGCCGCGCGCCCACTCGAGCCCGGTGCCAGCTTGCGTCCGAAGGCCTCGCCCACGTTGCGCACGGGCCGGCTGGCTTTTTCCGACACGTTGCTCACGCCGCGCCGCGTGGCGGCATCGGCGCGGTTGACGCCGCGGCCGGCGGCGTTGGTGCCGCGCTGCACGCTGCCCACCACCTTGCCGCTGCGCGAGGGCGACTTGATCGTGTGGGCGCGTTCGGCCTGGGGCGGGTTGTCGGCGCTCTGCGCCTGCGCGGTGACGGGCAGCCAGAGCGCGGCGGCGATGGCGGCGAGCGATGCGGTGGTGATGTGAAGCTTCTTCATGGCGTCGTCCCCTGGGAGTGGTCTTCGGATTCGGCGGCGGCCGCGCGGGCCATGCGCTCGCTCTTCCAGTACACGTCGTCGCCGCCGTTCATGCGGTTGAGCACGCGCGCGAGCACGAAGAGCAGGTCGCTGAGCCGGTTGAGGTACTGGCGCGGCGCGTCGTTGAGTTCGGTGGTGGCGCCCAGCGACACCACGGCGCGCTCGGCACGCCGCGCCACGGTGCGGCACACGTGCGCCAGCGAGGCGGCGCGCGTGCCGGCGGGCAGGATGAATTCGGCCAGGCGCGGCAAGGCGGCGTTGTGGTCGGCCAGCGCGTTGTCGATCTGCAGCAGCGCTTCGGGCTTGAGCAGCGTGAAACCGGGCATCGAGAGTTCGCCGCCAAGGTTGAACAGCTGGTGCTGCACGTCGACCAGCAGCTCGCGCACGGGCTCTGGCAGCGGCTCGCACAGCAGCACGCCGATGTGCGAGTTGAGTTCGTCCACGTCGCCCATCGCGTGCACGCGCAGGTGGTCCTTGGGCACGCGGGTGTTGTCGCCCAGGCCGGTGGTGCCGTCGTCGCCGGTGCGGGTGGCGATCTGGGAAAGTCGGTTGCCCATGGGCGCTCCTCGGTTCAGGTCGAAAGGCCGGCGGCGTCGATCTTGCCGGCCAGCCACTGCAGTCCGGCCAGATGCTGATGGTCGTGGCTGCACAGGTAATGGATGAGGCTGCGCATCGTGAGCGGGCCGTAGCCTTCGAACACGGCCGTGCGCGCGAGCTGCGCGTCGCTCAGCTGCGAGATGATTTCCATCGTCTGCACGCGCGCCTGGCGGAACTCGGCGAGCACCGCTGCGGGGTCGGCCGCGGCGTAATGGCGCTCGATGGCCAGCGGCTCGCTGTCGATCGATGCGAGCGTCGGATGGGTCTCGGCGAGCGTGCGGCGAAAGCGCACGTGGTAGCCCTCGATCTCGATGTCGCGCACATGGCACAGCTGCTCGATGGCGGTGAAGGCCTCGCTGGGCACGCCCTCCCACGAAGGCGGCGCCCAATGCCGGAAGGCTTTGGGAATGGCCGCGTAGTGAGCTTCGAGCTGCGAGGGAAAGGCCGCGAGGGCTGCAAGGGTCGTGGGGTTCATGTCTTTTACCGAAGCGCATTATGGTGCGCGCTCCGTAAAATGACCGATCCCCCTCAGCCCCTCCAGGAGACGCCCGATGAACGCCCCGACTTCCACCTCGCACCTGATGCCGGCGCTCCATCTGCGCGACGTTCCCGCGGCCCTGATCGACGGGCTGAAGGCGCGCTTCGGCGACAACTGTTCCACGGCGATGGCGGTGCGCACGCAGCACGGGCGCGACGAGTCGTCGTTCGACGCACCGCCGCCCTCCGCCGTGGTGTTCGCCGAAAGCACGCAAGATGTTGCCGATGCCGTGAAGCTCGCGAGCGAGCACAGCGTGCCGGTCATCCCCTTCGGCGTGGGCTCTTCGCTCGAAGGCCACCTGCTCGCGGTGCAAGGCGGCATCAGCATCGACGTGTCGCGCATGAACCAGGTGCTGTCGATCAACGCCGACGACCTCACGGTGACGGTGCAACCGGGCGTCACGCGCAAGCAGCTCAACGAAGAGATCAAGAGCACGGGCCTGTTTTTCCCCATCGACCCGGGCGCCGACGCCTCCATCGGCGGCATGACGGCCACGCGCGCCAGCGGCACGAACGCGGTGCGCTACGGCACGATGCGCGAGAACGTGCTGGCGCTCGAAGTGGTCACGGCCAGCGGCGACATCATCCGCACCGGCACGCGCGCCAAGAAGTCGTCGGCCGGCTACGACCTCACGCGCCTCATGGTGGGCAGCGAAGGCACGTTGGGCGTGGTCACCGAGGTCACGCTGCGCATCTACCCGCTGCCCGAGGCGGTGTCGGCGGCGATCTGCTCGTTCCCGAGCATCGAGGCCGCGGTGCGCACCACCATCGAGACCATCCAGCTCGGCGTGCCGATCGCGCGCGTGGAGCTGATCGACGTGAACACGGTGCGCATGGTGAACGCCTACGCCAAGCTCAACCTGCGCGAAGAGCCGATGCTGCTGATGGAATTCCACGGCTCGCCCGCCGGCGTGAAGGAGCAGGCCGAGACGGTGCAGGAACTCGCGAGCGGCCACGGCGGCAACGCCTTCGAATGGGCCAGCACGCCGGAAGAACGCACGCGCCTGTGGACCGCGCGGCACAACAGCTACTTCGCGGCCGTGCAGTCGCGCCCGGGCTGCCGCGTGATCTCGACCGACACCTGCGTGCCGATCTCGCGCCTGGCCGACTGCCTGCTCGACTCGGTGGCCGAAGCCGATGCCAGCGGCATCCCCTACTTCCTCGTCGGCCACGTGGGCGACGGCAACTTCCACTTCGGCTACCTGCTCGACCCGAACATCCCCGAAGAGCGCGTGAAGGCCGAAGAGCTGAACCACGCGCTGGTGAGCCGCGCGCTGGCGCTCGAAGGCACCTGCACCGGTGAGCACGGCGTGGGCCTGCACAAGATGGACTTCCTGGTGACCGAAGCGGGCGTGGGCGCGATCGACATGATGCGCACGATCAAGCGCGCGCTCGATCCGAAGAACATCATGAACCCGGGCAAGATCTTCAGCCTCTGATCCCTCGCGATCACGCATCAATGAAAAAGCCCGGCGGCTCGCAAGAGCGCCGGGCTTTTTCGTGGCCCGAAGGCCCGCGTTTTGTTCTTACCTGCGGCGACGTGCCGGTGCCGGCTCCGGCGGTACGTAGGTCTGCGAAGGCGCGGCGCCACCGTCGACGCCCAAGCGGCCACCGCCACCCAGGCCCTGGCCGCGCACCGTCTGCGCCTTGTAGTTGCGCAGCGAACGGACCATCTGGTTGAAGGCGTCCATGAAGGCTGCCGCAATCACCTTGCCCTGCGCCGTGTTGGTGTAGCCGCCGAGGCCACCGGCACCGCTGCGGCCGGCCAGGCCGCCGAAGGCGCCGAAGTCGGTCTTGGAGGCGCTGCCCTCGGCTGCTGCGACCTGCACGCCCGAGCGGTTGTCGATGAGCGTCAGCAGCGCGCTGGCTTCCTTGGTCTGCAGGCTGCCGCCGACGGCCGCGATGGCGCGGCCACGGCCACCACCCACGAGGCCGCCGAGCGCGCCGCCGATGCCGCCGGCGTCGCTGTTGCTGAACACGATCTCGGGCGACAGGCCGTAGTCGGACGCCACCATCTGGCCGCGGCCGAAGTTGCTGCCGCCGCGCATTTCGCCCGATTGCATCAGCGCACGTTCACGCGTCATGGCGTTCATGCCGGCCGCGCCGCGCTCGACGACGATGAAGCAGTTCGACTGCTGCACCAGCAAACGCAACAGATTTGCAGTAGGCGGCAGGCGGTACTCGCCCGTGAGGATGGTGTACCAGCCGGCGTTGACGTTCTCGACCAGCGACACGGTCCCGAGCGGCGATTCGCAGCGCTCGAGCTGGCTGCTCTCGCCCGAGGTGGCACCGCCGGCGGCGCTGCCCGTGGCCATGGTCTTGGCCGACTGGCTGCCCATCTGCATGTCGGTGGTGGCGCAGCCCGTGAGCAGCAGTGCGCCGACGGCGACTGCGGCGAACGGGAACTTGGTGGCGAAGAACGGCATGGTCGACTCCCTCGTTTCGATGGTGGTGGTCTTGCAGGGCTGAAAGAAAAACCGCGATCGAGGATACGCGCAAAGGATTGCAGGAATCAATCAAACGAACGAAGGGGTCCGTCTTCGCAACACGGGCCGAACTAGGCCGTTCGGCGGATGCGCTCGATGAGTCCGTTGAGTGCTTCGATGGAGCCGAAGTGGATCGCCAGCTCGCCGCTTTCGCCGCGCTTCGTGCGCTTCTTGATGCGCACCTCGACCTCGGCCGTCAGCAGGTCGGCCAGCTCTTCTTCCACGCGCTGCAGGTCGCGCGATTTCTCGCCGGCATTGCCGCGCCGCGAAGGCGTGAGCGTGAACTCGGCCGCGAGCTTCTTCACCAGCGCCTCGGCCTCGCGCACCGACATCTTCTTGGCGGCGATCTGGTTGGCGGCGGTGATCTGCGTGCCGCGGTCGAGCGACAGCAGCGCGCGCGCATGGCCCATGTCGATGTCACCGGCCATCAGCATCAGCTGCGCGGGCTCGGCCAGGTTCAGCAGGCGCAGCAGGTTGCTGGCGGCGCTGCGCGAACGGCCCACAGCCTGGGCCGCCATTTCGTGAGTGAGCCCAAACTCGGTCACCAGGCGTTGCAGGCCTTGGGCCTCTTCCAGCGGATTGAGGTCTTCGCGCTGGATGTTCTCGATGAGCGACATGGCCGCCGCGGCCTCGTTGGGCACGTCGCGCACCAGCACCGGCACGGTGTCCAGGCCGGCGAGCCGGGCGGCACGGAAGCGCCGCTCGCCCGCGATGATTTCGTACTCGGCGTTCTTGGCCGCAGCCGATTCGGCATCGAGCCGGCGCACCAGGATCGGCTGCATGATGCCCTGCACCTTGATGCTCTCGGCCAGCTCGTACAGCGCGCCCTCGTCCATGCGGGTGCGCGGCTGGTAGACGCCGGCCACCATCTGGTCGAGCTTCAGGGTGTTGGGGTTCTGCGGGGCGCCGCCCTCTTCCGTGGCGCGGTCGCCGCCATTGCCGAGCGGATCGGCGGAGGGTGCGGCCGTCGGGCCGAGCAGCGCTTCGAGGCCGCGGCCCAGGCCCTTGGGTTTCTTGGTCGCCATCAGTGCGTGTCTTTCGAGAGGTCGTTCAGGAGTTTCCGGCCTTCGGGCCAGTCGCCCAGGCCGGATTCGGCGTTCAGGTGGCCGCCGGTGCCGGCATCGATGAAGCGTGCGCCCCAGTCGCGGGCCAGCTGCTTCGAGCGCGAGGCTTCGCAGTACGGGTCGTCGTTGGCGGCGATGAGCACGGCCGGAAACGGCAGCGGCTGGCGCACGATGGGCGCCCAGCCGGGAATCAGTTGACGCAGGTCGTCGCGCTCCAGGTCGCCGGGCGCCACCAGCAGCGCGCCGCGCACCTTGTGCGTGTTGCGCGAGTGGGCCGCCCAGGCGGCGGTGAGGATGCAGCCGAGGCTGTGGGCGGCCAGCACCACTTGGCCCGGCGCGGCCAGCACTTCTTCTTCGAGGCGGATCGACCAGTCGCCGCGCAGCGGGCGCATCCATTCGTGCTGGTCGACGCGGTGGTCGCCGTAGACCGACTCCCAGCGGGTCTGCCAATGGCCGGGGCCGCTGTTCTGCCATCCGGGCAGCAGCAGGATGCGGGGTTCACTCATGGCTGGTTGCTACGAACTTGATAGCGCCTGCCGCCCATCGGGCGAGCATCAGACGGGGTTTTGATCGGTATCGGCGACGGAAGCGGAAGGCGCGGCGGCCAGCACATCGTCGGGAATCGGCAGGTCGGGCACCACGCGCGGCGGGGGCGTGACCGGCGGTGCCACCGCGCCCGAGGCGAAGGCGCTCGCGGGCGGCATCTTGGCGACCAGCTCTTCGGCGAAGGCGATGAAGGCCTGGCTGCCGCGGGCGGCCGGATCGAACACCACGCCCGGCAGGCCGTAGCTCGGCGCTTCGGCCAGGCGCACATTGCGCGGGATCACGGTGTCGAACACCTTGTCGCCGAAGTGAGACTTAAGCTGCTCGCTCACCTGCTGCTGCAGCGTGATGCGCGGATCGAACATCACGCGCAGCAGGCCGATGATCTGCAGGTTCTTGTTGAGGTTGGCGTGCACCTGCTTGATGGTGTTGACCAGGTCCGTGAGCCCTTCGAGCGCGAAGTACTCGCACTGCATCGGCACGATCACGCCGTGGGCCGCGCACAGGCCGTTCAGCGTCAGCAGGCTCAGGCTCGGCGGGCAGTCGATCAGCACGAAGTCGTACTCGGCACCGACCGCGGCCAGCGCGGTGCGCAGGCGTTTTTCGCGGCGGTCGAGCGCCACCATTTCGACTTCGGCGCCGGCCAGTTCACGGTTGGCGCCCAGCACGTCGTAGCTGGCTTCGGCCTCGACGAGCTTGTCGGACTTCACCCGCGCCTCGGCCACCGAGGCCGATTCGAGCAGCACGTCGTACACCGTGAGCTCCAGCTGGCGCTTGTCGATGCCCGAGCCCATGGTGGCGTTGCCCTGGGGGTCGAGGTCGATCATCAGCACGCGCTGGCCCACCTTGGCCAGGCCGGCGGCGAGATTGACGGTGGTGGTGGTCTTGCCGACGCCGCCCTTCTGGTTGGCGATGCAGAAAATCTTGGCCATGTGTCGTCAGTGCGGGTCGTCGGGGTCGGTCAGCGCGAGATCGCGAGCTTGATGCCGAAGGCAATCAGGAAGGTGCCGGCCAGCTTTTCGAGCGTGGCCGAGATGCGGGGATTGGCGCGGATGCGCTCGGCCAGGAAGTGCGTGAGCAGCGTCGAGGTCAGGCCGTACAGGAAGGTCAGCGCGGCGATGGTCACGGCCATGGCGCCGAAGGTGATGACACCCTGGTGGCGCGCCGGATCGACGAACAGCGGGAAGAAGGCCATGTAGAACACGATCGCCTTGGGGTTCAGCAAGGTGATCGTCAGCGCCTGGCGCAGGAAATGGCTCGGGCGGATGTTCAAAATCGGAGCCGCGCCGGGCTTGGCCAGGAGCATCTTGAAGCCGAGCCACGCCAGGTAGGCGGCGCCCAGCCACTGCACCGCCTTGAAGGCCGCCGGGTAGGCGGCCAGCACGGCCGACACGCCCGCCACCGCCGCCCACATAAGCACCTGGTCTCCCAGGATCACGCCGAAGGTCGCTGCCAGGCCGCCACGAATGCCGCCTTTGCTGGTCGAGGTGATCAGCGCCAGATTGCCCGGACCGGGAATCAGAAGGAACAGGACGATGGCGGCGACGAATGCGCCGTAGTCAGCGATGCCGAACATGGGATTTGCCTCGAAAAAGAGAGCCAGGGGGAGGCTTCGAGTCTAAGGCAGGCCAGCGCCGGGAAGATTGCCCCGGCACCGGCTTTTGCCGGCGCCGTCGCATCTTTTACGAAATCAGGCGGCCTCTTTGCGTGCCCAGACGATGCAGCGCTCGGCGTCCAGGCCCGGCACCGTCAGTTGTTCCACGTGAAACACTGCGACGCCGGCCGGCAAGACGGCCAGTTCGTCGGTCGGCACCTTGCCCTTCATGGCCAGCCAGACGCCGCCCGGCGCCAGCAGGTGCACCGAGCCGTTGAAGAAATCGGGCAGCGACGCAAAGGCGCGCGAGCTGATCACCTCGTAGCTGCCAGCCAACGATTCGACCCGCGCATGCAGGCCGCGCAGGTTCGGCAGCTCCAGTTCGGCCGCCACCTGCTGCACGAAGGCCGCCTTCTTGGCGACGGCGTCGAGGCAGCTGACCTCGATGTCGGGCCGCATGATGGCGATCACCACGCCCGGCAGACCGCCGCCGGAGCCGACGTCGAGCAGCCTGCCCTTCCCTGCCCACTCACGCTGCAGCGGTGCGACGGCCGCGAGGCTGTCGAGCAGGTGGTGCGTCATGACGCCGGCCGGGTCGCGCACGGCCGTCAGGTTGTAGACCTTGTTCCACTTGAGCATCAGCGTGCCGTAGGCCAGCAGCTGTTCGCCCTGCGTGTCGGACAGAGCCACGCCCAGGGCGGCTGCGCCTGCGCGCAGCGTGTCGAGGGGCGTCGCGCTCATGGTGCGGTGTGCGGCTCGGTGGCAGCAGCTTCGGTGGTTTCTGTGGTCGCGGCGGTATCGGCGGCATCGCGGGCGAAGGCCTTGTGCCCGCCCTTGCGCAGGTGAATCATCAGCAGCGAGATCGCCGCGGGCGTCACGCCAGAGATGCGCGATGCCAGCCCCAGCGTTTCAGGCCGGTGCTTGTCCAGCTTCTGGCGCACCTCGAAGCTCAGGGCCTTGACCTGGCCGTAGTCGAAATCGGCCGGCAGCTTCAGGTTCTCGAAGTGGGCGGCGCGCTCCACTTCGTCGTGCTGGCGCTCGATGTAGCCGGAGTACTTGGCGGAGATCTCGATCTGCTCGATCTCGGAAGCGCTCAGCGCCGACGACGGTCCGTACTTGCCGCCGTCCAGCGACATCAGGGTTTCGTAGTTCACGTCGGGCCGGCGCAGCAGGTCGGCCAGGTTGTATTCGTGCTCGATGGCCTTGCCCAGCACCCGGGCCGACTCGGTCGCCGGCAGGTTGCGCGGGTTCACCCAGATCGACTTGAGCCGCTCTGTTTCACGTGAAACAGCGTCGCGCTTTCGGCTGAAAGCGTCCCAGCGCGCGTCGTCCACGAGGCCCAGCTTGCGCCCTGCTTCGGTCAGGCGCATGTCGGCGTTGTCCTCGCGCAGCTGCAGCCGGAACTCGGCGCGGCTGGTGAACATGCGGTACGGCTCGGTCACGCCCTTGGTGATCAGGTCGTCGACCAGCACGCCCAGGTAGGCCTCGTCGCGGCGCGGCAGCCAGGCGTCTTCGCCCCGGCATTGCAGCGCGGCGTTGATGCCGGCGAACAAGCCCTGGGCTGCCGCCTCTTCGTAGCCGGTGGTGCCGTTGATCTGTCCGGCAAAGAACAGGCCGCGGATCGCTCGGGTCTCGAAGCTGCTCTTGAGTTCGCGTGGATCGAAGTAGTCGTACTCGATGGCGTAGCCCGGGCGCAGGATGTGGGCGTTTTCCAGGCCCGGCATCGAGCGCACCAGCTGGTACTGAATGTCGAACGGCAGGCTGGTCGAGATCCCGTTCGGGTAGTACTCGTTGGTCGTCAGGCCTTCGGGCTCGAGGAAGATCTGGTGGCTGTCCTTGTCGGCGAAGCGGTTGATCTTGTCTTCGACGCTCGGGCAGTAGCGCGGACCGACGCCGTCGATCTTGCCGGTGAACATCGGGCTGCGATCGAAGCCCGAGCGGATGATGTCGTGCGTGCGCTGGTTGGTGTGCGTCACCCAGCACGGCATCTGCTGCGGGTGCATTTCGACCTTGCCCATGAAGCTGAACACGGGCATCGGCCCTGCCCCGCCGGGCATGCCGTCGCCGGGTTGTTCGGTGCATTTCGAGAAGTCGATGCTGCGGCCGTCCAGGCGCGGCGGCGTGCCGGTCTTGAGGCGGCCCTGCGGCAGCTTGAGTTCCTTCAGGCGCGCCGACAGGCTGATGGCCGGCGGGTCGCCTGCGCGGCCGGCCTGGTAGTTGTCGAGGCCGACGTGGATGCGGCCGTCGAGGAACGTGCCGGCGGTCAGCACCACGGTGCGCGCGCGGAAGGCGATGCCCACCTGCGTGACGGCGCCGATCACGCGATCGCCTTCGATCATCAGGTCGTCGACGGCTTGCTGGAACAGGCTCAGGTTCGGCTGGTTTTCCAGGCGGTGGCGGATCGCGGCCTTGTACAGCACGCGGTCGGCCTGCGCCCGCGTGGCGCGCACGGCCGGGCCCTTGCTCGAATTGAGGATGCGGAACTGGATGCCCGCCTCGTCGGTGGCAATGGCCATCGCGCCGCCGAGCGCGTCGACCTCCTTCACGAGGTGGCCCTTGCCGATGCCGCCGATCGACGGGTTGCAGCTCATCTGCCCCAGCGTCTCGATGTTGTGGGAGAGCAGCAGCGTCTTGGCGCCCATGCGTGCGGAAGCGAGCGCGGCTTCGGTGCCGGCATGGCCACCGCCGACGACGATCACATCGAATTCTTCGGGGTACAGCATTGGAAAAAGGGGGCGCACCACAGACGCGTGCGCGGCGCAAAAAAGGGCACTAATTTTAAGCGGCGATGCCCTGCCGCAACCCCTGTGTGGACAAGCTAGGGAGCCACGCCAAAATCGGCCCGGAGCCTTGTCGGCATTGCGCAGGTTGCTATGTATTTAATAGCAAACAACCCGCATCGGGCGGTCACTTGGGAGGGTCAGAGCACCGGTTCGGGCTTTTCGATGCCGCGCAGCTCGCCGCTGGGCGCCGGCGTGCGCGGCGCAATGGCCCGCTCGTCCTGCAATTCGCGCACGGCGAGCTTCTTGTCGGTCATGCGCACCGCGCCGAAGATCGTGGAGAAGGCCACGTCCTTCGCGTCGCGCCCCGTGCCCACGCGCACCAGCCGGTCGACAGGCGCCATGCGCGTCGGGTCGAACAGCACCCACTGTCCGCCGAGCCAGGCTTCGAACACGGCATGGAAGTCCTGCGGCGGCTCGTCGAACCACACGTAGCCCACCACCAGCCGCGCCGGAATGTTGAGCGCGCGACAGAAGGTGATGCCCAGGTGCGCGAAGTCGCGGCACACGCCGGCGCGCTGCACGAACACTTCGCGCGCCGTGGTGGTCGAGTCGCTGCTGCCCGGCACGTAGACGATGCTGTCGTGGATCCAGTCGGCAATCGCCTGCACCCGGCCGATGCCCGGCGGCAGGTCGCCGAAGAGCTGCTGCGCGCAGCGAGCCAGCAGGTCGGACTCGCAGTAGCGCGTGGGCAGCAGGTCGCCCAGCACCGCGTCGGGCAGCTGGCTCACCGGCACCTCGGGCAAGGTGGCCGGCACATGCACCACCGGGCGCCGCACCGTCGCGCGGTAGGCGATGGTCAGCGGCCCGGGCGCCGCGTCGAAACGCACGAAGCGGTTGCCGCTGTCGGGCTCGCAGCCCACCCGCAGCCGCGCGGGCGGCGCGATGGTGAGCGTCTCGGCCAGCACCGCCTGCGCACCCGTGCGCGCGGCCTCGATGTTCAGCCGCAGGTGCGCCGGGGCGTCCACCTCGTAGTCCAGGCGCAGGTCGACGTGCGACAGGTGCATGGCATGGGGCAAGGCGGTCAATCGAGCGCCTTCTTCACCGCGCCCACGCCAAGTGCGGCCAGCACCACGAACAGCACCGCCAGCACGAGGAACAGGCCGAACAGCAGCTTGGCGATGCCCGCCGCGCCGGCCGCCACGCCGCCGAAGCCCAGCAGACCCGCCACGAGCGAGATGACCGCAAAAATGATCGCGTACTTGAGCATGGTGAACCACTCCTTGGTTGCTTTGCAGCAGGCATGCGCCGCCGTGTCCGGACTGTAGGAAGGCCCGCCGCGCCGCCCGATAGTCGCCACGCGCGAGCCGCCGTAGGACAAAAACGCGATGCGGCCAAACCCGCTAGCATCCCCTGCGGTCGCACAGATCTTTTCCTTCTATCCATTGGAGTTTTTTCGAATGAAGCTGTACTACTCGCCCGGCGCCTGCTCGCTCTCCCCTCACATCGCGCTGCACGAAGCGGGCATCGCCTTCGAGCCCGTGCTGGCCAGCACCAAGAGCCACAAGCTGCAGGACGGCACCGACTACTACGGCATCAACCCGCTGGGCTACGTGCCGATGCTCGAGCTCGACGACGGCACCCGCCTGCGTGAAGGCCCGGCCATCGTCCAATACATCGCCGACCTCGCGCCCACCAAGAACCTCGCACCCGCCAACGGCACCATGCCGCGCTACCGCCTGCAGGAGTGGCTGACCTTCATCGGCACCGAGATGCACAAGGGCTTCAGCCCGCTGTTCAACCCGGCCATGCCCGAGGAAGCCAAGTCCATCTCCAAGGACAAGCTCAAGGCCCGCTTCCAGTGGCTCGACAGCGAACTCGCCGCCAAGCAGTACCTGATGGGCGAGCATTTCAGCGTGGCCGACGGCTACCTGTTCACCGTGACCAACTGGACCAAGCCCACCGGCGTGGACATCTCGGACTTCCCCAACGTGCTGGCCTGGCACGCCCGCGTGGCCGCCCGCCCCGCCGTTCAGGAAGCGATGAAGGCCGAAGGCCTGCTGAAGTAAGCCGAAGCGCGCAGAACGCGACGCCAGCGACGGTCCGGGCCACCCCAAGGGAAAACCCGGATCACCGCAGCCACAAGCCGCATGCCGCGGCTTTTTTTTCGGGCGACGCTACGGCATCCGTCACCAGGAAGCCGAGTCGCCCATGTCCGAATCCCCTCCCCCTTCTTCTTCCCCGTCCCCCATCGAGCTGCGCGAAGAGATGCGCGGGCCCGTCATGTGGCTCACCATCGATCGCCAGGAACGCCGCAACGCCATCAACGCGGCCGTGCTCGAGGGCCTGTCCGATGCGCTGGCCCGCGCCAACCGCGACACCGCCGTGCGCGCCGTGGTCCTCACGGGCGCCGGCACGCGCGCCTTCTGCGCCGGCGCCGACCTGCAAAGCGGCACCTCGTTCAAGTTCGACTACGCCGCGCCCTACCAGGGCATGGCCAACCTCTTTCGCCAGGCGCGGCAATCGACCGTGCCGCTGATCGCGCGCGTCAACGGCGCCTGCATGGCGGGCGGCATGGGCCTCATGGCGATGTGCGACCTGGCCGTGGCCAGCCGCCAGGCCGTGTTCGGCCTGCCCGAGGTGAAGGTCGGCGTGTTTCCCGCGCAGGTGCTCAGCGTGCTCGGCGGCCTGCTGCCGCGCCGCGTGCTGGCCGAGATGTGCATCACCGGCGAACCGATCGACGCCGCGCAGGCGCTCGAGCTGAAGCTCATCAACCGCGTGAGCGACGACGTCGACGAGAGCGTCGACTGGCTGCTGGGCCGCCTGCTCGACAAGTCGCCCGCTGCCATCCGCCGCGGCCTGTACACGATGAAGAAGATCGAGGCCATGGCCTTCGAGGAATCGATGGCCTTCACCGAAAGCCAGATCGGCCTGTTCGCGCTCACCGAAGACGCGGCCGAAGGCCAGCTCGCCTTCCGCGAGAAGCGCAAGCCGCAATGGAGCGGACGATGAACAGCAGCAACCACAACAACAATCGCGTCGTGCGCATCGGCGGCGCCTCGGGCTTCTGGGGCGACAGCAGCGTGGGCGCGCCGCAGCTCGTGGCCAGCGGGCAGATCGACTACCTCGTGTTCGACTACCTCGCCGAACTCACCATGTCGATCCTCGCGGGCGC
>Ga0207709_10000230_pt1 | contig 70768 bp, 71 predicted proteins | sample KBSM34metaG_FD_184397 | JGI IMG/M metagenome (GOLD analysis project Ga0207709, IMG submission 184397) | Miscanthus rhizosphere microbial communities from Kellogg Biological Station, Michigan, USA - KBS M3-4 metaG (SPAdes) (version 2) | ecosystem: Host-associated > Plants > Roots > Rhizosphere >...
CAGAGGCCGACTCACCCCGTGATAATCGAACGGACGCCGAAAGTTTGAGACACCGCGCACAGCACCATGATCATTCACAGCCTGCTCGACACCGACCTCTACAAGTTCACGATGATGCAGGTGGTCCTGCATCACTTCCCCGGGGCCCGGGTCGAGTACCGCTTCAAGTGCCGCAACCCCGGCGTCGACCTGGCGCAGTTCGCGGGACAGATCCGGGACGAGGTGCGCAGCCTGTGCTCGCTGCAGTTCCGCGACGCCGAGCTGGCCTACCTGCGCTCGATGCGTTTCATCAAGAGCGACTTCGTCGACTTCCTCGGGCTCTTCCGGCTCAATGAGAAGTACATCAACATCGTTCCCCAGCCCTCGGGCGAGCTCGAGATCCGCATCAAGGGGCCATGGCTGCACACCATCCTGTTCGAGATCCCGGTGCTGGCCATCGTCAACGAGGTGTACTTCCGCAATACGCAGAAGAAGCCCGACTTCGAGGAAGGCCGCCGCCGGCTCGAAACCAAGATCACCCAGCTGCAGGACGCAGGCCTCGCCGACCTGAAGATCGCCGACTACGGCACGCGCCGCCGCTTCTCCAAGGACTGGCACGAAGAGGTGCTGCGCACGCTGACCGCCCGACTCGGCGCCGTCACCTCGCCGCCGGTGCAGGCGCCGCCCGGCACGCGGCTGCCGCAGCTCGCGGGCACCAGCAACGTGCTGTACGCGATGAAGCTGGGCCTGATCCCGCTGGGCACCATGGCCCACGAATACCTGCAGGCCTGCCAGGCGCTCGGCCCGCGGCTGCGTGACAGCCAGATCTTCGGCTTCGAGAGCTGGGCGCGCGAGTACCGCGGCGACCTGGGCATCGCGCTGTCCGACGTGTACGGCATGAACGCGTTCCTGCGCGACTTCGACATGTATTTCTGCAAGCTCTTCGACGGCGCCCGCCACGACAGCGGCGACCCGTTCCAGTGGGGCGAGCGCATGCTGGCGCACTACGTCGCCAACCGGGTCGATCCGCGCACCAAGACGCTGATCTTCAGCGACGGCCTCACGGTGCCGCGCACCATCGAGCTCTACCAGCAGTTCCGCGGCCGCTGCCAGCTGGCCTTCGGCATCGGCACCAACCTCACCAACGATCTGGGCTACGAGCCGCTGCAGATCGTCATCAAGATGATCCACTGCAACGACCAGCCGGTGGCCAAGCTGTCGGACACGCCATCCAAGAACATGTGCGAGGACGAAAAATACCTGGCCTACCTGCGCCAGGTCTTCGAGATCGAACAACCCCCGGCTTGAAGGCTGTACTGACCCCTCTGGTACGGTACGGCCCCATGAAAAACCCCCTTCGCCTTGCGGCGGCCGCGGTGCTGCCGCTGACGTTTCCCGCCCTGGCGATGGCTGCCGACTTCGACGGCGCCACGCTCTCGCCGCTGTGGGGCGTGCCATTCGCCGGCATCCTGTTGTCGATCGCGCTGTTCCCGCTGCTGGCGCCGGGCTTCTGGCACCACCACTACGGCAAGGTCTCGGCGGCCTGGGCGCTGGCCTTCCTGCTGCCCCTTGCCGCCACCTTCGGCGTTTCGCTGGCCGGCGCCCAGCTCGTGCATGCGCTGGTGGAGGAGTACATCCCCTTCATCATCCTGCTCACGGCGCTGTTCACCGTGGCGGGCGGCATCCACATCCGGGGCAACCTGCATGGGGCGCCTGGCCTCAACACCGGGCTGCTCGCCATCGGCGCGGTGCTCGCGAGCTTCATGGGAACCACCGGCGCGTCGATGCTGCTGATCCGGCCGCTCATTCGTGCCAACGACAACCGCAGGCACCGGGTCCACGTGGTCGTGTTCTTCATCTTCATCGTTTCCAACGTGGGTGGCTCGCTCACGCCGCTGGGCGATCCGCCGCTGTTCCTCGGCTTCCTGAAGGGCGTCGACTTCTTCTGGACCGCGAAGAACATCCTGCCCGACACGCTCTTCCTCCTGGCCGTGCTGCTCGCGCTGTTCTACGCCATCGACCGCCACTACTATCGCAAGGAGGGCGTGCTGCCGGTCGACCCGACGCCCGACACGAAGCGCATCGGCTTCGATGGCGCCGTCAACTTCTGGCTGCTGGGCGGGGTGGTCGCCTTCGTGCTGCTCAGCGGCTTCTGGAAGTCGCCCGTCGGCTTCGACGTCTTCGGCACCCGGGTGGGCCTGCCGGGCCTGGTGCGCGACGCGGGCCTGGTCGCCATCACGCTGCTCTCGCTGAAGATCACGCCGGCCAAGGTGCATGCCGACAACCAGTTCGAGTGGGGCCCCATGGCCGAGGTGGCCAAGCTGTTCGCGGGCATCTTCCTGACCATCATCCCGGTGATCGCGATGCTCAAGGCCGGCACGCAAGGCCCGTTCGGTGCCGTCGTCTCGGCCGTGACGCGCGCCGACGGCCAGCCCGATCCGGCGATGTATTTCTGGGCCACCGGCATGCTGAGCTCCTTCCTCGACAACGCGCCCACCTATCTCGTGTTCTTCAACACCGCGGGCGGCGACCCGGCCGCGCTGATGACCACCTACGCCACCACGCTAGCCGCCATCTCGGCTGGTGCCGTGTTCATGGGCGCCAACACCTACATCGGCAACGCGCCCAACCTCATGGTCAAGGCCATCGCCGAGAGCCGCGGCGTGCGCATGCCGAGCTTCTTCGGCTACATGGCGTGGTCGGTGGCCATCCTGGTTCCGCTGTTCGTTCTTTCCACCTTCATCTTCTTTCGCTGAGTGCAAACATCATGAGCAAGCCCAAGATACTGGTCGCGCGCGCGATCTTTCCCGAAACCATCGAGCGCCTCTCGCAGCACTTCGAGGTCGAGTCGAACCAGTCCGACGAGAGCTGGAGCAAGGAACAGCTGATCGCGAAGCTGCAGGGCAAGCAGGGCGCCTTCACCACCGGCAGTGAGCGCATCGACGCCGCGGTGCTCGATGCCTGCCCCGGCCTGAAGATCTGCGCCAACATGGCGGTGGGCTACAACAACTTCGACGTCGACGCGATGGCCGCGCACGGCGTGCTCGGCACCAACGCGCCCGACGTGCTGACCGAGACCACGGCCGACTTCGGCTTTGCGCTGCTGATGGCCACGGCGCGCCGCATCACGGAGAGCGAACACTTTCTGCGCGCGGGCAAGTGGCAGAAGTGGAGCTACGACATGTTCGCCGGCTCCGACATCCACGGTTCCACGCTCGGCATCATCGGCATGGGCCGCATCGGGCAGGGCATCGCGAAGCGCGGCGCGCACGGCTTCGGCATGAAGGTGGTCTATCACAACCGCTCCAGGCTCGACGCCGCGCTCGAGGCCGAATGCAAGGCCAGCTACCTGAGCAAGGAGGAGTTGCTCAGGACGGCGGACCACGTGGTGCTTGTGGTGCCTTATTCGCCGGCCTCGCACCACACGATCGGCGCGGCCGAGATCGCGCTGATGAAGCCGACCGCCACGCTCGTCAACATCGCGCGCGGCGGCATCGTCGACGACGCGGCATTGGCCGTGGCCTTGCGCGAGAAACGCATCGCCGCCGCGGGCCTCGACGTGTTCGAGGGCGAGCCCAAGGTGCACCCCGACCTGCTGACCGTGCCCAATGTGGTGCTGACGCCGCACATCGCCAGCGCCACCGTACCCACGCGCCGCGCCATGGCCGACCTTGCGGCGGACAACCTCATCGCGTACTTCGGCGGCAAGGGACCGCTGACGCCCGTGACGCCCGCTCCTTCGGCAAGCAAATAGGCAGAGGCAGTACCGCACCCTTGGACACCTCGCTGATCCTCATCGGACTGGCCGTACTCGCGGTCGTCCAGCTCGTGCTGGTGATCTGGCTGCTGGCCCGCCGGCAGCCCTCGTCCGACCACGGCGACGTGCTGCGCGTGCTGGCCGCCCTGGGCTCGGCCAACGAACGCACCGAGCGCGAACTGCGCCACGACATCGGCGAAAGCTCGCGCGGCGTGCGGCAGGAAACCGCGCAGGCCTTCGCCACTTTCCAGCAGGCGCTGGTGCAGCAGGGCGCCGAAGCCACGCGCACGCAGAATGCGCAGCTCGACGCGTTCTCCCTGCAGCTCGCGTCCTTGCAGAAGACGTTGGCCGACACGCTCAGCACGCAGCTGCAGGGTTTGAGCGAATCGAATGCGCGCCGCCTGTCCGAAGTGCGCGCGACCATGGAAACGCAGCTCGCGCAGCTGCAGCAGACCAACGCCGTCAAGCTCGACGAGATGCGCAAGACGGTCGACGAGAAGCTGCAGAGCACGCTCGAAGCGCGCCTCGGCGAAAGCTTCAAGCAGGTAGCCGACCGGCTCGAACAGGTGCACAAGGGACTCGGCGAAATGCAGACGCTGGCCGTGGGCGTGGGCAGCTTGCAGCGCGTGCTGACCAACGTGAAGACACGCGGCGTGTTCGGCGAAGTGCAGCTCGAGGCGCTGCTCGAACAGGTGCTCACGCCCGACCAGTACGCCAAGCAGATCGAGACCAAGCCGCGCAGCGGGCAGCGTGTCGATTTCGCGATCCGCTTTCCGGGGCGGGGCGAGGACGGTGCGCCGGTGTGGCTGCCCATCGACGCCAAGTTCCCGCGCGACGACTACGAGCGGCTCATCGACGCGCACGAACGCGCCGATGCCGTGGGTGCCGACCTGGCGGCCAAGGCGCTCGAAGCGCGCATCCGCACCGAGGCCAGGTCGATCGCCGACAACTACCTCGCCGCGCCGCACACCACCGATTTCGCCATCCTCTTCCTCCCGGTCGAGAGCCTCTATGCCGAGGTGCTGCGCCGGCCGGGCCTGATGGATGCCATCCAGCGCCAGCACCGCGTGACGCTGGCGGGCCCGACCACCTTGCTCGCGATGCTCAACAGCCTGCACATGGGCTTTCGCACGCTGGCGCTGGAGCAGCAGGCCTCCGAAGTCTGGAAGGTGCTGGGCGCAGTGAAGACCGAGTTCGAGCGTTACGGCGAATGGGTCGCGCGCGTCAAGGAGCAGGTGGCCAAGGCTTCCGACACGCTCGACAAGGCCGACACGCGCGCCAAGCAGATGCGCCTGGCGCTGCGCAAGGTGGAGGCGCTGCCCGAGGCGCAGTCGCAGGCGCTTCTGCTGCCCACCGCCGACAGCGAGGCCGAAGACACCCCGTGAAAGGTTCCGAACTGCTGCGCGTGATCGGGGCCCAGGTGTGCCTGCACGCGACCATGGCCGGCATGCGGCTCGCCACGCCGCTGCTGGCGCTGCAGCAGGGCTACAGCGCCGCGGCGGTCGGCCTGCTGATCTCGCTGTTTGCGCTGACGCAGGTCTTCCTTGCATTGCCTGCCGGACGCTTTGCCGACCGCTACGGTTTCAAGCGGCCGCTGTGGCTGTCGGTCATTGCGGCAGTCGTCGGTGCGGGGCTCGTGGTGATCCTTCCGATCTTTCCGGTGATGTGCATTGCCGCCCTGCTGACAGGCGGCGCCACGGGCGCGACGGTCATCGCACTGCAGCGGCACGTCGGCCGCTCGGCCACTGACGCGACGCAGCTCAAGCGCGTGTTCAGCTGGCTCGCCATCGCGCCGGCCGTGGCCAATTTCGTCGGGCCCTTCCTGGCCGGCATGCTGATCGACCATGCAGGCCGCTCGCCCGCGGACATGCTTGCGTTCCGCATCTGCTTCGCGGTGATGGCGGCGCTGCCCATCCTCTGCTGGATGCTCGCGCGCGGCGCGCACGAGCCACCGCCCGCCGCGCCCGTGCCGGGCGCCACGCCGACCCGCGCCTGGGACCTGCTGCGCGAACCGATGTTCCGCCGCCTGCTGTTCGTGAACTGGCTGCAGTCGTCGAGCTGGGACGTGCACGCCTTCGTGCTGCCGGTGCTGGGGCACGACCGGGGCATCAGCGCCTCGGTGATCGGCTCGATCCTCGGCGCCTTCGCGATCGCGGCGGCGGTCGTTCGCGTGGTGCTGCCGGTGATCGCCTCGCGCGCTTCGGAGCGCAGCGTGATCCTCAGTTCCACGGCGGTCACTGCGATGGTGTTCGCGGTCTATCCGCTGCTGGACTCGGCACTGAGCATGGGAGTGTGCTCGGTGGTGCTCGGCTTCGCGCTGGGCGCGGTGCAGCCGATGGTGATGAGCATGCTCCACCAGATCACGCCGCACACCCGCCACGGCGAGGCGCTGGGCCTGCGGCTCATGACCATCAACGCGTCGAGCGTGGCGATGCCAATGCTGTTCGGCTCGCTCGGTGCACTGATCGGCATCGGCGGCGTGTTCTGGGTAGTGGGAGGCGTGGTGGCGCTCGGCGCGCGCGCCACCTGGGGCCTCAAGGTCTAGAGCTTGTAGAAGCGCTTGATCGCGCTCCATGCGTCTTCGGGCGCGTCGACGTATTCGAAGAGCTTCACGTCGCCCGGCGAGATCACGCCTTCGTCGACCAGAAAGTCGAAATCGATCAGCCGCTTCCAGTAGTCCGAGCCGAACAGCACGATCGGCACCGGCTTCGACTTCTTCGTCTGCACCAGCGTGATCACCTCGAACAGCTCGTCGAGCGTGCCGAAGCCGCCCGGAAACGCCACCAGCGCCTTCGCACGCATCATGAAATGCATCTTGCGGATGGCGAAGTAATGGAACTTGAAGCTCAGTGCCGGCGTGACGTAGGGGTTGGCCTCTTCTTCCATCGGCAGCGCGATGGCCAGGCCGACCGAGAGGCCGCCGCCTTCGTGCGCGCCGCGGTTGGCCGCCTGCATGATGCCGGGGCCGCCGCCGGTGCAGACGAAGAGCTTGTCCTGCGGTTCCTTGTCGTTGCTGTACTGCGCGACCATCTTGCCGAAGGCGCGCGCCTTCTCGTAGTAGTGCGAATTGCGCGCCAGCCGGCGCCAGCGCTCGGATGCCGCGGCGTCGCCAGCGGCGTCGGCCTGCGCGATCATGGCGGAGGCGTCTTCCTCGCTGCGAAAGCGTGCGCTGCCGAACACCACCACCGTGTTCTCGATGCCATGGGCACGCTGCTCGAGATCGGGCTTCATCAGCTCGAGCTGCATGCGGATGCCGCGCGTCTCGCGGCGCAGCAGGAACTCGGGGTCGGCGAAGGCGATGCGCGAGGGATCGGGGTCGAGCGGCAGGCCCTTGTCCGCATGGGACTGGAGCGTGGCCCAGGCATCGGCCAGGCGTTTGTCGTGAATGTTGTGCGTGTTGTTCATGAGGAAACCAGACGGAAGGACCTTGGGAGATTGTGCAGCGTTGCAACTGCCATGCCCATCAACAAAAAAAGCTCCTTGCGGAGCTTTTTTCGAGGGTGGCGGTCAGCCGGGAAGGAGGCTCAGACGCGCTTGCGGTATTCGCCGGTGCGCGTGTCGATTTCGATCTTGTCGCCTTGCGACACGAAGAGGGGCACGGGCACTTCGAAGCCGGTGGCGATCTTGGCGGGCTTGAGCACCTTGCCCGAGGTATCGCCCTTGACGGCGGGTTCGGTCCAGGTGATTTCGCGCTCGACGCTGGTCGGCAGTTCGACCGAGATGGCCTTGCCGTCGTAGAACACCACTTCGACGGCCATGCCGTCTTCGAGGTAGTTCAGGGCGTCGCCCATGTTTTCGGCTTCGACTTCGTACTGGTTGTAGTCGGCGTCCATGCAGACGTACATCGGGTCGGCGAAGTAGGAGTAGGTGCAATCCTTCTTCTCGAGCACGATCTGGTCGATCTTGTCGTCGGCCTTGAAGACCACTTCGGTGTTGAAGTTGGCGATCAGGCTTTTCATCTTCATGCGCACGGTGGCGGAGTTGCGGCCGCCGCGGCTGTATTCGGTCTTGAGGACGACCATCGGGTCCTTGCCGTGCATGATGACGTTGCCGGCGCGGATTTCTTGAGCGATTTTCATAACAGGGTCTCTGGATGTTGGCCGCTCGGTGCACGGGGCTGCCGGCGACGCTTGCCGGCATTGTTGGCCCCGCGGTACAGGTCCCGCGGCAGGTTTAGCGGAGAGCATCTCGAATCGTTGAGATCCGGGCCGAAATCCGCAAAGCCCGCTATTTTAGCTTTTTTGGCCGATCAGTTTCCGCAGTTGCGTGACCAGATCGTCCTGGGCGAGCAGCCGCGTGCGGGCGTCCAGTGTTGTTTCGAGCCACGGGCCCTGTGTTTCAGGCAGCGGCAGGGCACCGTCGACGAAGCCGTTCCAGGCGTGGTGGAAAAGCCGCAGCGAGGGCGGGGCGCCGAGCCAGTCCAGCCAGGCGTTCAGCTTGACGTGGTGGGCATCGTCGTCCTGCGGGTAGATCTGCCAGACCAGCGGCGCGCCGGCCCAGAGGGCGCGCACCAGCGAATCCTCGCCGCGCACGAAATTCAACTCGCAGGCCCAGAGCAGGTGATCGAAATCGGGCTGCGTGAGATAGGGGAGGTATGAAATTGATAGCGCACCGCGCTCGTGGGTCGATGGGGCGCCCCCAAAACAAGCCTGGACTGCCTGGGTGGCGCGGCCCGCCGTCACCAGCAGGCGCGTGGGTTCGGGGCCTTCCGCCAGCCGGGCGAGCAGGGCGGCCAGTGCAGGCGGCTCGTAGCAGAAGAGGGAGAGCAGGCGTTCGTCGGCTCGCCACGGGATCTGCCGTTCGGCCAGCCACTGCACCCGGTCGAAGCGCGCCCGGCGTTCCATCAGGCCGGGCTCGCGCAGCAGCCCGCCCGTGGCTGGCGTGAAGCCTGGATAGAAGAAGCGCTTGGTCAACCCGGCGCCGGGACCCCTGAACACCGGCGACGGCAGCCCATGCAGCCGCTCCACGTACGGTTCGGCCGACAGGTATTCGAGGTTGATCCACGCACTGCCCGGCCCTTCGGTGAAACGGGCGATCGATTCCGGCGCCGGCTCGCAGCCGAAGGCTTCTATCAATACGTCGGGCGCCGGCCCCGCTACGGCAGCCTGAAGCGCAGCGGCGTCGAGCCAGTCGATCACCTCCACGCCGTCGCGACCAGTGCGAGCCTCGGGCGCCATCCAGCGCAGCGCCGCCGCATCGTCGATCCACAGCCGCACGCGTTCGCCGAGCGCGGCCAGCTGGCGGGCCAGCCGCCAGCAGACGCCGAGGTCGCCGTGGTTGTCGATGACCTTGCAGAAGATGTCCCATTGCCTCGATTGCATGGGCGCGAGTGTGCCCGTGTTCGCGGGCGGTGCTTGCTATGCTGTCCAGCACAACCACCACCGGAGAGAGAACCCATGAGGATGAAGACCTTCCGTGTAGCGAGAACCGTGCTCGCCGCCTCGCTGGCCCTGTGCGGCATGACCGCTGCCATGGCGCAGACGCAGACCCCGCCGGCCCTCACGCCGCAGCAGCAGCGCTTTCACGACATCTACAAGGAGTTGATCGAGATCAACACCAGCCATTCGGTGGGCGACAACACGGTGGCCGCGCGCGCCATGGAAAAGCGCTTGATCGAATCGGGCTTCGCGCCCGGCGACATCCAGATCTTCGAACCCTTCCCGAAGAAGGGTAACCTGGTGCTGCGCTTCAAGGGCGACGGCAGCAAGAAGCCGCTGCTGCTGCTGGCCCACATCGACGTGGTCGAGGCCCGGCGCGAAGACTGGAAGACCGACCCCTTCAAGCTGCAGGAAACCGGCGGCTACTTCACCGCGCGCGGCGCCATCGACGACAAGGCGATGGCCTCGGCGCTGGTCTCGGTGATGGGGCAGCTGAAGCAGGAGGGCTTCAAGCCCAAGCGCGACATCATCCTGGCGCTGACGGCCGACGAAGAGCGCGGCGATGCGCTCAGCAACGGCGCCTTCTGGCTCATCAACAACAAGCCCGAGCTCCTGCAGGCGGAGTTCGGCATCAACGAAGGCGGCGGCGGCGAGCTGCGCGGCGGCAAGCCCAACCTGCACCGCATGCAGGTGGCCGAGAAGATGTACACCACCTACATGCTGGAGGCGCGCGACGTGGGTGGCCACAGCTCGGTGCCGACCAAGACCAACCCGATCTATGCGCTGTCCGCCGGCCTGGAACGGCTGGGCAACTTCAGCTTTCCGGTGAAGCTCGCGGAGGTCACGAAGACTTACTTCGCGCGCAGCGCACCGTTCGCCACCGGCCAACTGGCCGACGACATGCGCGCGGTAGGCGCGGGCAACCCCGACGCAGCGGTCATCGAGCGCATGTCGGCCAACCCGGCCTACAGCGCGCAGTTCCGCACCACCTGCGTCGCGACGATGGTGCAGGCCGGCCATGCCGAGAACGCGCTGCCGCAATCGGCCAAGGCCACGGTCAACTGCCGCATCCTGCCGCACGACGATCCCGAGGAAGTGGAGCGCCTGCTGACCCAGGCGGTCGGCAACGACAAGATCGTGGTGCGCAACATGGGCAAGCCGCTGCGCAGCCCGGCGTCGCCGCTGAACGGCGACCTTGTGAAGACCGTGGAGTCGCTCACGCAGCAGATGTGGCCCGGCGTGCCCGTGGTTCCTGCGATGAGCACAGGCGCCACCGACAGCCGCTTCATGCGCAACGCGGGCATTCCGATGTACGGCGTGAGCGGCATTTTCCTGGAGCCGTCCGATGCGCGCGCGCACGGGCTCGACGAGCGCATCGAGATCCAGCGGCTTTATGACGGCCGCGAGTTCCTGTACCGGCTGGTGTCGGAGCTGGCGAAGTAGGCGCGCCGATGAGCGGCGCCTGCGAGCACCACTTCGTCCAGGCCAACGCCCTCAGGGCGTGAAGGTATCGCCCAGCACGATGCCTTCGCGCCGCGGGTCGGCGCCGCCTGTCAGCACGGTTTTGCCGCCGACGCTGGTGCGGATGATGGTGCTCACGCCGCTGGACTGCGCCGAGACCGACACCTTGTGACCCAGTCCGATCAGCCCGGCGACCAGCGGGTCGTTGAGGCCCGAGTTCGTCGCGTCGATGTTCGGATGCTCGCCGCCGACATTGGTGGTCACGCTGTTGGAGGCACCGAAGTCGACCAGTGACGTGGCCTGCTGGGCGTCGAGCCCCCAGTCGAGCGCGCCGACCAGCGTCTTCACGACGTACTGGATGATGGTGCCGCCGCCCGGCGAACCGGTGCCCATGACGAACTCGCCCATGCTGCCATCGGCCTGCTTCCTGAATACCAGCGTCGGCGCCATCGTGCTGCGCGGGCGCTTGCCGGGTGCGACGCGGTTGGCCACCTTGATGCTCGGATCGACCGTGTCGTTCGGGTTGGCCGAGAAGTCGGTCAGCTGGTTGTTCAGCATGAAGCCCTGTGTCATGTGGAACGAGCCGAGCGTACTTTCCACCGTGGTGGTCATCACCACCACGTTGCCCTGCTTGTCGACGATGGTGAAGTGCGTGGTGCCATGCTCCTCGGTCTTGTCGATGCCCAGCGGCACCGCGCCCAGGTTGCCGGCCTGGGCAACGCCCATGCTCTTCGCCAGGCTGATGAGGCTGGCGCGGCTCTGCAGGTAGGGCTTGTTGATCATGGTGTCGACCGAGCCGCCCGGCAGCGGAACGAAGTCGGTGTCGGCCACGTACTTGTCGCGGTCTGCATAGGCCAGGCGCTCGGCCTCGCTCACCAGGTGCACGCCCATCACGGTCGGCTTGCCTCCCTCGATGCCGATGGCGGTCGGCTTGTACAGGCCCATGTTGAAGGTCTCGAGGATGCCCAGGCTCGCCACCACCGCGATGCCGCCAGAGGACGGCGGCGACATGCTGCACACGTAGTAGTCGCGATAGGTGCCGCAGACCGGGTCGCGCCGCTTGGCCTTGTAGTTGGCCAGGTCGGCCAGCGTGGTCTTGCCGGGCGTGATGGCCGAGCCGTCGTTCGCGGCGACCGTGACGCCGATCTTGTCGACGATGCCCTGGGCGATGTCGCCCGTGTAGAAGGCGTTGGCGCCTTGCGTCGCGATGGTAGTCAGCGTCTTGGCGTAGGCCGGGTTCTGCAGGCGGGTGCCCAGCGCCTTCGGCGTGCCGTCGGCGTTGAAGAAGTAGGCCGTGGCCTCGGCGTCGCGCTTGAGGCTGGCGGCCGACGACGAGATGGCGGCGGTCATGCGCCCGCCGATCAGGAAGCCGTCGGAGGCCAGCGTGATGCCGTAGCTGAAGAGGTCTTTCCAGGGCAGCTTGCCGTGGTCCTGGTAGGCGATGTCGAGCATGCGCACCGCGCCGGGCGTGCCGATCGAGCGGCCGCTGGCGCGCGCGCCGCCGGGCTTGGGCAGGCTGGTGTCGGTGGCGTCGTCCACGTAGCGCAGGTAGTTCTCGGTGGCCGCGGCGGGCGCGGTCTCACGGCCGTCGTAGGCCTGCACCTTCTTCGTCGCGGCGTCGTAATAGAGCATGAAGGCGCCGCCGCCCAGACCGCTCGATTGCGGCTCGACCAGCCCCAGCACGGCCTGCACGGCCACCGCCGCATCGACTGCGCTGCCGCCGGCCTTCAGCACGTCGCAGCCGGCGCGCGTGGCCAACGGGTGGTTGGCGACGACCATGTAATTCTTCGCGTAGACCAGCTTGTGCCCCGGCGCGTAGCCCGAGGCCGCCTCGGGCGCGGCCGGATCGCCGGCATCCCCCGAGCCGACCACCACGGAGGAGTTGCCGGTCGAGGTGAGGCAGCCGTTGTCGGGTGCGCTCGGGGCAGGCTGCTGGGCCGGCTGGTTGGCCGCGTTGATCGCGGCGATGGTTGCAAGAATCGTTGTCGTGTCTTGCGCGTCATTGCGGGAGGCGCCGCCGCAGCCCGCGAGGCTCAGCGAGAGCGCGATGGGTGAGAGCGCCCACCAGGCGCGCCTGTTGTTCTTGTTCATGCAGATTTCCCGAATAGGTATGTTGAAAAAACCGGGCGCTCCTCGCGCCCGTGGCTATCTTCAGCAGGTTTCATTCCAGCCGCGTCGGGGTTTGCGCGCAGGCGGGCGCCGGGCCGCGTGCCGCGCGCCACAATAGCCGCCATGTCAGACGTGCATTCCGATCAATTGCTCAGCGAAGTCGCGGCCCTGCCGCAGCTGCCGGGCGTCTACCGCTACTTCGACGCGGCCGGCGCCGTGCTCTATGTGGGCAAGGCGCGCAACCTCAAGAAGCGGGTCGCCAACTACTTCCAGAAGAACCACGGCGGCACCCGCATCGGCCACATGATCTCGAAGATCGTGCGCATGGAGACCACGGTGGTGCGCTCCGAGGCCGAGGCGCTGCTGCTCGAGAACAACCTGATCAAGACGCTCAAGCCGCGCTACAACATCCTGTTTCGCGACGACAAGAGCTACCCCTATCTCAAGATCGCGTCGCACCAGTTCCCCCGGCTGGCGTACTACCGCGGTGCGGTCGACAAGAAGCACCGCTACTTCGGGCCGTACCCGAGCGCCTGGGCGGTGAAGGAATCGATCCAGCTGCTGCAGAAGGTGTTCCGCCTGCGCACCTGCGAAGACACGGTGTACGCCAACCGCACGCGGCCTTGCCTGCTGTACCAGATCAAGCGCTGCAGCGGGCCGTGCGTCGGCTACGTCGCGCCCGATGTCTATGCGCAGGACGTGGCCAGCGCCGAGGCCTTCCTGATGGGCGATACGCAGCTCGTGCTCTCCAAGCTCGAACAGCGCATGACTGCGCACGCCGAGAAGCTCGAGTTCGAGCAGGCGGCCGAGCTGCGCAACCAGATGTCCGCCATCTCGCGCGTGCTGCACCAGCAGTCGATCGAGATCGCGTCCGACAAGGACGTGGACATCCTGGCCGTGAAGGTGCAAGGCGGCAAGGCCTGCGTGAACCTGGCGATGGTGCGCGGCGGCCGCCACCTGGGCGACCGGCCGTACTTTCCCGTGCATGTGGAAGACGCGGCGCAGATCCACCACGGTGAACTCGACGATGAAGAAGAGGGTGGTCCGCCCGCCGCGACCGACCCGATCGAGGTGCAGGTGCTCGAGGCCTTCATCGCCCAGCACTACATCGACGTGCCGGTGCCGGCCACGCTGGTGCTGAGCGAGCAGGTGGGCCGCGAGCTGATCGAGGCGATTTCGCTGCAGGCCGGCACGCGCGTGACGGCGGTGTTCCAGCCGCGCGAGCAGCGCCGGCACTGGCTCGAAATGGCCGAGACCAACGCCAAGCTGCAGCTGGCCCGGCTGCTCGCCGAGGAGGGCTCGCAGCAGGCGCGCACGCGCGCGCTGGCCGATGCGCTGGAGCTGGCATCGGACGATCTCGACAATTTCCGCGTCGAATGCTTCGACATCTCGCACACCGCGGGTGAGGCGACGCAGGCTTCATGCGTGGTGTTCGAGCACCACGCCATGCAGAACAAGGAGTACCGCCGCTACAACATCGAGGGCATCACGCCCGGCGACGACTACGCGGCCATGCGCCAGGTGCTGCACCGCCGCTATGGCAAGCTGGCCGAGGCGATGGCGGCCGAGACCGACGCCCTGCCTCCGGGCGATGCCGAGAGCGACGGCAGCGAGGCGCCGGTGAAGATCAAGGCCGCGCGCATGCCCGACCTGGTGCTGGTCGACGGCGGCAAGGGGCAGGTGTCGATGGCGCGCGAGGTGTTCAGCGAACTGGGCCTGCCGCTGTCGCTGATCGTCGGGGTCGAGAAGGGCGAGGGCCGCAAGGTCGGGCTCGAGGAACTCGTGTTCGCCGACGGCCGCGAGAAGGTCTACCTGGGCAAGGACTCGGCCGCGCTGATGCTGGTGGCCCAGATCCGCGACGAGGCGCATCGCTTCGCCATCACCGGCATGCGGGCCAAGCGCGCCAAGGTGCGGGTCGGCGGCAGCCAGCTCGAGGACATTCCGGGCATCGGACCGAAGCGGCGCGCGCGGCTGCTGCAGCGCTTCGGCGGCATCCGGGGTGTGGCGGCGGCGAGCGTGGAGGACATCGCGTCGGTCGAGGGGATCGCCTCCGACCTGGCGGAGGAAATCTACAAGGCGCTGCACTGAGGGCGCGACCCCCGTTGGGGGTTAATGCCGCCATGACACAATCAAGCGATGTTCTGGACCCTGCCGACCATCATGACCTGGACGCGCATCGTCGCGATCCCCCTGATCGTCGGCGTGTTCTACCTTCCGATCAGCGAGCCGATGCGCAACCTGATCGCCACGGTGATGTTCATCGTCTTCGCCGCCACCGACTGGCTCGACGGCTTCCTGGCGCGCCGGCTCAACCAGACCTCGGCTTTCGGCGCCTTCCTCGATCCGGTGGCCGACAAGTTCCTGGTGTGCGCCTCGCTGCTGGTGCTGGTGCACCTGAACCGGGCCGACGTGTTCGTGGCGCTGATCATCATCGGCCGTGAGATCGCCATCTCGGCGCTGCGCGAATGGATGGCACAGATCGGCGCAAGCAAGAGCGTGGCGGTCCACATGATCGGCAAGGTCAAGACGACCGTGCAGATGATCGCCATTCCGTTCCTGCTTTTTGACGGGCACCTGTTCCGGGTGATCGACACCGGCGTCTGGGGCCAGTGGCTGATCTGGATCTCGGCCGTGCTCACGATCTGGTCGATGGTGTACTACTTGCAGAAGGCCATTCCCGAAATCCGGGCCCGCACCAAATGACCGCGGCAGCCGCGGCCCGCAACGCGGGCTGGCTGCGGGCAATGCCGGCGGTCTTCGTGTTGATCTGGAGCACGGGCTTCATCGTCGCGCGCTACGGCATGCCGTATGCGCCACCCCTCAAGTTCCTGGCCGTGCGCTATGCGTTGTCGCTGGCTTGCTTCGGCGTGTGGGTCGCGCTCGCGCGGGTCGCGTGGCCAAAGCAGCGCGCGCAGTGGGGGCACCTGGCGGCCACGGGCATCCTGATGCAGGCCGGTTACCTGGGCGGTGTGTGGGCCGCGGTGCGGGAAGGCATGGGCGCGGGGCTGGTGGCGCTGCTGGTCGGCATCCAGCCGGTGCTGACGGCGGTCTGGCTGTCTTTCCACGGCGGCCGCATCTCGCAGCGGCAGTGGGTCGGGCTGGGGCTTGGTTTCGCGGGCCTGGTGCTCGTGGTGCTGCGCAAGCTCGGGCAGGGCGGCGAGGTGAGCGTGCTGACGATGGGGCTCACGCTGATGGCGCTGGTCTCGATCACGGCGGGAACGCTGTACCAGAAGCGCTTTGTCGCGCCCTGCGACGTGCGCAGTGCAAGCGCGGTGCAGATGGCGGCCGCGCTGCTTGTCACATTGCCTTTCGCGGCGTTGGAGTCGGAGAGCATCCAGTGGAACCTGCACTCCGGCGGCGCGATGGCGTGGTCGGTGCTGGCGCTGTCGCTGGGCGGCAGTTCGCTGCTCTACATGCTGATCCAGCGCGGCACGGCCACGGCCGTCACGAGCCTGCTGTACCTGGTGCCGCCCTGCACGGCCGTGATGGCGTGGCTGTTGTTCTCCGAGCCGATCACGCTGGTGACGGTGCTGGGCATTGCGCTCACTGCGGTGGGCGTGAGCCTCGTGGTGCGCAACGGCCGCTGAGCGCCGGCGCTTTTCTCTTCAGCGCGTATCGGCCTTGCCCGGCTTCCAGGGCTCGCCGCGGAACTGTTCCACCAGGTGATCGACCAGCAGGCGCACCCGCCGAGGCGTCTTCGGCCGCCAGGGCGCGATCCAGTGGATGTCCGCTTCCGCCATCGCGTATTGCGGCAGCACGCGCACCAATTCGCCGCTCGCGAGTTGGGGTGCGATGTCCCACAGGCTGCGCAGCATGACGCCATGCCCGGCCACGCACCAGTCGCGCACCATCTCGCCCGAGTTGCTGGCCAGCGGCCCCTGCACACGCACGCGCGCCGTGCTGCCGTCGCGCACATGGCGCAGGGTCCAGAGTGCGTACTGGCGCTGGCTGGCATCGCCGTTCTCGCGCGCGACCAGGCAATCGTGCGAAGCCAGCGCCTCGACGGTGCCGGGCGTGCCGCGGCGCTTCAGGTAGGCGGGCGAGGCGGCCAGCACGCGCTGGTTGCGCGCGATGCGCCGCGAGATCCAGTCGGCCGCACGGCGCTGCTGCACCGCCCAGAGCCAGACCGCGCCGTCGTAACCCTCGGCGCCGAGGTCCGGCAGTTGCTCGGTCAGCAGCAGTTCGATCTGCAGTGCAGGGTGCCGCGCCTGGAAAGTGGCCAGCGCCGGCCCCAGCCAGCGGCGGCCGAAGCCGAAGGTCGCGGCCAGGCGGACGGTGCCGGTCAGTTCGTTCTGGCGTTCTCCGAGTTCGCTTTCGAGGGCGGCGAAGCCGTCGAGCAGCGCTCGCGCATGCAGGCAGACCGCCTCGCCCTCGGCCGTGACGCTGAGCCGCCGGGTGGTGCGCTCGAAAAGGCGCTGGCCCAGGCGCGCCTCCAGCGCGCCCAGCCGCTTGGTGATGACCGAGGGCACGACGTTGAGCGTGGCCGCAGCGCCCGCCAGGCTGCCCTGGTCGCGAATGGCCAGCACCAGTGCCAGGTCGCCACGATCCATCGAGAGAGGATTCATGCCATATCGGAAAGTATGAATTGGCTGATTGTTGCTTGATGATCGTCCGGGCGCAACGCACAATCGTTTGCGTGACAGCCTCCTTCCTTTCCTTTCCCACTTTCGATATTGAGCGCGATAGCGTGCGCATCCACGGGCGCATCGGCGGGCGCGGTGCTCCCTTGCTGCTGCTGCACGGCCATCCGCAGACGCATGCGATCTGGCATCGCGTGGCTCCGGCGCTGGCCGAGCGGTTCACCGTGGTCGCCGTCGACCTGCGCGGGTATGGCGATTCGGGCCGGCCTGCAGTTGATGCCGAACACGTGGTCTACAGCAAGCGTGAGATGGCGCTCGACGCGCTCGCCGCCATGCGGCACCACGGCTTCGAACATTTCGGCGTGCTGGCCCATGACCGCGGCGCGCGCGTGGCGCACCGGCTCGCCGCGGACCACCCCGACGCAGTCGAGCGGATGCTGCTGCTGGACATCGCACCCACGCTCGCGATGTACGAGCACACCTCCGAAGCCTTCGCCAAGGCCTACTGGCACTGGTTCTTCCTGATCCAGCCGCCGCCGCTGCCCGAGGCGCTGATCGCATCCGACCCCGTGCGCTACGTGCGCAGCGTGATGGGCGGGCGGCATGCCGGCCTCGCGCCCTTCGCGCCCGAGGTGCTGGCCGAATACGAGCGCTGCGCCAGCATCGCGGGCACGGCCGAATCCATCTGCGAGGACTATCGCGCCTCCGCCACCATCGATCTCGTGCACGACCGCGCCGACATCGCCGCCGGCCAGCGCCTGGCACAGCCGCTGCGCGTGCTGTGGGGCGAGCACGGCGCGGTCGGCAAGGCCTTCGACGTGCTCGCGCTGTGGCGCGAACGCGCGGCCGAAGTGTCGGGCCGCGCGTTGCCGTGCGGTCATTACGTTCCCGAAGAAGCGCCGGGCGAGTTGCTCGCCGAGGCGCAGGCATTCTTTTCGCCTTTCACCCATCTCGAACGAGCAGGAGCCACACCATGAGCACCCACAGAATCGCAGTCATCGCCGGTGACGGCATCGGCAAGGAAACCATGCCCGAGGGCCTGCGCGTGCTCGATGCTGCGGCGCGCAAGTTCGGCATCGACCTGAAATTCGACCACTTCGACTTCTCGAGCTGGGACTACTACGAGAAGCATGGCCAGATGCTGCCCGACAACTGGAAGGACCAGATCGGCGGGCACGACGCCATCTTCTTCGGCGCGGTCGGCTGGCCCGAGAAGATCGCCGACCACGTTTCCCTGTGGGGCTCGCTGCTGATGTTCCGCCGCGAGTTCGACCAGTACATCAACCTGCGTCCCGCGCGCCTGATGCCCGGCATCATCGCGCCCGTGGTGCGGCGCGACGGCACGCCGCGCGAGCCCGGCGAGATCGACATGTACATCGTGCGGGAGAACACCGAGGGCGAGTACTCCAGCATCGGCGGGCGCATGTACCAAGGCACGCCGCGCGAGATCGTGGTGCAGGAAACCGTGATGTCGCGCATCGGCGTCGACCGGGTGCTGAAGTTCGCCTTCGAGCTCGCGCAGTCGCGGCCGAAGAAGCACCTGACCAGCGCCACCAAGTCGAACGGCATCTCGATCACCATGCCGTACTGGGACGAGCGCGTGGCCGAGATGGGCAAGAACTACCCGGGCGTCAAGCTCGACAAGTTCCACATCGACATCCTCACGGCGCACTTCGTGCAGCGGCCCGACTTCTTCGACGTGGTGGTGGCGAGCAACCTGTTCGGCGACATCCTGTCGGACCTGGGGCCGGCCTGCACCGGCACCATCGGCATCGCGCCGAGCGCCAACCTGAATCCCGATCGCACCGCGCCGTCGCTGTTCGAGCCGGTGCATGGCTCGGCGCCCGACATCGCCGGCAAGGGCATCGCCAACCCGATCGGGCAGATCTGGTGCGGCGCGATGATGCTGGAGTTCCTGGGCCACAAGCAGGCGCACGACGCCATTCTTTCGACCATCGAAAAGGTGCTTGCGCCCCAAAGCGGAGCGCCGCGCACCCCCGACATCGGCGGAACGGGCAGCACCAGCGACGTGGGCAAGGCGATCGCCGCCGCCCTTTGAGCCGCCCTGAAAAAGGGCTTCACGAAAGGCCTCTAAAATCGCGCGCTCCGCTGATCGGCATGGCTTCGCGTCTTATTGACACCCTGCAGACCAGTGGTTGTAATCCTCGCTGGCAGCGCGCTGCCGAGGCGTCAGTCTTGCCAGGCTCTGGGGTCGCATCGTTTGCGGCCAGGTCGCAGCTGACGGAAGCCGACCAACTTTTTCCTACAAGGGGCCCTTGTGAACAAGACCGAACTGATTGAGCACATCGCAAAGAACGCCGATATTTCCAAAGCCGCAGCGACGCGTGCACTCGAATCCACTATTGGCGCCATTCGCACCACGCTCAAGAAAGGCGGCTCCGTTTCGCTCGTCGGTTTCGGCACTTTTGCAGTAGGCAAGCGCGCGGCCCGCACCGGCCGAAATCCCCGCACCGGCGACGCGATTAAAATCAAGGCAGCCAAGATCCCGAAGTTCCGTCCGGGCAAGGCGCTGAAAGACGCGCTGAACTAAGACGTTAGACTCGGAAAGTATTCCCGGTGGGGTGCTTAGCTCAGTTGGTAGAGCGGCGCCCTTACAAGGCGTAGGTCGGGGGTTCGAGCCCCTCAGCACCCACCACCCACCCGATGCAAAGGCGAACCGCAAGTTCGCCTTTTTTATTGCCGTCCGACAGCCGTCGAAAAAGAGTGTTCAAGCATGTTTGATACCTTCCGCAAGTACAACAAGGTCGTCATGATTTTCTTGTTCTTGCTGATCATTCCCTCGTTCGTGTTCTTCGGCGTCGAGCGCTATCAGGGATTCGGGCGCGACGAGAAGGTCGCCCGCATCGAAGGGCACGACATCACGAAGCCCGAATGGGATCAGCAGCACCGCGTTGAGACGGACCGTATTCGCCAGCAGTCGCCCAACGTCGACCCGACCTTGCTCGAGTCGGATGCATTGCGCTACGCCACGCTGGAGCGCATGGTGCGCGACCGCGTGCTGGCCGCCGCGGCGGCCAAGGTCAACATGACGGTGTCCGAAGAGCGCCTGTCGCGCATCTTCGCGCAGGACCCGGGCCTGGCCGCGTTCCGTACACCCGACGGCAAGTTCGACCGCGAGGCCTTCCAGCGCGTGACCGGCCGCACGCCGGAGCAGTACGAAGCTTCGGTGCGCTCCGACATGGCTACGCAGCAGGTGCTGCTGGGCGTCTCCGGCACGGCCTTCACGCCGCCTGCATTGGCCGCCACGACCATCAATGCCTTCTACGACAGCCGCGAAATCCAGGTGGCGCGCTTCGGCCCCGACAGCTTTGCTTCGAAGGTGACGGTGAGCGATGCCGACATCGAGGCCTACTACAAGGGCCACACGGCGCAGTTCCAGGCGCCCGAGCAGGCCAGCATCGAATACCTCGTGCTCGACCTCGACGCGGCCAAGAAGAACGTCGTCGTGAACGAGGCCGACCTCAAGACCTACTACGAACAGAATGCCGCGCGCTTCGGCACCAAGGAAGAGCGCCGTGCAAGCCACATCCTGATCACCGCGCCGTCCAGCATGCCCGCGGCGGATCGCGAAAAGGCCAAGGCCAAGGCCGAGCAGTTGCTGGCCGAAGTGAAGAAGTCGCCTGCCAGCTTCGCCGACGTTGCACGCAAGAATTCGCAGGACCCGGGTTCGGCGGAGAAGGGCGGCGACCTCGACTTCGTGACGAAGGGCGCCATGGTCAAGCCTTTCGAAGACGCGATGTTCGCGCTCAAGAAGGGCGAAACCAGCGGCGTCGTCGAAACCGAATTCGGCTATCACATCATTCGCCTGACCGACATCAAGCCGGCCGTGGTGCCGCCTTTCGAGCAGGTGCGCGCGACCATCGAGAACGACATGCGCTCGCAGCAGGCCACGCAGGAGTTCGCGAAGGCCGCCGAAGCATTCACCGACGCCGTCTACCAGTCGCCCGACAGCCTCAAGCCCGCTGCCGAGAAGCTGAAGCTCACGATCCAGACGGCCAACAATGTTGCGCGCGTGCCCGCACCGGGCAGCACCGGCCCGATGGCCAGCCGCAATTTCCTGAGCGCGCTTTTCGCAACCGATTCGCTTGAACGCAAGCAGAACACCGAGGCGATCGAAGTCGGCCCGAGCCAACTCGCATCGGGCCGCGTGACGAAGTACACGCCTGCACATCCGGTGCCGCTGGCCGACGTCAAGGACAAGATCCGTGCGCAACTCATTGCCGAACGCGCCTCGGTGCTCGCCAAGACCGAAGGCGAAGCCAAGCTCGCCGCGTGGACTGCCAAGGCGGACGGTGCGACTTTCGGCGCGCCTCTGACCGTTTCGCGCCGCGAAGCGCAGTCGCAGCCACTGCCGGTCATCGATGCCGCGTTGCGTGCCGACCCTTCCAAGCTGCCCGCACTCGTGGGCGTGGACCTCGGCGCGCAGGGCTATGCCGTGGTCCGCGTGACCAAGGTCGTTCCGCGCACGCCGCCGGCGCCCGAACTCGCGAAGCAGGAACAGGCACAGGTCGGCCAGTCCGTGGCTGCCGCAGAAGACGCCGCGTACTACAACCTGCTGAAGGACCGTTTCAAGGCCGAGATCCTGGTGCCGAAGCCGACGGAGCCGCTGCCGCCCGCCGCGGGCCGCTGACGTACACAGCGTTGCCAGAGACAGCCCGAGCCGACCGCCCGGGCTTTTTTTTGGCCCCCATGAATCGGTCGCCCGAGGGACAAGCTGCGGCTCGGCTTCTTGCCAGAATCCCGTGCATGGGAACCCTCTATCTCGTGCGCCACGGACAGGCCAGTTTTGGCGCTGCCGACTATGACAACCTGAGCGAACTCGGGCACCGGCAGTCCGTTCGCCTCGGCGAGTACTGGCGCGAGCGCGGCATGAAGTTCGATGCCGTCATCACCGGCACGTTGAAGCGCCATCGCCAGACTTGGGAGGGCATCGCCAAGGGCCTCGGCCTGGAGCGCGACGACGTGCTGCCGTGGCCCGGCCTCAACGAATACGACAGCGAGGCGGTCATCGCCACCATCCACGAAGGCAAGCTGGAGAAGCCCGATTCGCCTGAGATGTACCGTCATCACTTTCGCCTGTTGCGCGAGGGGCTGGGCGCGTGGATGCAGGGCAGGACGACGCCGGCCGGAATGCCGAGCTATGTCGACTTCATGGCGGGCGTGACGACGGCGCTCGACCATGTCCGCGGTAAGCACCATGGCGCAAAGGTGCTGGTGGTGTCGAGCGGGGGGCCGATCAGCACGGCGGTGGGCCATGTGTTGGGGACGAGCGCGGAGACGACGATCGAACTCAACCTGCGTATTCGCAACACGTCGGTGACCGAGTTCGCCTTTACACCCAAGCGGCACATGCTCGTGACCTACAACACGCTGCCGCATCTGGACGGCCCTGCCTACGAAAGTTGGGTCACCTACTCCTGAAGTCCTTGCCGCCGCGTCAGGCCTGCCACACGCCGTAGCCGGCCTTGCGCAGCGCGATGCCGAGATCGACCTCCATCAGCCGCGCGTCCTCGTAGGTCATGGGGTTGTAGCGTTCGTAGAGCGCCGGCAGCAGGTGCAGGCCGAACTCCTGTACGAAGCTGTTGGCCTGGATGCCGGCCTTGTGCTTGTCGAAGCGGATATCGGGGTCCAGGCCGGTCATGCCGACATAGACGAAGGGCTTGCCGAGTTGGTAGTCGGGGTTGGCCCGCCTGAAGCGGCGGTTGTTCCATACGCGGTCATCGAGCTCGACCACGTAGACATGATGCTTGGCGCGCGCTTTGCGGGGCATCATGATGGCCGTGCGCGTGAGGCGGCACGGCCCATTCTTCGCATCAGCTCTTGCGCTTGATCAGGCCGTAGATGATGAGCAGCACGATCGCGCCCAGCACCGATGCGATGAAACCCGCGCCCTGGCCGGCGGTGTACCAGCCCAGCGATTGGCCGACGTAGGTGACGATCAGCGAACCGGCGACGCCGATGATGGTCGTGACGATGAAGCCGGCAGAGTCATCGCCTGGCTTGACGGCCCGCGCCACAAGACCCACGACGAACCCGATCAGGATGGTCCAGACGATGCTCATGAAGAAATTCCTTTGAGATGTGATGAAGTGGAGATGGCCAGAAGCCATGCCCGTCGGCGCGGGTCGCATTCATGATAGCGGAGCGATATGCCTGTCGGTGCCGGTGATGAAGATCGGACAGGCGGGCGAGAATTTTTGCCGATCACCGCGATCGCGACAGGCATCGAAGCGCCGGCGCCGATCCCGGCGGGGAGGCGAAATGTAGCTTTCGAGCCTCGCCATTGATTGCCTTCGTCAAAACAGCGATTTTTAACGCTACAATCGTAGGCTCTACGGTGGCTGTAGCTCAGCTGGTAGAGTCCCAGATTGTGATTCTGGTCGTCGTGGGTTCGAGTCCCATCAGCCACCCCAAAATATCTCCTTTGTGCTATTGCGCAATAGCGCTCAAAAAGGACCACAACGCCGGGTTTACCCGGCGTTGTCATTTCCGGCCGCCGCATCTTCTTCTGCCCGCGCGCCGCTCCCCTTTCTCTCTTTTTTCTCGTCTTGCCCGTATATAAAGCGCCCGTCGCGGATGGCTTTATGTTGCGAGTTGTTGCAATGACGCAATGCGCCGCCGTTTTTTTCGCCCGGCAGGATGCTTGTGGCAAATGTAAACTGAATTAAAATCCACCCGTTTTCAATTTTCAGGAGTCCAACAATGGCTTCGACCCTCGCCGATATCAATTCCCAGATCAAGAAGCATGACGAGCAGATTGCGCAATTGCGCAAGCAGGCCGAAGACCTGCGCAACCAGGAACGCGCGGGCGTGGTCGAAGAGTTGCGCAAGAAGATCGCCGAATACGGTTTGACGGCCTCCGATCTGAAACTCACCGGCCGTGCGGGCGCCGTCAAGCGCAGTGCAGGCGTCGCGCCCGCCAAGGCTGCCGCCAAATACCGTGGCCCGACGGGCGAAACCTGGTCGGGTGGCCGGGGCCGCAAGCCGCGCTGGGTGACCGAGGCATTGGCTGCGGGCAAGTCGCTTTCCGAGTACGAGATCAAGTAAGCGCCCCCCGGCTTCTCCGGGCTGTGGCCCAATAAAAAAGCCCGCATGCGCGGGCTTTTTTATTGGGCGTTCGTGGGAGGTGCGCTCAGTTCACCATCACCAGTTTTCCTTTGACGCCGCGCGAGCCCATGTGGGCGTAGGCAGCCTTCAATTCCGCCATGGGCATCGTGCTGTCGATCACCGGCTTGATCTTTCCCTGGCCGTACCACTGCGCCAATTCGGCCATCATCTGTGCATTGGCCTTGGGCTCGCGCCTGGCGAAATCACCCCAGAACACGCCGACCAGCGAAGCGCCTTTCAGCAGTGTCAGGTTCAATGGCAGTGATGGAATCGGGCCGGACGCAAAACCGACAACCAAATAACGGCCGCGCCACCCAATGGAGCGAAAGGCGGGCTCTGCAAAATCACCCCCCACCGGGTCGTAAATGACATCCGGTCCTTTACCGTCGGTGGCGGCCTTGACGGCATCGCGAAAACCGTTGGGCAGTGCATGCGTCGTGTAGTTGATCGTCGCGTCGGCGCCGATGGAGCGGCAAAGCTCGCATTTTTCATCGGTGGAGGCTGCTGCAATCACTCTGGCCCCGGCAGCCTTTGCGATCTGGATGGCCGCCGTGCCCACGCCGCCTGCCGCGCCGAGCACCAGCACGGTTTCGCCGGCCTTGAGTTGCGCTCGGTCCATCAGTGCGTGCCACGAGGTGGCGTAGATCATGATGAAAGCCGCGGCATCGACGTGGCCGAAACCTTCGGGCAACGGCATGCACAAGGCCGCGGGTGCCAGTGTGTGGGTGCCAAAGCCGCCCGTGCCCGACAGGCAGGCCACGTTCTGCCCGACCTTGAGGTGTGTGACGCCGTCGCCGACCGCCTGGACCACGCCAGCGTATTCGGAGCCCGGCACGAAGGGCAGGGGCGGCTTCATCTGGTATTTGTTCTGCACGATCAGCAGATCGGGGAAATTCAGGCTCGCTGCCTTGATTTCGATCAGCACCTGGCCCGGGCCCGGGGTCGGGGTCGGCAGTTCCTTCCAGGTCAGCGCGTCGACGCCGGTGGGGTTTTCGCAAAGCCATGCGTGCATGCTCGAGTCTCCTTCGTGTGAGTCGGATGGGTCCAAAGAATGCGGGCGATGATAGGCGGCGCGGCAGGGTGGGCTTGTCCCTGCTGCGACGCACCCGGCGCCTACAATCCCGGGCATCCAGGACACCATGAAGATACTAATTTCCAACGACGATGGCTTTCAGGCGCCGGGCATCGTCGCGCTGCATGACGCGCTCAAGGACATCGCCGATGTCGAGGTGGTCGCGCCCGAGCACAACAACAGTGCCAAATCGAACGCGCTGACCCTGGCGGCACCGCTCTATGTGCGCGAGGCGCACAACGGCTTTCGCTACGTGACGGGCACGCCGGCCGATTGCGTGCACATCGCGCTCAAGGGTCTGCTCGACTACCGGCCCGACCTGGTGGTCTCCGGCATCAACAACGGCGCCAACATGGGCGACGACACCATTTATTCGGGCACGGTCGGCGCGGCGATGGAGGCCTACCTGTTCGGCATTCCGGCCATCGCGTTCTCGCAGATCGAAAAGGGCTGGGCGCATGTGGATGCGGCCGCCCAGGTGGCGCGGCGGCTGGTGCAGCAGATCGAGCGCGAGCGCATGCTGGGAGGCGCTGCCTTCCTGCTCAACGTGAACGTGCCGAACCTGCCTTTCGACGAGCTGAAGCCCGTCAAGGTCTGCAGGCTCGGCCGCCGCCATGCGGCGGAGAAGGTAATCACCCAGGACAGCCCGCGAGGCGAAACCATGTACTGGATCGCCGGCGCAGGCGGCGCCAAGGACAGCGGCGAAGGCACCGACTTCCATGCCACCGCAGCCGGCCACATCGCGCTGACACCGCTGCAGATCGACCTGACCGACCACGCCAACCTTGGCCAATGGCGCGAGACGGTGGCCCGTCTCGGCAGTTGACATGGCCACGCAGCGGCCGAGTTTCCCCGTTCGCCTGACACCCACCGCTTCGGCCGCCACGCGAGGGCGCATGCCCGCCGTGCCGGCCAAGCCCATGGTGCCGTCCACGCCTTCGATGGCTTCCGATGCCGTGCGCGCGCGCATGGTGCAGAGGCTCGCGGCGCAGGGCATCTCCGATCCGCGGGTGCTGCGCGCAATGGGCGCCGTGGAGCGGCATCGCTTTGTCGACAGTGCGCTGGTCAACCAGGCCTACGAAGACACGAGCCTGCCGATCGGGTTGGGACAGACCATTTCGAAGCCCAACGTGGTGGCCCGCATGATCGAGCTGCTGATGGGCGCACCCGCGCTGGCTGGAAAGCCGCAGGACAAGCTCGGCCGCGTGCTCGAGATCGGCACCGGTTGCGGCTATCAGGCTGCGGTGCTGAATCATGTGGCCACCGAGGTCTACAGCATCGAGCGCCTGCGCGGCCTGCACGAACGCGCGCGCGCCAATCTGCGGCACTTCCGGCTGGCCACAGTACACCTGATGCTGGGCGACGGGATGATCGGCTATGCCAAGGGCGCGCCCTACGCCGGCATCATTGCCGCGGCTGGCGGCGAAGCCGTGCCCGAGGCCTGGATTGCGCAGCTCGCGGTGGGTGGTCGCATCGTGGCACCGACCCAGTCCGCAAGTGGTGGCCAGGCCCTTGTCGTCATCGACAAGACCCCGCGGGGACTGGAGCGCCTCATTCTTGAGGCGGTTCACTTTGTCCCCCTAAAATCAGGCATCGCTTGAAGGAATAACAAATGCAGGGTTTTGGCAATCGGAGTTGGTTCGCTGGCGTCACGTTGGCCTTTGTGCTCGTGATCGCGGGCTGTTCCACACCGCGCGGGCCGGCGCCGGTCGAAGACCGCGGCACTATGTCGCGCGCGCCTGGCGCAGCAGTGCCCGGCGGCCCGCCCATCACCACCGACGCCAACGGCAAGCCGCTCGCCGGCATCGAAAACTATGGCAAGCCCGGCTACTACGCCGTGCGTCCCGGCGACACCATTCGCCGCATCGGTGCCGACACCGGCCAGCGCTGGCAGGACATCGTTCGCTGGAACAACATCGAGAACCCTGACCTGATCGAAGTCGGCCAGGTGCTGCGCGTGATTCCGCCGGCAGGTTCGGGAACGGTCGTCGCGGCCGCGCCTGCAACACCGCCCGCCGCTTCGCCCGAAGGTGTGGTCACGAAGCCCGTGACGCCGCAGCCTGCGGTGGTGCCCTCGGCGCCCGCCAGCAGCGCGACGACCAAGCCGCCGGTCACGGCTTCGCCGGCCGGTCCCGGCAGCGGAAATGTGGGTGATGAAGACATCGGCTGGATCTGGCCTGCGAGCGGTTCGCTGATCGCGGGCTTCGATGAGGCCAAGAACAAGGGCTACGACATCAGCGGCAAGGCGGGCGACCCTGTGCTGGCCGCCGCCGACGGTCGCGTGGTCTATGCGGGCGCAGGCCTGCGTGGCTACGGCAACCTGATCATCCTGAAGCACAACAACACCTACCTCACGGCGTATGCCCACAACCAGACGCTGCTCGTGAAGGAAGACCAGTCGGTTCAGAAGGGCCAGAAGATCGCCGAAATGGGCAACAGCGACGCCGATCGCGTGAAGCTGCATTTCGAGATCCGCCGCCAGGGCAAGCCCGTCGATCCTTCGCGCTACCTGCCCGGCCGGTGATGCCATGGCTGCCTCCCGCCCCCGCCGCACGCTGTTGCCCGTGCGCGGGTTGGCGGGCAGGGGCAGCCCATCTCCCGACAACGGTCGGCATGAGTTCGTCGGTAAGAGCGTTCACCCGCCACCGGAAGAAGGCTTAGAACCACCAACGGCAGACGGCGTGCTGCCTGCAGGCACTGCGAGCGAACAAATCGGCGGCGAGGGCGCGGATGCGTTGACCATCTACCTGCGCCAGGTCCGTCGCACCGAACTCTTCACGCCTGCGCAGGAGTACCAGACCGCATGCGCCGCGCGGGCCGGCGACTTCGCGGCGCGGCAGTCGATGATCGAGCACAACCTGCGGCTCGTGGTCAATATCGCCAAGAGCTACCTGGGGCGTGGCGTGCCGCTGTCGGACCTCATCGAGGAAGGCAATCTCGGCCTGATGCACGCCATCACCAAGTTCGAGCCCGAACGCGGTTTTCGCTTTTCCACTTACGCGACCTGGTGGATCCGCCAGTCCGTCGAGCGTGCGGTCATGACGCAGGCGCGCGCGATCCGGTTGCCGGTGCATGTGGTGCGTGAGCTGCAGCAGGTGCTGCGGGCCCGCCGCACACTCGAAGGCGACGCCGAATTCCTCGCGCACCGGCCCGATGGCGTGCGTGTGGAAGACATCGCCGCGCTGCTCGGCCGCGAGGTGCAGGCGGTGGCCGACCTGCTGGCCCTGTCTGAAGCCCCGCGCTCGCTGGACGCGGGTGACGCGCGCGGGGACGAGGGCTTCACGCTGGCCGACACCGTGGCTTCCGAGGACGGGCAGGGCAGCCCGACCGACGTGACGCACATGCACGAGGTGGAGCGCCTGCTCGATCAGTGGGTGCTCGCCCTCGATGCGCGCGAACGCGAGGTGCTGGAGGGGCGCTATGGCCTGCACGACCGCGAGCCCGAAACGCTGGAGGTGCTGAGCGTGCGCCTCGGCCTGACGCGCGAGCGCGTCAGGCAGATCCAGAACGAGGCGCTGGCCAAGATGCGCCGCCAACTGGCCCGCGCTGGCGTCGAGCGCGACGCGCTGTTCTAGCTGCCTCGGCCACGCTGAGACAATCAGGGGATGACGGAATCCATCGAAGAAAACAAAGCCCCCGCGAAAGTCCCCACGAATCCCGGTGAAGAGTGGCTGCAGGTCGAGTCTCTCGACCTCGACGCGCAGGGCGTATCGCACAAGGCCGACGGCATGGTCGTGTTCATCGAAGGCGCATTGCCTTTCGAGGAAGTGCAGTTCAATGTCCATCGCCGCAAGAACAACTGGGAGCAGGGCACGGTCACGGCCATCCGCCGCGAATCGTCGCAGCGCGTGCGCCCGGGCTGTCCCCATTTCGGCCTGCACACGGGCGCTTGCGGCGGCTGCAAGATGCAGCACCTGGATGCGGCCGCCCAGGTGGCCGTGAAGCAGCGCGCACTGGAAGACAACCTTTGGCACCTCGGCAAGGTCAAGCCCGAGAACCTGCTGCGGCCGCTCGAAGGGCCGACCTGGCACTACCGCTACCGCGCGCGCCTCTCGGTACGCCACGTGGTCAAGAAGGGCACGGTGCTGATCGGTTTCCACGAGCGCAAGAGCCGCTACCTGGCCGACATGCAGGTGTGCCCCGTGCTGCCGAAGCAGGTCAGCGACATGCTGATGCCGCTGCGCGCGCTCATCGGTTCGATGGACGCGCGCGAAACCTGCCCGCAGATCGAACTGGCCTGCGGCGACGCCCCCGACTCAACGCGGCTCGGCACCATCGCGCTGGTGCTGCGGCATCTTGAACCGCTCTCGCGCGCAGACATCGATCGGCTGAAGGCCTTTGCTGAGAAGAACGAGGGCGTTCAATGGTGGCTGCAGGCCAAGGGGCCGGACACCGTGAAGCTGCTGGAAGAGGGCGGCACGCCGCTGGCATACCGGCTGCCCGAGTTCGACGTCACGATGCCATTCAAGCCTACTGACTTCACGCAGGTCAATCCGCACATCAATCGGGCGCTGGTGGGCAAGGCACTGCGTTTGCTCGACGTGCAGCCCGAAGAGCGCGTGATCGACTGGTTCTGCGGCCTCGGCAACTTCACCTTGCCGTTGGCGAGCCGGGCCCGCGAGGTGCTGGGCATCGAGGGCAGCGACACGCTGGTGGCACGCGCAACCGACAACTTCAACAGGAATCAGCCAGCGACGTCGGCCCGGCGGGCACTGTCGCCCGCCACTTTCGTGGCGCGCAACCTGTTCGACATGACGCCGGAAATGCTTGTGGCCGACGGCAGTGCCGACAAGTGGCTGGTCGATCCGCCGCGCGAAGGCGCCTTCGCGCTGGCCAAGGCCATGGCCGACCTTCATCAGCAGCCCGAACTGCGAACCGATGGCTGGACACCCCCGAAGCGCATCGTGTACGTGAGCTGCAATCCGTCGACGCTTGCGCGCGATGCCGGCTTGCTGGTGCACCAGGCGGGCTACCGCTGCACCTTCGCGGGGGTGGTCAACATGTTCCCGCACACCGCGCACGTCGAGTCGATTGCAGTCTTCGAGCTGGAATGAAAAAAGGGCCCTTCCGGGCCCTTTTTCTTGCTGCGCGTGATTCGCTCAATCGCGTTCGCCGCCGAAGATGCCCAGCAGCGCCAGCAGGCTCTGGAACACATTGAACAGGTCGAGGTACAGCGCGAGCGTGGCGCTGATGTAGTTGGTTTCGCCGCCGTCCATGATCTGCTTCAGGTCATAGAGCATGTAGGCCGAGAAGATGCCGATGGCGGCCACCGAGATGACCAGCATGCCCGTGGTCGAACCGACGAACACGTTGATGATCGCGCCGAACATCAGCACCAGCGCGCCGACGAACAGGAACTTACCCATGCCCGACAGGTCGCGCTTGATGATCGTTGCCAGCGAGGCCATCACGAGGAACACGCCGGCGGTGCCGCCGAAGGCCGTCATGACGAGTTCGGAGCCGTTTTTGAAGCCCAGCACCATCGCGATCAGGCGCGACAGCATCAGGCCCATGAAGAAGGTGAAGCCCAGCAGCACGGGCACGCCGGCGGCGGAGTTCTTGGTCTTTTCGATGGCGAACATGAAGCCGAACGCGCCGCCGAGGAAAACCATGAGGCCCAGCCCACCCGTGAGCGAGCGGGTGATGCCGGTGCTGACGCCGATCCATGCGCCCAGCACGGTGGGCAGCATGCTCAGCGCGAGCAGCCAGTAGGTGTTGCGCAGCACGCGCTGGCGTTCAGCCTGCGCCAACGGCTGGCCATAGCCAGCGGAAGTGTCTAGGGTGGTGACGCGGTCGTTCATGGCCGGAGCTCCTGTGGTTGCTGCAGTGACGCAGTTTGGGCGCATTCTAGGGGGCTGCAAGAGGGGGTGTCGAAAAGACCGTATGCGGGGTGTTCCCAAGCCCTGAAGACACCCCTGGCGGCATGGCCGTTATGCTGTCGGGTTTTCACGAAACCAGAGCCCATCATGAAGACCAAGTCATTCCTCGAACTCGCCGACGTCAAGGCCGTGGCCGCAGCGGCCGAAGCCGAGGCCCTCAAGAACAACTGGGCGGTGACCATCGCCATATCCGACGACGCGGGCAACCTGCTCTGGCTGCAGCGGCTGGATGGCGCCGCGGCATTGTCTTCGCACATTGCGCCTGCCAAGGCCCACACGGCAGCCATGGGCCGGCGCGAAAGCAAGGTCTATGAAGACATCATCAACGGCGGCCGCACGGCGTTCCTGACGGCGCCTGAAGTGCAGGGCCTGCTCGAAGGCGGCGTGCCGATCGTCAAGGACGGCCACGTGATCGGCGCCGTCGGCGTGAGCGGCGTGAAGTCGAACGAAGACGCGCAGATCGCCAAGGCGGGCATCGCCGCCCTCGGTCTCTGAGTTTTTCTTCTGCACAAAGCAAAACGCCGACTTCGAGGTCGGCGTTTTCTTTTGGGTGCTTCAGCGTGAAAAAAAGCTTGGCTAGTCGGCGAACCGTTGGCTAGCAAAAAACGACCCTTCGGAGATGAATCTCCTCGAGTCGCCCCACGATGAAACTTGCGCGAAGGGCGGACTGGACGACCTACTTGGTCAGGATCAGCTTGCCGAGTTTGGTGGCTTGAAGCCGGTAGAGCGAGCCGTTATGCATGATGCCCACGGTCTTGCTTCCCTTCAGAAGCTCGGTGCTCTCGACCACTGGCGCCGGACGCATTGCCTGGATGGACGCATGGCCGCCACCCGACTGGTCGAGCGAAGGATGGTTCAGGACAGAAAAGGCATTCGGTGTGGCTGGCATCTGGGTTTCCCTATCGAAGCGATGAGTTAATGATAATGATTCGCAATAAAAAGTCAATCGTCGCGATCGACTTTTTTGGCTTGCGATGTCAGATCACTTCGCTTCAGGCTCCGTGATGAAGCCGATCTTGCGCACGCCGGCTTCGCGGGCCTCCGACATCGCCTTGGCCACGCGCTCGTAGCGCACGGCCTTGTCGCCGCGGATGTGCAGCTCGGGCTGCGGTTCCTTGGCGGCTTCGGCGGCGAGGCGGTTGGGCAGCTCGCTGTCGTCGATCTTCTGTTCGTTCCAGTAGTACGAGCCGTCGGCCGTCACGCTGAACAGGATGTTCTGCGGCTTCGGCTGCTCGGGTTCGCTGGTGGCGCGCGGCAGGTCGATGTTGACCGCGTGCTTCATCACCGGCACGGTGATGATGAAGATGATGAGGAGCACCAGCATGACGTCGACCAGCGGCGTCATGTTGATCTCGTTCATCACCTCATCGGGTTCGTCTTGTGTACCGAAGGCCATGGCACTCAGCCCTTCTTGAGCGGAACCACGACGGCCTCGCTGCCGCTTTGAACGCGGGCGCCGGTCACGAAGTAGGCATGCAGGTCGTGCGCGAAGGCGTTGAGCTTGGTCAGCACGAACTTGTTGCCGCGCACCAGGGCGTTGTAGCCCAGCACCGCGGGGATGGCCACGGCCAGGCCCAGGGCCGTCATGATCAGCGCCTCACCGATCGGGCCGGCCACCTTGTCGATGGTTGCCTGGCCGACCGAGCTGATGCTCATGAGCGCGTGATAGATGCCCCAGACCGTGCCGAACAGGCCGATGAAGGGGGCGGTCGAGCCAACCGATGCCAGCACGGCCAGGCCGGTCTGCAGGCGGGCAGTGAAGGCGTCGATGCCGTTGCGCAGGGCGCGCGTGATCCAGTCGCTCACGTCGAGCGCGTCATGCAGATGGGCCTTGGTGTTGCGGTGGTGCGCTGCTGCCTCTCGGCCTTCGAGGGCAAGCGCACGGAACGGGTTGCTGTCGTCCTTGCCGAGCTTGTTCAGCGCGGTGGCGAAGTCTTCGCTGTGCCAGAAGTCTTGCGAATGCTTGGCGAGGCGCTTGTATTTGATGACGTCGAGCGCCTTGACGATGATGACGATCCACGACGCGAGCGACATGCCGATCAACAGTACCGCGACGGCCTTGGTGACGAAGTCGCCCTGATGCCAGACGTTCATCAGGCCAAATTGGGAATCCATACGAAGTTGCTCCAGAGAAAAATTAGTTCAGGACGTAGTTGACGGGGGCGTCATAGGACATGGCCTGCACCACGCCGTTGATCTTGCCGGGCACGAAGCGGCATTTCATGATGTATTCGACCGCGGCTTCGTCGAGGCGATCGAAACCGCTGGATTTCTTGACCTCGGCACTCTTGGGCAGGCCGTCGACGCCGACGAGCACCCGCACGATGACCTTGCCCTGCTCGCCGAGCCGCTTGCTCATGGCGGGGTAGGTTGCCTTGGGGTTTTGAAGATAGTCGGCGTTGCTCGAGGGCATCTGCACGGCTGGAGGCGCCGGGGGCGCAGGTGGTGGCGCGGGCGGCGTTGGCGGAGCGGGAGGTGCCGGCGGCGTTGCCGGAGGCGGTGGTTCCGTGGTGCCAACGGGCGCCTGGGGCGCCGGCGTGGGCTTCGGCTCGCGGATCGCCTGGGGCCGCGGCGGAGGCGGGGCCTTGGCTTTGGGCTGGGGCGGCGGTGGGGGCGGCGGAGGCGGATCTGACTTCGGCTTCGGCGGCTCGACGAACTGGCTCAGTATTTCGACTGGAATCACCACCTCGGCGGCGCGGCGGAGCAACCCGCTCTGCAGCGCCCAGAGCGCAGCCGCGTGGAACAGGATGACACCGCCGGCAATGACGACATTGCGCGAAAGGCCGAGGACGGAAGGGGGGGGAGCAAAGCGGTCAGACACGATCAACCATTCGAATACGGGCACCGCGAAAGGTGCCCCGATTTCAGCAAAACCGCTACGAAGACAACACTTGCGCCAGTTGCGCTACTTGCGAAAAATCCACCAGACCGAGCCTGCAACCAGGATCAGGCTGCCACCGAGTGTCGAGAAGAGTTCCATGCCTTGCTTTCCTTGATGGAGTTGGCAAGCTGGATCGCCCTCGGACCTGATTCGCAGCTCAGCGCGGCGACCGGATGCGAAGCGCTGCACTGCGCGACGATATCTCGCGCACACCCCTCACATTGGCCACACTGGGTGGCCACGCCAAGTTCGAACTGAACCTCGTCGAAAGTCATGCCGGCCCGCACGTGGCGTGCGATTTCTCGGTCGGAGACTCGGCGGCAGACGCAAACGATCATGGCTGTGAAAGCGGCAGTTGGCTGGCTGTTGGATTTGCTTGATTATAAATAAGAATCCGTCGCATTCACAATAACCATGTGTTACTGATTCATGCAAGTGAGCCAGATCCCTGGATTCAGACCTCGGACCAGAGCCGAAGCAGGTTGTGGTAGTGGCCGGTCAGCGCCACGGTTTCCTCGCCTTCGCCGAAGCGCGCACGAAGTTTCTGGATGTTCTGGTCGAGTTCGAACAGCATGCCGCGCTGCTGGTCGCTGCGCACCATGCTCTGCAGCCAGAAAAACGAACAGATCCGCGCCCCCCGGGTCACGGGGTGGACGCGGTGCAGGCTGCTGGCCGGATAAAGAATGAGGTCGCCGGCCGGCAGCTTCACTTCGTGCGAGCCATAGGTGTCGATGACCTCCAGCTCGCCGCCGTCGTAGTCCTCGGGGTCGCACAGGAAAAGCGTGCACGACAAGTCGGTGCGCAGTTGCTGGTTGACGCCGGGCAAGGCCCGCACCGCACCGTCGACATGAACGCCGTAGTGCTCGCCGCCCTCATAGCGGTTGAACAGCGGCGGCACGAAGCGCAACGGCAGCGCGGCCGAGAAGAACAGAGCGTGCCGGGCCAGCGCGGCCAGAACCGTGTTGCCGAGCTGCCGGCCCACGGGGGACTGCTCCGGCAGCTGGCGGTTGCGCTTGACCTGTGCGCCTTGTGCTCCGACCGTCTCGCGGCCGTCGGTCCATTGCGTGGCGTCGAGAGCGGAGCGCATTTTGCGCACCTGATCGGGACTCAGCACATCGGGCACATGCAGCATCATTTTTCCGGATCTCCGCAATGAGAAAAGCCTCGGCGCGCGCAGGACTGTCAGAACGCGAAGTTCGCGGTGAGCTTCGCCGAGCGCGGCGTGCCCGGCGTGTAGCGGTAGCCGCTCTTGTTGATGGCCGCCACGTAGTCCTTGTCGAACAGGTTGTACAGGTTCAGCTGGATGTCGATGTTCTTGTTGATGCGATAGGACGCCATCGCATCGACCACCCAGTATGAATCGACGTAGGCCGGCGTTCCCACCGCGCTGTCGGCGCCGCGCTGCAGCTTGCCGTTGTAGCGCGCGCCGCCGCCGATGGTCAGGCCGAACGGAAACTGGTAGGTGGTCCAGAGCGTGAAGGCCTTCTTCGGCGTGTAGGCGAGGGCGGTCGATCCATCCGCCAGCACCGAGGCGCCGCTCAGCACGCGGGTGTTCATGGTGGTGAAGCCCGAGCTCACGCCCCAGTTGTCGGTCAGTGCGCCCGACAGGCCCAGCTCGGCGCCCTGCACGCGCTTCTTGCCGGTCTGGAAGTACTGCTGCGAGACCGTGTCCTGCACGACTTCGTTGCTCACGTCGGTGCGGTACAGCGCTGCAGTCAGCGCCACGCGCTTGTTCATCACGTCCCACTTGGTGCCGACCTCGTAGGTCTTGGCCTTCTGCGGCAGGAAGTCGGTTCGCCCGGCGCTGTTGCCGGTGCCGCCGGCGGCCAACTGGAAGTTGGCGCCGCCCGGCGGCTGCGCGGCGGTGCCGTAGGCTGCGTAGATGCTGCTGTTTGCGGTCGGCTTGTAGACCAGGCCGATCTTGCCGGAGAGCAGGTTGTCCGACAGTTTCAGGTTGGTCGGCGTGATCGTCGAGGTCTGAGGGCCGTTGCCGGTGCGCGCCAACGTCAGCGCGGTGGCGTTGTATGTGGTCGAGTAGTGGTCGTAGCGCAGGCCGGCGGTCAGCTGCCACTGCTCGTTGAACTTGAGCGTGTCGAAGGCGTAGAGGCCGATGGTGTCGGTGCTGCCGTCGGCCCCCGTTCCGTTGGCGATGCGGTTGTAGCCGCTCACGTACGGATTCGGGTTGTACAGGTTGGCGACAGGCCACGAGCCGGCCGCGGCCAGCGTGGTGCCCACGCTCGGGTAGCCCGCGGCGTAATAGTTGTTGGCGCGCTGCGTCTCGCGGACGAACTCGAGGCCGCCATTGAACGAGTGGCCGATGCTGCCCGTGTTGAACTTGGCCGACACGCTCGTCTGGTTCGTGAAGATCGTGTTTTCCTGGTCCTTGTTGGTGGGCAGGTTGCGCGTGATGGTCCAGCTGGCGGGAATCGTCGGGATGACCGTGTTGATGAAGCCCGCGTTCGCGGCCGGCAGCTGGCCGCCGCCGCTTGCCGATGCCGTGAGGCCGCCGCCCGTGAACGACGTCAGCATGTAGTCCTGCGAGGTCTTGCCGTAGCGGGTGGTGTTGCGGATGGTGATGTCCGGCGTCAGGTCGTGCTCGATGCGCGCGGTGAACATGTCGGCCTTCACGTTGTCGAAGTCCGAGCTGGTGCCGTAGAAGTTGCTCGAATCCACGCGTGCGGCGGAGTTCAGGTAGGTGCGGCGCGCCAGGCCTCGCGTGATCGCGGTGGCATCCGGCGTGCTGTAGCCCGGCAGGCCGATGGTGGGTACGCCGCCGTCGGGAATGTTGTTCTGCTCGACGTGCAGGTAGTCGAGGAAGATGCGCGTCGGGCTGTTCAACCCGAGGGCCAGCGACGGAGCGATGGCCGTGCGCTTGTTCTTGACGAAATCGCGCCCGGCAACGCCGCCGTCTTCGGTCACCGCGTTCAGGCGGAAGGCCGCGCCGATGCCGTTGGCACTGCTCAGCGACTTGTTCCAGTCGACGCTGCCGCGCTTGAAGTCTGCGCTGCCGAAACTCATCGAACCCAGGAAGCTGTCTTCGAGCTTGGGCTTCTTCGTGACGAGATTGATGTAGCCGGTAGGCGAGGTGCGGCCTACGTCGGTGCCCGATGGGCCCTTCACGACCTCCAGCTGTTCGATGTTGAACACGTCGCGCGACACCGAGCCCAGGTCGCGGATGCCGTCCACGAAGATCGCGCTCGAGCTGTCGAAGCCGCGCATGAAGACGGCGTCTCCCGTGTTGGTGTTGCCGTTTTCCCCGAGGAAGAAGGTGCCCACGCCGGGCGTGTTGCGCAGCGCCTCGGTCAGCGTGGTTGCGCCTTGTTCGCGGATGATCTGTTCCTTGATGACCTGGATGGTCTGGGGCGTGTTCACCAGCGGGGCCGTGAACTTGGGATTCGACGAGTTGTCGGCCTTGTAGTCGGCGGCGGTGGTGTCCTGCACCCGGACTTCAGGCAGTGCACCACTCGACTGGGCGAGGGCCGCCGGGGCTGCGATGGCTATCAGTGTGGCGGCGGCAGCGCTCGAAAGGTGTGGAACGGCGCGCACAACGGTGTGTTTGCGGCTCTTGATGTAGGCCATGAAGTTTTCTCCGGAAAGGACGGGCGTCAGGACTCGACTGGCGATGTCTTGGCGGCCTGCGTTCTCCGGGAGAAGCGGGGCGGACTGGCTGGGTGAGTCGATTTGCAAAGTGCTTGTAAATCGTCTTAAATGATATTGCTTCTCAATACGGAAGTACGCAACCAAAACCGTATTAATTCAAAAGTCATCTCGGTTTGTTGCTGACATGCAACTGGTGCGGCCGCGAGGGGCTCAGTAGACATCGCGGCGATAGCGTCCGCTTGCCGCCAGCTCGCTCATCAGCGTTTCGCCAGCGACCTGCCGCAATGCGGCGTCGACACCGGACGCCATGCCCTGCAGGCTTCCGCAGACGTAGACAGCCGCGCCGCCGTGCAGCCACCGCAGCAGGGTGTCGGCCGACCGCAGCAACCGGTGCTGGACGTAGAAGCGCTCTGCCTGATCGCGCGAGAACACCATGTCGAGCCGCTGCAGCACGCCGCCGGCCTGCCAGGCTTCGATTTCTTCTCGGTACAGGAAATCGTGCGCGGCTTGGCGTTCGCCGAACACCAGCCAGTTGTCGTGCCTGCCCGCGGCGGCACGGGCTCGCAGATGGGCGCGCAGTCCGGCCAGCCCGGTGCCGTTGCCGATGAGGATCAGGGGTCGCGTCTCGTTACCGTCCAGGCGGAAACCCCGATGGGGCCGCAAACGCAGCGCGACCGTGTCGCCAACGCTGAGGGTGGAGGTGAGCAGCCCCGATGCCGCTCCCAGCGTGCCGTCGGGATGCTGCTCCTGTCGGACGAGCAACTGCAATTCGCCGTCGGCGTGCACGGATGCGATCGAGTAGTCGCGCGGGCGTGCCGGATCGCTCGCCGTGGCCACCTGCGCCAGGTCGCCCGACATCCAATGCGGCATCGCACCCATCTGCGGAACCAGTCCGAGATGGAACACCGGCGCACCGACGCTACCAAGATTGAGCCGCTCGCGCGCAATGAGTCGCCACTGCGTGAAGCCGGTTGCCGCCCCTTCGATGCCTGCCGCCGGCGCGTCGCCCCATTGCGCGTGCCACGCAGCCAGCGCGGCAGGCTCGCTGTTGTCGACCTCGATGCGATCGAATTCGCGCGTGGCGCCCGTTGCAAGAAGCCACTCGTCGAGCGCGCGACCGAAGCCGCAGAAGCTGGCGTATTGACGATCGCCCAGGGCCAGTACGGCGTAGCGCAGCGAGGACAGCGCGGGCGGTGAATGCATGACGCGTTCGGCGAACACGCTGGCGCCATCGGGAGCATCGCCTTCGCCGTAGGTGCTGGCGATGAAAAGCGCGCGCCGCGCGGCGGTCAGCGTCGGGGCATCGAGCGCGTTGAGTTCCATCACGCGTGCCGGCGTGCCCGCCGCGCTCAATTGCCGTGCGGTCTGCCAGGCGATGGTTTCGGCCTGGCCGGTCTGGCTCGCGAACAGTACGAGGACGGGGGGCTCGCCGCTGCCTTCCGAAAGCGCTACCGCATCGCGCACGGCGGCCGCTTGCCGCCTGCGCTCGCGCAGGTAGACCGATGCGCAGAGCGCCGCATACGCAGCCACGGTGGAACCCGCGCCAAGTGCGCGCCAGCCAACGTCGTTCATGTCCCGGCCGGTGCGGGCCACGCGCGCGTAGCCCGCACAGCGGGTGATGCGTCGCCGTGGCTCACGAGCAGCGCGGCAATGTCGTGCCGCTGCGCGAAATCGAATCCTTCGTCCGGCCCCAGTACCGTCAGCACGGTGGCCAGTGCGTCGGCCTGCATGCATTCGGCGTGCAGCACGGTGACGCTGGCCAATGCATGGGCGGCCGGTTCACCGGTGCGCGGATCGATGGTGTGCGACCAGTTGCGCCCCTGGTGCGTGCGGCGGTGCCACCGATCGCCCGAAGTAGCGATCGCCATGTCGGCCAGCGCCACGCGCTGCGCCACGGCCGGGTCGCCGTCGACAAGCACCTGCCAAGGCTGGCCGCCGGGGCGTCGCCCGATGCCTCGCAGTTCGCCGCCGACTTCAAGGAGAAGGTCCGCAAGGCCGAGCGCGCGCAAGGCTTCGACGCCACAGTCGACCGCGAAGCCCTTGGCGATACCCGAAAGATCGAGCGCAACGCCACCCGGCTGCAGCAGCGAGCCATCAGCCGCATCGAACGCCAGCCGCGGCCAGCCGACGCGCGCACGCGCATCGGCCAGGACCTGCGCAGAAGGCAGGCCGCTTTCGTGTGCTTCAGGGCCGAAGCCCCAGCAGGCGGCCAGCGGACCGATCGTCGGATCGATCGCGCCACCGCTGGCCGTTGCCCATCGGTCCGCACAGCGCATCACCTCGGCGAACTCCGCGGGCAGCACGTGGCGTGATCCGGCTGGCGCGCGGTTGAACCGGCTGATGTCGGAGTCCGGCTCCCAGTTGCTCATCTGCGTGACCACGCGGCCAAGCGCCGACTCGACCGCCGCGCGAACCTCCGCCAACGGCAGCATCCGCGGATTGTCGAAGCGCAGCGACCAGGTGGTGCCCATGGTCTGCCCGCCCGACTGCTGGAGCGTGGCGGGATCGGCGGCGCGTGGGACGGCCGCGTTGGCGTAGCCGCCAGCGCGCCAGGTGCTGAACGAAAGGCCCAAGGTGGTCGGCTGTCGCGTCAGGGCATCACTTCAAGGGTCGCCGCGTAGCTCAGGCGGCGTTCCTTGGCTTGCGGCACCGTGGTCTTGGTGTCCTTGGTGCTGGCGTCGAGCCAGTACATCCCGGCGGCTGGCCAGGTCACGCTGAACTGGCCCTTGTCGTCGGTCTTGAGCTTGATTTCCTCGAGCTTGTCGCGGTACTGGGTATTGCCTGCCGTCACGGTCACTTCGAGGCCCTTGGCGGGCTGGCCGTCGAGGTTCAGCGTGAAGGCGGCCTTCTCGCCCTTGACCAGGTCGGTCGGGCTGCCGGTGGAGATCAGTTCCAGCCCCTGGCCGACCGGCTTGAGCGCCGAAGGCTTGCCGACCGTCACGAAGGTCTCGATGCGGCCGGACGATTGGGTGATCGTCACCTCCTGGGCGTCGGCCGGGATCTCCTTGCCGATGCTTTCGGCCGTGCCGCGTGCGCGCTTGGCCTGGCCCGTGGCCTTGTCCTTCCAGCTCGCGAAGGCGCCGGCGTTGACCACCGCGATGCGGTAGGTCCCCGGTTGCGCCACGCTCACGTCGAATACGTTGCGCAGCTTGAGCCTGGCTTCGGTTTCGGGCTTGACGGTGCTGCCGTCGGGCGCGGTGATCTGCAGGCCATCGAGCCGCAGCGGCGCGTGGTTCGCGACGAACAGGTCGTTCGACACCGCGGCATCGACGGTCACGGTGTCGGCCTTGGAAAACACGGTGGACGAGGGCAGCAGCCAGGCGTTGTGCGCGTGGGCAAGCGAGGCGGCAGCCGCCAGGGCGATGGCGAGGGCGGCGGCGCGCAGTGTGAAGCGGGTCATGGCGGTTCCTTGATGTGGGCTGGCGGTGAGGCGGTAAAAAGGGGGGCGCCGGTCAGGGCTTGAGTTCGAGCTTGATCTCGCCGAGCTCTTCCTTGCCCGTGGCGGTCGGTTGCGCCGCTGCCGTCGGGGGCCACTGGAAGGGAATGCTCACGACCTCGCGTCCGCCGACTTCGCGTGCGGCTTCCACCACGAGCTTGTAGGCACCCGGCGCGAGCTTGGGCATGGGGGCCGTGCCTTCCGTGAAGCTCAGCTGGTGCTTGCCGGCCGGCTTGGTCGCGCCCGTCACGCCATCGACCGGCACCGCGAGTTCGCGGCCGCCCCGGCGCCACCACTGGCGCATGTCCTTCAACCACTTCGTGCCTTCGCCCTCGGGGTTGTTGGTCTTGGTGCGCACGTCGTACCAGACGCCCAGCGTACCGGCAACGGTGTTGTCGGCGCGCTCGATCCAGGTCGCCACGTAGGGACGGTGGTACTCGGACACGTTCAGCCGCGGGATCTCGATGTTGACGGCCAGCCCCGACGCGAAGGCCGGGGCCGCGAACAGCGCCGACATGGCCAGCGGCGCGAGTGAATAGCGAACGTGCACGGGAAACCTCTTTTCCTGGATCGTTGAATGAATCAGTGAATGAACAGCAGCGCGAGCAGCGCCGGCACGACGAGCCCCATGCCCACCATCGGCCATGTGAACGGCCGGTTGCCCGCATGCATCTTGAGAATGAACAGGCCGGTGATCGAGAAGACCAGTGCGGCGCCCGCGAAGATGTCGATGAACCAGCTCCACGCGGCACCGGTGTTGCGGCCCTTGTGGAGGTCGTTGAAGTAGGAGAGCCAGCCGCGGTCGGTGCGCTCGTACTCGATCTCGCCGTCGGCCAGGCTCAGGCGCAGCCAGGCGTCGCCGCCAGGGCGGGGGAGCGAGAGATAAATTTCGTCGTCCGACCACTCGGCCTCGCGGCCCGCGGTACCGATGTCCCAGTGCTTCTGCACCCAGGCCTGCAGTTCGGCGGGCAAGGGCGCCTTTCCCTTGAGGGCCTTGGCGGCTGGCAACTGCTTTTCGAGTTGCGTGCGCAGGACTTCATCGACCGAACCGCTCAGCTTCGTGACGGCCGGCCGGGCCTCGATCTGCCCCGCGTGATTGAGCGTGAAGCCCGTGACGCTGAACAGAATCATGCCAATCAGGCAGATCGCCGAGCTCACCCAATGCCATTCGTGCAGGGTCTTGAGCCAGTAGGCTCGTCGGCGGGTGTCGGGGCGGGCGGCAGTCATCATCGAAGGCGCGGATTCTATCCGTGCAAATGAGAATGACTGCTATTCGTGATTGGTTAAGTTGCGTAAAGCAATAAAAAACGGGACCGAAGTCCCGTTGATCGGCAGGCGCGAAAGCCTCGCTTATTCGAGTTCGCCCATCTGCGATTGCAGGTAGTTCTGCACCCCGACCTTGTCGATCAGGTCGATCTGGGTTTCGAGGAAGTCGATGTGCTCTTCCGTGTCGTCCAGGATTTCCTGCAACAGGTCGCGCGAGACATAGTCGCGCACCGATTCGCAATGCGCGATGCCGTCCTTGATGGTCGCTTGCGCGCCGGTTTCGGCGCCGAGGTCGCAGCGCAGCAGTTCCGGCACGTCTTCGCCGATGTTCAGCTTGCCCAGGTCCTGCAGGTTCGGCAGGCCGTCGAGCATGAAGATGCGGTCCATCAGCTTGTCGGCATGCTTCATCTCGCCGATCGATTCCTCGTATTCCTTCTTCGCCAGCTTGTCCAGGCCCCAGTGCTTGAGCATGCGGTAGTGGAGGAAGTACTGGTTGATTGCAGTGAGCTCGTTCTTGAGCTGCGCCTGCAGATGTTCGATGACCTTGGGGTCGCCCTTCATGATCGTTTTCCTTGTTCTGAAAGAGGGGATTGTCCGGTTCCTCTGAGGGCCCGCGCAAGCATTCCCCTGCGCAGTCGGTCTGCATGCGTACGAGGGTGATAGGCGTTCGTATTCGGGCGGGCAACGAAGGCGAGGACACCTTTGTTTTTCATAGGCCGCACCGATGTTGTTGATAGCTCAATGCTATTAATGTGTCTTATTTGGTAGTTATACTCATGACTCGCACTTAATTTTGTCCACCCGAAGCATCCAAGGAATCACCATGTCCCTGATCAACACCCAAGTCCAACCCTTCAAGACCCAGGCCTACCTCAACGGCAAGTTCATCGATGTGTCCGACGAGACGCTCAAGGGCAAGTGGTCCGTGCTGATCTTCATGCCGGCGGCCTTCACCTTCAACTGCCCGACCGAAGTCGAAGACGCGGCCGACAACTACCCCGAGTTCCAGAAGCTGGGTGCCGAGGTCTACATCGTGACCACCGACACGCACTTCTCGCACAAGGTCTGGCACGACACGTCGCCGGCCGTCGGCAAGGCCAAGTTCCCGCTGGTGGGCGACCCGACCCACACGCTGACCAACGCTTTCGGCGTGCACATCCCCGAAGAAGGCCTGGCACTGCGCGGCACCTTCGTGATCAACCCCGAGGGCATCATCAAGACCGCCGAAGTGCACTCCAACGAAATCGCCCGCGACGTCAAGGAAACCCTGCGCAAGCTCAAGGCAGCGGTCTACACCGCCGCCCACCCGAACGAAGTCTGCCCGGCCAAGTGGAATGAAGGCGACAAGACCATCGCACCGTCGTTCGACCTCGTCGGCAAGATCTAAGCGCCCCGCGCGAAAGCCCGGGCGCTCACGAGGCCCCGGGCTTTTTCGTCCCCAGTTGATAGTTTCCAGTTATCGAAAGAGAGTCCCTCATGCTCGACGCCAGCACCAAAGCCCAATTGAAGAGTTACCTCGAACGCGCCACGCAGCCGATCGAGATCGTTGCCTCGCTCGACGACGGCAAGGCCTCGGGCGAGATGCTGTCGCTGCTGAAGGACGTCGCCGAAGCCTCGCCCCTGGTCAAGCTGACCGAAAGCCGAGACGACAACCACCGCAAGCCCTCGTTCTCGGTCAATCGCCCGAGCGAAAACCACGGCCCGCGTTTTGCCGGCCTGCCGATGGGCCATGAATTCACTTCGCTGATCCTTGCCTTGCTGCAGATCGGCGGCTATCCCCCGAAGGTCGAGCAGGCAGTGCTCGAGCAGATCAAGGCGCTCGACGGCGATTTCGAGTTCGAGATCTACGTCTCGCTCACCTGCCACAACTGCCCCGACGTGGTCCAGGCGCTGAACCTGATGGCAGTGCAGAACCCGCGCATCCGCACCACCATGATCGAAGGCGGCACCTTCCAGGACGAAGTGAAGGAACGGCAGGTGATGGCCGTGCCGACCGTGTTCCTCAACGGCACCGAGTTCGGCCAGGGCCGCATGAGCCTGGAGGAAATCCTCGCCAAGATCGACACCAGCGGCGTCGAGCGCGAAGCGAAGAAGATTGCCGCCAAGGATCCGTTCGACGTGCTGATCGTCGGCGGCGGTCCTGCCGGCGCCGCTGCGGCTGTGTACGCGGCGCGCAAGGGCATCCGCACCGGCGTGGCCTCGGAGCGCTTCGGCGGCCAGGTGCTAGACACGCTGGGCATCGAGAACTTCATCTCGATCAAGGAAACCGAAGGACCGAAGTTCGCGCATGCGCTCGAGGAACATGTGCGCGACTACGACGTCGACATCATGAATCTGCAGCGTGCCAAGGCGCTGGTGCCCGGCAACGGCCTGATCGAAGTGCAGCTCGAAAGCGGCGCCTCGCTCAAGAGCAAGTCGGTCATCATCTCGACCGGCGCGCGCTGGCGCAACATCAACGTGCCCGGCGAGCACGAGTTCAAGAACAAGGGCGTGGCCTATTGCCCCCACTGCGACGGCCCGCTGTTCAAGGGCAAGCGCGTCGCGGTGATCGGCGGCGGCAACTCGGGCGTCGAAGCGGCAATCGACCTGGCCGGCATCGTGGGCCACGTCACGCTGATCGAGTTCGACACGGCCCTGCGCGCCGACGCCGTGCTGCAGCGCAAGCTCCAGAGCCTGAAGAACGTCGACGTCTTCACCAACGCGCAGACCACCGAGATCACCGGCGACCAGAAGGTCAACGGCCTGGTCTACAAGGACCGTGCGACGGGCGAGCTGAAGAAGGTCGAGCTTGAAGGCGTGTTCATCCAGATCGGCCTCGTGCCCAATACCGACTGGCTCAAGGGCACGGTCGAGTTGTCGAAGCACGGCGAGATCCTCGTCGACGCGCGCGGCCAGACCTCGGTGCCCGGCGTGTTCGCGGCAGGCGATGTGACGACCGTGCCGTTCAAGCAGATCATCATCGCGGCCGGCGACGGCGCGAAGGCGGCGCTCGGTGCGTTCGACCACCTGATCCGCACTTCGGCGCCCGCCGCGCCGGCGGCTGCCTGACCGGCTGCCCGATGCAAGAAGGGGGCATCGCAAGTCGATGGCCCCCTTTTCTTTGAAGTCTCAGTAGTTCAGCCGCTCCGGCCGCAGTTCCTGCAGGATCGTCGTCGCGATCTCCTCGATCGACTTGGTGGTGGTCGACAGCCAGCGGATGCCGGCGCGTCGCATCATCGCCTCAGCCTCGCTCACCTCGTGGCGGCAGTTCTCGAGGCTGGCATAGCGCGAATCGGGGCGCCGCTCGTTGCGGATCTCGCTCAGGCGCTCGGGCTGGATCGTCAGGCCGAAGATTTTCTTGCGGTGCGGCATCAGGGCCGGTGGCAGCTGGCGGCGGTCGAAATCCTCCGGAATCAGCGGGTAGTTGGCGGCCTTGAGGCCGTGCTGCATCGCCAGGTAGAGCGAGGTGGGCGTCTTGCCGCTGCGGCTCACGCCAACCAGGATCACGTCGGCGCCCTGCAGGTCGCGGTTGCTCTGGCCATCGTCGTGCGCCAGGCTGAAGTCGATGGCCGCGATGCGGGCGTTGTATTCCTTGCTCTTGCTGACGTCGCTGAAGCGGCCGATGCGGTGGTTCGACTTCACGGCCAGTTCGATTTCCAGGGGCCGCACGAAGGTGCCGAACATGTCGAGCAGCATGCCCTTGCAGCCGGTTTCGATCACTTCCAGCACGTCCATGTTGGCCAGCGTGGTGAAGACGATGGGGCGGACGCCCTCGATTTCGGCGGTGTGATTGATCTGCCGCACCGCCTGGTGTGCCTTGTCGACCGTGTCGGTGAAAGGCAGCCGGACATGGCGCGGTTTCATCTCGAACTGGGCCAGAACGGCGTTGCCGAAGGTCTCGGCGGTGATGCCGGTGCCGTCGGAAATGAAGAAAACAGTGCGTGTATGCATGGTCTTGCGGCCTTGTCCTGCGGCGCGCGCGACCTTGCCACGCCTACAATCCGGGCCATTATCGGGAATCCGCTTTCCCAACCCCAATTCTTTCCATGCACACCGCGCTCGCACCCAAAGCAACGACAACGATCGTGCCGCGCCGTCTGCATGCGGCACCGGTTTCAACTTCTGGAGCTTTCCCATGTCTGCACTTTTCGACGCGACCGCCCTGGTCGTACCGTTTGAAAACCTGAGAATGACCGACGTCGAGGCGGTTGGCGGCAAGAACGCCAGCCTCGGCGAAATGATCTCGCAGCTGCCGCAGGGCGTGCGGGTGCCGACCGGTTTCGCGACCACGGCCCACGCATTCCGACAGTTCCTGGCCCACGACGGCCTGGCCGACAAGATCAGCAAGCGCCTCGCCGCGCTCGACACCGAAGACGTGCGCGCGCTGGCCGCCGCCGGCGCCGAGATTCGCGCCATGGTCGAGGCCCAGCCTTTCCCGGCCGACCTGCAAAAAGCCATCGGCGAGGCCTTCGCCACGCTGAGCGCCGGTAACCCCGCCGCCTCATTTGCCGTGCGTTCCTCGGCCACCGCCGAAGACCTGCCCGACGCCTCGTTCGCCGGCCAGCAAGAGACCTTCCTGAACGTCGTCGGCATCGACGACGTACTGCACAAGATGAAGGAGGTGTTCGCCTCCCTCTACAACGATCGCGCCATCAGCTACCGCGTGCACAAGGGCTTCGAGCACGACGTGGTCGCGCTGTCGGCCGGCGTGCAGCGCATGGTGCGTTCCGACCTCGGCGCCGCCGGCGTGATGTTCACCATCGACACCGAATCGGGCTTCGAAGACGTGGTGTTCATCACCTCCAGCTACGGCCTCGGCGAAACGGTGGTGCAGGGCGCCGTGAATCCTGACGAGTTCTACGTCCACAAGCCGACCCTCAAGGCCGGCAAGAAGGCTGTGATCCGCCGCAACCTCGGCTCCAAGCTGATCCAGATGGAATTCGCCACGCCTGAAGAGAAAAAGGCGAGCGGCAAGCTGGTGAAGACCACCGACGTCAAGGCGGAGCAGCGCAACCGCTATTCGCTGAGCGACGCCGACGTCGAGCAGCTCGCCAGGTACGCGCTGGTCATCGAAGAACACTATGGCCGTCCGATGGACATCGAGTGGGGGAAGGACGGCACCGACGGCCAGCTCTACATCCTGCAGGCGCGCCCCGAGACGGTGAAGAGCCAGCAGCAAGGCAAGGCCGAGCAGCGCTACAAGCTGCTGGGCAAGGGTGCCGTGCTGGCCGAAGGCCGTGCCATCGGCCAGAAGATCGGCACCGGCCCCGTGAGGCTCGTGCACAGCATCAGCGAAATGGACAAGGTACAGGCCGGCGACGTGCTCGTCACCGACATGACCGATCCCAACTGGGAGCCGGTGATGAAGCGCGCCGCCGCCATCGTCACCAACCGTGGCGGGCGCACCTGCCACGCGGCCATCATCGCGCGCGAACTGGGCATTCCGGCCGTGGTCGGCTGCGGCGACGCGACCGATCTGCTGAAGGACGGCACGCTGGTGACCGTGAGCTGCGCCGAGGGTGACACCGGCTTCATCTACGACGGCCTGCTCGAGACCGAAGTGACCGAAGTGCAGCGCGGCGTGATGCCCGAGATCGACCTCAAGATCATGATGAACGTGGGCAACCCGCAGCTCGCCTTCGACTTCGCGCAGTTGCCGAACCACGGCGTGGGCCTGGCCCGCCTGGAGTTCATCATCAACAACAATATCGGCGTGCATCCGAAGGCAATCCTCGACTATCCGAACGTCGACAACGACCTGAAGAAGGCCGTCGAGTCGGTGGCGCGCGGCCACGCCTCGCCGCGCGCGTTCTACGTCGACAAGGTGGCCGAAGGCATCGCGACCATCGCGGCCGCGTTCTGGCCAAAGCCCGTCATCGTGCGCCTGTCCGACTTCAAGTCGAACGAGTACCGCAAGCTGATCGGCGGCAGCCGCTACGAGCCGGAAGAAGAAAACCCGATGCTGGGCTTCCGCGGCGCCGCGCGCTACCTGAGCGCCGATTTCGGCGAAGCCTTCGCGATGGAATGCGAAGCGCTCAAGCGCGTGCGCAACGACATGGGCCTGACCAACGTTCAGATCATGGTGCCCTTCGTGCGCACGCTGGGCCAGGCCGAGCGCGTGACCGGCCTGCTCGCCGAGCACGGCCTGAAGCGCGGCGAGAACGAACTCAAGCTGATCATGATGTGCGAGGTGCCGAGCAATGCCATCCTGGCGGATGAGTTCCTGCAGTACTTCGACGGCTTTTCGATCGGCTCGAACGACCTGACCCAGCTCACGCTGGGCCTGGACCGCGACTCGGGCCTCGAACTTCTGGCCGCCGACTTCGACGAGCGCGACCCGGCCGTCAAGGCGATGCTGAGCCGTGCCATCAAGGCCTGCAAGGATCAGGGCAAGTACGTCGGTATCTGCGGCCAGGGCCCCAGCGACCATCCGGACTTCGCACTGTGGCTGGCGGAGCAGGGGATCGAATCGATCTCGCTGAATCCCGACAGTGTGATCGACACCTGGCAGCAGCTCGCCAAGCGCTGACCCGCAAAAGGCATTGGGCCATGTGCCCGCCGCGCGACAGACTGCGGGAATCCCCACAGGGGGATTTCCCGCGTCTGCTTGCTGTCATTGAAACAAGATGCGTTTCCGATGTCAGACTTGCGGCTTAACGGGGCGCATCCCGGCAGCTCGCGGGGGACACCATCATGATTCTTGTAAAGACAGACGCCGGCCAGCAGGTTCTCAAGGATCGCTCGGTGCCGCTCACGCCGCGCCAGCGATCGGCGTTCATCCTGTTCGACGGCAAGCGCTCGGTGGATGACGTGATCGCCGCCGGCATGGACATCACCGCGGAGGACATCAACCAGATGATGGAACTGGGCGTGCTGGCGCCGGTGGGCGGCAAGCCTGCGGCGACGCCGGCCGGGGAGGCCGCGGCCCCCGAAGTTCCGAAGCCGGCTGCGGATGCTGCCGGCTCCGGGCGCAGCAAGCAGCAGCGGTACAAGGACGCCTATCCGATCGCCACGCAACTCACCGGCAGCCTGGGCCTGATGGGTTTCCGGCTCAACCTGCAGGTCGAGGGCACCACCAGCTACGAGGACCTCGTGGCGCTGGCGCCGAAGATCCGAGCCGCCGTCGGCCCTGAGAAGGCCGCGGCGCTCGACAAGGCCCTCAACGACTGAATTCTTGCCGGGATGGCCGATACAGGGCTATAATCGCCGGCTTTGCCTTGCCACACTGCGCCCGACGCTGCAGGTGGCTTTTCCTCTTCTTCGGAAGAATCCACAAGGAGTGCCATGCGTCACTACGAAATCATTTTGCTGATCCACCCGGATCAGAGCGAACAAGTTCCGGCCATGCTGGAGCGTTACAAGGGCCTGATCACGGCCGGCGGCGGCAAGGTCCACCGCGTTGAAGACTGGGGCCGCCGTCAGCTGGCCTACCAGATCAACAAGCTCAACAAGGCTCACTACCTGTGCGTCAACATCGAAGCTGAACAAGCCGTGATGGGCGAACTGGAACACGCGTTCAAGTTCAACGATGCCGTGCTGCGTCACCTCACCGTCCAGAAGAAGAAGGCTGAAACCGGTCCTTCGTCGATGATGAAGACGGTCGAGCGCGAAGAAGCCCGCAAGGCCCAGCAGGCCGAATACGCCGCCAACAACAACTGATGGCGTGACTGCTGCCGCTACGGCAACCGGGGTCAACCAGCTTCTGCTGACCGCCTCCGTTGCCGAACTCGGAGCCCTGCGATACACGCCAGCCGGCTTGCCCGCCATCGATCTGAAGCTCGAACACGAGTCGACGCTCCAGGAGGCAGGCAAACCCAGGCAGGTGAAGACGGCCCTCAAGGCCGTTGCCTTCGGCGCCATCGCCGAACGGCTCGCAAGACAGTCGATGGGAAGTCTCTGGCGTTTTCAGGGCTTCCTGGCGACACCGGGCAACGGCAAGCATCCGGTCCTGCATATCCAGGATTTTCAGCAAGATTAATTTTCGACAAGAGGTCCCCAAATGGCCACGTTCAAGAAATTCAACAAAGACAAGCGCCCGAAGCGCAACACCCAGTCGCTGCTGTTCAAGCGCAAGCGCTTCTGCCGCTTCACCGTCGCTGGCGTCGAAGAAATCGACTACAAGGACATCGACACGCTGCGTGACTTCATCAGCGAAAACGGCAAGATCATCCCCGCACGCCTGACCGGCACGCGCGCGATCTACCAACGCCAGCTGAACACCGCCATCAAGCGCGCGCGCTTCCTGGCCATGGTGCCGTACAGCGACCAGCACCGCGTCTAAGGAGCCGAGACCATGCAAATCATTCTTCTGGACAAGGTTCTCAACGTCGGCGGCCTGGGCGATATCGTCAAGGTCAAGGACGGCTATGCACGCAACTTCCTGATCCCGACGGGCCGCGCCCGCCGTGCTACCGCCGCCAACAAGGCTGAATTCGAAGCCAAGCGCGTCGAACTCGAAAAGGCTGCGGCTGCCAAGCTGGCCGAATCGCAAGCCCAAGGCGAAAAGCTCGGTGGCACGACCGTCAAGCTGACGCAAAAGGCTGGCGTCGACGGCCGTCTGTTCGGCTCGGTCACCAACGGCGACATTGCCGAAGAACTGGGCAAGCAAGGCTACAAGGTCGCCAAGTCGCAAGTGCGCCTGCCCAATGGCCCGATCAAGGTTGTTGGCGACAGCACCGTGAGCGTTGCGCTGCACACCGACGTGGTGGTCGACATCACCGTGACGGTCTACGGCGAAACCGCCTGATCGTCCACGGCGCCTCAGTGCGCTGCAGCAAAAGCCGCCTTCGGGCGGCTTTTCTTTTTCTGCGCTCGGGTTATCCAGTCGATTGCACTGGAAGATCACTGTTTATTCACAACCTTGTCCACACGCGCATCCGCGTGCGCGGCTTAGCATGCAGGGTTGCAAGGGAAGTCCATGTCCGCCGTTTTCTCCTATGCCGACAATGACCCGTCGGCCGATCGCCAAGTCGCTCAACTGCGCATTCCGCCTCACTCCATCGAGGCCGAATCGAGCGTGCTCGGTGGCCTGCTGCTCGACAACGGCGCCTGGGACCGAATGGGCGACCTGCTGGTCGATGGCGACTTCTATCGCCACGAGCACAAGCTGATCTATGCCGCCATCGGTGGGCTGATCAATGCCAGCAAGCCGGCCGATGTGATCACGGTCTACGAGCAACTGCAGAACCTCGGCAAGGCCGACGAGATCGGCGGGCTGGTGTATTTGAACTCGCTCGCGCAGTACGTGCCCAGCGCGAGCAACATCCGCCGCTATGCAGAAATCGTGCGCGAGCGCTCGATCCTGCGCAAACTTGTCACCGCCAGCGACGAGATTGCGACCAACGCTTTCAACCCGCAGGGCAAGGCGGTCGACAAGATCCTCGACGAGGCCGAGCAGAAGATCTTCAACATCGGCGAAGAAGGCACGCGGATGAAGCAGGGCTTCCAGAGCATGGATTCCCTGGTGGTCGAGCTGCTCGACCGCGTGACCGAAATGGCCGAGAACCCGAACGACATCACGGGCATTCGCACCGGCTTCCACGACTTCGACAAGATGACCTCCGGCCTGCAGCCGGGCGACATGATCGTGCTGGCTGCGCGTCCATCGATGGGCAAGACCTCGCTCGCGATCAACATCGCCGAGCACGTGGCGCTCGAGGAGGGTCTGCCGGTGGCGGTGTTCTCGATGGAAATGGGTGCCTCGCAGCTCGCGGTGCGTATCGTCGGCTCCATCGGGCGCATCGACCAGGGTCACCTGCGCACCGGCAAGCTCAGCGACGAGGAATGGCCGCGCCTCACCGAAGCCATCGAGAAGCTTCGCACCGTGTCGCTGCACATCGACGAAACGCCGGGCCTGTCGACCAGCGAACTGCGTGCCAACGCGCGCCGGCTTGCGCGCCAGTACGGGCGCCTTGGCCTGATCGTGGTCGACTACCTGCAGTTGATGTCGACCAGCAGCTCGGGCGACGAGAACCGCGCCACGGCCGTGGGCGAAATCTCGCGCGGCCTGAAGATGCTGGCCAAGGAACTCAAGTGCCCGGTGATCGCGCTGTCGCAGCTCAGCCGAGGCGTGGAAAGCCGCACCGACAAGCGCCCCATGATGAGCGACCTGCGCGAATCCGGCGCCATCGAGCAGGACGCGGACATCATCATGTTCATCTACCGCGACGACTACTACAACAAGGAGTCGAAGGAGCCGGGTGTGGCCGAGGTGATCATCAGCAAGCACCGCAACGGCCCGACCGGCACCGTCAAACTGGCCTTCCTGAAGCCGATCACCAAGTTCGAGAACCTCGTGGGCTACAGCAACAACGACCAGTATTGACGCAGCGCGTCAGCCAACGTTGCCGCCAGGCCGGGGCAGCGAGGCCGGCGGCTTCTGCTCTATCGTCTTGCCGTGCGCCGTCTCGGCCTTCACCTGCCGCAGCAGGTCGGCCAGCGTCTTGCCGGGTTCGTCGCGAAAGCGCTCGGGCAGCATTTCGATCGTGTCCATGCGGTCCAGGCGAAAGCCGCGGAAGTCGTTGCGCAGCTCGCACCAGGTCGAGAGCGTCCAGACCTTGCCCCAATAGAAGCAGCCGAGCGGCCGAACCGTGCGTTCGCTCGCATCGCCCGACACGTCGTGGTAGCTCAATCGCAACTTGTTGTGCGACTGCACCGCCTCGCGCAACGTCTGCAGCCGCGTGCGCAGCGTGTCGTCCAGGCCCATCGCAGGGGCATAGAGTGCCAGCGCCTCGGCCGAGACGCGTGCCGCCGGTGGCAGCACCGACAGGATCTTGCCCAGCCCGCTCTCGATGTCGCGCGCCAGCGCCGGATCGACCCAGCTCTGCGCGAGCCGCGCCGCGGCCATCAGTGCCGAGGCTTCGTCCTGCGTGAACATCAGCGGCGGCAGTTCGAAGCCCGCGCCCAGCCGATAACCCACGCCGGCCTCGCCCTCTATGGGCACGCCTTGGTGCTGCAGGTCGGCCACGTCGCGGTACACCGTGCGCTCCGACACCTCGAGGCGCTGCGCCAGGAACGCAGCCGTGGTGAGCCGGCGTCCGCGGATGAGCTGCACGAGTTGGAAGAGGCGGTCGGCGCGGCGCATCAGCGGGTTTCGGTGAGCTTTTTCGCGAAGCCTTCGACGAAGCAGTGCTTGCCGCGCTGTACGGCCGCCCCGACGTTCGGCAGATGAAGGCGGCCGGCCAGCCGGGTGCGCCGGTTTTTCCTGATGCTCATGAAACTCCGATGTGGACCGCCACCCTGTCTGGCCCTTCGTAGGCTTCGAAATCGCTGCGGTAGCTGCGCGCGATTTCCGGGTGAGCCTCGAAATACTGCCAGATGCGCTGCCAGGTGGCGATGATCATCTGCGGCATCTTGCCCTGGCCGGTGAACACGAGGTAGTCGCCGGCCTCGATGGCAAGGCTGCCTTCGCCGCCCGAGACGGCGACGCCCGTCGTCACGTCGAAGGCGTCGCGGGCGTCCGACTCGTAGGCCGAATAGACGCCGAAGAGGCGGACGTCAGCGGTGCGGTGCGGCGTCGACTCGTATGTCTGTTCGCCGAAGAACCGATCCCACAGTGCGCCGATGCGGGCCGTTGCGGGATCGTTCTCTTCATGGTTGGTAGTGCGGGCGGTGAGGCCCGCGACGCGGAAGGCGTCCAGGTGTTGGCGGATGGGTTCCATGGGGCTTGTTCTCAAAGTGCCAGCGTCTTCGGATCGGCCTTCATGGCCCGGGCGATCAGCTTCATGTCGGCATCGGTGACGTCGAACATGCCAAAGCGAAACTTGTAGCCCCATTGCCTGGGGCTCTCGATGAAGGCCAGGCGCTCGATCAATGGCGCGATCGGCGCCTCCTGCCCGGCCGTGTAGGCCACGTCGCGGCGCCACGGCACGAAGCCGTCGCCCATGTCGAACTCGTAAGGTTCGCCGGGCTGCACGACGCCGATCGACACGAAGCTCTGCAGCTTGTCCGTGCCGCCGAACACTGTGGCCGGCGAGTAGTAGACAACGCGGTCGCCCGCCGCAACCCGCTTGAGCGGCGCATGCTTGCCATGGCCGACCTGCATGAAGCCGAGCGGCCGGTGGTCGCGGCCGCGCCGTGCATGCTCGGCGCTGGCCACGGCGATCCAGTTGCGTTGCGTCATGGCGGAATCACTCCAGGGAGTGCAGGCCGACTTCGTTGCCTTCGGTGTCGCGCAGGTGGGCGATGAAGCCCATGCCAGGCGGCAAAGCGGACTTGGGCGCCACGATCTGGCCGCCGGCCGCCTCGACCCGCGCGAGCACGGCGTCGATGCTGGGCATGCAGTCGAGGTAGATGCGGATGCCTGTGCCGGCGCGCGCGCTTGCGTTGGCGCCGGCCTGCAGGGCGCCGCCGGTGGCGGGATCGTCGTAGGGGAACACGGCCAATGTCTGGCCGCCGAAGTTCTCGCGGCGCAGCTTGCGGGCCAGCACGGTTTCGTAGAAGGTTTGCGCACGGTCCATGTCGACGACGGGGATCTCGAACCAGCTGATGGCGTTCTGCTTGTACATGGGTGTTCTTTCGTGTGGTTGAAGGAGCCCCGATGGTGCGGACCGGCTCCTGACAGCGTCTTGTCAGTAGGCTGTCATCGCAGGCGAAAAAATGCCCGCGATGCCCCTGGGGGCACACGCGGGCTCTTGTCGGCCAGGAGTCGCGGCTTAGAGCACGTCGCTCGCGAAATCCGCCAGCCGCGAGCGTTCGCCGCGCGCCAGCGTGATGTGCCCGCCGTGCGGCCAGCCCTTGAACTTGTCGACTGCGAAGGTGAGGCCCGAGGAGCCTTCCGTGAGGTACGGCGTGTCGATCTGAGCGAGATTGCCCATGCAGATGATCTTGGTGCCTGGGCCGGCACGGGTGATCAGCGTTTTCATCTGCTTGGGCGTGAGGTTCTGCGCCTCGTCGATGATCACGTACTTGTTGAGGAAGGTGCGCCCGCGCATGAAGTTCATGCTCTTGACCTTGATGCGGCTGCGGATCAGCTCGTTGGTGGCCGCGCGGCCCCACTCGCCGGCGCCGCCGCCGTCGCCCTTGGCCAGGAACTCGAGGTTGTCGTCGAGCGCCCCCATCCAGGGGCCCATCTTTTCTTCTTCGGTGCCGGGCAGGAAGCCGATGTCTTCACCCACGCTCACGGTGGCACGGGTCATGATGATCTCGGTGTAGCGGCGGTCGTCGAGCACCTGCGTGAGGCCGGAGGCCAGCGCCATCAGGGTCTTGCCGGTGCCGGCGGTGCCGGTCAGCGTGACGAAGTCGATCTCCGGGTCCATCAGCAGGTTCATCGCGAAGTTCTGCTCGCGGTTGCGCGTGTTCACGCCCCAGACCGCGTTCTTGCCCGAGCTGTAGTCCTTCAGCGTCTTGAGTACCGCGGTCTTGTCGCGGATCTCGGTGACGCGCGCGTACATGCTCGGCTCGCCCGGTGCCTCGAAGAAGACAAACTGGTTGATGTACAGGTTGGGCACCAACGGACCGCTGATCCTGTAGAAGGTGTTGCTGCCGCTCTGCCAGCTTTCGACCGTCTTGCTCTGGCGGGTCCAGAAGTCGGGCGGCAGCGCCAGCGAGCCGGCGTACAGCAGGTCGCCGTCTTCCAGCGTCTTGTCGTTCTGGTAGTCGTCGGCGGCCAGGCCCAGCGCACGCGCCTTGACGCGCATGTTGATGTCCTTCGACACCAGCACCACTTCCTGCTTCGGCTTGCCCGGCCGGTCCTTGGCGTACTCGTCGCGCAGCGCGTGCACCACACCGAGGATCTGGTTGTCGGCCTTGCCTTGGGGCAGGCTGATCGGCAGCGAGTAGTCGAGCGGAGCGGTCTGGAAGAACAGCCGGCCGCCGGCTTCGCGGTGGCCGGTGGTGTCGAGCTTCAGGCCCTTGTCGATGTCGGCATCCTGGGCGCCAGCGAGCGCGTCGAGCGTGCGGCTGGTCTGGCGGCCGTTGCGCGCGACTTCGGTGGTGCCTTTCTTGTGGCCGTCCAGCTCTTCCAGCACGATCATCGGCAGGAAGATGTCGTGCTCCTCGAAGCGGAACAGGCACATCGGGTCATGCAGCAGCACGTTCGTGTCGAGCACGAACAGCTTGGCGGGGCCGGTGGACTTGCTGCGTTTGGGCCGTGCCGGTGCCTGTGCCTGTGGCGCCGGGGCGGGGGCAGGGGGGGCGGCGACGACCGGTGCCTTCGTCTCGACCTGGATGAGGGCTTGCGGCTGGGGCGCGCTCACGGGTACGGTCGCCGGTTTCGACTTGGCCCGGCGTGCCGGGCGCACAGTGTCGCCGCCGCCGGCACTGTCGGTGCCGAGGCTGTCGAACAGTTCCAGCGGCTGCGGGCTGCGCGCCGTGGTCTCGTCAGCGCGCGAATCGCCGGAACGGCGCGAACCCCTGTGCGAGGACCGGGCGGGTGCGTCGATCGCGTCCGGCGAGAGCAATGCAGCGCGTTTCGTGGGGGCGGGAGGCAATGGCATGTGTCAGATCGCTCGCAGAAAGTGGGAACCAGAAAACAAAAAAGCCGCCTGAAGACCAAGGCGGCTTTGTTCGGGGGATGCGGTCGTGGAGCTCAACGGCATGAGCCCATTATGCACACCGCGGATGACGCGCCGGAGGCACTTTACGCACTGCGTTGGGCATTTCCCACGCAAGAGCGGAAAAGCGCACGGCCGGCTCGCCGGGAGGCGGTCAGGCGGCCTTCTTGAGTGCCTTGACGGCCTTGAGCACGTCGTCGACATGGCCGGGAACCTTGAGCCCGCGCCATTCGGCCTTCAGGATGCCGTCGGCGCCGATCAGGAAGGTGCTGCGTTCGATGCCCTTGACCTTCTTGCCGTACATGATCTTGTTCTTGACCACGCCGAACATGTGGCACATTTTTTCTTCGGTGTCGGCGATGAGTTCGAAGGGCAGCTCGAGCTTGGCCTTGAACTCGTCGTGCGACTTCATGTTGTCGCGGGATACGCCGAACACCGTGGCGCCGGCCTTTTCGAAGTCCTTGTAGCGGTCGCGGAACTGCATGGCTTCGGTAGTGCAACCCGGAGTGTTATCTTTCGGGTAAAAATACATGACCAGCACATGGCCGAGATGCGAGGTATTCGAGACCTTGAGGCCGCCCGTGGCGTTGGCGTCGAATTCAGGAATGGGTTTGTTGACAACGATCGCCATGAAACTTGTTTTCTCCGTTAGATTCCGTTCCTGAGCCCTCTCGCCCCGTTTCGGACGGGACTTGCTCAAGGAATGGAGGATTGGTCGTTGCTAACTTAGGGGTAGCTGGCCTGTTCGCAACCCGGTATTTTACCCCGAAAACACCTCTCTCAGCCACGCGGCGGGCTCTCGACCAGCAGGGCGGCGATCACGTGCCGGCCTTCTCCAGCCAGGATGTTGTAGGTTCGGCAGGCTGCAGCGGTGTCCATGGTCTCGACACCGGTGCGTTGCGCCATCAGGGGTTTCAGCCAGCCGGGTTGGGGAAAGCGGATGCGGTTTCCGCTGCCGAAAATGATCAATTCCGCGCCCAGGGAGGCCAGTTGCTCGAAATGTTCGGCGCCGAGCTGGTCGAAGCTCGAGCAATTCCATTCGAAGCGCTCGCCGCGCGAGCCCACTACCACGCTGCCTTCGACTTTTTCGTTGTTGATCGCCACCCAGCCGGGGCCGTGCGCGGTAAGGGACTGGGCGTCGGATTTGTCGGGCTGGAGCTTCATCTGGGCACTGGGAACTGTGGTCAAATTATAGGTTTTCCCTAGTGCCACGGGGCTCGCAAGGGCCTTTGCCTTCGAGTAAGCACCCCGTCAACCCGTTAATTTCCGCGCCCGGGAGGGCCCTTTGAAGCAGCTCAAGAAATCGGCCAAGCTGGCCAACGTTCTCTATGACATCCGCGGTCCCATCATGGATGCCGCCAAGCAGATGGAAGAGGACGGCCAGAAGATCATCAAGCTCAACATCGGCAACCTCGCCGTGTTCGGTTTCGATGCTCCCGAGGAAATCCAGCAGGACATGATCCGCAACCTGCCCACCTCGGCCGGCTATTCGGACAGCAAGGGCGTCTTCGCGGCACGCAAGGCGGTGATGCACGAGACGCAGAAGCAGGGCATCGCGGGCGTCACGCTCGACGACATCTACCTCGGCAACGGCGCCAGCGAGCTGATCGCCATGTCCACCAATGCGCTGCTCAACGACGGCGACGAACTGCTGCTGCCGGCCCCCGACTACCCGCTGTGGACCGCCTCCACGAGCCTGTCGGGCGGCACGCCGGTGCACTACCTGTGCGACGAGGCCAACGGCTGGATGCCGAATCTCGACGACATCCGAGCCAAGATCACGCCGCGCACCAAGGGCATCGTGGTTATCAACCCGAACAACCCGACCGGTGCGCTGTATTCCGACGAACTGCTCAAGAGCATCGTGGCCATCGCGCGCGAGCACGGCCTCGTGATCTTCGCCGACGAGGTCTACGACAAGGTCCTGTACGACGGCGTGAAGCACACCGCCATCGCCAGCCTGTCGAGCGACGTGCTCACGCTCACCTTCAATTCGCTCTCCAAGAGCTACCGCTCGTGCGGCTACCGCGCCGGCTGGCTCGTGGTGTCGGGCGACAAGCGCAGCGCGCAGGACTACATCGAGGGCCTGAACATGCTCTCGAACATGCGCCTGTGCGCCAACGTGCCCGGCCAGTGGGCCATCCAGACGGCGCTCGGCGGCTACCAGAGCATCAACGACCTCGTGTGCGAGGGCGGCCGGCTGCGCCGCCAGCGCGACCTGGCCTACGAACTCATCACCGCCATTCCGGGCGTGAGCTGTGTCAAGCCGAGCGCCGCGCTCTACATGTTCCCCAAGCTCGATCCCGAGGTCTATCCGATCGAGGATGATCGCCAGTTCTTCCTCGAGCTGCTGAAGGAAACCCGCGTGATGCTGGTGCAGGGCACCGGCTTCAACTGGGCCACGCCGGATCACTTCCGCATCGTGTTCCTGCCCCATGAAGACGACCTGCGCGAGGCCATCAACCGCATCGCGAGGTTCCTGGAGCAGTACCGCCTGCGCCGCCAGTCGCGGCCATGAAGCCTGCCTGCATCACTGCTGCCGCCACCCCATCGAAACCATGAACGCGACTCTCCCAATGAAACCCATCCAAGTAGGCCTGCTCGGCGCAGGCACGGTCGGCAGCGGCACCTTCAAGGTGCTCCAGCGCAACCAGGAAGAGATCAAGCGCCGCGCTGGCCGCGGCATCGAGATCACCATGGTGGCCGACCTCGACACTGCCCGCGCCCGCGAAGTGGCCGGCGAAAGCGTCAAGGTGGTCAGCGATGCGCGCGAAGTCATCGCCAACCCCGACATCGACATCGTCATCGAGCTGATCGGCGGCTACGGCATCGCCAAGCAGCTGGTGCTCGAGGCCATTGCGGCCGGCAAGCACGTGGTCACGGCCAACAAGGCATTGCTCGCCGTGCACGGCACCGAGATCTTCGCGGCCGCGCACGCCAAGGGCGTGATGGTGGCCTTCGAGGCGGCGGTGGCCGGCGGCATCCCGATCATCAAGGCGCTGCGTGAAGGCCTCACGGCCAACAGCATCCAGTGGCTGGCCGGCATCATCAACGGAACCACCAACTTCATCCTGTCCGAGATGCGCGACAAGGGCCTGGACTTCGCGACCGTGCTGAAGGAAGCGCAACGCCTGGGCTACGCCGAAGCCGACCCGACCTTCGACATCGAGGGCGTCGACGCCGGCCACAAGGTCACGCTGATGAGTGCCATCGCCTTCGGCATTCCGGTGCAGTTCGACAAGGCCCACATCGAGGGCATCACCAAGCTCGCTGCGCAGGACATCAGGTACGCCGAGCAGTTGGGCTATCGCATCAAGCTGCTGGGCGTGACCAAGCGCACTGCCAAGGGCATCGAACTGCGCGTGCACCCCTCGCTGGTGCCCTCGAAGCGCCTGCTGGCCAACGTCGAAGGTGCGATGAACGCGGTGGTGGTGCACGGCGACGCCGTGGGCACCACGCTCTACTACGGCAAAGGCGCAGGCAGCGAGCCGACCGCCAGCGCCGTGATCGCCGACCTCGTCGACATCACCCGCCTGCATACTGCCGACGCCGCGCACCGCGTGCCGCACCTGGCCTTCCATCCCGACGCGATGAGCGACCTGAAGGTGCTGCCGATGTCGGAAGTCGTCACCAGCTACTACCTGCGCCTGCGCGTGGCCGACCAGGCCGGCGTGCTAGCCAAGGTCACGGGCCTGCTGGCCACCGCCGGTATCAGCATCGATGCCGTGCTGCAGCGCGAAGCCGACGAGGTGGGCGGCGAAGGTTCCACGCAGACCGACCTGATCATCCTCACGCACGACGCGCGCGAAGGCACCGTCAATGACGTGATGGCCGAGCTGCAGGCGCTGCCCACCGTGCTCGAACCCATCGTGCGCATCCGCAAGGAAGAGTTGAAGTGAACTACCTGAGCACCCGCGGCCATCCGGACCGCAAGCGCTTCTGCGAAATTCTCCTCGAAGGCCTTGCGCCCGATGGCGGCCTCTATCTGCCCGAGGCGTATCCGCAGGTCGACACTGCCACGCTCGCCAAATGGCGCGCGCTGCCGTACGCCGAACTGGCGTTCGAGATCCTCTCGCTCTACATCGACGACATTCCGGCCGCCGACCTGAAAGCGATCTGCGCGAAGACCTACACCGCCGAAGTGTTTGGCACCGACGAGATCGTGCCGCTGCGCGAGCTCGAGGACGGCGTGTACCTCGAAGCCCTGTCCAACGGCCCCACGCTGGCCTTCAAGGACATGGCGATGCAACTGCTCGGCAACCTGTTCGAGTACGAACTGGCCCGCCGCGGCGCGGAGCTCAACATCCTGGGCGCGACCAGCGGCGACACCGGCAGCGCGGCCGAATACGCCATGCGCGGCAAGAAGGGCGTGCGTGTCTTCATGACCTCGCCCGACGGCCGCATGAGCCCGTTCCAGCAGGCGCAGATGTTCAGCCTGCAGGACGAGAACATCCACAACATCGCCATCACCGGCGTGTTCGACGATTGCCAGGACATCGTCAAGGCGGTGTCGAACGACCTGGGCTTCAAGCGCAAGTACCGCATCGGCACGGTCAACTCGATCAACTGGGCGCGGCTGCTGGCGCAGGTCGTCTACTACTTCGCGGGCTATTTCCAGGCCACCGCGAGCAACGACAAGCCGGTGAGCTTCACCGTGCCCTCGGGCAACTTCGGCAACGTCTGCGCGGGCCACGTGGCCCGCATGATGGGCCTGCCGATCCAGACCCTGGTGGTCGCCACCAACGAGAACGACGTGCTCGACGAGTTCTTCCGCACCGGCGTCTACCGCGTGCGCGCGGCCGTCGACACGCACGAAACCTCCAGCCCGTCGATGGACATCAGCAAGGCCAGCAACTTCGAGCGCTTCGTGTTCGACCTTGTCGGGCGCGATGCGGCCAAGCTGCGCAAGCTGTTCGTGGACGACCTGGGCCTGCAGGGCAGCTTCGACCTCAGTGCCGATCCGGCGTTCAAGCAGGCCGCCGAACGCTTCGGCTTCAAGAGCGGCCGCAGCACGCACGCCGACCGCCTGGCCACCATTCGCGACACCGACAAGCGCTTTGCCACGCTGGTCGACCCGCACACGGCAGATGGCCTGAAGGCTGCGCGCGAACAGCTCGTGCCCGGCGTGCCGATGGTGGTGCTCGAAACGGCGCTGCCGATCAAGTTTGCGGCCACGCTGGTCGAGGCGCTCGGGGCGGAGCCCGCGCGGCCGAAGAAGTTCGAAGGCATCGAGGCGCTGCCCAAGCGCGTCGTCAAGTTGCCTGCGGATGCCGAGGCCGTCAAGGCCTACATCGCCGAAAACTGTGACTGACTGCGGTCGCGCCGGGACATGAAAGTCGTCGGTTTCGCCGGCTATTCGGGCGCGGGCAAGACCACGCTGCTTGAGCGCCTGATACCGGCGCTCAAGCGGCTCGGCCAGCGCGTGTCGGTCGTCAAGCACGCGCACCACAAGTTCGACATCGACCATCCCGGCAAGGACACCTACCGCCACCGCGAGGCGGGTGCCTTCGAGGTGGTGGTCGCCTCCGACAAGCGGCTGGCTGTGATGCGCGAGTTCGAGGCTCCCGTCGAACTCAGCGTGCACCAATTGCTGGCCGAGGTGCACCCGGCTGCCGACTGGGTGCTGGTCGAGGGGTTCCGGCACAGTGACGTGCTCAAGATCGAGGTCTGGCGGCTGCCGGAAGCGGGCGAGCCGTCGCGGCCTGTGCTGTACACCGACGATCCTTTCGTCATCGCCGTGGCCACCGATGCGCCAGCCAGCCTGCCATTGCCCACCGAGCGGCCGTTGTTCGACCTCAACGACGCCGAGGCCATTGCGAGGTGGTTGATCGACAGCGGCGATCGCTTCGAATACAACCCCGATCACCATGGCTGACTCACCCATTCCTTTCGCCGCTTCATCCTCGCGCCCGCCGCTGATGCCGCTCGACGAGGCGATTGCGGTGCTGCTCGCGAAGGCATTGCCGAAGCTGCCCGCCGAGAGCGTCGGTACCTTTGACGCCGACGGCCGTGTGCTGGCGCAGGACCTCGTCTCCGGCCTCACCGTGCCGCCGCGCGATAACAGTGCGATGGACGGCTATGCCGTGCGCGCGGCCGACTGTGCCGCACCGGGCGCCGAACTGAAGGTGACGCAGCGCATCCCCGCAGGCACCGTCGGCACGCCACTCGCGGCCGGCAGCGCCGCGCGCATCTTCACGGGTGCGCAGATCCCCGAAGGCGCCGACACCGTCGTGATGCAGGAAGACACCACGGCAATGCCGCAGGAAGGCAGCCTGGGCTCGGTGCGTATCGCCGTCGTTCCCGCTGCCGGCCAATGGATCCGTCGCGCGGGCGAAGACGTGGCCTCGGGCGATGTCGTGCTGAGGAAGGGCGAGCGCCTCACCCCCGCCGCGCTCGGCCTTGCGGCCAGCGTGGGCTTCGACCGCCTGCAGGTGGCCCGCAAGCCGCGTGTGGCCATGCTCTCCACTGGCGACGAACTGGTGATGCCCGGCGAGGTCGCACCCGACGCGATGAAGCCTGGCGCCATCTACAACTCCAACCGCTTCTTCATGCGGGCCCTCCTGCGCCGCCTGGGCTGCGAAGTGAACGACCTGGGCATCGTGCCCGACGACCGCGAAGCCACCATCGCCGCACTGCGCGATGCGGCGGAGACGAGCGACCTGATCATCACCACCGGCGGCGTCTCCGTCGGCGAGGAAGACCACATCCGCGCGGCGCTGCAATCGCTGGGCGAGCTGCAGCTCTGGTCGCTGTCGATGAAGCCCGGCAAGCCTTTCGCCTACGGCTCGATCGCGCGCAGCAACGGGCAGGGCGCCTGCCATGTGACGGGGTTGCCCGGCAATCCGGTGTCGAGCTTCCTGACCTTCCTGATGCTCGTGCGGCCCTTCCTGCTGGCGCTGCAGGGCGCCGCGCGCGTCGCGCCGGAAGCGGTGAAGATGCGCGCCGATTTCGACTGGTTGCGCGCCGACAAGCGCCGGGAGTTCCTGCGCACGCGGCGCAACGCGGACGGTGGCCTCGACCTGTTCGGCAACCAGAGCTCGGGTGTGCTGACCTCGATGGTCTGGGGTGACGGCTTGGTCGACAACCCTGCCGGCCAGACGATCAAGGCAGGCGACACCGTCGACTTCATTCCCTTCGCATCGCTGCTCGCCTGAATCGTATGAAGATCCAGATCCGTTACTTCGCCTCGGTGCGCGAAGCCCTTTCCAGCAGCGGCGAAACCGTCGACACGAAGGCCGGGACGCTTTCGGCCCTGCGCGACGAGCTCATCGCCCGCGGTGGCGCCTACGCCACCGCGCTTGCACGCGGCAAGGCGGTGCGCATGGCGCTCGACCAGATGATGAGCGACGAAGCCGCCACCCTGAGCGAAGGCTGCGAAGTCGCATTCTTTCCACCCGTCACGGGCGGTTGAGGCGCCCGTCCAGGGCCGCGAGGCGCTCGCGCAGGCCGTCGGACGCACGGGTCATCGGCGAGCGCAATTCGTCCTGCATTTCGCCCGCGTGCGCCAGCAGCGCCTTCAGCGGGCCGGGATTCGGTTCGGCAAAAAGCATCTCCACCAGCGGCTGCAGCGCCTGCCATTCGGCGCGCGCCTCGGCCAACCGGTTGTCCGCCAGCAGGCGCACCAGCCGCACGAAGCGGCGCGTCTGCACATTGCCGCTGGCCGCGATGGCGCCCGCGCCGCCTTCGGCCATGGTGCCGAAGATCTGGTGATCCTCGCCCGACAGCACCTGCAGCCGACCGTCGGCGATCACGGCGCGCGTCTTGGCCATGTCGCCGCCGCAGTCCTTGATGCCGCGGATACGCGGATGTTCGGCCAGCGCCAGCAGCGTGTCGCGGGCGATGGTGACGCCGGTGCGATAGGGAATGTCGTAGACCAGCACCGGCACCGTGCTGGCATCGGCGATGGTGCGGAACCATTCGAGCAGGCCGGCCTGCGACGGCCGTACGTAGTGCGGCGCAGCCACCAGCAGGCCCGCCAGCGGGCGTTCGGAGAGCTTGCGCGCCCAGGCCGTGGCCTTGCCCAGGTGATAGCCGGAAATGCCCATGACCACCGGCAGTCCGCCGGCCGCGGCCAGCACGGTATCGAGCACGGCCAGTTGCTCGGCTTCATCGAGCGCGGCGGCCTCGCCGGTCGAGCCGCAGGGCACGAAGCCGGTCACGCCATCGCCGGCGAGCCGCCGCGTCAGCGCGGCGAGGGCGGCATGGTCCACCGCGCCGTCGCGGAACGGGGTAACGAGGGCCACCCAGAGGCCGGAGAAATCAGGGGTGGTGGAGCTTGGTTGTTGTTGAGGCACGCGGGCTTCCTTTCAGGAATCGACCGATGGAACGAACCATCGTCCGATGCGCGCACAACCCGAAAGGGGCCAAAGCCTTTTGCAGGTTCCGTCGCTCATCCGACGACGGAACCTCGGCTCCGGTCAGACGAGCTTTGGTTTTTTGGCTTTATTGCTGCCCTGGCACGCGCGACGGCTCTCGGCGTGCGAAAGCACTGTGAAAAGCGTGGCGAGGCAAGGCATTGCCGCAGTCTATCGCGATGCCACAATCCGGACATGAGCGTTGCGCGTGTTTCGATCCAGACAGCCGATTTCGACCTGGGCCAGGAGGTCGCCGCGTTGCGTGCCGGCGACAAGCGCGTGGGCGCCGTCTGCAGTTTCGTGGGGACCGTGCGCGACCGCAACGACGGCAGCACGGTCGCCTCTATGGAGCTGGAGCACTACCCCGGCATGACCGAGAAGGCCATCGAAGCCATGATCGACGAGGCGCACAAGCGCTTCGACATCCTGGGCGCGCGCGTGATCCACCGTGTGGGCCTGCTGCAGCCGCTGGACCAGATCATGATGGTGGCGGTGGTGTCGGCGCACCGCGGCCAGAGCTTCGAGGCTTGCGAATTCCTGATGGACTACCTCAAGACCCAGGCGCCTTTCTGGAAGAAAGAGCAGACGCCCGAAGGCGCCCGCTGGGTGGATGCGCGCGTGGCCGACGACGCGGCGCTGGCGCGCTGGGGAATCAGCGCCCCGAACGCCTGACTTGTTGCCTCTCCCCGAGGGGGAGAGGGAGCAAGAGGTCAGAGGGGTTTGAAGCCGCTCGCTTGAATGATCCGCTCCCACGTCTGCGTATACGTGCGCACGCGGCCCGCGAACTGGCCCTGCGGCTCGTAGCCGACCGTCAGCCCCATTGTCGTCAGCTTCTGCTTCACGTCGGGCATCGCCAGCACCTTCTGCAGCGCGTCGCCGTACTTGTCGATGATCGGCTGCGGCGTGCCGACCGGCGCGAAGATGCCGTAGTAGGGCAGGTCTTCCAGGTTCGAGAAGCCCAGCTCGGTGAAGGTCGGCACGTTCGGGATCACCGCCTGGCGCTTGGCGCCGATGGAGGCCACGATGCGCAGCTTGCCCGCCTTGTGGTTCTCGATGAAGTCCGGCACCGAGGCGATGCCCGCGGTGATCTGGTTGCCCAGCATGTCGGCTGTCATCGGCGCGCTGCCGCGGTAAGGCGCGGGCTGCACGTCGATCTTGTACTTCTCCGAAATCATCTTTACCAGGAACTCGGGGATCGAGGCCGGGGCCGGGATGCCGATGGTTTCCTTGCCGCCCTTTTGCGTGCGGACCCACTTCACGTACTCGTCGATGCTCCTGGCAGGCGTGCCGCCAGACACCGCCAACACGTTGGCGAAGGTGGCGAAGCCGGCCACGGGCACGAAGTCGGTGGCGGGGTTGAAGCCCGGGTTCTTCACCACCTGCGGCAGGATCGATATCGTGTGGTCATGCGACAGGAACAGCGTGTGGCCGTCGGCCGGGGAGGACTTCAGCACCGTCGCCGCGATCTGCCCGCCCGCGCCGGCGCGGTTCTCGACCACCACTGGCACGCCCAGCACGTCCTTGAGTTTTTCGCCCAGCGTGCGTGCAATGGCGTCGGTTCCGGCGCCGGCGGGGAAGCCCACGAGCAGGCGGATGGGGGTGCCGCTTTGCGCTTGCGCAAGGCCGGACAGGCCCATCGCGGCTAGAAAGAGGCCCACGCTGATCGCCCGGCGCACCGGTTGAACGCGCTGCATTGAAAAAACCATGATCGACTCCATTCGAGAGAGAGAAATGCCTACGGGCAGGGGAAACGGATCTTGTGCAATAGCCGTGCCCACGGCACCGGCGTAGCCGGCAGCCTTGAATCGTGCCCGAACAGCCCTATTTTGGATGCAGGAATACCACCATGCGACAAGACAAACTCACCACCAAATTTCAGGAAGCGCTGGGCGACGCACAGTCGCTCGCGCTGGGCAACGACAACGCCTACATCGAACCGGCCCACCTGCTGCTGGCGATGCTGCGCCAGGACGACGGCCCACGCGCCCTGCTGGAGCGTGCCGGCGTCAACGTACCGGGCCTGACGCAGGCGGCCGAGGCCGCCATCAAGAAGCTGCCGCAGGTGCAGGGCCACGACATCGTGCAGGTCGGCCCCGAGCTCGGCAAGCTGCTGCAGGCCACCGAGAAGGAAGCCATCAAGCGCAATGACCAGTTCATCGCGGGCGAACTCTTTCTGCTCGCCGTGGCCGACAGCAAGGCCGACATCGGCAAGATCGCCAAGGAGAACGGCCTGAGCCGCAAGTCGCTCGAATCGGCCATCGACGCCGTGCGCGGCGGGCAGGGCGTGAACAGCGCCGATGCCGAAGGCCAGCGCGAAGCCCTCAAGAAATACTGCCTCGACCTCACCGAGCGCGCCCGCCTGGGCAAGCTCGATCCGGTCATCGGCCGCGACGAGGAAATCCGCCGCGCCATCCAGGTGCTGCAGCGCCGCACCAAGAACAACCCCGTGCTCATCGGCGAACCCGGCGTGGGCAAGACCGCCATCGTCGAAGGCCTCGCGCAGCGCATCGTCGCGGGCGAAGTGCCCGAGTCGCTCAAGGGCAAGCGCGTGCTGTCGCTCGACATGGCCGCGCTGCTGGCGGGCGCCAAGTTCCGCGGCGAGTTCGAGGAACGCCTGAAGACCGTGCTCAACGAGCTCGCGAAGGACGAAGGCCAGACCATCGTCTTCATCGACGAGCTGCACACCATGGTCGGCGCCGGCAAGGCCGAAGGTGCCATGGACGCTGGCAACATGCTCAAGCCCGCGCTCGCGCGCGGCGAGCTGCACTGCGTGGGTGCCACCACGCTCGACGAATACCGCAAGTACATCGAGAAGGACGCCGCGCTGGAGCGCCGCTTCCAGAAGATCATCGTGGGCGAGCCCAGCGTGGAGGCCACCATCGCCATCCTGCGCGGCCTGCAGGAGAAGTACGAAGTGCACCACGGCGTTCAGATCACCGACCCGGCCATCGTGGCCGCGGCCGAGCTGTCCGACCGCTACATCACCGACCGCTTCCTGCCCGACAAGGCCATCGACCTGATCGACGAGGCCGCGGCCAAGATCAAGATCGAGATGGACTCCAAGCCAGAGGTCATGGACCGCCTCGACCGCCGCCTGATCCAGCTGCAGATCGAGCGCGAAGCCGTGCGTCGCGAGAAGGACGAGGCCTCGCAGAAGCGCCTCGGCCTGATCGAAGGCGAGATCGAGAAGCTGCAGAAGGAAATCGCCGACTACGACGAGATCTGGCAGGCCGAGAAGGCCCAGGCCCAAGGCAGCGCGCAGGTGCGCGAGGACGTGGACAAGATCAAGTTCCAGATCGAGGAATGGAAGCGCAAGGGCGACTTCAACAAGGTCGCCGAGTTGCAATACGGCCAGCTGCCCGCGCTCGAAAAGCGCCTGAAGGAAGCCGAAGCCAATGAGGCCACCAAAGGCAAGTCGAGCGCGCCCACGCTGCTGCGCACCCAGGTCGGCTCCGAAGAAATCGCCGAGGTCGTGGCACGCGCCACCGGCATTCCGGTCGCCAAGCTGATGCAGGGCGAGCGCGACAAGCTGCTCGTGATGGAAGACAAGCTGCACGAGCGCGTGGTCGGCCAGGACGAAGCCATCGGCGCGGTCGCCAACGCGATCCGCCGCTCGCGCTCGGGCCTGTCGGACCCGAACCGTCCCACGGGTTCGTTCCTGTTCCTCGGCCCCACGGGCGTGGGCAAGACCGAGCTGTGCAAGGCGCTGGCGGGCTTCCTGTTCGACAGCGAGGACCACCTGATCCGCATCGACATGAGCGAGTTCATGGAGAAGCACTCGGTCGCCCGCCTGATCGGCGCGCCGCCGGGCTACGTGGGCTACGAGGAGGGCGGCTACCTCACGGAAGCCGTGCGCCGCAAGCCCTACAGCGTGGTGCTGCTCGACGAAGTCGAGAAGGCCCACCCCGACGTGTTCAACGTGCTGCTGCAGGTGCTCGACGATGGGCGCCTGACCGACGGCCAGGGCCGCACGGTGGACTTCAAGAACACCGTGATCGTGATGACGAGCAACATCGGCTCGCCCATCATCCAGGCCATGGTGGGCAAGCCCTCGGAAGAGATCAAGGAAGCGGTGTGGGACGAGCTGAAGAACTACTTCCGCCCCGAGTTCCTGAACCGCATCGACGAGACCGTGGTGTTCCATGCGCTCGACGCGAAGAACATCGAATCGATCGCAGCGATCCAGCTCAAGGTGCTGCAGGCGCGGCTCGCGAAGATGGACCTGGGGCTGGAAGTGTCGCCAGCGGCGCTGGCGGAGATCGCCAAGGTCGGCTTCGACCCGGTGTTCGGTGCGCGGCCCCTGAAGCGCGCGATCCAGCAGCGCATCGAGAACCCGCTGTCGAAGCTGCTGCTGGACGGCAGCTTCGGGCCGAAGGACACGATCGAGGTCACGACCGATCCGATCCGGTCGCCCGGACAGTTCTCCTTCGGCAAGGCGGGGGAACCAACGGCGGCCGCTTCGGCCTAAAGTCGGATGATGAATTTCATTTTTCGCGTCATTCTTCTGCTTCTGGGACTGGTCTTCGCGGCCAGCCTGGCCGTGGCGGTCATGCTGCTGGCGGCCGTGTGGGGTGTGCGCTACGCCTGGGGGCGTCTCACGGGCAAGCCCGTGACGCCCTGGGTCATGCGTTTCAACCCGCGCTCGGGCTTCGATAAATTTCGCCATGCGGCACCGCCGGCCGAGCCGACGGCCGCCGACGTGGCCAATGCGCGGGCGCGTGGCGAGTCGGTGGAACGCCCGGTGCGCATCCGCGGCAGCGCCGGCGATGTGACCGACGTGGCGCCGAAGCGGGTTTCGCGCGGCTGAGGCCCCGGTGTTCCCGGCGTGACCACCCGTCGCGCCGTTCGCCGTCAGAATCGTCCTCCTGCAGCCGCCGCTGACCGCGGCTTTCGCTTTCATCCAGGAGAGACATTCCATGACCCAACGCGACATCTTCGTGGTCGGCACCGCCCGCACCGCCATCGGCACCTTCGGCGGCTCGTTGAAGGACGTGCCCAACACCCAGCTGGCCACCACCGCCGTCAAGGCCGCCATCGAGCGCAGCGGTGTCGCGGCTGACGCCATCGGCCACGTGGTCATGGGCAACGTGATTCCCACCGACGTGAAGGACGCGTACCTGAGCCGCGTGGCCGCCATCGACGCGGGCTGCCCCATCGAGACGCCGGCCTTCAACGTGAATCGCCTCTGCGGCTCGGGCCTGCAGGCCATCGTGTCGGCGGCCCAGGCCATCGCGCTGGGCGACTGCGACATCGCCATCGGCGGCGGCTCGGAGTCGATGAGTCGGGGGCCGTATTTCGACACCTCGGCCCGCTATGGCGCCCGCATGGGCGACGCGGTGCTGGTCGACTACATGCTGGGCATCCTGCACGACCCGTGGGAGAAGATCCACATGGGCATCACCGCCGAGAACGTGGCC
>Ga0207709_10000233_pt1 | contig 70451 bp, 66 predicted proteins | sample KBSM34metaG_FD_184397 | JGI IMG/M metagenome (GOLD analysis project Ga0207709, IMG submission 184397) | Miscanthus rhizosphere microbial communities from Kellogg Biological Station, Michigan, USA - KBS M3-4 metaG (SPAdes) (version 2) | ecosystem: Host-associated > Plants > Roots > Rhizosphere >...
CTCGCAACAGTCTGAAGCGGGCGCACACGAAGGACGGCCATGCAGCGACTGCCAGCCTTCGAAAGGCTCGCTCGAATAGGTACTATCGGCCACAACCGGTCATCTAGCGCCACCCAGCGATGCTTCACCGAACAAAAATAGCGAATGCCAAACGAAATAGAGCTGCACTCAGGGCGCATTGTGTTTGTCCGCGAACTACATCAGATCGGGACGTACGAAGGATTGCTCAATGGACTCCCCACCAAGGAGAAAAACGAAAGATTAGTGGCACGAATTCTGCAAGAGCGAGTACACGCGCGATATGGCATGCCCGTGCATCTCATCGCTCCTCGCGAGCGCATGCTCAAGATGCCAGATGGAGAGACATACCCGTTCGGCACTCCTGCAGCGCTCCCGGGAGTCACCTGTGTCGGCCGATTCGAGTCGCTCTCGCCTACTAGAAAAGATGCAGGCGACGCCTCTGGGTTGGTTGTACTTTGGTTCCAGGAGACCTTCCAGTACCCGCTCTCGCCAGAGATACTTACCAGCTTGCAAGCGATTGACTGGCAAGCTTGTGCTGGGAATTTTGAATACTAAAAGCTCGTATGCTTCGGGCCGGATACCGAGAGCGCTTCCGTATTGCAGTCGACCGAATACGGCCAGAAGCTGCCGCTCGACCGCGTGGTCCAGCTCGCTCGGAAGCAGACAGTCGGTGCGCTTGCACATCATCCATTTCACTGAAATAAGACATGCCCGATCGTGACGATACATGGCCCTTCGAGGACGCGCCGAACCTCGCTTGCTTCACCGTGAGGTCCATCATGAATGGGACTGCGCCAATCCTCTACGTCTCCCACGACGATGACGATGGCGCTTGGCAGATGCTCACGAGCGACGCCGCCGATATGTCCCAAGCGATGATCGTGGCGCTTGTGCAGTTGATAGAGCGCGACCGCACGCTGATTGAACTGGCGGACATGCCACTCGGGTGGTCTGCTTCGCGTGAGGATGCGAACTCGCCATGGATACGCCGAGCTAAGTCAGAATCAGCGGTCGACTGAAGCAACGGCATTCGGCCATGAGGAGACATTCGATGCGTGAGACAAGATGCCCGGGGATATCGCGCAAATTGCGCCGGTTCTGCGCTGTATCGCTTGGGCTTCTGGCAGCAATATCTTTCGCACAACCTGCAGAAGATCCTACTGGCCAGTCCGCGACGCCCAGCGCCTCGGTGTACCGGAACATTGCGGGCCGCGATCTTCGAATATTCGAGTTTCCGCCTGTGGCCGTCTCAGATAACGCACGGCCCGCCGTCCTTTTTGTACAAGGCGGCGCCTGGTCGCGCGGCAGCCCCGAACAGCTCTTCAGATCGGCGCGATACTTCGCTGACAAAGGGTTTATATCCGTGGTTCTTGAGTACAGACTGGCGGATGCCAGGAACTCGCCAGTCGAATCGTTCTCCGATGTTTGCCATGCGCTCGCGTTCCTGAGAAAAAATGCTGACAAGTTCGGCCTCGCGCCATCGCGGATCGCGCTCTGGGGAATTTCCTCGAGTGGCCAACTCGTGGCGTCTGCGGCGACGGTTGGCTGCGGTTCTGCAGAGGGTAGCTCCGGCAACGGTGGCCCTGACGCAATGCTGCTTGTCTCACCCGTAGTTGACGCAGCCTCAGACGGGTTGTTCCGTGATCTGATGAAAGGACACGGAAGACCGGCGTCTTTATCGCCTACACACACTTTGATCAGAAGTATTGCTCCCACTCTCATCATGCAGGGCGACGCGGACAAGACCACCCCAATCGAGCGGAGTAGGTTGTTCTGCGAGCGAGCGCGAGGCTTAGGAAGCCGGTGCGAACTCATAGCGCTTGAAGGACAGGGGCACGTGCTTGACAGGCGAACTCGAGACGGCGTGCTGGATCGCCAGGCTGGTTTTCTTCGAGAGATATGGCAATGAACATGAGTGAGGTTCACCAATAGTTCCGCAGCGCCGCTAGTCTCGACACTGTATGGCTGCTATGGGCAACTCTGACCGGCTGCTTAGGGCCCTTTCGCGACGGTAGCGCGACCAGCTACAGTCGGCCAGGAGCCATAAACTGCCACGCCAAGGGAGGTCCGATGTCACAAGCAAACCAACTGCGCCCGTTTTCGTTCGTGCTGGCTGTGCCGGACCTTGAGCGAAACACCGCCTACTTCAGGGATGCCTGGGCTTTAAGGCTGAATACGCGCACCGACTTTTGCCGGAATTGCTTCATCCAGAGGGCTAACGCCAGCCCGATCGGGCGACCGCTCCGGCAGAATTCAGCCACAGTAGCGGACGGTCGGGCCTTCCAGCACATCTCATGAAAACAAGACTTCATGCTATTCGAGCCGACATCACTGGGCTGTCGGTCGATGCCATCGTCAATGCAGCCAATTCGTCATTGCTTGGCGGGGGCGGTGTCGATGGAGCAATCCACCGCGCCGCAGGTCCTGAGCTGGTACATGAGTGCCGCTTGCTGGGGGGATGCAAAACAGGTGATGCAAAGATCACAAAAGGCTATCGGCTACCGGCCCGCTTCATCATTCATACGGTCGGTCCGGTCTGGAGGGGAGGGGTAAACGGCGAGGCGGACCTGCTGGCGTCCTGCTACCGAAAATCGCTGATGCTCGCAAACGAATACGGGGCGCGAACGGTGGCGTTTCCGAGCATCAGTACGGGCATCTATGGCTACCCGATCGAACGGGCTGCGCAGGTGGCCGTTGATGCGGTCCGCGCTGCGTTGGAAGAAACTTCGGTCATTGCAGAGGTCACGTTCTGCTGTTTTTCAGACGAAGACTTGGCAATTTACAGGTCTGTTCTTGGATAAGGTGGGTGTAGGCCTCCTTCTCACCATGGCAGACACTGAGGCCCGCCGCCGCGCTGTCCAACGGCCTAAGCCGGCCTCAACGGCGCGGCGAACCTGTAGGTATTGAGGACAAGGCCGGACGGCGTCGTCTTCGTGCTGACGAGCTCGAAGGAACACCCCGGGGTCCCCTCGGCGAAGAAGCGCTTGCCCGTGCCCACCAGCACCGGATAGAGGATCAGCATGACTTCGTCCGCAAGTCCGTGCTCCAGCAGCGTCGATGTCAGCGTGGAACTGCCCCACAGAACCAGGTCCGGGCCAGCCTGCGACTTGATGCGCCGCACGCCCTCGACCGGGTCCGGCCCGACGCTCTCGAATGGCCCCCACGCGAGGCTTTCCGGGCGATGGGTGACGACGAACTTGGTGGCCGCATTCAAGCCATCAGCCATCGGACTGGCCGGCACCTTCGGCCAGTAGTCCGACCACATGTCGTAGGTGCGCCGGCCCAGCAGCAGGTCGAAGCGCCCGCCGTGCGCGGCGAGCACCTCGTCCCGGCCGGCGGGAGTCCGGTAGGGCGCCGTCCAGTCGGCATACGGGAAGCCGTCTTCGCCGGAGGACTGGATCACGCCGTCCAGCGACACGTGTTCCATGATCTTGAGCTTTCTCATTCGGATCTCCGTGTTTGGTTGTTGGGCTTGGAGGGGATGAGGATGCTGAACCGCTCTCGGTCTTCGCGCAACTCCGCCGGCCCAGGAGTCAGGCGTTGCTCGCGCGCGCCATCTGTGGCTCATCGAAGCGCTCGGGAGTCTGAGGCGAGCCGGCCAGGTCCACGCGGGCGAGCTGGAAGCAGTCTGTTCCGGCGGGAAGCTCGATCTCTCCCAACAGAGGCAAGCCGTCTTCCTGAATGACGCCCGCGACGTAGTGCAAGGCGCGCAAACGCTCGTCCAGTTGTTCGCCTGGGACGAAGACCAGCGCGATGCCGGCTTGTCCGACTCAGACCCCGCACCGCTCTTCGACGCATGCCAGCGCGCCTCGCCGCAGCGACTTCTCTCGGCAACGCCGGGCCTCCTTCACGCGCGGATCGAGTCCAGTGCGAGGCGCTGGCGGGGTAGGGCCGTCACCTTCCTTTCACATCGGCGGCATCCTGTCGAACTTGGGCAATGCCGGGTCCAGAAAATCCCATCGATGTCCGCGCACGGCATACGTGACCGCCTGCGGCTTGTACCGGCCAGGGTCGTCGAGGCTCGCGGCGTGCACCGTGAAGATGTCGGGCATCGCCGCAAAGGTCATGTACACGGGCGAGCCGCAGTGCGGGCAGAACGCCCGGGTCTTGACGTTGCCGCTGTCGCCGACCATGTCCCACAGCGTGGCCTGGCCGCTGTGCTTCACGCCGCCACGCGGGAAGGTGAGGTACGAGCCATGGCCGGTGCCGCTCTTGCGTTGGCAGTCGCGGCACTGGCAGTCGTTCTGGAAGATGGGCTCGGCTGAAATCTCGTAGCGGACTGCGCCGCATGCGCAGCCGCCGGTGTAGGCGTGGGTCATTTCCTGGTTCCTTCGGGGTGTGCTTTCCGGCGGCTCTGGCCGGGTGCAGCCAATCTAGCGGGGGCACGCGTGTCGCGGGGAGTAACAAGTTCGTCGCGAGTCGCTTCGCCGAGCCGGCTGGATGCCAGGGCCGCCATTTGAAGTGCTTACAACTTCGGCGCCATCCAGGCTGCTGCCAGACGGTAAAGTTCCCGTCTCCGGTTTCGGATCGTCCGCGGCCCTTTTTTCCACCGCCTCCCGCTTTTCCGCTCGCCCCCCATGTCCAACCTCATCGTGCACGGCGGAACGCCGCTGCGTGGCCGCGTCACCCCCTCCGCCAACAAGAACGCCGTGCTGCCGGTGCTCTGTGCCACCTTGCTCACCTGGGAGCCGCTGCGCCTGCACGGTGTGCCCGACATCACCGACGTGCGCAAGATCCTCGACATCTTCCGCACCCTGGGCAGCGACGTGCGCATGGACCACGAGACCGGCACGCTCGAGCTGCACCATCGCGAGACTGCCTTCGACGCATCGCGCCACCGGCTGCCGGAGGAGATGCGCTCGTCGATCATGCTGGTGCCGCCGCTTTTGGCGCGCTTCGGCGTGGCGCGGCTCGAGGACAACGTGAAGGGCTGCACGCTCGGTGTGCGCGAGATCGATCCGCACGTGGAGGTGTTCCAGCGCTTCGGCGGCGAGGTGGAGCGCACCGAAGGCTCGCTGCTGGTGCGCAGCGCGGGCCGCCTCACGCCCACGGACCACTGGCTGGACTACGCCTCCGTCACGACCACCGAGAATTTCGTGCTGTGCGCAGCCGCAGCGGGCGGTACTTCGACGTTGACCAATGCGGCGTCGGAGCCGCACGTGCAGGAGTTCTGCCGCTTCATGGCGATGATCGGCGTGCGCATCGAAGGCATGGGTACCTCGCGGCTCACCGTGCACGGCGGCGGCACGCTCAAGGGCGGTGAGTTCCGCTTCGACGAAGACTTCCACGAGATCACGACCTTCCTGGCGCTGGGCGCCATCACCGGCGGCGACGTGGTCGTGCGCAACAGCGCACCCGAAAACTTTCCGCTGCTCGACCGCACGTTCGCGAAGTTCGGCGTGCAGATCGTGCATGAAGACGGCTGGTCGCGCGCCATCCGCAGCGGCCCGCTGAAGGTGCAGACGCCTTTCACGAGCAACGTGCTGACCAAGGTGGAGGCGGCGCCGTGGCCTTACTTTCCGGTCGACCTGCTGCCGATCTTCATCGCGCTGGGCGTGCGCGCGCAGGGCAATGCGATGTTCTGGAACAAGGTGTACGACGGGGCGCTGGGCTGGACGGGCGAGTTGTCGAAGTTCGGCGCGCACGTGTTCTCTTCGGACCCGCACCGGCTCATCACCTTCGGCGGCAATCCGCTGACGCCGGCCGTGGTCGAAAGCCCGTACATCATCCGCGTGGCGATCGCCTTGTTCATGGTGGCGGCGAGCATCGAAGGGCGTTCCGAGATCCGCAACGCCACGCCCATTCGCCGCGCCCATCCGCGCTTCGTCGAGAACCTGCGCAGCCTTGGCGTGCAGGTGGAGTGGACGAGCGAGGAGTGAGCTGATCCACGGGCGATGGCCCTGTTGCGGGAGGCAACTCCGCCTTGGCGGGAGAATCGGCGGTATCCGACACAAAAGGAGCGCCTTCATGACCACGCTGCAGCAGATTCTCGGCACCGAACTCCCGTTGATCCAGGCCCCGATGGCCGGCATTCAGGGCAGCGCGATGGCCATCGCGGTGAGCAACGCAGGCGGCCTCGGTTCGCTGCCTTGCGCCATGCTGAGCCCCGAGGCCATGCGCAGCGAGCTCGCCGCGATCCGCGCGGGCACCGACAAGCCCTTCAACGTCAACTTCTTCTGCCATACGCCGCCCGTGCCGAGCGCCGAGCGCGAGGCGGCGTGGCGCGCCGCGCTGGCGCCTTACTACGCCGAGTTCGGCATCGATGCGGCCGGGATTCCGACCGGGCCGGGCCGCAACCCCTTCAGCGCCGAGGTGGCCGAGCTGCTGGCCGAATTCGCACCGCCGGTGGTGAGCTTTCATTTCGGACTGCCGTCCGAGGCGCTGCTGGCGCGGGTGCACGGCTGGGGCGCGAAGGTGCTTGCCTCGGCCACCACGGTGGAAGAGGCGCTGTGGCTCGAAGCGCGCGGCGCCGATGCCGTCATCGCCCAAGGACTGGAGGCCGGCGGGCATCGCGGCCATTTCCTCTCGCACGACCTGACGAGGCAGCTCGGCACTTTTGCGCTGGTGCCGCAGGTAGTGCATGCGGTAAAGGTGCCGGTGATCGCGGCCGGCGGCATCGCGGATGCGGGCGGCGTGGCCGCGGCCATGGCGCTGGGCGCTGCAGGCGTGCAGGTGGGCACGGCCTACATGCTGACGCCCGAGGCGACGACCAGCGCGCTGCACCGCGAGGCGCTCAAGGGCCGGGCCGCGCGGCACACGGCGCTGACCAATCTCTTTACCGGCCGACCGGCCCGCGGCATCGTGAACCGTGTGATGCGCGACCTGGGGCCCATCGGCGAGGCCGCGCCGGAGTTTCCGCTGGCCACCTCGGGCATTGCGCCGCTGCGGGCCAAGGCCGAGGCGCAGGGCAGCGGCGATTTCTCTCCGCTGTGGTCGGGGCAGAACGCAACCGGCTGCCGCGAGGTGCCGGCGGCCGAAGTTACCCGCGCGCTCGCGCAAGGCTTTCACGCAACCGTCTGAAGATCCATCGATGCCTCAACTTCACTTGCCCCTCAAATTCCTCGAACACGCGGCCCGGCCCGAGGCCCGCGAACCCTGGCTGCTGGTGCTGATGCACGGCGTGGGCAGCAACGAGCAGGACCTGTTCGGCCTCGCGCGGCTGATGCCGCCGCAGTTCCACGTGCTGAGCCTGCGCGCGCCGTATGTGCTGTCGCCCGGTGCCTACGCGTGGTTCGAGTTCCAGGTGCTGCCGAACGGCGAGCGGCAGATCAACGAAGAGCAGGAGCGCGAAAGCCGCTTCCTCGTCGGCGAGATGATCGCCTCGGCCTCGCAGCAGCTCGGCGTGCCGGCCGAGCGGGTGGTGGTTGGCGGCTTCAGCCAGGGCGGCATCATGTCGCTGTCGCAGCTGCTTACCAAGCCGCAGAGCGTGCGTGCCGCGATGGTGTGGCACAGCCGGCTGCTCTCGCAGGTGGTGCCGCACATCGCGCCGCCGGAGGCCTTCGAGGGCAAGGCGCTATGGGTGAGCCATGGCAGCGCCGACAACGTGATTCCGCCGAGCGCCGCGCAGGCCACGCGCGAGCTGGCGCGCGGCTTGCCGCTGGCGCTGTCGGGCTCGGACTTTCCGGGCGCGCACGAGATCCGCCCGGCCGAGCTGCAGGGGTCGATTGCCTGGCTGCAATCGCTGAGCGGGCCCACCGACGCGGCCTGATTGCGCAGCTTGCGCGGCACGGGGCGACACAGGGCGTTACGCGGCCGTGGTGCCATGGAGCGCCCGATTGGTGCAACATGACCGGTCTCTCCGCATCACACACAGCCTTAGCAGAAGGAAAGTGCCGCCATGTCCGACCGAGATACCCCCGGCTCCGGGGACGATTCCCCCGAATTCCGGCCACGCCGCGAAATGCCCATAGGCGCCATCGTCGCCTTCATGCTGGTGGTGCTCGGGACGGCCTTCGTCGGCTGGCGCTGGTATCAGCAGCAGCAACAACTACCCGAGGCCCCGCCGGTGGCCGCGGCGCCGAACGACGGGCTCGCGCCCGCGCCGGCGCCCGTGCCCGCGCCCGAGTCCCTGGAGCCGCGCAACCCCATCGACGCGATTGCCGTGCCCGACACGGGGCTGCCTACCGTCACCGATTCCGATACGCGCGTGATGAAGGCGCTCGTCGACCTGCTCGGCAGCAAGAACGTGGCCGACTTCCTGAAGTTCGACGGTGTCGTGCGCCGCTTCGTGGCAACGGTCGACAACCTCGCGCGCGAGCAGGCGCCAGCGAGTGCGTGGCCGGTGCAGCCGGCCAGGCAGCGCTTCACCACCGCAGGGCAGGGCGAGAAACAGGTCATCGCGCCCAACAACGCCGCGCGCTACAACGCCATCGTGCTGTTTGCCGAATCGGTCGATCCTGCGAAGGCGGCCAAGACGTATGCCCGCCTCTACCCGCTGTTCCAGCAAGCCTATGAAGAACTCGGCTATCCGGGGCGCTACTTCAACGACCGGCTCATCGCCGTGATCGACCACCTGCTGCAGGCGCCGGAGCCCGCCGGCCCGGTGCAGGTGCGGCTGGTCGAGGTGAAGGGCAATGTTCCTTCGCAGCGGCCCTGGGTGCGCTACGAATACGCCGATCCGCAGTTGGAGTCGCTTTCTTCCGGCCAGAAGATCATGGTGCGGGTGGGGCTCGAAAACGAACGCAGGCTGAAGGCCAGCCTGCGCGGCTTCCGCGAGCAGATCGCCACGGCCGGCCTGGCGAAGAAGAAACAGCCCTGACGCGCACGGTGCGCCGTGTAGGCGCGGACCGATTGCATGCCGCGCAGATGCCGCAGATGATTTGTTCCCAAGACCAAGATCTCGAGGACAAACGTATGAACCCGATGAGCGTCGACCTCTACCAGAGTGCCACCGATCCGGAGAAATTCCTCGCGCTTCCCGCGGGCGCCGATCCTGCCGAACTCATGGGCCCGATGACCTTCGACCAGGACTACGCGCAGGTCAAGCGATACCAGGAGGCATTCCAGTTCAACCCGTCCGAGGCCTATGCGGGCGTCAACGCGGCCAAGATCGCCGCGGACATCCTGACTGTGAAGTGGGCCATCTATCGCCGCGAATCCCCACCGAAGAAGGGCGCCGCGGCGCGGCGCGGCTGAGCCCGCCTGCGGGCCTTCTCAGGCCTCTTCGGTTTCCTGGTATTCGCCCACCGGCACGCAACTGCAGAACAGGTTGCGGTCGCCGTACACGTTGTCGACGCGGCCGATCGGCGGCCAGTACTTGGCCTGCTTGAGTTCGGCCAGCGGGAACGCGCCGAGTTCGCGCGAGTAGGGGTGCGGCCATTCGGTGCCGAGCAGGCTCGCGGCCGTGTGCGGCGCGTGCTTGAGCGGGTTGTCGTCCTTCGGCCAGACGCCTTCCTCCACGCGGCGGATCTCGCCGCGGATGGCGATCATCGCGTCGACGAAGCGGTCGAGCTCGGCCAGAGGCTCGCTCTCGGTCGGCTCGACCATCAGCGTACCCGGCACCGGGAAGCTCAGCGTGGGCGCGTGGAAGCCGTAGTCGATCAGGCGCTTGGCCACGTCCTCGGCGGTGACGCCGCTGGTGTCCTTGAGCGGGCGCAGGTCGAGGATGCACTCGTGCGCGACGTGGCCGTTGGGGCTCGCGTACAGCGTGGGGTAGTGGTCCTTCAGGCGCGCGCTGATGTAGTTGGCGCTGAGGATGGCCGTTTCGGTCGCGGCCTGCAGGCCCTTGGCGCCCATCATGCGGCAGTACATCCAGCTGATCGGCAGCACGGCCGCATTGCCCAGCGGCGCGGCCGACACGGCGCCGACGCCGTTCGATGCGATGCCGGCCGTGGCATGGCCCGGCAGGTAGGGCACGAGGTCTTCGACCACGCAGACCGGGCCCACGCCCGGGCCGCCGCCGCCGTGCGGAATGCAGAAGGTCTTGTGCAGGTTCAGGTGGCTCACGTCGCCGCCGAATTCGCCCGGCGCGGCCACGCCGACCAGTGCGTTCATGTTGGCGCCGTCGACGTACACGCGCCCGCCGTGCTCGTGCACGAGCTCGCACAGTTCCTTCACGCGCGTCTCGAACACGCCGTGCGTGCTCGGGTAGGTGATCATCACGGCGGCGAGGTGGGCGCTGTGCTTCTCGCAGGCGCGCTTGAGGTCGTCCATGTCGACGTTGCCCTGTGCGTCGCAGGCCGTCACCACCACCTGCAGGCCCACCATCTGCGCGCTGGCCGGGTTGGTGCCGTGCGCCGACGACGGAATCAGGCAGATGTTGCGGTGGCCCTGGCCCTTGGCCTCATGGAAGGACTTGATGGCCAGCAGGCCCGCGTACTCGCCCTGCGAGCCGGCGTTGGGCTGCAGGCTGATGCCGGCATAGCCGGTGGCCTCGCACAGCCATGCGCGCAGCTGCGCGTCGAGCTGCGCATAGCCCTGCTGCTGCTCGGCCGGTGCGAAGGGGTGGATGTTGGCGAACTCGGGCCAGGTGATGGGGATCATCTCGCTGGTCGCGTTGAGCTTCATGGTGCAGCTGCCCAGCGGGATCATGCTGCGGTCGAGCGCGAGGTCCTTGTCCGACAGGCTGCGGATGTAGCGCAGCATCGCGGTTTCGCTCTTGTGGGTGTTGAACACCGGGTGCGTGAGGAAGGCGCTGGTGCGGCGCAGGTCCTCGGGAATCAGCGGCGTGGTGCTGGCGGCCAGCTCGTCGAAGCGCGGCATCGCGGTGCCGGCGGGCACGAACAGCGCCCACAGGGTTTCGATGTCGGCGCGTGTGGTGGTTTCGTCCAGCGAGATGCCCAGGTGCTGCTGCAGGCGCTGGCGCAGGTTGACGCCGCCGGCCTGGGCGCGCTCGATGATCGCGGCCGTGTCGTCGCCGGTGCGGATCGTCAGCGAATCGAAGGCGGTGGTGTTCACCGGCTCGCGGCCCATCTGCGACAGGCCCTTGGCGAGGATGGCGGTGAGCACGGCCACGCGCTGTGCGATGCGCGTGAGGCCGTCGGGGCCGTGGTACACGGCGTACATGCTGGCGACCACGGCCGGCAGCACCTGCGCGGTGCAGATGTTCGAGGTGGCCTTCTCGCGGCGGATGTGCTGCTCGCGCGTCTGCAGCGCGAGGCGGTAGGCGGGCTGGCCGTGCGTGTCGACGCTCACGCCGACGAGCCGGCCGGGCAGCGAGCGCTTGAACGAATCGCGGCAGGCCAGGTAGGCGGCGTGCGGGCCGCCGTTGCACAGCGGCATGCCGAAGCGTTGCGTGGTGCCGCAGACGATGTCGGCATCGAACTCGCCGGGGGCGACCAGCAGCGTCAGCGCCAGCAGGTCGGCCGCGACGATGAAGGCGGCGTCGCACTGGTGCGCGTGCCCTGCGAGCGGGCGCAGGTCGTGCACGTGGCCGGTGGTGGCGGGGTACTGCGCGAGCACGCCGAAGAACTCGCCGCTCACCATCAGGTGCGGCAGCGTTTCCGACACGGTGCTCACCTTCACCTCGATGCCCAGCGGTGCGGCGCGGGTCTTGATGACCTCGATGGTCTGCGGGTGGCAGTCGCCCGACACGAGGAACACGTTGCTCTTGCTTTTCACGCTGCGCTTGGCGAGCGTCATGGCCTCGGCGGCGGCCGTGGCTTCGTCGAGCATCGAGGCGTTGGCGATGGCCATGCCCGTGAGGTCGCACACCATCGTCTGGAAGTTGAGCAGGGCTTCCATGCGGCCCTGCGAGATCTCGGCCTGGTAGGGCGTGTAGGCGGTGTACCAGGCGGGGTTCTCCAGGATGTTGCGCAGGATCACGCCCGGGGTGTGCGTGCCGTAGTAGCCCTGGCCGATGAAGCTCTTGAACACCTTGTTCTTCGACGCCAGCGTCTTCAGCTCGGCCAGCGCGTCGGCCTCCGTGACCGGCGCGGGCAGGCGCATCGGCCGGGCACGGCGGATGGCCGCCGGCACGATGCCGTCGATGAGCTCCGCGCGCGTTTCGGAGCCGATCACCGGCAGCATGCGCGCCTCGTCCGCCGCATCGATGCCGATGTGGCGGGCGAGGAATTCTTCGGCGTTCTCTAGTTCTTGCAAAGAGGGAAGGGCGGGAATCGGCATGGCGGTGAAGGCTCGGGGAGAAGGAACGAAGGTGCGAGGAAACGGCTGTTCAGCGGATCAGGATTCGGCGGCGAACTTGTCGTAGCTGGCGGCGTCGAGCAGGGCGTCGAGCTGCGCGGGCTCGCTCAGCTTGACCTTGAAGAACCAGCCGGCGGCCAGCGGGTCGCTGTTGGCCAGCGACGGGTCGGCGCGCAGCGCTTCGTTCACTTCGGTGATCTCGCCCGACACGGGCATGAACACATCGGCGGCGGCCTTCACCGACTCGACCACACCGGCGACCTCGCCCTGCGCGAAGGTCTTGCCCACTTCAGGCAGGTCGACGAACACCACGTCGCCCAGCGCGTCCTGCGCATGCACGGTGATGCCGACGGTGGCGGCGCCGCCTTCGGCCGCCACCCATTCGTGGTCCTTGGTGTATTTGATGCTCATGAAAAAACTCCTCGTGGAAAAAATGGAATCGGGGTGCAGAGCCTAGCCGGGTCTGCGGGGTTCAGTGTCGGTCAGCCGCGGTAGTAGCGCGTCGGCACGAAAGGCATGGTCGAGACCTCCATCGGCACCGGCTTGCCGCGCACGATGGCCTGCACGCGCGTGCCGGGCTCGGCGAAGGCGGCGGCCACGTAGCCCATGGCCACGCAGCGGTCGGCCGTGGGGCCGAGCAGGCCGCTGGTGACGGCGCCGATGTCGTGGCCTTCGAGCGACTGCAGCAGCGTGCCGTCGCGCACCGGAATGCGTTCGAGTGCCACGAGGCCGACGCGCTTGCGCGTGAGCGTCTTGTGGTCGGTGTGGCCGGCCGCGCCCGAGGCGACGGCGGCCAGCTGGGCCAGCACCTTGGCCGCGCCCGGAAAACCGCCTTCGCGCGCACCGCCCGCGCGGCGCACCTTCTGGATGGCCCAGTTGAGCGAGGCTTCGACCGGGTGGTGGTGGTGTCGATGTCGTTGCCGTACAGGCACAGGCCGGCTTCGAGCCGCAGCGAGTTGCGCGCGCCCAGGCCGACGGGCTTCACCTCGGGCTGCGCGAGCAGCAGGCGGGCGAGGGCGTCGGCGTCCTTTGCGGCCACCGAGATCTCGAAGCCGTCTTCGCCGGTGTAGCCGCTGCGGGTGACGAAGGCCGCGATGCCGCCGATCTGCACCGCGCCGCCGGTCATGAACACGAAGCGCTCGATGCCGGGCGACAGGCGCGCCAGCGTGGCGGCGGCCTGCGGACCCTGCAGCGCCAGCAGCGCGTGGTCGGGCAGGGGCTGCACCTGGCAGCGCGCGCCGATCCTGGCCTGGATGTGGGCGATGTCGGCCACCTTGCAGGCGCCGTTCACGATCACGAAGAGCGAACCGTTGCCTTCGTTGAAGAACATCAGGTCGTCGAGGATGCCCCCCTCGTCGTTCAGCAGCAGGCCGTAGCGCTGCTTGCCGGCGGGCAGGTCGATCACGTCGACGGGCATCAGGGTTTCGAAGGCGGCGGCGGCATCGGGGCCGACCAGGCGCAACTGGCCCATGTGCGAGATGTCGAACAGGCCGGCCGCATCGCGCGTGTGCTTGTGCTCGGCCATCAGGCCGGCGGGGTACTGCACGGGCATCGAATAGCCCGCAAAGGGCACCATGCGGGCGCCGAGCTCCACGTGGAGGTCGTACAGCGGGGTCTTGAGAAGTTGAGTATCCGAAGAAGCGGAAGCGGAAGAAGCGGCCACGGGGCACTCCAAAGGGGCAGTCGAAATCCATGGCAGCAACGCCACGGGCCACCCCTGCTGTCCGCTTTACCTGAGAGATTCGCCCCACGATCGGGGTTTGCTCCTTCGGTGGGCCGCATGCAATGCCACGGCCTCTCTCCAGCAAGGAAACGCCGGTGGTTGCCGGCGTCTTGTCAGTCCTTTTGCCTGAGCGTTCGGGGAACCCCTGCGCCTTCGGCGGCCCCGTCGCGCGGGGCTCTCTCCTGACCCGGCGAGTGTAGTGGATCGCGGGGCCGGGGCTGGCGGCTTAGTGCACGGTTTCGGCCGGCGGCAGCAGCTTGTCGATGCGCTCGCGCAGCGAGTCGGCGCGCTCGGGGCCGGCGGCCTTCTCGATCTCGGAGAGCATCAGCGCGGCGATGGTCAGCATGGCCTCGCGGTCGCGGGCCTCGCGCAGGGCGTCGCGCATCTGGTTGGCGAAGCGCGGGTCGCGGCGCACGAACATGCGCTCGCAGATGTCGAACAGGAACATGCGCGTGGTGGCCAGCGAGCGCTTGCCGTCGAAGCTGTCGGCCGAGGTGGCGACCTGGATCGGCTCGGCGGCGGGGACGGGCGTGGGGGCCGGTGCAGGAGGCGGCGCGACCGGGCGCGCGACCTGCAGGTAGCCGCGCTGCATCAGCCCCTGGATCGCCTGCTCGGCCTCGACGCGGCTGGGGAACAGCGGGCTGAAGTCGGTCAGCGAGCGCCGGCCGTCGGCCATGAGCAGCAGGGCGCGTTCACGCTGGCTGAGCGTGCGCTGCCCGGCCTGGAGTTCGTCGCGTGCCTTCTCGGTCTTGGTGGGGAACATGGCGGCCACAGCTTTCGGAGGTCGAAGGCTGCAGCATCGTTGCAAGTGGTGACATCTTCGTGAACCATTTGCCTTACAGGGACAAGGCGGTGCGCGTCAGTTGCCCGCGCTCTCCTTGCGGATCAGCCAGCGCGGGCCCACGCGCTGCAGCTCGAGCGTCTTGCGGTCGGTCTCGGTGAGCGCGTCGGCGCTGTAGACCTGCCGGAACTGCGCGCTGGCCGAGGTGCCCTGGACGCTGATCACCAGCCCCTCGATGCCCACGCTGATGCGCGACTTGCCCGTGATGCGGGCGCGCCGGTCGGCCTCCCAGCGCTCGCGGGTCTGGCCGCGCGCGGGGGTGAAGTCGGCCGCGTAGGCTGCGAGGTAGCGCTCGACGTCGCGCGCGGACCAGGCGGCGGCCCAGGCGCGCACGGCGCTTTCCACTTCGGCGAGGTGGGTGACGGGATTGGCGGGATTGGCGGGGGCGGCTGCTGGTGCAACGGGCGCGGCGGCCGGCGTGGCCGCGATACCGGCGGTGGCCAGCAAGCCGGCAGCGACAAGGCTGCTGCCCTGGGCGACGATTCGGTGCATGGCGTCCTTCTCTTTCCTTCTTCTTGTCTATCAGGCTCGACGTCGAAGCTTGCGTCGATTCTGGCAGTGAAAGAGGAGGCGTGCGGCGTTGAATCGCCCACGGATTTCGGTGGTTCGTGGATCAGGGCGTGTGCACAGGACACCGGGTACTTCCCTCCGCGAATGTCCCCCGCCTCCGGCTCCTCCTTGATTTCGCTGCGGGAAGCACCCAGTGCCCTGTGCACCGGGTGCGCGGGGCAGAGCTCAGGCCGCCGCAGCCTCGCCCGCCATCACCTGCACCGTGCGGTTGCGCAGCCGCAAGGCCAGCACGGTCGCGACGCACAGCACGCACAGCACCACCGTGAGCGTCACGCCGAGCCCGCGTGCATCCGACAGCAGGCCGAACAGCGGCGACACCAGCCCGCCGACCGAGAGCGCGAGACCGAGCGTGATGCCGCTGGCGGTGGCCGGGTTGCGCGGCAGGTAGTCCTGCGCGAGCGTCACCTGCGCGGCGAAGGGCAGGAACATGCTCATGCCGAGCCACGCGGTGCAGGCCAGCGCCGTGGCGGGCGTGGAGGAGAGCACGAGGCCCGCCATGGCCGGCAGCGCGAGCAGGTAGCCGCTGCGGATCGTGCCCATGCGTCCGATGCGGTCGCCGAGCCAGCCGCCGGCCAGCGTGCCCACGGCCCCAGCGGCGGTGAAGGCGGTGAGCGCCGCGGCGCCCTGGAAGGTGCTGCCGTGCAGGTCGCGCGTGATGCGCAGCGAAAGCATCGACAGCACCGTGACGTAGGGGATCGACCAGCCCACGATGGTCGCCACCAGCAGGCTGAAGGCGCGCCAGTCGTTGTGCGGCTTCAGCACCTGGGCGCGGGCCTGCGCGGCGCGCGCCGCCGCGGCTGCCGCGTTGCTGGCGACGGCACCGCGCCGCGCGTTCGCCGCGACCCACACCACGCCCATCGCCAGCGCGGGAATGCCCAGCAGGTAGCTGCGCGACAGGCTGCCGCCGCCGACCACCGTGGCCGCCAGCACGGGAGCGAACGAGGCGCCGATGGTGCCGCCGACCGAGAACACGCTCATCGCCTTTTGCGAGGCGCCGCCGGCCGCGCGCGCGGCCACGGTGGCGGGCGGGTGGTAGGCCGCGATGCCCAGCCCGCACAGCGCGACCGCGATCCAGGTCAGCAGGTAGCTCTGGCTCAGGCCCGCCAGCACCACGCCCAGCGCCGCCACCAGGAAGCCCACGGGCACCAGCCAGGCGCGCGGGTGGCGGTCGGCGTACAGGCCGAACAGCGGCTGCACCACGCTCGACAGCCCGGTGGCCGCCAGCATCAGGCCGCTCACGGCCGTGTAGCTGTAGCCGCGCTCCAGCACCATGAAGGGCAGCAGCGCGGGCACGAGGCCCTGGTAGAGGTCGTTGACGGCATGGGTGCCGGTGAGCAGCCCGAGTCGGCGCGTGTTCATGCGATGGCTTCTTTCCTGGATGTCCGGTTGGAGAAAAAGAGGGAGAAAAGCCATCGTAGGAAGCCAGGAGAAGATGTTCTCGCTACGAATGTGCAAACATCGTCGTGAAATGGACAAACTGAATCTGCGCCCCGACGAGGGCGAATCGACCCCGCGCGCCGTCGCTGTGCTGGCCACTGACCCGGCGGGCGATGCCTTCATTCCGCCGCATGCGCACCGGCGCGGGCAGCTCATCCACGCGATCTCGGGCGTGATGATGGTCGGCGCGGCGGCCGGCAGCTGGGTGGTGCCGCCGGGGCGCGGCGTCTGGGTGCCGCCGGGCATGACGCACCAGATCCGCATGGCGGGCGAGGTGAAGATGCGCACGGTCTTCGTCGAGCCTGGCACGCGCGCCGACCTGGGCGCCGAGTGCCGCGTGATCCATGTGGGCGCGTTGCTGCGTGAGCTGATCGTGGCGGCCGTGTCGCTGCCGCTGGACTACCCGCCGGGCGGGCGCGACGAGCGCGTGATGGAGCTGATCCTCGACGAGATCGAGGCCGCGCCCGCGCTGTCGCTGCATGTGCCGATGCCGCGCCATGCGCGCCTGGCCGCGCTGTGCGAGGCGCTGATCCGCGACCCCGCGCAGCCCGCCACGCTCGACGGCTGGGCCGCGCGGCTGCACATGAACGCGCGCACGCTGGCCCGGTTGTTCGAACGCGAAACTGGCATGACCTTCGGCGCGTGGTGCCGGCAGGCGCGGCTGCTGCTGAGCCTGCCGCGGCTGGCCGCGGGTGCGTCGATCCTGGAGGTGGCGCTGGCGCACGGCTACGAGAGCCCGAGCGCCTTCACCGCGATGTTCCGCCGCACGCTCGGCGTGCCGCCGAGCCAGTACCTGCACCCGCCGGCCTGAGGCGGGTGAAGGCGTGGGCGGGAGCGGCCTGCGCCGCTACTTGAACCCGAGCGCGCGCGGCAGCCAGGTGCTGAGCATCGGCACGAAGGTCAGCAGCATCAGCACCGCGCCGTGCGCCCACAGGAAGGGCACCAGTTCCTTCACCAGCGCCGACATCGGCACCTTCGACACGTTGCAGGTCACGAACAGCAGCCCGCCCACCGGCGGCGTGATCATGCCCAGCGTGAGGTTGAAGATCACGATCATCGCGAAGTGCACCGGGTCGACGCCCAGCTTGATCGCCACGGGCGCAAGGATCGGCGCCAGCACCATCACGCCCGGCAGCGGCTCGATGAAGATGCCGAACAAGAGCAGGAACACGTTGACGATGATCAGGAACATCCACGGCGAGAGGTTCATGCTGATGAGCCATTCGGCCATCTGCTGCGGAATGCCCTCGATGGTCAGCACCCAGGCGAACGAGGCCGACAGGCCGATGATGATCAGCACCGACGCCGACAGGAGGGCCGAGCGCGACAGGATGTCGGGCAGCATCTTCCACTCGAGCGTGCGGTAGATGAACTTGCCGCACACCAGCGCGTAGAACACCGCCACCACCGACGCTTCGGTGGGCGTGAACCAGCCGGCGCGCATGCCGCCCAGGATCACCACCGGCAGCAGGATGGCGGGAATCGCCTTCCACGTCGTGATGAGGATCTCGCGCAGGGGCGGCGTCTGGCCGTCGCCCTTGTAGTTGCGCTTCTTCGAGACGTAGAAGTTCACCACGCACATCGCCACCGCGATCAGGATGCCCGGCACGATGCCGGCCACGAACAGCTGGCCGACCGACACGGTCTCGTCCTGCAGCGCGTAGATGATCATGATGATCGAGGGCGGAATGATCGGCCCCACGATGGCCGTGGAGGCCGTCAGCGCCGCCGCGTACGAGCGGTCGTAGCCGGCCTTGTCCATCATCTTGATGAGCATCGAGCCGGGGCCGGCCGCATCGGCCAGCGCCGAGCCCGAGATGCCCGAGAAGAAGGTCAGCGACACCACGTTGGTGTAGCCCAGCCCGCCGCGGCGGTGCCCGACGAACTGGCCCGCGAAGCGCAGCAGCACCTCGGTGAGCGAGCCGCCGCTCATCAGTTCGGCGGCCAGGATGAAGAAGGGCACGGCCATCAGCGGAAAGCTGTCGATGCCGGTGAAGGTTTCCTTCAGCAGCACCATCAGCGGGTAGCTTTCCGCGAGGATCAGGGTGGCGGCCGTGGCCAGGCCGAGCGCGAAGGCCACGGGCACGCCGATGGCCAGGAATACGCAGGCGGAGACGATCAGGACAATGCTGGCATCCATGGTCTTCTCCTTACAGCGAGGCCGACGCGTTGGCGTCGAAATGCGCGTCCGACGCGAACTCGCGGTGCAGCACGTAGCCGCGCACCACCAGCAGCCAGTGCACGATCAGCAGCACGCCGCCGATCAGCATCGCGCTGTAGATGTAGGCGAACGGAATCTGCGTCACGGCGGTGAGCTGGAACATCGTGCGTTCCATGTAGAGCCAGCCGTACCAGACCATGAAGCCGAAGAAGGCGAACAGCAGCCCGGCCACCACGATGCGCACCGCCACGGCTGCGGGCCGGGGCAGGGCGTCCTGCAGGTTCTCGACGGCGATGTGGCCGCCGTAGCGCAGCACCGGTCCGGCGCCCAGGAAGGTGAGCCAGATCATCATGTGGCGCGACACCTCTTCGGCCCATTCGATCGACTGGTTCGTGGTGTAGCGCAGCACGACGTTGGTGAAGATGATGACGGACATGGCCGCCAGCAGGAGGATCAGCGCCCACCGGTTGGCGGCGAGAAAGTAGCGCTCGAAGGCTTGCACGTTGTGGTTCTCTGTGGTGTCGGAAATGCGAAGCGCCCGGCACACTGAGGCGGGCCGGGCGCGGTCGGGGCGGAGCGGTCTTACTTGACGTCCGTGATCTTCTTGATGTTGTCGGCGCCGAATTCCTTGGCGTAGCCCACGTAGGCCGGCTTCAGGGCTTCACGGAAGGCCGCGCCGTCGACGGTGCGCGTGACCTTCATGCCGTCTTTCTCAAGCTGGGCGATGCCGTTGTTCTCGTCGTCGTTGACCTTCTTGCGCTGCGCGATCGAGGCCTTCTTCGCCGCTTCGGTGAACACCTTCTTGTCGGCGTCCGAGAGCTTGTTCCACACCTTGGGCGACAGCAGCAGCAGCGCCGGCGAGTAGACGTGGCCGGTGAGCGACAGGTGCTTTTGCACCTGCGAGAACTTCGAGGACAGGATCACGGGAATCGGGTTTTCCTGGCCGTCGACCGTGCCTTGCTGCAGCGCGCCGAACAGTTCCGGGAAGGCCATCGGCGTGGGCAGGATGCCGAAGGTGCGGTAGCCGTCCATGTGCACCTTGTTTTCCATGGTGCGCATCTTCAGGCCGGCCGCGTCGGTGGGCTTGACGATGTCGCGCTTGCTGTTCGTCATGTGGCGGAAGCCGTTTTCGGTCCAGGCCAGCGCGATGATGCCCTTGCTCGGGAACTTGGTCAGGATGTCCTGGCCGATGGGGCCGTCCATGACCTTGCGGGCGTGGTCGTAGTCGCGGAACAGGAAGGGGATGTCGACGATCTTGACTTCGGGCACGAAGTTGCCCACGGGGCCGGTCGAGGTGTTCAGCAGGTCTTGCGTGCCCAGCTGGATCGCTTCGATCTGCTCGCGCTCGCCGCCCAGCGCCGAGTTGGCGAAGTGCTGGCACTTGAAGCGGTTCTGGGTGTTCTTTTCGACCTCTTCGCAGAACACGGTGGAGCCCACGCCGTAATGCGATTCCTTGGACGTCGCATAGCCGATCTTGAGAACGGTGGGTTGCTGCGCGAAGGCGGCGGTGCCCAGGGCGAGCGAAAGGCAGGCGGCGGCGATGTGGCCGAATTTCATGGTGTCTCCGGGGAGTTGGGGGGCGAAAGCGCGTCAGGCGCAGGTCAGGAAATGACTATGCACCAATAACCAGTTTGACCGCGTCGGGACTTTCACGGACGTAGGCGCGGATCACCGCGTCGAAGCTCTCGTCGGCCGTGAGGCCGAGGGCCCGGGCGCGCGGCGTGTCGAAGCGCCCGGGCCAGGTTTTCACGATGCGGCGGATGGCGGCGTCGGGCGTGCGGTCGAGCAGGTCGGTGGCGGCGCGGCCGGCCACGCGTTCGAGCGCGGCGGCCATCTCGCCCACGGTGGTGGCCAGCGAGGGCAGGTTGAGCGCGGTGCGCGGGCCCCAGTCGGCGTCGCTGGCTTCGGCGGCGCGCACGATGCCTTCGATGGTCCGGGCCGGCGAGGCGATGGCCACGGGCGTCTCGTCGGGCACCGGGCAGGCCGCGCGCAGGCCGGCGAGCGGCTCGCGGATCATGCCGCTGAAGAAGCCCGAGGCCGCGCCGTTCGGTTGGCCGGGGCGCACGCTCACCGTCATGAGGCGCACGCTGCGCCCCTGCACGAAGCCCTTGCGCGTGTAGTCGGCCACCAGCTGCTCGCCGATGAATTTCTGGATGCCGTAGCTGGTCTGCGGCGTGGGCAGCGTGTGGTCGTCGATGAGCGCGGGCAGCGGCTGCTCGGGCGAATCGCCGAACACGGCGAGCGAGCTGGAGAACACCAGCACCGGCCGCGTGCCGAGCGCGCGCAGCTTCTCGAGCAGGCCGTGCGTGGCGGCGAAGTTGCTGCGCATGCCCAGGTCGAAGTCGGCCTCGCATTCGCCGCTGACGGCGGCCGCGAGGTGGAACACCGCGTCGGCCTCGCGCCAGAAGGTGGCGCCGTCGTCGGCCAGCTGGGCGTTGAGGTCGCCGGTGGCGGCCGCGATGCGCGCGTTGGCTGCGAGGTCGGGCGGCGGCGGGGCGCGGTCGACCAGCGTGATGCGGGTGATGTCGCGGGCGGGCGCGCCGGCGAGCGAGAGCTGGCCCAGGGCCAGGAGGGTGCGCGCCAGGCGCGCGCCGAGGAAGCCGGCGCCGCCGGTGATGACGATGTGCATGGGGTCCTGTCTCCTTGTGTCCTTGTGTCGCGAGGATAGCGTCGGTGGTATCGCACAATTTGCGCATGCCCATGCTGCCTCCCGATCTCCTCGCCACCCTGCGTTTGCCTGTGCTGCAGGACGCCGACCTCGACACCCAGGCTTCCTTCTTCAAGCGGCCGGAGGTCCGTGCGCTCTACTTCGAGGTGGTGGAGGGCTCGGCGAAGGACGAGGTGCTGCGAGCTGCCATCGCACGGCTCGGCGAGCTGCATCCGCACCGGGCCGCGTTGCTGGCGGTGTTCTGCGGCGCGCTGGTCGAGAACGGCGCCGATCCGCAGCTCATCTTCGATGCCGTGCGGCAGCTGGCGGGGCGCCTGCTGGCGTCGCTGGCGCCTTATTGCGCGGCGCAGCCGTACGAACCCGACGAGGACGACGAAGAACCGCAGGACGAGGCGGAACTCGCCGCCTGGCAGGCCGCCGAAGCGGCGCTCGCAGCGCTGTCGCCGCAGGCCCGTTTCGAGGTCGATGCGCTGCAGCGCGCGGTCGACCTGCTGGTGCTGCCGCTCATGACCATGGTGGTGCGCGATGTGCGCAACCACCAGTCGCTGGTGGCGGACGCAGGCCTGCTCGCGCACATCGAGGCGATGTACGCCAACGACTCGCTGCCCTTCGAGGCCTTGCACTTCCTGCGCGCCGCGGCCCAGCTGTCGTACGAGGACGAACTTGTGGTCCTGCTGCCGGCGTCGCGTGCGGGCATGGTCGTTCGTGCCCAGGGCATCAACAACAACTTCCACGCCTTCTCGCTGCTGCAGGACCTGATGGAAACGCACGCCCAGACGCTGGGCATTCGGCAGCCGCCGCGCACGCGCCGCGACGCGGACAGCGATGCCGCCGCCTTCCTCTGGCTGCAGGCGACGGCCTTCGCCCAGGGCGAGCTGGTGGACCGCATGGCGTGGTCCTGGGGGGAGGGTACGCTGCGCGAGAACGCGCGCCGGCAGGGGCGGCTGGTGCTCGTCGCGCTGGAGACGGACGACAAGCCCGCGCGCGGCTGGAACGGGTTCACCCACGTGCTGCACGCCGAGCAGAACCCGCAGGTGTCGCTGGTGCACTTCCTCACGCCCGACGAGGTCGCCGCGTACCTCGCCTGAAGCGCCATGAAAAAAGCCCTCCGAAGAGGGCTTTCTGATGTGTCTTGAGGGGCGCCTTACATGCCCACGTAGTTCGGACCGCCGCCGCCTTCGGGCGTGACCCAGACGATGTTCTGCGTCGGATCCTTGATGTCGCAGGTCTTGCAGTGCACGCAGTTCTGCGCGTTGATCTGCAGGCGCTCCTTGCCGGCGCTGGCTTCGTCGGGCACGAACTCGTACACGCCGGCCGGGCAGTAGCGGCTTTCGGGGCCGGCGAACTTGGCGAGGTTGACGTTGACCGGCACCGACGCGTCCTTCAGCGTCAGGTGGGCGGGTTGCTGCTCTTCATGGTTCGTGTTGCTGATGAACACGCTGGAGAGGCGGTCGAAGGTGAGCTTGCCGTCCGGCTTCGGATAGACGATGGGCTTGCACTCGGCGGCCGGCTTCAGGTACTGGTGGTCGGGCTTGTTGCGGCGCAGGGTCCATGGGATGTGGCCCTTGAGCAGCCACTGCTCGACACCGTTCATGACCGTCGCGATGCCCAGGCCCTTCTTGAACCAGGCCTTGAAGTTGCGCGCCTTGTTCAGTTCGGTGTAGAGCCAGCTCTTCTCGAACGCGGCCGGGTAGGCCGTGAGTTCGTCGTGCTGGCGGCCGGCCATGACGGCGTCGAAGGCGGCCTCGGCGCACAGCATGCCGGTCTTGATGGCGGCGTGGCTGCCCTTGATGCGGCTCACGTTCAGGTAGCCGGCCTCGCAGCCGACCAGCGCGCCGCCCGGGAACACCGTCTTGGGCAGCGACATCAGGCCGCCGGCCGTGATGGCGCGCGCGCCGTAGCCGATGCGCTTGGCGGGCTTGATGCCCTTGGCTTCGTCGCCCTCGAGGTACCAGCGGATGTTGGGGTGCAGCTTCCAGCGCTGCATTTCCTCGAACGGGCTCAGGTACGGGTTGCTGTAGTCCAGGCCCGTGATGAAGCCCATCGTGACCTTGTTGTCCTCCATGTGATAGAGGAATGCGCCGCCGTAGGTGTTGTTGTCCATCGGCCAGCCGGCCGTGTGCAGCACGAAACCGGGCTGGTGGCGCTTGGGATCGATTTCCCAGACTTCCTTGACGCCCAGGCCGTAGGTCTGCGGGTCGCGGCCTTCGTCGAGCTTGAACCTGGCGATCAGCTGGCGGCCCAGGTGGCCGCGCGCGCCTTCGGCGAACACCGTGTACTTGCCCAGCAGTTCCATGCCGAGCTGGAAGTTCTCGGTGGGTTCGCCGTCCTTGCCGACGCCCATGTTGCCGGTGGCCACGCCGCGCACCGAGCCGTTCTCGTTGTAGAGCACTTCGGCGGCCGGGAAGCCGGGGAAGATTTCCACGCCCAGGTTCTCGGCCTGCTGCGCCAGCCACTTGGTGAAGGCGCCCAGGCTGATGATGTAGTTGCCGTGGTTCTGGAAGCAGGCCGGCAGGAAGGCGTTGGGCGTGCGCAGGCCCGACTTTTCGCTCAGGAACACCATGGCGTCGTCGGTCACGGGCTGGTTCAGCGGGGCGCCGAGTTCCTCCCAATCGGGCAGCAGCTCGTTGAGCGCGCGCGGGTCCATGATGGCGCCCGACAGGATGTGCGCGCCGGGCTCGGAACCCTTCTCGAGCACCACGACGGAGATTTCCTTCTCCTGCTGGGCGGCGAGCTGCTTGAGGCGGATCGCGGTCGAGAGGCCGGCGGGGCCGCCGCCGACCACGACCACGTCGTATTCCATGGCTTCGCGAGGGCCGAACTGGGCGAGGATTTCGTCGTGCGTCATGTGGGTTGGGTCGATAATGATTTTTAGAGGCGCGGGGGGCGTCCCGGTTCGCCGGGCATTTTATGCGGCGTCCGGCGGTGGCCTTGTCGCCCGCAGGCGAGGCACCCTGCGTCACCTGCGCGACTCCACAGGATTCAGCTCATGGCTTACAGCATCGATCTCTCCGGCCGCGTGGCTTTCGTCACCGGCGCCTCCAGCGGACTGGGCGCCCAGTTCGCCAAAACACTGGCCCGTGCCGGCGCCGCCGTGGTGCTGGCCAGCCGCCGCGTCGAGAAGCTCAAGGAGCTGCGCGCACGCATCGAAGGCGAGGGCCATGACGCCCACGTGGTCGAGCTCGACGTGACCGACATCGGCAGCATCAAGGCCGCCGTGGCGCGCGCCGAAACCGAAGTGGGGCCCATCGACATCCTGGTCAACAACTCGGGCGTGAGCGCCACGCAGCGCCTGCAGGACGTCACGCCCGAGGACTACGACTACATCTTCGACACCAACGTGAAGGGCTCCTTCTTCGTCGCGCAGGAGGTCGGCAAGCGCATGCTGGCGCGCGCCCAAGGCAAGGCGCCGGGCACCTACATCGGCGGACGCATCATCAACATCGCGTCGTCAGCGGCGCTGAAGGTCATGCCGCAGATCGGCACCTACTGCATGAGCAAGGCCACCGTGGTGCAGATGACCAAGGCCATGGCGCTGGAGTGGGGCCGCTTCGGCATCAACGTGAACGCGCTGTGCCCGGGCTACATCACGACCGAGCTCAACGAGGAGCACTGGAGCACCGAAGGTGGTGCCAAGCTGGTCAGCATGCTGCCGCGCAAGCGCGTGGGCAAGCCCGAAGACCTCGACGGCCTGATCGTGCTGCTGGCCAGCGGCGAGAGCCATTTCGTGAACGGCGCCGTCATCGCCGCTGACGACGGGTTCGCCGTCTGAGCCCCCGGGCCTGGATCGGCATTGCCGCCGGCCTGGGCGCGGGCGCGCTCTGGGGCCTGGTGTTCGTGGCGCCGCGCATGGTCGGCCACTTCGGCATGGTCGACATCACGGCGGCGCGCTTCGCGGTGTTCGGCGCGGTGTCGGCGCTGGCGGTGTTCGCGCGGCCCGCGGCCGTGCGCTGGCCCACGGGCCGGCAGGCGCTGGCGGCGCTCGGCCTGAGCGTGCTGGGCTTCAGCGGCTATTACCTGCTGCTGGCCTTCGGCATCGCGGCGGCGGGCACCGAGGTGCCCAGCCTCATCATCGGCACCATTCCCGTCTGGATGATGCTGCTGGGCCGGCCCGCGGGACTGCACATGCGGGCCTTGCTGCCCGGCCTGCTGCTCACGGGTGCGGGCATCGCGCTGATGATCTGGGGCGCGTGGTCGGCGCAGCGCGGCGCGGGCGGTGGTGGCGGCGCGCGCTTCGGCTGGGGCATTGCGCTGGCGCTGTGTTCGATGGTGAGCTGGACGGTCTACGGCCTGCTCAACGCCGCCTGGCTGCAACGGCACCGCGAGGTGCATGCGGCCGACTGGGCCAACTGGCTGGGCATTGCCACCGGCCTGGGCGCCTTGCTGCTGTGGGCGGTGGCGGGCAGCGATGTCGCCACGCTGCAGTCGCAGCCCGACGGCATGCTCTTCATCTGGATCGCGCTGGCGAGCGGTTTCGGCTCGTCGTGGCTCGCGACCATTCTCTGGAACGTCGCGAGCCAGCGCCTCTCGGCCAGCCTGTGCGGCCAGCTCATCGTGAGCGAGACGCTGTTCGCCTTGCTCTATTCCTTCCTCTGGGACGGCCGCTGGCCGCAGGCCACCGAATGGGTGGCGGCGGCGCTGTTCGTCCTGGGCATCCTCGCATCCATCAAGGCCCACCGATGAGAATCGAAATCCCCGAAAAGAAGAAGCTCGTGTACGAGATGTCGATCCCCATCCGCTGGGGCGACATGGACGCCATGGGCCACCTGAACAACGGCACCTACTTCCGCTACCTCGAAACGGCGCGCATCGACTGGATCCGCTCGCTCGGCGTGGAGCCCACGCCGGGCGGCGAAGGCATGGTGATCGTCAACGCCTTCTGCAACTTCTACCGCCAGATCGAGTACCCGGGCAACGTGCGGATCCAGATGTACGTGAGCGACCCGGGGCGCACCACCTTCGAAAGCTGGGCCACCATGGTCCGCGAGGACGCGCCCGAGGTGCTCTGCGCGGCCGGCGGGGCCACCACCATCTGGGTCGACTTTCCGAAACAGAAGGCGCTGGCGCTGCCCGACTGGCTGCGCGAGATCGTCAGCGACTGAAAGCGCGCTGACGAAAAATCTCAGGCCGGCCGCAGCACGATGCGCGCCTCGAAGCCGCGCGCCATGCCGGGCGGCGGCGAGGCCAGCTCCAGCGTCGCGTTGTGCTTCTCGACGATGGTGCCCACGATCGACATGCCCAGGCCGTAGCCGGCGCGGTCCGAGCCGTGGCGCACATGGCGCTGGTGCAGCGACTGCAGCTGTTCGGGGCTGACACCCGGGCCGGCATCGCGCACCACCAGCACGCACGGCGCGGCCACCTCGATCGTCACGCGGCCGTCACCGCTGTAGCGCAGCGCGTTCTCCACGAGGTTGCGCAACGCGATCGCCAGCGCGTCGACGTCGCCGAAGGCCACCGGTGCCGCACTGTCGGGCACCTTGAGCTTCAGACGTTCGTTGATCTGCGGGTCTTGCCAGAACTCCTGCGCCACCGTGCCCGCCAGCTGCACCAGATCGACCCGCGCCCGCGCGAGCGAGGCGCCCGATTCGGCGCGCGACAGCTGCAGCAGTTTTTCGGCGCGGTGGCTCAGCATCTGCAACGCCTGCAGTGCGCCTTCGACGTCGGTGCGCTTCAGGTCGTGGTCGAGCGCGGTCTGCAGCCGCAGGCGCGCGGCGGCCAGCGGCGTGCGCAGCTCGTGTGCGGCGTTGGCGGCCAGCGCGCGCTCCACGTCGAGCGACTGCGACAGCCGCTGCAGCAGCCGGTTGACATGGTCGCCCACCGCGCGCAGCTCCTGCGGCAGGCCGGGCAGGGTGATCGGACGCAGGTCGGCACCGTTACGCTTCTCGATCTCGGCGGCCAGCTGCTGCAGCACGCGCAGCTCGGTGCGCGCCACCCGGCGCAGCACCAGGGCCAGCAGCGGCAGCACCGCGCCGAGCGGAATGATCAGGCCGAACAGCGTGCGGTTCAGCGCGCGGCGGCGTTCGTCCAGCGGGTCGGCCACCTGGAAGTACAGGCCCAGCGTCGGGTGGCGCACGGTGTAGATGCGCCAGGTCTGGTTGTTGGCGAAGCCGGCGGCCAGCGGCACGTCGAAGGCATCGTCGGGCGCTTCGGCCGAGCGCAGCAGCACGTGCTCGTGCACGTCGACCACCTGGTACATCACGGCGTCTTCCGAGAACAGCTGCTTGGGTGCGATCAGCGGCGTGTCCTGCTTGCCGCTTTCATGGCGCAGGCGCAGCTTCTCGAGCTCCTGCACTGCCATGTCGAACATGCGGTGCGACACCTCCACCAGCTCGTTGTCGAAGTTGTGGTTGATCTCGCGGTCCACGTACCAGACCACGGCGAGCACGCACAGCAGCCACACGCCGCCGACCCACAGGATCAGCGTGCGCGTGAGGCGCCCGGCCAGCGAATCGCGGCGGTCGCGCAGCAGGGCGCTGGTCATTCCTCGTCGTCCGCCGAGAACGACAGCCGGTAGCCCAGGCCGCGCAGCGTCTGGATGTGGCTGCGCCCGAGCTTGCGCCGCAGCCGGCTGATGAACACCTCGAGCGTGTTGCTGTCGGCCTCGTCGCCGAAGCCGTACAGCGCGTCGGCCAGGTTGTCGCGCGTGTGGATGCGCTCGGGCCGCGTGGCCATCACGCGCAGCAGGGCCCATTCCTTCTGCGTGAGCACGACGGGCACGCCGTCCTTGCGCACGCGGTCGTGCGCCAGGTCGATCTCCAGCGTGCCCAGCTGCAGCACCGGCGAGGTGTTGGCGCTGCGCCGGCGTTCCACGGCGCGCAGCCGCGCCAGCAGCTCGGCCGGGTCGTAGGGCTTGATGAGGTAGTCGTCGGCGCCGGCGTCGAGGCCGCGGATGCGGTCGGTGACCTGGTCGCGCGCCGTGAGCACGATGACGATGGGCGGCTCGCGCAGCGCACGCACCTGCGGCAGCAGAGAAAGGCCGTCGCCGTCGCCCAGGTGCAGGTCGAGCAGAACCGCCGCGTACTGAACCGAAAGGAGGGCGCCGCGCGCCTCGGCCAGGCTGGGGGCCACGTCGACGACGAACGCCTTGGCGACCAGGTAGCTGCAGACCGCGTCTGCCAACGAACTGTCATCTTCGACCAGCAAGATTCGCACGCGGTGGCCCTTACAAAAACTCGAAGTCTAGCGCCGCCCCTCTGGCGATCGCGTCAGGAATCGTTCAGGTCGCTTCAGACTGGGTTCATCCCGCGTGCGTAGGCTCGCGCCAGTCTGTTCCGAGGCCTGTTTTTCTTCATGACCCGTCGTACCCCGCATCTCCGTCTCGGAGCCCTGACCTTGCTTGCCCTGGCCCTGTTGATGATCTGGGACGCCCTTGGCGGTGACCTGCCGCTGGCCCGCCTGGCCGGCACGCCGATGGGCTTTCCCTGGCGCGAGAACCCCTTCCTGGTCCACGTGATGCACGAGGGCGCGAGAAACCTCAGCTGGCTGCTGGTGGTCGGCCTGTTCGCCGCCATCCGCTGGCCCGTGGGCGTGCTGCGGCGCCTGGACACGGGCGCCCGCGTGCAGCTGGCGCTGACGGTGCTGGCCTCGGTGCTGGCCGTGAGCCTGATCAAGCATGCGAGCGACACCAGCTGCCCCTGGGACCTGAAGGAGTTCGGCGGCGTGGCGCGCTATGTGTCGCACTGGGCCTGGGGCCAGGACGACGGCGGGCCCGGCGGCTGCTTCCCGGCCGGCCATGCCTCGGCCGCCTTCGCCTACCTCGGCGGGTACTTCGTGCTGCGGCGCGTGGCACCGCGCGGGGCCGTCGTGTGGCTGTGCGTGGCGCTGGCCGCCGGCCTCGTGCTCGGCGTGGCGCAGCAGATGCGCGGCGCGCACTACATGAGCCACACGCTGTGGACCGCCTGGGTCTGCTGGACGGTCGGCTTCCTCATCGAGCTGGTTGCGACGCGCCGCCGCACGTCTCCTCCCATCGAGCGCACCGCGCCCCTGCATGCAAGCCCTTGATTTCGCCCTGTTCAGCTGGCTCAACGCCTCGGCCTCCGCGCCGGCGTGGAGCCTGCGCTTCGCGATGTTCGCGTCCGACGTGCTGCCGACCCTGCTGGCGCTGTCCATCGCGGCCGCCGCGGCCTTCGATCGCCGCTGGCGCCACGCCTTCTTCACCGCACTGGTCAGCGTGCTCGTCGTGTGGCTGGTGGTGAACGTGTTCCGCTCGGTGCTGCCGTTCCCGCGGCCCGCGTTTTACGGCCTGGGCATCCAGTGGGTGCCGCAGGGCGCGCGCCCGGGCTTCCCCAGCCTGCATGCGGCCGGCACGTTTGCCGCCGCCTTCTCGCTGTGGTGCCTGCCGTGGCGCACGCCGATGCGGCTGGCCCTGGTGGCGGCGGTGGTGGTGGCCTGGAGCCGGCTGTACCTGGGCCTGCATTTCCCGACCGACGTGACGGCCGCCGCGATCCTGGCGGCGCTGGTCTCGATCGTGGTGGAGCGCGGCATCAGCCGCCCCGCCGGCCGCGCGGTGTCGCGCAGCCCGCGCCTGCGGCTGCTGCGCCGCGCGCGCATCGGCCGAGCCTGAATGCGCTCTGAATGAACTGTTCAGGCTCTCTTCAGGCACGCTGCCTACATTGGCGGCATGTCTGTTTCGCGTCTCGACTCCGCGCTGCTGGCGCGTGCTCCCAGCCGATCTGAATCCCGCCCCGCGCCGCTGTCGGATGCGGGCGCCGCCGGCACTTTCTGGCAACGCATCGACCGCTGGATCTCGCAGCCCCGCTCGACGCGGCAGGTGATCGTCTGGCTCAGCCTGTACCTCGGCCTCACCGCCAACTGGCCGCTGCTGAACGACCTGGCCCGCCTGGGCGGCGCGCCCAGCACCTACATGCCGACCATCGCCGCGCTGGGCATGCTCACCTTCTGCGGCACCGTCGCGATGCTGTCGCTCACGGCCTGGTCGCGCTGGATGAAGCCGTTGTGGCTGCTCGTGGTCGTGATCGCCGCGGTGGCGCAGCACTACATGCTCCAGTACCGCGTGGTGATGGACCCGAGCATGATCGCGAACGCGTTCCAGACCGACCCCAACGAAGCGCGCGACCTGCTGAGCGGGCGCATGGCCTTCAACGTGCTCGTGGTCGTTCTGCCGGCGGCCTGGGCGATCTGGCGCGTGCGCATCGTGCCGATGGGGCTGCTGTCGCACGTCTGGCGCAACGCACTGCTGCTGGTGCTGGCCGCCGTCGTGGCGGTGGTCACGGCCGTGGCCATGAACCGGCAGCTTGCGCCGCTGATGCGCAACAACGTGCACCTGCGCTACATGATGAACCCGATCGCCAGCCTGTACTCGGCCGGCGCCGTGGTGCTCAAGCCGATGTTCAAGCGCAGCAGCAAGCTGATCCCGATCACCGCAGGCACGGCGCTGGGCGCGAGCTACGCAGCGCAGAAGCGCCCGCCGCTGTTCGTGGTGGTGGTGGGAGAGACCGCGCGTTCCGACCACTTCGGCCTCAACGGCTACGCCCGCGACACCACGCCCGAACTCGCCAAGCGCAACGTGCTGAGCTACCGCGAGGTGCGCTCGTGCGGCACCAACACGCTGGCCTCGGTGCCCTGCATGTTCTCGCCCCTGGGCAAGAGCGGCTACGAGTCGCGCAAGGACGAATACGAAAACCTCATGGACGTGCTGCAGGCCTCGGGCCTGGCCGTGTTCTGGCTCGACAACCAGGCCGGCTGCAAGGGCGTGTGCGCGCGCATCCCGAACGCCTCTGCCTTCGACGGGCTCGACGCGGCCACCAAGAAGGCCCTGTGCGACGGCGAGGAGTGCCTCGACAACGTGATGCTCAAGGGCCTGGACGAACGCATCGCCGCGTTGCCCGCCGAGCGCCGCGCCAAGGGGGTCGTGCTCGTGATGCACCAGATGGGCAGTCACGGCCCGGCCTACTACAAGCGCTCGGCGCCCGAACTGAAGCGCTTCACGCCAGAGTGCAAGACCAACGCGCTGGCCGAGTGCGCGCATGCCGAGCTGATGAACGTCTACGACAACTCGATCGCGCAGACCGACCATTTCCTCGGGCAGACCATCGACTGGCTCCAGACCCAATCGAAGCAGTACGACACGGCGCTGCTGTACATGAGCGACCACGGCGAGTCGCTGGGCGAGTACGGCCTGTTCCTGCACGGCGTGCCCTACAGCTTCGCGCCCGATGCGCAAAAGCACGTGCCCATGGTCACCTGGTTCGGCGACGGCATGAGCGAGCGCCGCAAGCTCTCGCGTTCGTGCATGGAGGCGGGCCTGGACGCGCCGCTCACGCACGACAACCTCTATCACACGGTGCTGGGCCTCATGGACGTGACCACGCCCACCTACAAGCCCGCGCTCGACGCGCTGGCCTCCTGCCGCGGCAAGGCCTGAGCGCGCCCGCAGCTTCGGCTTCTTACTTCTTTTCGCGCGGCAGCCGGCCCATCAGGAAGAACTCGGGGTTCGGCTGCATGCCGCTGAAGCTGGCCAGGCGGTTGCTCAGGCCGAAGAAGGCGGTGATGGCCGCGATGTCCCAGATGTCCTCGTCGTCGAAGCCGTGCGCGTGCAGCGGCCCGAAGTCGCGGTCGTCGATTTCGTGCGAGCGTTCGCAGACCTTCATCGCGAAGTCGAGCATCGCGCGCTGACGCTGCGTGATGTCGGCCTTGCGGTAGTTCACCGCCACCTGGTCGGCCACCAGTGGCTTCTTCTCGTAGATGCGCAGCAGCGCGCCGTGCGCCACCACGCAGTACAGGCATTGGTTGACCGCGCTGGTGGCGGTGACGATCATCTCGCGGTCGCCCTTGGTGAGCGAGCCTTCTTCCTTGAGCATCAGCGCGTCGTGGTACGCGAAGAAGGCCCGCCACTCGGCGGGGCGGCGCGCAAGGCCGAGGAACACGTTGGGCACGAAGCCGGCCTTTTCCTGCACGGCAAGGATCGCGGTGCGGATGTCGTCGGGCAGGTCTTTCAGTTCGGCGAGGGGGTAGCGAGGGGCGTTCATCTGCTTGTCTCCTGGGGATCGGTCCCGGGATCATAGGCAACGGCGTCCGGGCCTGCAGCGAGCACCGCCAGGTCGCTCTCGTCCTTGAGCCCCACACCGCTCAGCCCCCGACGCAGCGATTCGCGCACCAGCCACGCGAGCTTGAAGGCGGCCTGCGCGTACGACAGTCCCTCGGGCCGCACGTTCGAGATGCAGTTGCGTTCGGCGTCGTGCCGGCCGCGGCGTGGCGAATGGGTCAGGTAGATGCCGAGGCTGTCGGGTGAGCTCAGGCCCGGGCGCTCGCCGATCAGCATGACCGACAGCGCCGCGCCGACCGCTTCGCCCAGTTCGTCGGCCAGTGCCACGCGCGCCTGCGTGGCGATGAACACGGGCGACAGGCGCGTGCCGGGCGGCAGCTGCGGGCGCAGCGCCGCAAGCAGCGGCACGGCGTGGCGGGCGACGGCGAGCGAGGAGAGGCCGTCGCCGATCACCAGGCAGACGTCGCAGCCGCCCGCAGGCCGCTCGTCGCGCAGGCGCGCGGCGTCTTCGGCATCGAGCTGGCGGCCCAGGTCGGGGCGGCGCAGGTAGGTGGTGCGGTCGGGGGCGCGGCTGCGCACGCGGTTCACTTGCCATTGGTCGGCGCGCAGCGCGGCGTCGAGCGCGTCGACATCGAGCGCCGCATGGATCGCGTCGCGCGCCATCGCGTGGGCCCAGCCGAAGCGCAGCGTTTCGTCGGTGGGCATGCCGGCACCGGCACGGCCGAGTGCGAGTCGCGCGGGCGTGGCGGCGCGCCATTGCGCCCAGGGGTTGGGGGTGACGGGTGAATCGCTCACGGCGCCAGCGCGGACAGCCCGCCCATGTCGCGCAGCAACCGGTTGGCCGTGGGCGGTGCGAGCCGCCCGGCGGTGTCGGTGATCTGCATGCGCTGCAGCCAGGCCTCGAACTCGGGCGCGCGTTTCAGGCCCAGCGTCTCGCGCAGGAAGAGGGCGTCGTGGAACGAGGTGCTCTGGTAGTTGAGCATCACGTCGTCGGCGCCCGGGATGCCCATGATGAAGTTGATGCCTGCCGTGCCCAGCAGCACGAGCAGCGTGTCCATGTCGTCCTGGTCGGCTTCGGCGTGGTTGGTGTAGCAGATGTCGCAGCCGATCGGCAGGCCCATCAGCTTGCCGCTGAAGTGGTCTTCGAGCCCGGCACGAATGATCTGCTTGCCGTCGTACAGGTACTCGGGGCCGATGAAGCCGACCACGGTGTTGATGAGCAAGGGCTGGTAGCGCCGCGCGAGCGCATAGGCGCGCACCTCGCAGGTCTGCTGGTCGACGCCGAAATGGGCGTTGGCCGAGAGCGCGCTGCCCTGGCCGGTCTCGAAGTACATGAGGTTGTTGCCGACGGTGCCCCGCGCGAGCGACTGCGCCGCGGCGTGGGCCTCGTCGAGCAAAGCGGGCGTCACGCCGAACGAGAGGTTCGCTTTCTCGGTGCCGGCGATCGACTGGAACACGAGGTCCACCGGCGCGCCGGCCTCGGCGAGCTTCAGCGTGTTGGTCACGTGCGTGAGCACGCAGCTCTGCGTGGGGATCTCGAAGCGCTGGATCACCTCGTCGAGCATGTGCATCAGGCGCCCGAGCACCGGCAGGCTGTCGGACACGGGGTTGATGCCGATCACCGCGTCGCCCGCACCGTAGAGCAGGCCGTCGAGCGTGGAGGCGGCCACGCCGCGCAGGTCGTCGGTGGGGTGGTTGGGCTGCAGGCGCACGGCCAGGTGTCCGGGCAGGCCGATGGTGTCGCGAAAGCGCGTGACGACGTGGCACTTCTTCGCGACCGCGACCAGGTCCTGGTTGCGCATGAGCTTGGACACGGCCGCCACCATCTCGGGCGTGAGGCCTGGTGCGAGCGCGGCGAGTGCCTCTGTGGTGGCCTGTTCCGACAGCAGCCAGTTGCGGAAGTCGCCGACCGTGAGATGCGCGACCGGCGCGAAGGCCTGCGCGTCGTGCGTGTCGATGATGAGCCGCGTGATGTTGTCCTGCTCGTAGGGAATCAGCGCCTCGGTGAGGAACTGCTTGAGCGGCGTGTCGGCCAGCACGTGGCGCGCCGCCATGCGCTGTTGGGCGGTGGCCGCGCCGAGGCCCGCGAGGTAGTCGCCCGAGCGCGCGGGGCTGGCGCAGGCGAGCACCTGTCGCAGATCGTCGAAGGCGAAGCCCTGGCCGGCAATGGTGGTGCGGTAGCGCATGTCTGTTTGTCAGGGCGTGGAAGACAACATCGCGTCCGGCGCGGCGGCGTCGCGCTGCGCCGAGGTGAGCAGGAAGTAGCCGTAGGCGGCCGCCATCAGCACGAGGAACAGCACCGTGAGCATCGGGTTGAACCAGACCATCGCGCCCAGGCACACCAGGCCGAGCCCGAGCGCGACGGCTGGGAACAGGGGGTAGAAGGGCGCGCGGTAGGTGCGCAGCAGGTCGGGCTCGGTGCGCCGCAGCTTGAACAGGGCGGCCATCGAGACCAGGTACATCACGATCGCGCCGAGCACGGCCATGGTCACGATGTTGGCCGTGAGCGTCTGTCCGCCGAACTGCACCCACTCGTCGCTGAAGATGGCGGCGATGCCGATCACGCCACCGGCCAGCAGCGCGCGGTGCGGCGTGTCGAAGCGCGGACTCAGGCCGGCGAAGTAGCTCGGCAGATAGCCGGCGCGGGCAAGCGCGAAGATCTGGCGCGAGTAGCCCATCAGAATGCCGTGGAACGAGGCGACCAGGCCGAACAGGCCGATCCACACCAGCATGTGCAGCCAGCCGCTGTTGGCGCCTACCACCGCCTTCATCGCCTGCGGCAGCGGGTCGTTGATGTTCGCGAGCTGGCGCCAGTCGCCCACGCCGCCCGCGAAGATCATCACGCCGAACGCCAGCAGCACCAGCGTGACGATGCCGGTGGTGTAGGCCAGCGGAATCGTGCGGTGCGGATCGCGCGCCTCTTCGGCCGCCATGGCCGCGCCCTCGATCGCCAGGAAGAACCAGATCGCGAACGGGATCGACGCGAAGATGCCCGACACCGCCGCGCCGTTCAGCACATTGCCGCCGGCCCATCCGTTGGCCACGAAGTTCGCCATCGACCAGCCCGGCGCGACCACGCCCATGAACACCAACAGCTCGAAGATCGCGAGCACCGTGACGAACAGCTCGAATGCCGCCGCGATGCCGATGCCGATCCAGTTCAGCCCGATGAAGACCACGTAGGCCCCCACCGCGAACCACTTCGGGTTGATGCCCGGGAACTGCACGTTGAGGTACGCGCCGATCGCAAGCGCGATGGCCGGCGGCGCGAAGACGAATTCGATCAGCGTCGCAAAGCCCGCCACGAAACCGCCGCGCGGCCCGAAGGCGCGCCGCGCATAGGCGAAGGGGCCGCCCGCGTGCGGGATGGCGGTCGAGAGTTCGGTGAAGCTGAAGATGAAGGTCGTGTACATCGTCGCCACCAGCACCGTGGCGACCAGGAAGCCGAGCGTGCCGGCCGTGTTCCAGCCGTAGCTCCAACCAAAGTACTCACCCGAGATGACGAGGCCGACCGCGATGCCCCACAACTGGACGGGACCGAGGACTTTCTTGAGATGACCGGTGCCGGCGACGGGGGCCGGCGGAGCGTCGTTGGAGCGCATGGGGGCTTCCTCTCTGGGCGGATGGTGACAGTGCACCCCTCCCAAAGCAAGGGCCGTTCCATCGGATACATCGGCGTACAGGCGGCTTCACGGGGGCTGTCCATAATCGGCAGCTTTTCAACCACCGAGGTGTTTCGTGAAGTCATTTTTCTGTGCCGCGCTCGTGTCCGTCTTTGCCATTCCCGCAGCCTTTGCGCAGTCCGCGGCGGTCACCACGCCCAGCGGCCTGATCTACCAGTCGCTCAAGGAAGGCACCGGCGCATCGCCCGCCGCCACCGACGTGGTCAAGGTGCACTACCGCGGCACCTTCCCCGACAGCGGCAAGGAGTTCGACAGCTCGTACAAGCGCGGCGAACCCACCGAGTTCCCGCTCAACGGCGTGATCCCGTGCTGGACCGAAGGCGTGCAGAAGATGAAGCCGGGCGGCAAGGCAAAGCTGACCTGCCCGGCGTCGATTGCTTACGGTGCGCGTGGTGCGGGCAACGGCTTGATTCCGCCGAATGCGACGCTGAATTTCGAAGTCGAGCTGGTGTCGGTCACGAAGCGCTGAGGCTTCGTGAAGTTCAACCTGGCTGATACTGATACAGCCAGGTCTCCGTCAACGTCTGGTCCCCATTCTTCAGATACAGCCGCATGTCGACCGGCTCCGTGCCTTCGGGCGTGAAGTCGAACTGTGCGCGCCAGTGGCCCGGCACGCCATTCGGCACGGCCTCGGCGAAGACGTAGGAGAATTTGCCGCGCGGCGCGGTGAGCACCAGTTCGGGCTTGACGCCGAAGGGCACCGTGGTGAGCGGCTGCCCGATGAACTCCACCATGAATTTGCGCACGCCCTGCGGGCGCGGCTGGCCCGGTTGGCCGCCGCGGCCGATGCGGGTGGCGACGCAGCGCGCGAGCGGTGATGGAAAGGGCTCCTGGTCGGTCCAGTGCAGCCGGTATTGCAGGCTGTAGCTCGCGCCGGCTTTTGCATCGGCCTTGGGCACCCAGAAGGCGACGGTGTTGTCGTGAATCTCGTCGTCGGTCGGGATCTCGATGAGCTGGACCGAGCCTTCGCCCCAGTCGCCCAGCGGTTCGATCCACAGGCTCGGGCGCTTCTCGTAGTTGACGCCGTCCTGGTAGTGATCGAAGTTGCGGTCGCGCTGCAGCAGGCCGAAGCCGCGCGGCCGGGTGTCGGCGAACGCGGAGGCGCGGGTCTGCGTGGGGTTGTTGAGTGGGCGCCAGATGCGTTCGCCCGCGCCGTTCCAGATCGCGAGGCCGTCGGAGTCGTGCACCTCGGGGCGCCAGTCGATGGCGGTGGGCTTGATGGTTTCCGAGTACCAGTACATCGACGTGAGCGGCACCAGGCCCAGGCGCGACACGTCGCGGCGCAGGAACACGCGCGCGTCGATGTCCATGATGACGGCCTTGCCGCGCTGCATGACGAACTTGAACACGCCCGTGACACTCGGCCCCTCGAGCAGCGCGTAGACGGTCATCGAGGTGGTGTTGCCCGCAGCGGGTGTCTCGAAATAGAAGCGCGTGAAGTTCGGAAACTCCTCAGGCTTGTCGGGCACCGCCACGTCGAGCGCGATGCCGCGCGCCGACAGGCCGTACTGGTAGAGCTCGCCAATGGCGCGGAAGTAAGAGGCGCCGAGAAAGGCGACCCAGTCGTTCTTCTGCCAGTCGAGCTTGCCCTGGTCGCCCAGGCGGCTTTCCTGCAGGCGAAAGCCCGCGAAGCCGGCGCCTTCGGGCAACGAGCGTGCGGGGCTGTCGGCGGGCATCGAGAAGTACGTGGGGCTGTAGAGCACCTCGCGCGCAAAGCTGTCGCCGCCGGCGGTCTCCAGCACGTGCATGCGCACCGGTGTCTGGAAGAAGCGGCCGAGGTGAAAGAAGGTGACCGGAAACGCGCCGGGCCCGTCGCGGAAGAGGGCATTGGCGGGGTCGAAGCGGATCTTGCCGTGCGCGTCGTAGTCGATGCGCTCCAGCACCTGCGGCGCCAGCGGCGCGGCGGCGGTGTAGGGACGGGCTGCGAGGCGCTTGGCCTGCGCGACGAGCGCATCGAAGGAGAAGGGCGCCGGCTGGCTCAGTTGCAGGCCGTTGGCGGCCAGCGCCTCTTCGGGCAGTCCCAGGGCGGCGAGTGCGGCGGCGGCACTGCCGGCGGCGAGGAAGGATCGGCGATCAAGCATGGGTTCTTGAGGGGCGGCGAAAGCCTTTGGAGGAGAAGGGAAAAGAGAAGCGTCGGGGAGACGGGGGAAAAACAACGCCAAGCATGCCCCGGACCACAGGGTACGGCGCGTCAGCCATTCCGCGCAAACGGGGCCGGACAAGGCCCCGCGCTGTCTTGCGGCAGCGGGTGCCGATCGGGCCCTTTTCGGGGCGTCGCCGGGTATTCTCGCGCCATCGAAAGTGCCAGGAGACAAAGGACATGTACACGGAACAAGGCGGCGAAGGCGCGGACCTGCTGGTGCTGCTGCATGGCATGGGCGCGACAGGCGCGGTGTGGGCGCCGCTGTGCGCGCAGGCCGGTGCGCGATGGCGCGGCCGCTGGTTTGCGCTCGACCTGCCCGGGCACGGCGCATCGGACCGGCAGGCTTCCTACGCCATCGGCCAGCACGCCGCCACCGTGGCGCGTGCGGTGCTGCCGCATCTGCAGCCTGAAGGCCGGCTCGTGGTGCTCGGCCATTCGCTGGGCGGGGTGATCGGCCTGGCTCTCGCGACGGGATGGTTCGGCGTCGTACCGCACGTGGTCTTCGCGGCGGGCATCAAGGTCGCATGGAGCGATGAAGAGGTCCGCCGCATGGAGACCCTGGCGATGCAGCCTGCCAAGCGTTTCGCGACAGAAGAAGAGGCACGGGACCGCTACCTGAAGGTCTCCGGCCTGGCCGCGATCGCCGATGCGACGGCGCCCGTCGTGGCGCGCGGCGTGACGAAAGATGAGGAGGGTTGGCGCCTTGCGATGGACCCGCGCGCCAATGCCGTGGGCAAGCCGCCGCTGTCCGAACTGGTCGGCCTGGCGCGCTGCCTCGTCCATCTCGGCCAGGGCCGCCACGACGCGCTGGTGACGATGGAACAGACCCGTTCCCTCGACCCCGACGCCCGCGACCTGGGCCCGCATGGCCACAACGTGATGGTCGAGGCGCCCGGCGCGGTGTGGGACTGGATGGCCTCGCTCAGCTGAGCCGCTCGTCGGCGCGACGGATCGGCACCGTCACCCGCACTTCGGCCGCGCGTGCCCGCAGCTGGCCGCAGCCACCATCGACATCTTGGCCGGCCGAGTAGCGCAGCTTGGTGAGGATGCCGCGTTCGTGCAGCGTGCGGGCCATCTGCTCGCAGCGCTCGCGCGACGGGCGGCCGAAGGCCACGCCGTCCACCGTGTTGAACGGGATCATGTTCAGCACGCCGTACTTGCCCGACAGCAGCCGCACGATGCCCTCGACCTCCTCGGGCCCGTCGTTCACGCCTTCGAGCAGCGTCCACTGGTACTGGATGGGGTAGCCGGTGGCGCGGGCATAGCGCTCGCCCGCGTCGATGAGGGCTTCGGGCGTCAGGTTCGGCGCGCGCGGAAGGAGTTTGCGGCGTAACTCGGCATTGGTCGTGTGCAACGAGAGCGCCAGCGCGGGCCGCACGCGCGCCTGCAGCAGCCGCTCGAACACGCGCGGATCGCCGACGGTGGAGAACACCAGGTTCTTGTGGCCGATGTTGCCCACGGTGCCGAGCAACTCGATCGCTTCGATCACGTTGTCCAGGTTGTGCGCCGGCTCGCCCATGCCCATGAACACCACCTTGCGCACCGGCCGGCGCAGGCGCGCGAGGGCGACCTGCGCAATGATCTCGGCGCTCTCGACTTGGCGCAGCAGGCCGTCGCGGCCCGTCATGCAGAACTGGCATCCGACGGCGCAGCCGACCTGCGACGACACGCACAGGCCGTCGCGCGGCAGCAGCACGCTCTCGACGGTCTGGCCGTCGGCCAGCGCAACGAGCAGCCGCTCGGAGCCGTCGGCACCGGGGTGAACCGCGTGGATGCGCGCCAGGCCCGCAAGTTCGGCCTCGATGGCCGGCAGGGCCTCCATCAGCGACGACGGGAAGAAGGTGGCCGGCAGGCGCCTGCCGCTGTTGCGCGGCAGCGCATGCGACCACAGCCGCAGGATGCGCTGCTCGTGGCTGGGACCGGCCCCGGCCTCGCGGAGTCGTCGTTTCAGTTCGTGGATTCGCATGCGCGGCGTGGGGCAAAGGGGCTCGGGAGAGCGCCGATTGTGCACGGCGGGCATGCGAAGGCGCGGCGCGCCGGGGCCGGTGCGCCGCGCCTGTGGTGCGCGAGAAGCGTGCGAAGGGGAGGGCCGTTGCCGGCCTCTCCCGCCTTCGGTCAGCCCAGCAGGCCGTGCAGGATGTTCGTCACGGGCGCCAGCGCGGAGCCTGTGCCGCTGTGGTCGAGCAGGCTGGTGATCGGGGCCACGACCTCACACACCAGCGGCGTGACCGCGTGCTCGACGGTGTTCACCACCTCGGCGACCACCGGGGCAACTGCCGAGCTGGCGCCGGCCAGGATGTCGGCCGCGGGCACCGCGGCGCCGGATGCGGCTTGCGTGGCCTCGGCCACGACCGGTGCCACGGCATCGCTTGCATGGCAGAGCACCGACGACACCGGCTCCAGGATGTCCGCGACGGGGCTCTTGCCTCCGAGCAAGCCGCCGAGCAGGCTGCCCACGAGGCCGTCTTCGCCGACGATGCCGCCGAGCAAGCCGCCTTCGCCGCCACCGAGGACGCCGCCCAGCAGGCCGTCGTCACCGAGCACGCCGCCGAGGAGGCCACCTTCATCGCCGCCGAGGACGCCACCCAGCAGGCCGTCGTCGCCCAGCACGCCACCGAGCAGACCGCCGTCGCCGCCGAGGACACCGCCCAGCAGGCCATCGTCACCCAACACGCCGCCAAGCAAACCACCGTCACCGCCGAGGACGCCGCCCAGGAGACCGTCGTCACCGAGCACGCCGCCAAGCAAACCGCCGTCACCACCGAGGACACCACCCAGGAGGCCGTCGTCACCGAGCACGCCGCCAAGCAAACCGCCGTCACCGCCGAGGACACCACCCAGCAGGCCGTCGTCGCCCAGCAATCCACCGAGCAGACCGCCGTCGCCGCCGAGAACACCGCCCAGCAAGCCGTCGTCACCGAGCACGCCGCCAAGCAATCCGCCGTCGCCGCCGCCGAGCAGGCTGCCCAGAAGGCCTTCGTCACCCAGCAAGCCGCCGAGCAGGCCTCCCTCACCACCGAGGACACCACCCAGCAGGCCGTCGTCACCGAGCACACCGCCGAGCAGGCCACCGTCGCCACCGAGGACGCCGCCCAGAAGGCCGTCGTCGCCGAGCAAGCCACCCAGCAGGCCGCCGTCACCGCCGAGCAGTCCGCCCAACAAGCCGTCGTCACCCAGCACACCGCCGAGCAGGCCGCCGCCGTCGCCACCAAGGACGCCATTCAACAGGCCGCCGACCGGGCCTTCGGCACCGAGGATGCCGTCGTCGCCCAGCACACCGCCCAGCAGGCCGTCGTCACCGAGGACGCCACCCAGGAGCCCGTCATCGCCCACCAGGCCGCTGAGCAAGCCGTCCTCGCCGCCGAGCAGGCCGGCCAGCGGGGTCGCGTTCAGCAGGGAGCCGACTGCGCCGTCGGGACCGAGCAGGCTGTCCACGAGCCCGTCGCCACCGAGCAGTCCGCCGGTGAGGCCTTCGCTGCCGAGCAGGCCGGACAGGGCGCCGTCGCCGCCGAGCACGCCGCCCAGGATGCCTTCGTCGCCGAGGAGGCCGTTGACCAGGCCGTCGTCGCCCAGCACGCCGCCAAGCAGGCCGCCCTCGCCGCCGAGGACGCCACCCAGCAGGCCGTCGTCACCCAGCACGCCCCCGAGCAAGCCACCTTCGCCACCGAGGACGCCGCCCAGCAATCCGTCGTCGCCGAGCACACCGCCGAGCAGGCCACCATCGCCACCGAGCAAGCCGCCCAACAGGCCGTCGTCACCCAGCACACCGCCAAGCAAGCCGCCTTCGCCGCCGAGGACACCACCCAGCAGGCCGTCATCGCCCAGCACACCGCCCAGCAAGCCGCCATCGCCGCCGAGCACGCCGCCCAGCAAACCGCCATCGCCCAGCACGCCGCCGAGCAGCCCGTCATCGCCCAGCAACTGCCCGATCAATCCGTCTTCGCCGAGCACGCTGCCCAGCAGGCTGCCGTCACCCAGCAGCCCCTCGAGCACCTGGCCGACGACGCCGTCCGTACCGAGCAGGTCGTCCACGAGGCCGTCCAGGCCCAGCGGGGTGGTGATGCCGCCGAGCAGGCCTTCGCTGCCCAGCACGTTCTCCAGCGCATTGCCCAGCGCGTCGGTCAGGTAGTCGACCTGGCCGATCAGCGAGCCGACGAGGGCGTCGGTCAGGCCATCGCCGAGCAGGCCGTCGACCACGGGGGTCAGCACGCCGCCCACGTGAACGGCAATGTTCTCGACCGCGTTGTCCACCGGTTCGAACTCATTGGGATCGTTGGGCTTGAACTCCTCGCCGGTGACTGGCGAGAGCAGGTCGTCGACCAGGTCGGTGAGGCCGTCGGCCACGGGCATCAGCGAGGCCAGCGTGCCCGACGAGCCGGAGGCGCTGCGCACGTTGGTCGCGCCGCCGCCCAGGCCGAGCGCGTTGTCGAGGGCGCCCAGCAGGTGCCCGGCGAGGCCGTCGCCCGGATCGAGCAGGTGGTCTGCGTCGGCGTCGGCATCCGCGTCCGAATCGGCGTCCGCATCAGCGTCGGCGTCTGCATCCGAATCCGCGTCGGCGTCCGAATCGGCATCGGCATCGGCGTCTGCATCCGAGTCGGAGTCGGCGTCAGCATCGGCATCCGAATCGGCATCCGCGTCGCTGTCGCCGATGCCCGAGACGAACAGGGGAAAGCCGCCGCCGTCGCCGCCGCCACCGCCGCTCAGTGCGGCGCCCAGCCCGATGGCGCCCAGCGCGCCGAGTGCGAATTCGCCCAGGCCGATGCCGCTGCCGGCCGCGGTCTTCTTGCTCACGGCGAGCGCCGCGGCTTCCGCGTCGCTGTCGGGCGAGGTGACATCGAGGTTGCCGGCGGCCACGTCGACGTTCACCTGTTCGAGGCCGCTGGACAGCTTGGTCGAGGTGATGGTGGCGTCGGTGCCGCCCGCGAACACACCGGCCAGCGGCGCCTTGTTGGTGGCCGAGCCGGGGAAGAGCACGTTGGCCTGCCCGCCGTCGGGCACGATCACGCGGTCGCCGGCGATGAGGGTCTGGTTGCCGTCCACCGGCATGCGAAATCCGTCGCGCATGACGACCGTGCCGGGCGTGGCGTTGGACAGGGTGCCCAGGCTGCTCGGCCCGGCGGGCGTGGCCATGGGGGCGCTCGAGGCGACAGGGCCCAGGGGGGTGACGCTGGCCTGTGCAAGCACCACGGGGGCGCCGCTTTCGGCGGCGGCGGGGATCGAAGCGATCGGCGATACGGTGGTGGTCATGCGGCCTCCTCGTCAAATAAATGACTACAGAGGGCAACATGCGTGCCGCCTTCGACTTCGGCCGTCAACGACGGACCGAAAACACCGTATCCCGTTGATTCGAAACGATTTTTGTGCGAATGGCCCTGTCAGGCCCGTGGTGCAAAACGGGCAGCTGTCGCCACTCGTTACGTAACACGGCGCGCGCTTTGGCCGGAACGCCGGGCGCGTTCAGCGCGGTTCAGCCGCGCAGCCGGACCTGCAGGCTCTTCAGGTTGGCGAGCCACGCAAGGTAGTCCTCGTCGTCCTCGCCCAGCTCGGCCCAGGTGTCGTGCCCGTCCGCATCGGGGTCGTCGAGGATGGCCTGCAGCGCGTCGGCGGCGGCATGGCGCAGGTCGGCGGGCGGCGCGGCCTTGCCGGCGCACCAGTCGACGGCGTCCGGGTGCACGTCGGCGCTGCCCTGGCCTGCGAGCAGTGCCAGCACTTCGGCCGCGGCGACGGTGCCTTCGGTCGACCCTGAATCCAGCGTCTCGCGGATGAAGGCGAGCGCGTCATCGGCTTCCTGCAGTTCAGCCAGCCAATCGAGTGCCTCGTCGTTGCCGAAGCCTGCTGTCGACCATGTACCCATTCGTTTGACTCCTGTGTGTGGCGTGGCCACGGTTTGCAGATTCAGTGATGCTAGCGACCCGATGGCGTGATCGCGCGCCCTCGCAGAATTCGTCAGAATGCTAGGCGACGCTTCCCAGTAGCATGGCCGCGCTCCTGACATGGGGGCGCGTGATCATCCAGTCCGTGAGCCGCCGGGGAACACTTCCCTTGGGCCGGCGTTGCGGCGGTGTCCTTCCAGGACACGCCGCGGTCACGGCCGATCTGCCGTGCATGGCCCACGGAAGCAGATGCCGGGCCGCTTACCCATTCACAACCACGGTTTCAGGGAGAGATTCAGCATGTCATTCGTTTTTTCGTCGTTCACCGATCACCTGGGCGCGTTGCCGCCCGAACGCGCGCGCCACGGCGATGCCTTGCGCGCACGCGTGCAGCAACAGGTGCAGGCACCGTTGCATGCCGACCTGTCGGCCTTTGCCTTCCTGCCCGACCAGGCAGACCACCCCGACCACGAAGACGCACCGCAGGTGTTCGCGCAGGCGGTCGAGCAGATGTACCTGCCCAAGCCGTGGCTGGGCGACGAGATTCCGCTCTTCTTCCTGGGCTACCACGCGATGAACCGGCTCAGCGGCAAGCGCACCTCGCAAGGCCTGCTGCTGACCGACCAGGCGGTGTACGTGCAAGACGACTTCACCGTGCTGTCCGCTGCGCCGCCACCGGCGCAGGGCCATGCCTTGCCTGCGCGCGCCGACGATGCACCTTCGTTCGTCTCGACGCTGCTGGCGCGCTTCAAGGCGTGGAAAGACTGGTCCGGCGCGGCCGACGCGCCCGAGCCGGTGCTGCTCAAACGCTGCGGCGAACTGCTGGCGCCGACGGTCGCGGCGGTGGTCGCGTACCACGCGGAAAACGGCAGCCAGCGGCAGGCGCAGCAGCGCGTCTGGACGCTGGCCGAGCTGGTGGCCGACCACGGCGCGACCGACACCTTGCTCGACCCCGCCAACCCGAAGCTGGCCAAGAAGCTGGGCAAGGTGACGGACAAGTTCCAGATTCCCGCGGGCGAGACGCTGCAGTTCGCGCTGGCCGACTTTCCGTTGTTCGGCGGCCCCTACGGCGTGGCGCTCACCGCGCAGGCGCTGTACGGCAAGGACCTGATGGAGTCGCCGCTGCGCATCGCGCTGGAGCGGGTGGAGGTGCGTGCGCTGCAGATCGGGGAGAAGGGCGACCAGTTGCTGACAGGCTCGACCCCGCCGATGGCGTTGCCGGCGCACATGAAGGAATCGCTGCGCGCACCGTTCCTCGCGTTCCTGCAGCAGGAGATCGCGCGCCTGCAATCGAAGGCCTGATTAGCCCACGCGGCATTCAACAAATTTCGGAGGAGTTTTCATGGGGTTCAAGGACACGCTCGCGCACGCGATGCTCGACAACGACAAGCTCAAGTTCGACGCCGCCGCGCCCGCGCTTTCCACGCAGGAGCAATGGCTGGTCACGCTGAGCACGCCGCTGTCGGCCTTCAACGGCGACTGCGTGAACGCGGTGCTCACCGGCAAGGACAACGACACCCTGCGCGAAGGCATCGCGCAGGTGTGGAACGTGAGCGACCGCGCGAGCTTCGAGCAGACCGCGCGCTGGCTGACCGAGGAAGGGCAGCGCGCGAAGTACCTGCCGGCCTGGAAGGCCATCGGCGCGATCGATGCGGCGGTGCAGTCCACGCCCGGCGTGCTGCGCTTGGTCATGGACGCGTGGTTTCCCGCGTTCTTCCAGATCAAGGCACGCGAGCACCTGGACATGCGGGCGCTGTCCGCGCAGACCGGGCACTCGAGCGCCGAGCTGAGCCAGCTGATGACCGGCAGCCAGAGCTGGGTCAGCGCCCTGCGCAAGCATTTCGGCGTGGCACCGGATCAGCTGACGAACCTCGTGGCCTGGGACGCGGTGCGCCTGGCCAGCCTGTCGCGCTGGGCCGTGCAACTGGGCTACATCGAACGCGCGGAGTTCGCGGACTTCGCGGGCGGCCTGGCATCGCAGGTGCGCGCGGCCTATGCCAGCTGGTCGCAGGTGAGCGCCGCCTACATCGCGGCGGGCCTGATCTGGCAGTACTCCGATGCGCGCGAAGAGCACCTGCTGCGCACCAACCGCCTGCTGTTGAGCGACACGCGCAGCCCGTGGCGCAGCGTGCCTTTCGCCTGAAGAGGTCCTAGTCCTTCGCCCTCAGCGCATACACCGCATAGATCGGCACGCCGAGAAAGAACAGCACCATCGGCGCGAACAGCGTGTAGGGCCAGCCGATGCCTTCCATCACGCGGTAGGTGCCGTCCAGGTGCAGTCGCGGATGGGGTTGCGTGAGGTCTTCGTACCGGCGCAGGCCCCACTGGAACTCCGCGCCGGTCGCGCGCACCGAAGGATGCTGGCGCGCGCGGCCCACGGCCAGCCAGCACATCGCATCGAAGGCCAGCACCGAGCCCGCAGGCGCGCGTTCGCCGAAGGTAGCGAACACCGCGTTCACCTGCTCGGGCGTGAGGTACATCAGCACGCCCTCGGTGAACAGGAAGACCGGCTGCGCCTGGCGCTTGCGCGGCAGGCCGAGCTGCTCCCACCAGCCGGGCGCTGTAAGGTCGAGTTCGCGCAGGTCGTGGCGCGGATGCGTGTCGGGCAGCAGTTCGCGGCGCAGGGCCAGCACCTCGGGCAGGTCGGCGTCGGTCATGCGCGACTTGCCGTCGTCCAGCCATTGGAAGTAGTGGCTCAGGCCGCAGCCCATGTTCACGACGCGCGCGCCCGGGTGCAGCTTGAGGAAGTCCTGCGCCAGGCTGCGAAAGCGCCGCGTGCGCGCGAGGATGCCGTAGATGGTCGTGCGGTCGTCCGGCAGGGCGTGGTCGTCGTCGCGGATCTGCTCGAGGATGCCGGCGGCGTAGGCGTCGCGCACGGCCATCTGCGGAAACAGCGCATCGCCCGAGGCCCGCGCGGCCAGCGGAATCCGCAAGGTGGACGGCACGGCCGAGAGCTTGCGCGCGGATTTGCCGGTGGTCATGAATGCGGGGGCTGGGCCATGCGCAAAGTCTGGCCGGTCCCGCGCATGCGGGCAAGTCAGTCTTTGGTGTTGCCCGCGGGCGGGCGCTGGCGCGCGAGGTGGCGGTACACGGTGCTGCGGTGAACGCCGAGCCGGCGGGCCGCGCGCGCCACGTCGTGGTCGCAGGCGCGCAGGGCTTCGTCGATGGCGTGGCGCGTGATGGTCTGCAGGGGCGCGTTGGGTTGCGACAGGGTGGCTTCGCTGAAGTCGGCGAGGGGAGCGGCGTCTTGCAGGTGCGCGGGCAGCGCATCGGCCGTCACCGCATCGCCCGGGTCGGCCAGCGCCACGAGCGCGCGCAGCACGCTGCGCAGCTCGCGCACGTTGCCGGGCCAGCGGTAGGCCGCCAGGCGTTCGAGCGCGTCGTTCTCCAGGCACAGGTGCTTGGCGGCGCCGCCCGATTCCAGAAACAGCCGCGCGATCAGCGCGCGCCGGTCGGCGCGCTCGTTCAGCGCGGGCAGGGCGACGGTGAAGCCGGCCACGCGGTACATCAGGTCGGCGCGAAAGCGCCCCGCCTCGACCAGCGCGGGAAGTCCGGCGTGCGTGGCACACACCAGGTCGAAATCGACCGCCACGCCCTGGCCACCGCCCAGCGGCGTGACCACGCGGCCTTCGAGCACGCGCAGCAGGCGCGTCTGCAGCGCGAGCGGGATCTCGGCGATCTCGTCCAGAAACAGCACGCCGCCGTGCGCTTCGCGGATGCGCCCCGGCATGCCCTTGCGGCGCGCGCCGGTGAAGGCGCCTTCTTCGTAACCGAACAGCTCGGCCTCGATCAGCGTCTCGGGCAGCGAGGCACAGTCGACGGCCACGAACGGGCCCGCACTGCGGCGGCTGGCGGCGTGCAGGCGGCGCGAGAACACCTCCTTGCCGCTGCCGGTCTCGCCGTTCACCAGCACCGGCACGCCTTCGTTGAGCACGCGCACGGCGCGCGCCAGCAGCGGGCGCACGACGTCGTCGTTGTCGACGGGGGAGGCGCTCGCGGCCATCACCTGTCGCGCACCGGTGCGGCCCGCGCCGCTGTTCGCCGTGCCCGTGCGTTCCATGACCGTCGCGATCTGCCGTCCGCCCGGCAACGTGAGCAGGCTGCGCCGGTGCTCCATGCGTGGCCACTGCGCGCCCAGGAATTCTTCGGCGTCGAGGTCGAGCAGGCCCTCCCACGAGCGCCCGAACAGGTCGAGCGCCACGCGGTTGGCCGCCACGATGCGCCCGCCCTCGATCACCATCAGCCCTTCGCGCGCCGTGCCGATCAGCGCCGGCCGCGCATGGAAGCGCAGCACGTGGCCCGAGGCCTCGGCCAGCAGCATGCGGTGCTCGACCTGCTGCGCCGCCATGCGCACCAGGCCCAGGGCGTGGTGGTTCACGCGCGCGGTCTCGCCCGAGATGTCGAGCGCGCCGGCCAGCTCGCCGCGCCCGCTGAAGATGGGCGCCGCCGCGCAGCCCAGCCGGCCGTTCTGCGCCAGGTAGTGCTCGCCGCCCAGCACCATCAGCGCCACACGCTCGGCCAGCGCCGTGCCGATGGCGTTGGTGCCGCGGTGGCTCTCCGACCATTCCACGCCGGGCTGCAGCGCCACGCGCTGGGCCTTGGGCAGGAAGTCGGGGCTGCCGATCTCTTCGAGGATCAGGCCGGTCGCGTCCGACAGCGCGACGATGCAGCCGTTGCCCACCGCATGCTCGGCGAGCCCGTCGAGTTCGGGCTGCGCGCAGCTGAGCAGGCGCATCGCCTGCTCGCGCCGCTCGTTGAGCAGCGAAGGCGCCATCGGCGTCGGGTCGATGCAATGCGGATCGACCGGCCGGCTGCGCTGCCACGAGCGCGAGATGTGCGGCGCGATCCACGGCGCCGGGTCGCGGCCCTGCGCGAAGAACAGCTCGCGCGCCTGCGCGACGCTGACGGATGGCACTGACGCTTCACTCATCTTGCGGAACTCCGATGACAGGGGTTGCCGGCGATTCGCCTTGTGCGACATCGTAGTCGCCGTATTCGCGCAAACATGTCGCAGATTGCGAATGGAAACCCTCTGCGCGGGCCGCGCCCCTGTGGCGCGGGGCTTGGGGATTGTCCCGATCCGCGCGGGTATGCCGCTTGCGGTGCCTGTGCGGGCCGCCGCATGTCGTGGCGCCCGTTCACACCTTACCCAACGGAGACAACCCATGGACATGCTCGAACCGGGCAAATTCGGTACCGCGGTGCCTTTCAAGAAGCGCTACGGCAACTACATCGGCGGCGAATGGGTCGCGCCGGTGGAGAACCAGTATTTCGGCAACATCACGCCCGTCACCGGCAAGGTCTTCTGCGAAGTGCCGCGCTCCAGCGCCGCCGACATCGAGCGCGCGCTCGACGCCGCCCACAAGGCCAAGGGCGCCTGGGGCCGCACCTCGACCACCGAGCGCGCCAACATCCTGAACCGCATCGCCGACCGCATGCAGGAAAACCTGGCCATGCTGGCGGCCGCCGAGACCTGGGACAACGGCAAGCCGATCCGCGAGACCATGGCCGCCGACCTGCCGCTGGCCATCGACCACTTCCGCTACTTCGCCTCGTGCGTGCGCTCGCAGGAGGGCGGCATCAGCGAGATCGACCACGAGACCTTCGCGTACCACTTTCACGAGCCCATCGGCGTGGTCGGCCAGATCATTCCGTGGAACTTCCCGATCCTCATGGCCGTGTGGAAGCTCGCGCCCGCGCTGGCGGCCGGCAACTGCGTGGTGCTCAAGCCCGCCGAGCAGACGCCGGTGTCGATCCTGGTGCTGCTGGAGGTCATCGGCGACCTGCTGCCGCCGGGCGTTCTGAACATCGTCAACGGCTTCGGCGTGGAGGCGGGAAAGCCGTTGGCGTCGAGCAACCGCATCGGCAAGATCGCCTTCACCGGCGAGACCACCACGGGCCGGCTGATCTCGCAGTACGCGAGCCAGAACCTCATTCCGGTGACGCTGGAGCTGGGCGGAAAGTCGCCCAACATCTTCTTTGCCGACGTGATGGAGCGCGACGACGCCTTCTTCGACAAGGCGCTCGAAGGCTTCACGATGTTCGCGCTGAACCAGGGCGAGGTCTGCACCTGCCCGAGCCGCGCGCTGATCCAGGAGTCGATCTACGACCGCTTCATGGAGCGTGCATTGAAGCGCGTGGCCGCGATCAAGCAGGGCAGCCCGCTCGACGCGGCCACCATGATCGGCGCGCAGGCCTCGAGCGAGCAGCTCGAAAAGATCCTGTCGTACCTCGACATCGGCCGGCAGGAGGGCGCGCAGGTGCTCATCGGCGGCGAGCGCCAGCAGCTCGACGGCGACCTGGCCGACGGCTACTACGTGAAGCCGACCGTGTTCCGCGGCCACAACAAGATGCGCATCTTCCAGGAGGAAATCTTCGGCCCGGTCGTGTCGGTCACCACCTTCAAGGACGAGGAAGAAGCGCTGGCGATTGCCAACGACACGCTCTACGGCCTGGGTGCCGGCGTGTGGAGCCGCGACATGAACCGTGCCTTCCGCATGGGCCGCGGCATCCAGGCGGGGCGCGTGTGGACCAACTGCTACCACCAGTACCCGGCGCACGCGGCCTTCGGTGGCTACAAGCAATCGGGCATCGGGCGCGAGAACCACAAGATGATGCTCGACCACTACCAGCAGACCAAGAACCTGCTCGTGAGCTACAGCGAGAACAAGCTGGGCTTCTTCTGATGACCGGCGAGGTCCTGCGCGTCACCGCGACCGATGCGGCGCTCGCGCTCATCGACGACCTCGCCGCACGGCACGGCCCGCTGATGTTCCATCAGTCGGGCGGCTGCTGCGACGGCAGCGCGCCCATGTGCTACGCCCAGGGCGAGTTCATCGTGGGCGACTACGACCGGCTGCTGGGCCGCATCGGCGGCATGCCGTTCTACATCAGCGGGCCGCAGTTCGAGTACTGGCAGCACACGCAGCTGATCATCGACGTGGTGCCGGGGCGCGGCGGGATGTTCTCGCTGGAAGGGCCGCTGGGCGTGCGCTTCCTGACGCGCTCGCGGCTGTTCACGGAGGCGGAGTGGGCGGTGCTCGAGGCCGAGGGGGCGGAGTAGGGCCCGGGCCGGTCGTCAGTTCGACGAAGCGAGCAGCTGCCGCACCAGCAGCTGCGTCGCCGGCGTCAGCGCCGCGCCCGTCTTCGTCGCCATCAGCAGGCGCCGCGTGGCCCACGTGTCCTTCAGGTGCACCACCTTCAGGTCGAGCGCTGCCACCTGCGCCTTGCAGGCGGCCAGCGGCACCACGCCGATGCCGAGGTTGGCCGCGATCATGTGGCACATCGCATCGAAGCTGCGCACCTGCACGCGCAGGCGCATCGGAATGCCGGCCTGTTCGGCCGCGCGCGAGGTCAGCTCGAGCAGCGAGCTGCTGCGGTTCAGCCCCACGAATTCGTGTGCCAGGCAGGTCTTGAAGTCGACCTGCTTCGCGCGCAGGCGTGCCAGCGGGTGCGGCCTGGCGCACAGCACCACGAGCTCGTCGGTCTGGAAGGGCGCGACGTCGAGGCCGTAGGCGGGCGTGTTCTCGGCGAACACGCCGACGTCGGCGAGGCCGTCGACCAGTGCGCGCACGATGTCGCCGCTCAGCTGTTCCTCGACCTCGACGCGGATATCGGGATGCTGTCCCAGGAACGCCGCCAGCGTGGTCGGCAGGAACTCCGTCAGCGCCGACATGTTGGCCCACAGCCGCACATGGCCGCGCACGCCGCTGGCGTAGTCGCCCAGCTCGTTGCTGAACTGCTCGAAGCCCTGGAAGAGGCGCATCGCATGCTGCATCGCCACGTGCCCGGCGGGCGTGAGCGCGATGCCCTGGGCGCTGCGTTCGAGCAGCTTGGAGCCTGTGGCGGCCTCGAAGTCGGACAGGCGCCGGCTCGCCGCCGAGAGCGCGAGGTGACACGCTTCCGCGCCCTTGGTGATGCTGCCCGACTGCGCCACGGCGCAGAACAGGCGCAGCGTCACGAAATCGACACGCGCGGGGTTGATGGTGCTGGCCATCGGCGGATTCTAGAGAGCGCGCCAGTGCCGAAAGTCATGCGCACAGGTTAAAAGAATTTTTGACATGTTATGTCGCTGCACCTATAGTGAATCCATCGAAGCATCGCGCGCTTCCCACGGTAGACAACCCAAAGGAGAGGTATGCAATCACTGCTGGATCAACTCGAAGGCCTCGATGTGCTGGCCGGTGCTGCGATGGGCGGGCTGTCTGTTCAGCTGCAGCCGATTCCGGGCAGCACGCCGGTGGTGCAGGTGAGCATCGAAGGGCGTGACGAGCTGCCGATCTTCGTCACCAGCTCCGACATGCAGATCATCTGCATCTGCTACCTCTGGACCGAAGAAGACGTGAAGCCCGCGCGGCGCACCGAGCTGCTCGAATCGCTGCTCGACCTCAACCCGTCGGTGCCGCTGTCGTCCTTCGGGCGCGTGGGCGGGCGCTACGTGCTCACGGGGGCGCTGGGGCGCAACGCGAGCGTCGAAGACATCGCACGCGAAGTGGCCGTGCTCAGCGACAACGCGCTCGATGCGCTCGACGCCTTGTCCGAATTCCTGAATTAAGCGGAGATCACCATGACAGTCATCAAGAAGCTGGTCACCTTGCTGCGCGGCAGCGCCCGCGAAATCGGCGAGAGCGTGATCGACAGCAACGCCACGCGCATCTACGAGCAGGAAATCATCGACGCCAAGCACAGCATCGAGAAGGCCAAGGGCGACCTCACGGGCGTGATGGCCAAGGAGATGCAGTCGGCCCGCGAAATCGAACGTCTGAAGGGCGAGGTTTCGCGCTACGAAGGCCTGGCGCTCGAAGCGCTCAACAAGACCCAGGAAGGCCTGGCGCTCGACGTGGCGGCCAAGGTCGGCACGCTCGAGCAGGAGCTCGAGGAGCAGGCCAAGGCCCACGCCTCGTATGCGCTGCAGGTGTCGCGGCTCAAGGACCTGATCAAGTCGGCCGAGGCGCGCATCCGCGAGCACGAGCGCGAGATCGGCATCGCCAAGACCACCGAGAGCGTCTACCGCGCCACGCAGTCGATCTCCGAGAACATCGGCAGCGGCGGCTCGCGCCTGGCCAGTGCGCGCGAGTCGCTGGAACGCATCCGCTCGCGCCACGAGGATTTGTCCGATCGCATGGCGGCAGGCCAGCAGCTCGAGGACGAGTTCGGCCACAGCGCGCTCGAGAAGAAGCTGGCCGCGGCGGGCATCGGCAACGACGCCGACCGCACCGGCAAGGTGATGGAGCGCATCCGCGCCCGGCAGGCCAAGCCGTCCGAACCGTCCAAGCCGGTTCAGGAGTGACGATGGTGCGGGTCAAGCCGGTACGCTGGCAAGGCTCGGACGAGGCGATCCGCGCGGTCCAGGTGGCCTTCGACGTGGAAGAGGCCGTGCTCGAGGCCGTGCGCACCGCGGCCTTCGAGCAGCATGTGTCCACGCCCGACCAGATCCGGCAGGTGCTGGGCCTGGCGACCACCTCGAAGCCGAAGCGGCCGCGCCTCACGGTGTCGTTGAACGCGGCCGACTACGAATTTCTGGCGGCGCGGTATGGTCTGTCACCTGATGACCGCCTGGCCATCAAGGAGAGGGCCACGCGCGAACTGATTGCCTTTGCAGGCAAGGCGAACAAGAAGAACACCGGCACGAAGAAGCCGGGCGGCAGGTAAGAAGAAAAGAGAACAACAACCAACCCGCACGCGGGAGGATCAATGGGCGATTTCATGGGAGCGGTGACGGGGTACCCCACCGCGATCTACACGGTGCTGCTCGGCGTCGTGGTGATCTATTGGGTGCTCGCGGTGGTCGGCATGGTCGACTTCGAGAGCAGCGGGATCGACGTGGACCTGCAGACGCATGCCGACGGCGACACCAGCGACATGGGCCAGATCGCGAGCTACGTGGTCGCCTTCGGCCTGAACGGCGTGCCGTTCTCGGTGGCCGTGAGCCTGCTGGTGCTGGTGGCCTGGACGCTCTCGTGCCTGGGCGGCGAGTGGCTGCTGCCACTGGTGCCGACGATGGTGCTCAAGCTGGTGGCCGGCACGGTGCTGCTGGTGGTCAGCGCGGCCCTTGCCATCCCGGTGACGGCGGTGGCCATCCGTCCGCTCAAGGGCCTCTTCGTGAGCCACACGGCCGTGAGCAATGCGGCGCTGGTGGGCCAGGTCTGCCGCGTCGTCACCGGCGTGGTGAACGAGAAGGACGGCCGCGCCGAAGTGGCGCGCCGCGGCGCCAGCCTCAACATCCGCGTCTGGGCGCCCACGCCCAACGCCCTCAAGCGCGGCTCGCACGCGCTCATCCTCGAATACGACGAGGTGGCCGCGCGCTACCTCATCGCGGCGCACGAAGACATCGTCTGAGAAGGCGTGAACGACCCCGTCATGTCCGCTCATCGGCCACGCCGGATTCGTTCACACCTTCTGACTGCGCGCATCTCTCACCCAAGTTCGTTCGCTCGCTCTTAAAGCATCTGGAGAAAAAATGGAGCCCATCATCTTCGCCGTGGTCATACTGGCCGTCGTCATCCTCGGCCTGTTCGCGATGTTCGCCAAGTTCTATCGCAAGATCGAACAGGGCCACGCCCTCATCGTGAACACGCTGCGCGCCGAGCCCGAGGTGACCTTCACCGGCCGCATGGTCTACCCGATCATCCACAAGGCCGAGCTGATGGACATCTCGGTCAAGACCATCGAGATCGACCGCTCGGGCAACGAAGGCCTCATCTGCCGCGACAACATCCGCGCGGACATCAAGGTGAAGTTCTTCGTGCGCGTCAACAAGACCGCCGACGACGTGCTGAAGGTGGCGCAGGGCATCGGCTGCGCGCGGGCCTCCAACCACGAGACGCTCGAAGAGCTGTTCTCGGCCAAGTTCTCCGAAGCGCTCAAGACGGTGGGCAAGTCGATGGACTTCGTCGACCTGTACCAGGCGCGCGACGGCTTCCGCGACGAGATCATCAGCCAGATCGGCAACGACCTCTCGGGCTACGTGCTCGAAGACGCCGCCATCGACTACCTCGAGCAGACCCCGCTGTCTGAGCTGGACGCCAACAACATCCTCGATGCGCAGGGCATCAAGAAGATCACCGAACTCACGGCGGTCGAGCATGTGCGCACCAACGAACTGCGCCGCAACGAGGAAATGCAGATCAAGAAGAAGAACGTCGAGACGCAAGAGGCATTGCTCGAGCTCGAGCGCCAGCAGGCCGACGCCACCGCGCGCCAGCAGCGCGAAATTGCCAGCGTGCGTGCCCGCGAGGAAGCCGAGACCTCCAAGATTCAATCCGAAGAGCGCACCAAGTCCGAAACCGCGCGCCTCATGGCCGAGCAGTCGGTCTCGGTGCAGCAGGAGAACGTGCAGCGCGAGAAGGAAGTGGCCGAGAACAACCGCAAGCGCGCGGTGGCCATCGAAGAAGAAAAGGTCACCCGTGCCCGCGACCTCGAAATCGTCGATCGCGAGAAGGAAGTGACCCTGCAGCGCATCGAGAAGGACAAGGCCGTCGAAGTGCAGAAGAAGGCCATTGCCGACGTGATCCGCGAGCGCATCGTGGTCGAGCGCACCGTGGCCGAACAAGAAGAAGCCATCAAGGAACTGCGCGTGGTCGCCGAAGCCGAGCGCACCAAGAAGTCGGTCGTGATCATGGCCGAGGGCCAGGCCGAAGAGAAGATGGTGCTCGACGTGAAGGCCGCCGAAACGCAAGAAAAGCGCGCCCGCCACAAGGCCGCCGAAGAACTCACGCTGGCCGACGCCAAGCTCAAGGTGGCCGAACGCGACGCCGAATCGAAGAAGCGCGAAGCCGAAGGCGTGGAAGCCATTTCCGCCGCACCGGGCCTGGCCGCCGCCAAGGTCGAAATTGCCACGGCCCAGGCCAAGCTCGCAAGCTTCGAAGCCGAGGCGTCGGGCAAGGAAAAGCTGGGCCTGGCCGACGTGCATGTGCGCCAGGCCGATGCCGACGCGATCCTCAAAGCCGGCCAGGCCGACGCGCAGGTCATCGAAGCCCGCTCGCAGGCCGAAGCGGCCGGCATGCGTGCCAAGTTCGAGGCCGAGGCCTCGGGCAAGGAAAAGCTGGGCCTCGCCGAAGTCAACGTGCGCACGGCCGATGCCGAGGCCACGCTCAAGTCGGGCCAGGCCGATGCGCAGGTGATCGAAGCGCGCTTCAACGCCGAGGCCAAGGGCCTGCACGAGAAGTTCGAGGCCATGAAGTCCATGAGCCCCGAGACGCGCGACCACGAAGAGTTCCGCATGCGCCTGGAAAAGTCGCACATCGAAACCATGAAGGGCATCGACGCGCAGACGTCCATCGCCAAGGAACAGGCCGATGTGCTGGGCACCGCGCTCGCCAACGCCAAGATCGACATCGTGGGCGGCTCGGGCGACTACTTCGACAGCTTCGTGCGCTCGCTCTCCGTGGGCAAGGGCATCGACGGCGTCATCTCCAAGAGCCAGGCGGTGCAGGTCGCCTTCAAGGAACAGCTCTCGGGCGAGCGCGACGTGGTGAAGGACCTGCGCGACATCGTCGGCGCGCTGGGCAACTCGTCGGGCGAAATCCAGAACCTCAGCGTCGCCTCGCTGATGAGCAAGATCGCCAACGACGGCACCGAAAGCCAGAAGTCGGCGCTGCAGAACCTGATCTCCTCCTTCCGCAACTGAGCCGGGGCGCGCGATGAACCCGAACCTGAAGTGCAGTTGCGCCGCCCATGCCGCGATGCAGCCCGTCGCGCTCGCCGAAGCCTTGCTCGGCGTGCAGTGCGGCGACTGCCACGGCATGGTGATGGACATGGACGACTGGCGCAGCTGGAAGGCCGCCGACCCGAAGCGCGTGCCGCATGAGGTCGACGACGCGGTGATCGAGGTGTTCGACATCGCCGCCGTGCGCCACTGCCCGGAATGCGAGCGCCTGATGCAGCGCCTGCGTGTAAGCGCGGGGCCCGACTTCCGCATCGACCGCTGCGTGGCCTGCCAGAACCTCTGGTTCGACCAGGGCGAATGGCGCGCCCTCGTGAGCCGCGGCCTGGCCGGCCGGCTCGACGAGCTGCTGTCCGACGGCTGGCAGCGCCGGCTGCAGACCGAGGAGGTGCGCGAGGCGCGCCTGGCCGCGCTGCGCCGCCGCTACGGCGACGACTGCATCGACGAGCTGGACCGCATCCGCGCCTGGCTCGACACCCAGCCTCACCGCGACGAATTGCTCGCACTGCTGCGCGCGGACTGACCGCGCCGATCCATGCAACCCACCGACGACACCGCAGCGCCGCCCGGCGCCCAGGCCCCCATCGACCCCACCGAAGCGCTGGTTTCCGGCAGCGGCAGCTACGACCTGCTGAAGAAGCGGCTCGAAACCCAGGGCGAGGGCCTGCTCAAGAAGACGCAGGCGCTCAACGAGCAGCGGTTGGCCGAGTTCGGCCGCTCCGACCAGGCGCTGATCCTGCGCACCCGCGCGCGCACCGAGAACAACGCCGTGGCGCGCGACATCGTGCGCATCGGCGACCTGCTGCTGTTCGGCTACAACGTCTTCATCGGCCTGCGCAAGGAAACGGCCGTGGGCGACGTGTTCGGCCTGTACCGGCTCGCATCGCCGGGCGAAGCCGCCACCGAGAACGACGAGCTGCAGCCCGTGCCGCTGGCCGGCACCTTCCTGGAAGACGCGCGCTTCGCCTCCGACTTCCGCGAGCTCTACGCCTACTACAAGCAGGCCACGCTGCTGCAGCTGCGCGTCACGCAGGACAAGCTGCTCGCCTCGTTCCAGATCGGCCAGCAGCTGCACGACGTGCGCGTGTTCCGCTGGGCCATCGAGCGCAACGGCAGCATCAATTACATCGACAACCGCGGCGAGCGCGACATTGCCTTGCCCGCCAGCCACGACTTCGAGTGGACCGTGGCCACGCGCGAAGACCACGTGGGCGGCAAGCATCCGCACGTGAACGTGCTCGACACCGTGTTCGTCGAGACGCTGGGCGGCGACCTCACGGTCAAGATCGAGAACAACACCGAGACCGGGCTGGGCATCTACAGCGAGCCGGTGGAGGACAAGAGCCAGTCGCTCACCGACGCCGAGATCGCCTGGGCCAAGCTGGGCATGCTGATCCTGCTGCGCGTGAAGCCCTACCGCGAGCAGGTCACGCGCTACCTGGTGTTCAACATCCGCACGCAGCAGGTCGAGCGCATCGACGCCATCGGCGGCTCCTGCGTGCAGTTGCCCGAAGACCACGGCATCATTTTTCCGGGCGGCTACTACCTGCAGTCGGGCGAGTACAAGCGCTTCGACCTGCCGGCCGAGGTGGTGGAAAACCTGCGCTTCAAGCGCATGCTGCGCTCGCCCAACGGCGAGGACGTGGCCTATGTCTTCTACGACCCGAAGCCCGGGCGCTATGCGCTGTTCAACTACAACCTGATCGACAAGAAGCTCGCCACGCCGATCATCGCCAACGGCTACGCGCGCTTTGCCGACGGCCGCATGCTGGTGTTCAACGGCGACGACGTCGAGCCCACGCGCGTGCACCCGATGCAGCTGTGGCAGACGCCCTTCGCCAGCGAAGAGCACGTGAGCGCGCAGCCGCCCGCCACCGGCTTCTTCGGCAAGATCGGCAACGCCGAGCTGGTGCGCGGCGTGAGCGATCTCATGGGCATCGCCCGCGCGGTGCGCGAACAGGCGCCCACGCGCGCCGCCTACGAAGACCTGATCCGCCAGTGCACCCGCGTGAGCGACGCCTACTTCTGGCTCGACGCGCCCGAGGCCACCGGCCTCATGGGCGAGCTGCGCAGCATCGCCGAGGTGGCGCGCAGCACGCTGGCCGAGTTCGAAAAGGTCGACACCATCCGCCGCGAAACCGCGCGTGCGCTGGCCCGCGCGGAAGACGAGCAGCATGCGCTGCTGGTCGACATTGCCAGCACCCTCTGGCGCGCGCCTGACGATTTCGTGAAGGCGCTGGGCCGGCTGCGCGAACGGCGCGGCGCGCTGCAGATGCTCAAGGAGCTGCGCTACGCCGACCTGCCGCGCATCGCCGCGATGGACGCCGCGCTCGAGGTCGAGCAGCAGCGCATCGGCGAGCGTGCGATGCAGTTCCTGGCGGCCGACACGGCCTTCCACGGCCAGCGCCAGGCGCTGGACAAGCTCGCGCTCGAACTCCCCAACCTCGCCACCTCGCCGGCGCTCGGCCAGATGCTGGCCACGCTCGACGAGCAGGCGGCCGGCCTCGACCTGCTGACCGAGCAGCTGGGCAGCCTGCCGGGCGGCGATGCGGTGATCCGCACGTCGATCCTCGACCGCATCTCGCTGATCTACGCCGACATCAACCGCATGCGCGCCGATGCGCGCGCGCGGCGCAAGTCGCTGGGCGCGACCGAGGCGCGCGCGGAGTTCGGCGCGCAGTTCAAGCTCTTCAGCCAGGCGGTCGAGAACGCGCTGGAGTTCGCCGACACGCCCGAGAAGTGCGACGACGCGCTCACGCGCCTCTTGGCCCAGCTGGAGGAAATCGAAGGCCGCTTCGCCGAGCAGGAAGATTTCCTGGCCGACATCGCCGAAAAGCGCGAGACCGTGTACGAAGCGCTGTCCGCGCGCCGCCAGAGCCTGGTCGACGCCCGCCAGCGCCGCGCGCAGGGCGTGGTCGACGCGGCGGGGCGCATCCTCGACGGCATTCCGCGCCGCATCGCGCAGTTCGGCGACCTGACGCAGGTGCACAGCTACTTCGCGGCTGATCCGATGATCGGCAAGCTGCACACGCTGATCGCCGACCTGCGCACGCTGGGCGCCGCGGTGCCGGCCGACGAGCTCGACACGCGCCTGAAGACCGCGCGCGACCAGGCGTTGCGTTCCATCCGCGACAAACGCGAGCTGGTGAGCGAGGGCGGCGACACGCTGCGGCTCGGTCGCCACGCCTTCACCGTGCACCGCCAGCCGGTCGACCTGACGCTCGTGGCCCGCGACGAGGGCATGGCCTACCAGGTCACGGGCACCGACTACCAGAGCCCGGTCGATGAACCCCGGCTGCTGCCGCTGCAGCGCTACTGGAACCAGTCGCTGGTGTCCGAGACGCCCGAGCTGTCGCGCGCCGAATACCTCGCCGGCCGCCTGCTGGAGGCGCTGCTCGACGGCAAGGCCGAGCGCACGTGGGCCGAGGTGCTCACGCTGCTGGCCGAAGACCCGCTGCATCCGCAGCTGCTCGACATGGTTCGCCGCTTCGCTGCGGCGCGCTACCAGGAGGGCTACCAGAAGGGCATTCACGACGACGACGCGATGCGCCTGCTGGGCGCGCTCGTCGGCATGCAGGACCAGGCGGGCCTGCTCGCCTGGGGCCCGACCGAACGCGCGCTGGCCTTGCTCTACTGGCAGCACGGCCACCTGATCGCGCACCGCGAATCGATGCTGCGCCGCGCGCGTGCCGCGATGCAGATGCTGGCGCTGTTCGGCCGGCGCGATGCGCTGGAGCAGCTCGAAGCCAATATCGCGCGTGCCTTGAATCACTTCGCTCGCGACGTGGTGCCCGACCTGCTGCCCGTGGCCGACACCGCAAACGACGAAACACGCGACGCGCACGACGGCCGCGTGACCACCCTGTGCGACCAGGCCGCCGCATACCTCGTGCGCGAACTTGCCGGCCCACATGGCGGCGAGACCTGGGCCGTGTCGGGTGCAGGCGAAGACCTTGCGGCGGCGCTGCTGCGCGAGCTGGAGCGCGGCGGCCGGCGCGATGCGTGGCAGCACGACCTCGATGCCGCACCGCCGGCCGAGCGCTGGCGCCTGGCGCGCGACTGGGTGCGTGCCTACGCGACGCACCAGGCGCCGCAATCGGTCGACTGGACCGACGACGCGGCCAGCGTGCTGGCCATGCCGCTGCAGCGCACCCGCGTCAACGCGGCGCTCGACCGCACCGTCGAAGGCCTGCGCGGCGAGCACCCGCGCGTCGCCGAAGGGCGCCTGACGCTGAACCTCAACGACTTCTGGCGCCGCTTCCTGTTCCACACGATGCACGCGGTGCCGGGCTACGAGGCGCTGCACAGCCTGCGCCACGAGCTGCTCGAACGCGAGAAGGCGCGGCTCAAGCTGAGCCAGTTCCAGGCCAAGCCGCTGTCGACTTTCGTGCGCAACCAGCTGATCGACGAGCTGTACCTGCCCATCATCGGCGACAACCTCGCCAAGCAGATCGGCTCGGCCGGCGAGGGCAGCCGCACCGACCGCATGGGCCTGCTGCTGCTGATCTCGCCGCCCGGCTACGGCAAGACCACGCTCATGGAGTACGTGGCCGACCGCCTCGGCCTGATCTTCGTGCGCATCAACTGTCCGGCGTTGGGCCATGGCGTGACGGCCATCGACCCGGCGAACGCGCCCAACAGCGCGGCGCGGCAGGAGCTGGAAAAGCTCAACCTGGGCCTGGCCATGGGCAGCAACGTGATGCTGTACCTGGACGACATCCAGCACACCAGCCCCGAGTTCCTGCAGAAGTTCATCGCGCTGGCCGACGGCACGCGCCGCATCGAGGGCGTGTGGAACGGCGAGCCGCGCAGCTACGACATGCGCGGCAAGCGCTTCGCGATCGTGATGGCGGGCAACCCGTACACCGAGTCGGGCGACGTGTTCAAGATCCCGGACATGCTGGCCAACCGCGCCGACATCTACAACCTGGGCGACGTGCTCTCGGGTCGCGAGGCGGCGTTCGCGCTCTCGTACATCGAGAACAGCCTGACCTCCAACCCCACGCTGATGCCGCTGGCCTCGCGCGACCCGAAGGACGTGCAGCTGCTGGTGAAGATGGCGCAGGGCCACGACGTGCCGAGCAGCGCGCTCTCGCACGCCTACAGTTCGGTCGAGCTGGAAGAGATCAAGGCGCTGCTGCAGCGCCTGTTCCGGGCGCGAGACCTGCTGCTGAAGGTCAACCTGGCCTACATCGCCTCGGCTGCGCAGCAGGAGAGCTACCGCACCGCGCCGCCGTTCAAGCTGCAGGGCAGCTACCGCAACATGACAAAGCTCGCCGGCAAGATCACGCCGCTGATGCGCGACGACGAGCTCGACGCACTGCTGCGCGACCACTACCGCGGTGAGGCCCAGACGCTGACCACCGGCGCGGAAGAAAACCTGCTGCGCCTCGCGCAACTGCTCGGCAGTCCGACGCCGGAGGAAAGCGCGCGCTGGACGGCCATCTGCGACGAGTTCGTGCGCCAGCACAAGCTCGGCGGCGCCGACGTGGACGGCAGCCAGCGCATCGCGAGCAGCATGCTCGACGTGGCGCGCGCGGTCGATGCACTCAAGCCCGAGCCCAAGCCTGCAGCCGAGGGACCGAACGAGAGCCAGCGCCTGGCCGATGCCATGCTGCAGATCGCCGTGACCTACCGCGAGCTGATCCTGCCGCTGGTGACCGCCACCGAGCGCCGGCTCGAACTCGACCGCTCGATCAAGCAGGACATGGAGCGCCTCGCGGCCGAAGTGCAGGCCACGCGGGCCACGCCCAAGCGTGTGGCACCGCCGCCATCTCCGCCCAAAACCGACAAGGATCACTGATGTCCGCATTGCCCGAACTGCTGGCCCAGCTCGACGCGACGATGGCCGACGCGCGTTTGAGCGACGACGAGCGCCGCGTGCTGGTCCACACCCTGCGCGAGGCCTCGCCGCCCGAAGACGGCCTGCGCCAGCTGCGCAACCGCGCCTTCGACCTCGTGCGCTCGCGCACCGCCGACCCCGAGCAGCTGTCGCTGCTCAAGTGGCTCGAAGGCGTGGTGCGCGCGATCGACACCGGCCGTTCACCCGACAGCGTCACGGTGCGCTCGCAGGCCTACTTCAGCCCGGGCACGGCCTGCCTGCAGGCGATCAACCAGCAGCTGCGAACGGCGAAGCGTGCGGTCGACCTGTGCGTGTTCACGCTCTCGGACGACCGCATCACCGCCGAGGTGCTGGCGGCGCACCGGCGCGGCGTGACGGTGCGCTTCATCACCGACAACGACAAGGAGTACGACCGCGGCAGCGACGTCGGCCAGCTGCGCGCGGCCGGCATTCCGGTGGCGGTGGACCGCACCGAGGCCCACATGCACCACAAGTTCGCGATCTTCGACGGCGCGCGGCTGCTCAACGGCAGCTACAACTGGACCCGCAGCGCCTGCGAGTACAACGAGGAGAACCTGGTGCTGAGCAACGACCCGCCGCTGGTGCGCCGCTTCGCGGACGAATTCGACACCTTGTGGAAAGAACTGCAGGCCCCCTGATGCCAAGACGAATCGACTACGACTGGGAACTGCCCGCCGCCATGCAGCAGCGGTTGGGCGGCAGCACCTACGGCGCGCAGCGCATCATCCACGAGCAGGAGCACCTGATGGTGATCCTGCACGAGCCGCCCTCGGGCACCGGCGCCGAGCGCAAGCCCATCGTGTTCCTGCGCAAGCCCGACGGCGCGTGGCTGCACAAGGGCAACAACCCCGGCGAGCGCGCGCTCGCCAAGCTGCTCGAGAGCTACCGCGCGGCGTTCAGCACCTTCGAGATCCGCCACCAGGCCGCCGAGACCTCGGAAGACCTGTTCCAGATCCTCGGCCCACTGATCCCGCTCACCCGCGCCGCGCGGAACATGCAGGACACGCTGCAGGCCGCGCGCGATGCGGTGAAGGGTGACCTGATGCTCATCGACCAGCGCGACCTCGCGGTGGAGATCGCACGCGGCTTCGAGCTGCTGCTGGCCGACACGCGCATGTCGCTCGACTACCGGCTCGCACGCGCCGCCGAGGCGCAGGCGCACTCGGCCCTCGAGATGAGCCGTGCGCAGCACAAGCTCAACACCATCGCTGCACTGACCTTTCCGCTCATGGCCGTCGGCGCGGCCTTCGGCATGAACCTGCACAGCGGTGTGGAGAACCTGCCGTCGTGGGTGTACTGGCTCATCTTCGCGGCCGGCATCTGCCTGGGCGTGATGCTGCGCGGCTGGGTGAAGACGCCGGCCGAGCCGCCGGTGGTTGCCAGGCCTGCGTCCACGCTGAAGAAAAAGTAGGGCGCCCCGCAGGGTCTTCGCGTTTCGCGAAGGCCTGCTGCCATCCGAGCAATTCCGTTCATCGCCATCTGTTCCTAGAGTCGGGGCAACCCACCTGGAGACAGAGAAAGATGAACGCACTCGAAGGCCTGAAGGTGCTGGAGCTCGGCCAGCTCATCGCCGGCCCGTTCGCCGGCAAGACGCTCGCCGAGTTCGGCGCCGACGTGATCAAGATCGAGCCCGCCGGCGTCGGCGACCCGCTGCGCAAATGGCGGCTGTTGCGTGACGGCACTTCGGTGTGGTGGGAGGTGCAGTCGCGCAACAAGCGCTCGGTGTGCCTCGATCTGCGCAGCGCCGAAGGGCAGGAGGCCGTGCGCGCGCTGGCGCTCGAGGCCGACGTGCTGATCGAGAACTTCAAGCCCGGCACGCTCGAAGGCTGGGGCCTGGGATGGGAGCAGCTGCACGCACTGAACCCGCGTCTCATCATGCTGCGCATCTCGGGCTACGGGCAGACCGGCCCCTACCGCGACAAGCCGGGCTTCGGCGTGCTCGGCGAATCGATGGGCGGGCTGCGCTACCTCAGCGGCGAGCCCGGCCGGGTGCCGGTGCGCGTGGGCGTCTCGCTCGGCGACACGCTGGCTGCGCTGCATGGCGTGATCGGCGTGCTCACGGCGCTGCACCACCGCACCGCCCACGGCGGCGAGGGCCAGTTCATCGACGTGGCGCTGTACGAATCGGTCTTCAACGTGATGGAAAGCCTGCTGCCCGAGTACGACGCCTTCGGTGCCGTGCGCGAGCGGGCCGGCAGCGCCTTGCCGGGCATCGCGCCGACCAACGCCTACCGCTGCAGCGATGGCCACTACGTGCTGGTGGCGGGTAACGGCGACAGCATCTTCCGCCGGCTGATGCGTGCCATCGACCGGGCGGACCTGGCGAACGACCCGGGTCTCGTGCACAACGATGGCCGCGTGCTGCGCGTGGAAGAGATCGACGCCGCCATCGAAGCGTGGACCCTGCAGCGCAGCCGCGACGAGGTGCTGGCCGTGCTCGACGTGGCGGGCGTGCCGGTGGGGCGCATCTACACGGTGGCCGACATCGCGACCGATCCGCAGTACCTGGCGCGCGAGATGATCCTGCAGGCGCGCGGCTCCGACGGCGCGATGCTCAAGGTGCCGGGCGTGGTGCCCAAGCTCAGTGCCACGCCAGGGCGTATCGCGCATGCGGCGCCACGGCTGGGCGAACACACGGCAGACCTGCAGCGCGCGGGATGGCCGGTGCGTGGCGTGGAAAGCGAGGCCGTATGAAAACCGGCAACGGCACGCGGCTGTTCATCAACGAGGTCGCCACGCGCGACGGCTTCCAGATGGAAAGCCGCTTCATTCCCACCGACGACAAGGTCGCGCTGATCGACCGGCTCGGCACGCTCGGCTACGCCAAGATCGAGGTCACCTCGTTCACTTCGGCCCAGGCCATTCCCGCGCTGCGCGACGGCGAAGAAGTGATGCAGCGCATCGCGCGCCGGCCGGGCGTGGTCTACACCGCGCTCGTTCCGAATGTGCGCGGTGCCGACCGCGCGCTCGAAAGCCGCATCGACGAGTTCAACATCGTCATGTCGGTCAGCGAGACGCACAACCTCAGCAACCTGCGGATGACGCGCGAGCAGTCGTTTGCGCAACTGGCCGAGGTGATCGCGCTGGCGAAGCAGGCGACGGTGCCGGTGAACGTGTCGCTCTCGTGCGTGTTCGGCTGCCCGATGGAAGGCGAGGTGCCGCTGGCAATGGTGCTCGGCTGGGCCGACCGCTTCGCAGCGCTGGACGTGCAGGGGCTCACGCTGTGCGACACCACCGGCATGGCCTATCCCACGCAGGTGCAGGCGGTGTGCGAGGCCGTGCGCGCGCGGCATCCGGCATTGGAATGGACGGCGCATTTCCACAACACGCGCGGCATGGGCCTGGCGAACACCATCGCCGCGGTCGAGGTGGGCATCCGCCGGCTCGACATGTCGCTAGGCGGCATCGGCGGCTGCCCCTATGCACCGGGCGCGACCGGCAATGTCGCGACCGAGGACGTGGTCCACATGCTGCAGTGCATGGGCTACGACACCGGCATGGACCTCGAAGGCCTGATCGGCGTTGCGGCTGAGCTCGAATCGCTAGTGCAGCATGAACTGTCGAGTCAGGTTTCGCGCGCCGGCCACCGGCTGGCGCGGCATGCGCCGCCGGCCGATTTCAACGCCATCGTCGAACGCGCAAAGGCGCGCCCCATCAAGAAGGAGAACGCATGATCGACCACCTGGATCACCTGGTGCTCACGACCGCCAACGAAGACGCCTGCGTGCGCTTCTACGTCGAGGTGCTGGGCATGACGCTGGAAACCTTCGGCGCCGGCCGCAAGGCCTTTCGCTTCGGCCACCAGAAGATCAACCTGCACGTGAAGGGCCACGAGTTCGAGCCCAAGGCCGAGCTGCCCACGCCCGGTTCGCTCGACCTGTGCTTCATCGCCAGCGTGCCGCTCGAAGAGGTCATCGCGCGGCTGCAAGCGCAGGGCGTGCCGATCCTCGAAGGGCCCGTGATGCGCACGGGCGCCACGTCGCGCATCCGCTCGGTCTACGTGCGCGACCCCGACCTGAATCTCATCGAGATTTCGGAGCTGGCGCCCTAAAGCCCGCCGCCCGAAGACAGTCCACAAAAAACCACCGGAGACAAACCCATGAAACCCGCTCACCGCCTGCTCGCGGTCGGCCTCGCGCTGGCCGCTGCTGCCTCGCACGCCGACACCTGGCCTTCCAAACCCCTGACCTTCGTGGTGCCGACGGCACCCGCGGGCTCCACCGACATCATGGCGCGGCTGGTCGCCGACCCGCTGCAACGCGCGCTGGGCCAGCCGGTCGTGGTCGACAACAAGCCCGGCGCCAGCGGCAACATCGGCACCGAGTTCGTGGCCCGCGCCGCGCCCGACGGCTACACGCTGCTGCTGCAGTACTCGGGCTACCACGTCGGCAACCCGTCGCTATACCCGAACCTGCGCTGGAGCCCGACCAAGGACTTCGTGCCGGTGGCGATGGTGATGCGCGCGCCGCACGTGGTCGCGGTGAGCGGCAAGCTGCCGGTGAGCTCGATGAAGGAGCTCATCGAGTACGGCAGGAAGAAGGAGGGCGGTCTGTTCTATGCCTCGTCGGGCAACGGCTCGATCCAGCACATCGCCGGCGAGCTGCTGTCGCGCCAGACCAAGCAGCCGGCCACGCACGTGCCCTACAAGGGATCGGGGCCGGCCATCAACGACCTGGTGGCGGGCAATGTCGACATCTTCATCACCACGCCGCCCTCGGTCATCGGCCACTTCGCGGGCGGGCGCATCAAGCCGCTGGCGTACACGGGCAGCAAGCGGCACGCGTCGATGCCGAACGTGCCGACCTCGGCCGAGGCCGGATTGCCGGGCTACGAGGTCGAGTCGTGGTTCGCGGTGTTCGCCCCGGCGAAGACGCCGCCCGAGGTGGTCACCAAGCTCAGCGCCGAGATCAAGAAGATCGTCGAGAGCGAGGCCTTCCGCAAGAAGGTGGACGAGCAGGGCGCCTTCGCGACCTACATGGACCCGGCCACGCTGGGCCGGTTCGTCGACCAGGAACTCGCGGCCTGGTCGAAGGTGATCAAGGGCGCCGACATCAAGCCGGAGTGAAGGCCCCCGGCCAGGCTCAGGGCTTGACGCCCAGCACCGACAGGATCACCGCCGCGAGGCCGAGCGCCACAGGCACCTGGTGCCCGGCCAGCGCGCGGGCCTGGGCCACGGACAGCTTCGTCTGCTGAAGGAGGTTCTTTTCCGAATGAAGGGGTGTGGACATGGTGTCTGCTCCTGTGTGGGGCGAACGGTGTGTTCGCGTGGGTTCCACGATAGGCCTCTCAGCCGGCGATGGCGCATGGGTTTTGTCGACACGGCGTTTCCGTTTTCGCAACGATCCGGGGCCTCTGGCAGGGAACTTCTGCCCAGAACTCAGAATAGGGTCATGCAACGGAACGCACGAAACACACACATGAAGGGTTTGACGATGCGCAGGGCCACCCCGGCGGATGCGGTGCCCTGGCCGCTCCTGTTTGACGCGGACGGCCCGCGCCCCGAGATCGAAAAGTACCTGCTGCGCGGCGAGCAATGGCTGGCCGAACAGGCCGGCGAGGTCGTCGGCCAGATGGTGCTCATGGCCACGCGCGTCGACACCTGGGAGATCATGAACATCGCCGTGGCCGAAGCCCACAAGGGCCAGGGCATCGGCACCGCGATGCTCAAGAAGGCGAAAGCGCTTGCCAGGCAGCGCGGCGCGCACCGGCTCGAAGTCGGCACAGGCAACAGCAGCCTGCGCGAGCTGGCCTTCTACCAACGCTTCGGCTTTCGCATCGTCGGGGTCGACGTCGACTACTTCGTGCGCCGCTGGGGCAAGGCGACGAAGCAGAACGGCATCCCGCTGCGAGACCTGGTGCGCATGGAGATGGTGCTGTAGCGCGCCCCGCACCACGACCGCGCTCAGTGTGCGCAGGACACTGGGTGCTTCCCGCAGCGAAATGAAGGAGGAGGGCGAAGGCCGGGGGACATTCGCGGAGGGAAGTACCCGGTGGCCTGGGCACGCGCCCTGAAAAGAATCACCCCGCGATCAACTTCTGCACCAGCTCCGCAGTCGTAGCCGCCGCGTACTTGCGCATCAACCGCGCCCGATGCAATTCAACGGTGCGATGGCTGATGCCCAGCGCCTTCCCGATCTCCTTCGAAGTCAGCCCGCGCATCACCTGCGCCGCCACCTCGCGTTCGCGCGGCGTGAGCTCGGCCTTCACCGCGCGGCGCGAGCCCAGGTCTTCGAAGGTCCAGATGCCGGCCTCGTGCGGAGCCGCGCGGTTCATCGCGTGGCCGGTGACGTGGCACCAGAAGGTCTCGCCGGCCAGCGCGCCGTGCAGCCCGCCCAGGCGCTTCATCATGCGGTTGTCGGCATAGTGGCCGCTGGCGTTCAGAAAGGGCTCCATGCGCTTGCCGATGCGCTCGAATTCGGCCACGCTGGGGTACAGGATGCTGAACGAATGCCCGACCAGCGCGGAGGGCTCTGCGCCGAAAATTTCGCACACGCGCTGGTTGCAGGCGACGATGGTGCGGTTGCTCGAGACCACCATGCCGACGGGTGCATGTTCAAAAGCCAGCCGGTAATCGATCTCGGGCATCGGGGGTCACCATTACGAAATACTACGTATACGAGTAGGTAGTATCGTTGAAGCCTTTCCCACCCACTCTCCACCACCCATCAAGGAGCCCGAGTGAACAAGATTTATCCCTCCGCAGACGCGGCACTCAAGGGGGTCGTGGCCGACGGGCAGACGCTCGCGGTCGGCGGCTTCGGCCTGTGCGGCATTCCCGAAGCGCTGATCGACGCGCTGAAGGATTCCGGCGTGCAGAACCTCACCGTCATCTCGAACAACGCGGGCGTCGACGGCTTCGGCCTCGGCAAGCTGCTCGAGACGCGCCAGATCAAGAAGATGATCGCGTCGTACGTGGGCGAGAACAAGGAGTTCGAGCGCCAGTACCTGGCCGGTGAACTCGCCCTCGAATTCACGCCCCAGGGCACGCTGGCCGAGAAGCTGCGCGCTGGCGGCGCGGGCATTCCGGCCTTCTTCACGAAGACCGGCGTGGGCACGCAAGTGGCCGAAGGCAAGGAACTGCGCGAGTTCGGCGGCGAGACCTACGTCATGGAGCACTCGCTGGTGCCCGACGTGGCGCTGGTCAAGGCCGACGTGGCCGACAAGGCCGGCAACCTGCGCTTCCGTCTCACGGCGCGCAACTTCAACCCCGCCGCCGCCATGGCCGGCAAGGTCTGCATCGTCGAGGTCGAGAAGATCGTCGAAGTGGGCGAGCTGGCCCCCGACGACATCCACCTGCCGGGCATCTACGTGCACCGCCTGGTGCTCAACGCCACGCCCGAAAAACGCATCGAGAAGCGCACCGTGAGCGCCTCGGTCGATGCCGCCGCCGCCAAGGTCGAGGCCCAGACCGCCATCGCCCAGGCCGCCGCCGCCGGCAGCGAATCGGCCGTGAAGGCCGTCAACAAGAAAGAAGGAGCCTGAGATGCCCTGGACCCAAGACCAGATGGCGGCCCGCGCCGCCCAAGAACTCGAAGACGGCTTCTACGTCAACCTCGGCATCGGCATCCCGACCCTGGTGGCCAACCACACCGGCACCAAGGAAGTCTGGCTGCAGAGCGAAAACGGCATGCTCGGCATCGGCCCGTTCCCGACTGAAGACAACGTCGACGCCGACCTCATCAACGCCGGCAAGCAGACCGTCACCACGCTGCCCGGCT
>Ga0207709_10000234_pt1 | contig 70092 bp, 69 predicted proteins | sample KBSM34metaG_FD_184397 | JGI IMG/M metagenome (GOLD analysis project Ga0207709, IMG submission 184397) | Miscanthus rhizosphere microbial communities from Kellogg Biological Station, Michigan, USA - KBS M3-4 metaG (SPAdes) (version 2) | ecosystem: Host-associated > Plants > Roots > Rhizosphere >...
CCCGCGTCGGTCGAGCAGCAGCGCCACCTGGGCCTCACGGCGCCGTCGATGTACGACCTGCGCAACCTGTTCCAGATCAACGTCGAAGAAGGCCGCCACCTGTGGGCCATGGTCTACCTGCTGCAGAAGCACTTCGGCCGCGACGGCCGCGAAGAGGCCGACGCGCTGCTGCAGCGCACCTCGGGCGACGCCAACAACCCGCGCATCCTGGGCGCCTTCAACGAGAAGACGCCCGACTGGCTCGCGTTCTTCATGTTCACCTACTTCACCGACCGCGACGGCAAGTTCCAGCTGGCCGCGCTGGCCGAGAGCGCGTTCGACCCGCTGGCGCGCACCACGAAGTTCATGCTGACCGAAGAGGCGCACCACATGTTCGTGGGCGAGAGCGGCGTGTCGCGCGTCATCGCGCGCACCGCGCAGGTGATGAACGAGCTCAAGACCGACGACGCACAGAAGATCCGCGCGGCCGGCTGCATCGACCTGGGCACCATCCAGCGCTACCTGAACTTCCACTACTCGGTGACCATCGACCTGTTCGGCGCCGACCAGTCGAGCAACGCCGCCATCTTCTACAGCTCGGGCCTGAAGGGCCGCTACGAAGAAGGCAAGCGCGACGACGACCACGTGCTCAAGGGCCAGACCTACAAGGTGCTCGAGGTGAAGGACGGCCAGCTCGTCGAGAAGGACGTGCCGATGCTCAACGCCTTGAACGAAGTGCTGCGCGACGACTTCATCAAGGACTCCGTGGCCGGCGTCGGCCGCTGGAACAAGGTGCTCGAGAAGGCCGGCATTCCCACCCGTCTGGTCGTGCCGCACAAGGCCTTCAACCGCCAGATCGGCGCACTCGCCGGCATCAAGATGTCGCCCGAGGGCCGTGTGGTGAACGACATCGAATGGGCCGCCAAGCGCGACGAATGGCTGCCGAGTTCCGAAGACTTCGCTTTCGTGGCATCGTTGATGGGCCGCGTGATCGAGCCGGGCAAGTTCGCAGGCTGGATCTCGCCGCCGGTGATGGGCATCAACCGCCAGCCGGTGGACTTTGAATACGTGCGTTTCGGCTGAGCGTCTGGATATGAAGCCCTCGTCCCCACGGCGAGGGCATGGAGAACAACATGGACATGGTCGTTGAAGCCGGGGTCATCAAGCAGCACCTGATCGACCCCGAGATCTGCATCCGCTGCAACACCTGCGAGGCGACCTGCCCCGTGAACGCGATCACGCACGACGACAACAACTACGTCGTTCGCGCGGACGTCTGCAATGGCTGCATGGCCTGCATCTCGCCGTGCCCCACGGGCTCGATCGACAACTGGCGCACCATGCCGCTGGTGCGCGCGTACACCATCGAAGAGCAGCTCACGTGGGAAGAACTCCCCGCCGAGCTCTCGCCCGAGGAACTCGAGGCGGCGGGCGTGTCCGGCGCTGCGGCCGAGGCCGCGGAAGTGCCCGCCCAGACGCAGGCCCAGGCCGCCGTGCAGGGCACCGAGCCCGCTTTCAATTCCGCGCAGTACGGCGCCAGCGTGCCGCCCTGGTCGGCGGCGCACGCCTACACCAACCTCTTTCCGCCGAAGACGCCGACCACCGCCACGGTGGTGGGCAACTTCAACTGCACCGAGGCCGGCTTCGACAGCGAGACCCACCACATCGTGCTCGACTTCGGCGTGGTGCCGTTCCCGGTGCTCGAAGGCCAGTCGATCGGCATCGTGCCGCCGGGCGTCGATGCCATCGGCAAGCGCCACCATGCGCGCCAGTACTCGGTGGCCAGCCCGCGCAACGGCGAGCGGCCCGGCTACAACAACGTCTCGCTCACCGTGAAGCGCGTCACCGAGGACCACGAGGGCGACCCGGTGCGCGGCGTGTGCTCCAATTACGTGTGCGACCTCAAGGTGGGTGACACGGTGCAGGTGGTGGGACCCTTCGGCGCCTCGTTCCTGATGCCGAACCACCCCAAGTCGCACATCGTGATGATCTGCACCGGCACTGGCAGCGCCCCCATGCGCGCCATGACCGAATGGCGCCGGCGCCTGCGCAAGAGCGGCAAGTTCGAAGGCGGCAAGCTCATGCTGTTCTTCGGCGCGCGCACGCAGCAGGAGCTGCCGTACTTCGGCCCGCTGCAATCGCTGCCGAAAGACTTCATCGACATCAACTTCGCGTTCTCGCGCACGCCGGGCCAACCCAAGCGCTACGTGCAGGACCTGATGCGCGAACGCGCCGCCGACCTGGCCGCGCTGCTGAAAGACGGCGCCAGCCACTTCTACGTGTGCGGCCTCAAGAGCATGGAAGAGGGCGTGGTGCTCGCACTGCGCGACGTGGCGAAGGAAGCGGGGCTCGACTGGGATACGGTGGGCGCGGCACTGAAGCGCGAAGGTCGCCTGCACCTCGAAACGTACTAAGCTGCGGCGGATGCAGTTCGCCGACTTCCACGCAGGCCAGGTCATCGAGGCCGGGCCGTATGTGCTCACCGAAGCCGAACTCGTGCAGTTCGCGCGGGCCTACGACCCGCAGTGGTTCCACACCGACGCCGAGGCGGCGGCAGGCAGCCCCTTCGGCGGGCTCATCGCGAGCGGCTGGCACACCTGCTCCATCGCGATGCGGCTGGTGGTCGAGGCGGCGCTGGCCGGCTCCGAATCGTTCGCCTCGCCCGGGCTCGAGCACGTGCGCTGGCCGAACCCGGTGCGGCCCGGCGATGCATTGCGGCTCGTGGCCGACGTGATCGAGGTGCGCCGTTCCGAGAAGCGCCCCACGCTCGGCATCCTGCGTTGGCGCTGGCGGCTGTTCAACCAGCGCGCGCTCGTGGTGCTCGACACCGAAGTCACCAGCCTCTTCAAGCTGCCCGCACCCGACCTTTGAACGACACAAGCCCGCAACGCGCTAGCGCTGCGGGCTTGATTTCTTCTTGCGGAGCGATGCGCTGCAGCAGCCGCGTCCGGCCGCTGCAGCCATGCGGCGTGCGACTTACTTCTTGTGCAAGTCGACCGCGCCCGAGCCCTGCGCCTTGCCGCTCGCCTTGGCACCGGCCGTGGCCGGTTTCACGGCGCCGCCCACGGCGCCAGCGGCACCGGTCGCGCTGTTCACGGTGCTGCCGACGGTGTTGGTCACACCGCCGACAGCTTGCGTCGCGCCGCCCACGGCGCCGGTGGCACCGCCGACCGCACCCGTGGCCGTGCCGAGCACGCCACCGACGGCATTGCCCACGCCGCCGGTCGCGCCGGAGGTGGAGGTGTCCGCGTTGGCATCGGCCGACGCACCGGTCTGCGCGCGAGCGCCTGCTGCGCCGCCTTGTGGCGTCGCGCCGGTGCTGCCCGAGGCCTTCACATCGGCGTTGACCCCCACGCCGACCCCGACGCCTTGCGCCTGGGCCGTCCCGCCGAGGGCCAGCAGGCCCGCCAGCATGGCGCCGATGAAGATGCGGTTGGTTGCATGTGTAGTCATGAGTGACAGTTCCTTTCGTTGCTGAGTCACGGTTTGCAGAACCGACCGGGGTTCGATCGATTCGGGGGCAACCATGACGGGCCGGCAGGTTGTCGCCATGTGCGGCGCGTTCGCTCGACGCTGTGGGAATCGGCCGTCGGCGGAATCGGGGGCTCGTGCGTTAGGGCGGCGTTTGCAAATCCCCGCCCGATCCGGGGTTTCTTGGTGCGATGCGCCGTGTCATTGAAAACATGCAACTCATAATGTTGCATGAAACGAGACAGCAAGCTTTCCGGCGTGCTCCACGTGCTGCTGCACATGGCCGAGCTGAACGCCCCCATCACCTCCGAGGCGCTCGCCGCGGCGATGCAGACCAACCCCGTGGTCGTGCGCCGGCTCATGGCGGGCCTGCGGCAGGCCGGCTTCGTCAGCTCGGCGAAGGGGCATGGCGGCGGGTGGGTGCTGTCGTGCTCGTTGAGTTCGGTGACGCTGGGCGACATCCACAACGCCGTCGGCGCGCCTGCGCTGCTGGCCATGGGCAACCGCACCGAGAGCCCGGGCTGCATCGTCGAGCAGGCGGTGAACGCGGCGCTCGACGGCGCCTGCCAGGAGGCCGAGGCGCTGCTGTTGCGGCGGCTCAACGGGATCACGCTGGCCGATCTCTCCAGGGACTTTCATCGCCGCATGACGGGTGGCGGCTTCACCGCGAAGGACATCGCACATGCGCCATGACGCACTCATCGTGGGCGGCAGCTTTGCCGGCCTCTCCGCCGCCATGCAACTGGCGCGCGCACGCAGGAAGGTCTGCGTGGTCGACGCGGGCGCGCCGCGCAACCGTTTCGCCGCAGCCTCGCATGGCTTCTTCGGGCAGGACGGCATGCCGCCGCTGCAGATGATTGCCGATGCGCGCGACAAGCTGCTTGCCTATCCATCGGTCACCTTCGTCGAGGGCATGGCGACTGCGGCAACGGCCGATGGCGCGGAGGGCTTCACGGTTTCATTGAACAGCGGGGAACAGTTGTCGACGCGCAAGCTGCTGCTGGCCTTCGGCGTGCAGGACGGCCTGCCGGACATCGCGGGCCTCGGCGAGCGCTGGGGCAAGAGCGTGCTGCACTGTCCTTATTGCCACGGCTACGAGTTCGGTGATCGCCCGCTGGGCGTGCTCTTTCACAGCGCGCACCCGCCGGATCACGCGCTGCTGATCGCCGAGTGGGGCCCGACCACGCTCTTCCTGAATGGTGAGGAAGGGCCAGATGCCGAGGCACGCGCCCGGCTGCAATCACGCGGCGTGACCGTGGAGCCCGAGCGCATCGCCGGCCTCGAAGGGCAGGGGACGGACCTGGCGGCCGTGCGCCTGGACGACGGGCGGCGCGTGCCGATCGAGGCGCTGTTCGTGGCGCCGCACACGCGGCCGACCAGTCCGCTGGCCGAGCAACTGGGCTGCGCGTTCGACGACGGCCCCACCGGCCCGGTGCTGCGCGTCGATGCGATGAAGACGACCACGGTGCCCGGCGTGTACGCGGCGGGCGATGTGGCGATGGCTTTTTCCAACGCCACGCTGGCCTCGGCCGACGGGCTGTTCGCCGGGGTGTCGATGCACCGCGCGCTGGTGTTCGGCGCCTGATTTCAAATTTTTTCGGGGGAAGATGGCAAACCGCCTCAAACCACCCTATAATCTGAGGCTCACGCGGGAATAGCTCAGTTGGTAGAGCGCAACCTTGCCAAGGTTGAGGTCGAGAGTTCGAGACTCTTTTCCCGCTCCAAATCGCATGAAAAGGCCACCTCACCAGGTGGCCTTTTTCATTGGTGCGTCGCTTTCAACCTCGCGCCGGCAGCACGGTCCCCCGGCTCTCGCCGAAACCGATGCGCGCATGGCCGGGCTTCTCGCACCAGCCGCGCAGCAGCACCGCATCCCCGTCTTCCAGGAAACCGCGCGTCTCGCCGTTGGCCAGCGTCACCGGGGTTTGGGCCGCGCGCGTCAGCTCGATGATCGCACCGGCCTCGCCCTCGCCGGGGCCCGAGATGGTGCCGCTGCCGAACAGGTCGCCCGGGTTCAGGCTGCAGCCGCCCACCGTGTGGTGCGCCACCATCTGCGCAATGCTCCAGTACTGGTGCCGGAAGCTCGTGCCCGACAGGCGCGACGGCCCGGTCTTCTGCGCGCGCGCCTTTTCGCTTTCGAGCCACACCTCGAGCCGGATGTCGAGCGCGCCGCCTTCGCGGTTCGCACTGCTCTCCAGGTAGGCCAGCGGTTGCGGCTCGTTCGCGGGCCGCGTCCACGCCTGGCGGTAGGGCGCCAGCGCTTCCATCGTCACGATCCACGGCGAGATCGTGGTGGCGAAGTTCTTCGCGAGGAAGGGCCCGAGCGGCGCCATTTCCCAGAACTGGATGTCGCGCGCCGACCAGTCGTTGAGCAGGCAAATACCGAAGATGTGCTCTTCCGCGCGCGCGAGCGGAATCGCCTCGCCCTGCGCATTGCCCTGGCCGATCCACACGCCCAGCTCCAGCTCGTAGTCGAGCCGCGCGCAGGCCTGGTAGGTCGGGGCCTTCGCGCCGGGCGCCATGGCCTGGCCCATCGGCCGGTGAAAGCGCTGGCCGCTCACGCCGATGGTCGACACGCGCCCGTGGTACGCCGTCGGCACCCAGCGGAAGTTGGGCGTGACGTCGCCGTCGGGGTTCATCAGGCGGCTGATGTTCAGCGCGTGGTCGATCGAGGTGTAGAAGTCGGTGTAGTCGCCGATGCGCGCGGGCACGGTGTATTCGACCTCGGCCTGCGGCACGAGGCAGCCGCGCAGGTCGTCCACCGTCGCGGCCGGCGCATCGCTGTGCAGCAGCGCGAAGACCGCATGGCGCAGCGCCTGCCAGGCGGGCGGGCCGAGCGCGAAGAAATCGTTCAGCGCGGGCAGGGCGGCGGCGCGCGCCGCATCGAGCGCCAGGCCGTCGACATGCGCGCCCGCGGCCAGCGCCGCGAGGTCGAGCACCTGGTCGCCGATGGCCACGCCGCCGCGAAACGGCTCGGGGCTGCCGGTGCGGCGGAACATCGCGTACGGCAGGTTCTGGATCGGAAAGTCGCTGCCCGCGACGTTGGCGGATGCGACCCAACTGCGGGCGCCAACGTCGTGCGTGTGGTTGAGTTCGATCATGTTCACACCGACGCCATCAGCGCGTCGTCGAAGATCGCCACCGCGCGCGTCCAGCCCGCCGAGGCGCCGCGGATCTTGTGCGGGAAGCAACTGATGAAAAAGCCCGTGGGCGGCAGCACCTCGAGGTTGTGCAGCTTCTCGATGTGGCAATAGCCGATGTCGCGCCCGGCCTTGTGGCCTTCCCAGATCAGCGAGGCGTCGTGCGTCTCGCCGTACTTCTTGGCGGTGTGCACGAAGGGCGCGTCCCAGCTCCAGGCGTCGGTGCCCGTGAGGCGCACGCCGCGTTCCAGCAGGTACATGGTGGCTTCGTAGCCCATGCCCGCGCCGGCCGACACGTAGTCGGGGTTGCCGTAGCGCGAACCGGCGCGCGTGTTGACCACCACGATCTCCAGCGGGCTCAGCGTGTGATTGATGCGCTTCAACTCCGCTTCGACGTCGGCCGCCGTGACCACATAACCGTCGGCGAAGTGGCGAAAGTCGAGCTTCACGCCGGGCTGGAAGCACCACTCGAGCGGCACGTCGTGGATCGCGATGGCGGGCTTCTTCTCACCCAGCGCCTTGTCCATGGTCGAGTGGAAGTGGTACGGCGCATCGAGGTGCGTGCCGTTGTGCGTGGACAGCTGCACCAGCTCCACCGCCCAGCCTTCGCCGTCGGGCAGGTCTTCCTTTTTCAGGCCGGGAAAGAAGGGCTCGATCTGCTCGAAGGTGTGCTCGTGCGTGAAGTACTGGATCTTCGGCGCGAAGGCCGGCGGATCGGACAGCACGTCGTTTTCGAGAAAGATCGACAGGTCGACGAACTTGCGTGGCATGGCGAGGCTCCTTGTGGGGTGTGTAGGTTTTGAAGGAATCGATCGAATCAATCAGGGCTGCTGCCACCGCAGCAGGCGCTTTTCGGCCAAGGCCAGCAGCGCGTTGCTCACGAAGCCGATGAGCCCGAGCAGCACGATGCCGGCGAACAGATCGCTGGCGCGGAAGGCGCGCGCCGCCAGCAGGATGGCCTGGCCCAGGCCGCTTTGCGAGGCGATCATTTCGCCCACCACCGCGACGATCAGCGCGATGGTCAGCGCCAGCCGCATGCCGGCCAGGATGTCGGGCATGGCATTGGGCAGGCCCATCTTCCAGATGTACGCGGTGCGCGACATCTGCAGGCAGCGCGCCACCTCCGACAGGCGCGGCTCCACGGCCGCGAAGCCGTGCACCGTGGCCAGCAGCACCGGCCACATCGCGCCGAAGGCGACCACGAACAGCACCATGCCGGGGTTCAGCCCGAAGATCGAAATGGCCAGCGGCAGCAGCGCCGAGGCGGGCAGCGGGCGGATGAACTCCAGCGTCGGCTGCACCCACGCACGCACCGCGGGGGACACGCCGATGGCCGCGCCCAGCAGCACGCCGAAGAGCGACGCCAGCAGCCAGCCTTCGACCATGCGGCCGACCGTGGCCTGCGTGAAGGCGAGCAGTTCGCCATTGCCTGAATTGCCGGAAGAGAGATTGAGCCCTTCGAGCAGGCTCGCGAAGGTGGCTTGCGGCGTCGGCAGGAACACGCGGCTGACCCAGCCCGCGTTGCTCGCCACCCACCACAGCGCAACCAGCGCGAGCAGCACGCCCACGGAGCCCAGCCACCCCAGACCCAGTCGGTCGTTGCGGTTGTTGTTCATGGCTGTACCCCCATGCGTCGCGCGACCATGGCCTGCAGGCGCACCATGCCCGCGTTGACCGCGAAGCCCACCACGCCGATCCAGCCCAGCCACGCGAGCATCAGGGCGGGGTCGAAGCTCTGCTGCGCGATCATCATCGCGTAGCCCATGCCGTGCGGATTGGCGGCGATCTCGACCGTCACCGCCACCACCAGCGCCACCGCCACACCGAGGCGCAGCGCGACGAACAGGCGAGGCACGATGGCCGGCAGCACGATCTTGAAGGCGCGTTCGCGCGCCGACAGCCCGAGCACGCGGCTCACCTCGAGCAGCCGGGGCTCGATCTGCTGCACCGCCGACTGCACCAGCACCAGCAGCGGCCAGAAGGTGGCGAAGGCGACGATCGCCACTTCCATGCGCACGCCGAAACCGAAGCCCAGCATCGCGAGCGGGATCAGCGCGACCGACGGCACGGGACGCAGCACCTCGATGGACACGGCACCCAGCTGCGCCGCGCGGCGCGAGAGCCCGAGCACCAGCCCCAGCGCAATGCCGAGCACTGCACCCAGCAGCAGGCCCAGCGCCGCCGTGCCGAGCGTGAAGCCCGTGGCCTGCCAGAGCGAGCCGTCCATCGCCGCGCCGACAAAGGCCTTGGCCGCCGCGCTCGGCGGAGCGAGCGCATCACTGCCCAATGCCGCCGCGCGCCGCGCGTACCACTCGAAGGCGCCGACCAGCAGCGCGGGAAACACCCACGGCCGCAACCAGCGCAAGAGGCGGCCTTCAGTCATGGCCCTGCTCGATGAAGGCGAACAGCTCACGCCGCAACTGCAGGTACTCCGGATGCTCCTTGGTCGTGAGCTGGTCGCGGGGGCGCGGAATTTTCACGTCGATCATCCGCGCCAGGCTCGGCCGCCCCGGCCCGGGGTTGGCCTGCAGCGCGATCACGCGGTCGCCGAGGTAGATGGCTTCTTCCAGGTCGTGCGTGACGAACAGCACCGTGAGCCCGTCGTCGCGCACCAGCCGCGCGAGCTCGTCCTGCAGGCTCTGGCGCGTGAGTGCGTCGAGCGCGCCGAAGGGCTCGTCCATCATCATCAGCTCGGGCTTCTGCGCGAGGCAGCGCGCAATCTGCGCGCGCTGCTGCATGCCGCCCGACAGCTGCACCGGAAACTTGTGCGCGTGCTTCGCGAGCCCGACCTTGCCGAGCACGTCGGCAATGCGCGGCGCGCGTTCGGCCGCGGGCACGCCGGCGGCTTCGAGCGCCAGGCTCACGTTGCCTTCCACCGTGCGCCACGGCAGCAGCGCGCGGCCGTAGTCCTGGAACACGAAGGCCACTTCGCGCGAGGGCGCCGTCATCGGCACGCCCTTGCGCCGCACCTCGCCGGCGCTGGCCGTGACGAGGCCGCTGGCCGCGCGCAGCAGCGTGGTCTTGCCGCAGCCGCTCGGGCCGACGATGCACACGAACTCGCCGCGCGCCACGTCGAACGAGGTGGGCGACAGGATCTCGCGCCCGCCGAGGCGGATGGTGACGCCGTCGAAGCGCAAGAAGGAATCGGCGGCCGCGCTCACTTGGCGATCAGCTTCGCAACGTCGATGTTCGTCTTGAGCATGTCCTGCTCCTTCATGAGCCCGGTCCAGTAGCCCAGCTGCTTGTCGGTGACCACGGGGCCGGGCGGCGAGACCTGCACCTTGGCCAGCACCTCGGGCGGCAGCTTGATGTACTTGCCGATCGCCGTGCGCACCTTGGCGTCGTTCTTCGGCTGCTGGATGAAGGCGCCGGCCTCGACCAGCGCCTCGCGGAAGGCGCGCGCGGTGGCGGGGTTCTTTGCCACCCACTCGCGCTTGGCCGCATGCACGATGGTCTGGTTGTTCTCGGGCAGGAAGGTCGAGTAGTACGAGGCCACGTAGCCCGCGCCGCTCTCGGTGATGCGGCTCATGAACGGGTCGGCCGACACCACCGCGTCGACCGAGCCGCCGCGCAGCAGGTCGGCGTGCTGGGGGAACGCGGCCTCGATGAAGTTGACCTTGCGGTAGTCGACGCCGCTGTCCTTCAGCCACGCGCGGAAGGTCACGTGCAGGAAGGCACCGAGCCCCGGCACGCCGATCTTCTTGCCCACGCAGTCCTGCGCGCTCTTGATGCCCGAGCCCGCGCGCGCCACGAGGCCGAAGCCCGTGATCGTCTTCGAGGTGAGGCCGCCGCCGGCCACCAGCACGAGGTCGAGCCCGCCGTCCACCGCCTGCAGGAACACCGAGGGCGTGGGGCCGCCAATCTGCAGCGAGTCGGACTGCAGCGCGGCCGGGATGGTGGAGTTCAGCGGAATGAACTTCAGCTCCACGTCGAGGCTGCGCTTCTTGAAGTAGCCCTCTTCGGCCGCCACGAAGACCGAGGCGAAGTCGGTCACCGCGGTGTAGCCGAACACGATCTTCGGGTGCGCCTGTTGTGCGCGCGAAGGCAACGAGGCGGTGGCCGATGCGGCCGCGAGCGCCGACAGCAGGGTGCGTCTATTCATCATGGCTGGGGTCTCCTGGGGATGGTCTTTTTCGTGCGTGAGGACTTGGCGGCGGGGGCCTTCGACGTCGCCTTCGGTTTCGGCAGTGCGGCGCGCAGGCCGCCGGCGATGAAGTTCACGAGCATCGGCGCCACGGCCGGGTCGGCGCGCGTGTTCTCGCCGCGCGAGAGCCGTTCGATGCGGCTGTCGGTCAGGTGGTGCAGCAGCGCGCCCAGCGCGAACTGGTAGCCCCATGCGACCTGGCTGCGCGTGGCGTGTGGCAGCGCCACGTGCAGTGCGTCGATGTAGGCCTCGGCCAACGGGTCGAAGTAGCCGCGCAGCACGCGGTCGGCTTCCTCGGTGGCGTGGTACAGCTCGCGTGCCACCAGCAGCGCGTAGTACTCGCCCTCGGTGCTCGCGCGCAGCGCCAGCACGGGCGCGGTGAAGGCCTCGATGATGCGCGGCAGCGTGCGCGCGTCGTCGGGGTCGATGGTCACGGCCGCCAGGCGCGCCAGCCGCTCGTCGATGCTGTGGCTCCAGTGCTCGAAGATCGCGTGGAACAGCTCGTGCTTCGGGCCGAAGTAGTAGCCCACCAGCGCGAGCGGCACGCCCGCTTCTTCGGCGATCTGGCGGATCGTCACCGCGTGGTAGCCGTGCTGCGCGAAGAGCTTCTCGGCCGCCAGCAGGATCGCCTGGCGGCGGTCGGGCCGCGCGGGCTCGGGCGCGACGGTCGAGGCGCGTGATGCAGGCGAGGCGCTGCGTTTGCGGGCCGGCGGTGTGCGAGCGTTCATGGGGGCGTATTGAACGGCTGTACAAAAATGTTGAACACACGTACAAACCCTGAGGTCAACCCTCATTGAGCACGGCCGTTCGCGGCGCTACGCTCGTGGCATGCCCGCTCCCAACATCCCCCAGATCCGCCTTTATCAGAACTGGCTGCGCGACACGCGCGGCCTGGCCTTCGACAGCTACGACGCGCTGTGGCGCTGGTCCGTCACCGACCTCGATGCCTTCTGGCAGAGCATCTGGGACTACGCCGGCCTGCGCTCGCCCACGCCGCACACCGCGGTGCTCGCCGAACGCCGCATGCCCGGCGCGCGCTGGTTTCCCGGCGCGCAGGTCAACTACACGCGCGAGGTGCTGCGCCACGCCGACGCGGCCCATGCGGCCGGCCTGCCCGCCATCGTCAGCGACAACGAACGCGGCGAGGTGCGCGAGCTGTCGTGGCCCGAACTGCGCCGGCAGGTGGCCTCGGTGGCGCTCACGCTGAAGTCGCTCGGCGTGCGCCGCGGCGACCGCGTGGCCGCCTACATGCCGAACGTGCCCGAGACCATGGTGGCCTTTCTCGCGTGCTCCAGCATCGGCGCGGTGTGGAGCGTGTGCGCGCCCGACATGGGCACGGCCGCCGTGGCCGACCGCTTCCGCCAGATCGAACCCACGCTGCTCATCGCAGTCGACGGCGTGCACTACGGCGGCAAGCCGCTGGACCGCAGCACCGTGCTGCAGGAGCTGCGCGGCCAGCTGCCGAGCGTGCAGAAGCTGCTGCTCGTGCAGACGCCCTTTGCCGCGAACGCGGTGGCGCACGACGTCGAATGGCAGCAGGCCATCGCGCGCGACGATGCCGAAGTCGCAGCCTTCGAGCCCGAGTGGCTGCCCTTCGACCATCCGATCTGGATCGTCTATTCGAGCGGCACCACCGGCCTGCCCAAGCCCATCGTGCACGGGCAGGGCGGCATCCTGCTGACCATGCACGCCTGCGGCCTGCACAACGACGTGGGTGCGAGCTACGGCGCCAACAACCTCGGCGAGCGCTACCACTGGTACAGCTCCACGGGCTGGGTGATGTGGAACTCGCAGCTCTCGGGCCTGGCCTTCGGCGCCACCATCTGCATCTACGACGGCAACCCGGCGGGCAGCAAGGAGAAGCCCGACTGGGGCGTGCTGTGGCGCTTCGTCGCCAAGCACCGCGTCACCTTCTTCGGCGCAGGCGCGGCCTACTTCACCAACTGCATGAAGGCCGGCCTCGTCGCGAAAGACTGCGGCGACCTGTCGCGCGTGCGCGCGCTCGGCAGCACCGGCTCGCCGCTGCCCGACGAGGTGCAGCGCTGGGGCTCGCAGCAGATCCTCGACGCGGGCTCGAAAGAGGTGTGGTGGTGCAACATCTCCGGCGGCACCGACTTCTGCGGCGCCTTCGTCGGCGGCAACCGCGAGCTGCCCGAAGTGCCGGGCCAGATGCAGTGCCGCGAACTCGGCCATGCGGTCGAGGCCTGGAACGAGCAGGGCCAACCGGTCATCGGCGAGGTCGGCGAGCTGGTGTGCACGCAGCCCATTCCGTCGATGCCGCTGTACTTCTGGGGCGACGAGGGCAATGCGCGCTACGTGTCGAGCTACTTCGACACCTACCCGGGCGTGTGGCGCCACGGCGACTGGATCAAGATCGGCAGCGACGGCGGCTGCATCATCTACGGCCGCAGCGACGCCACCATCAACCGCCAGGGCCTGCGCATGGGCACCAGCGAGATCTACAGCGCGGTCGAAGGCCTGCCCGAGGTGCTCGACTCGATGGTGGTCGACCTCGAGTACCTGGGCCGCGACAGCTACATGCCGCTGTTCGTGGTGCTGCGCCCCGGCGTGGCGCTAGACGACGCGATGCGCACGCGCATCAACAATGCGATCAAGACCTCGCTGTCGCCGCGCTTCGTGCCCAACGACATCTTCCAGGTGGCCGAGATTCCGCGCACGCTGTCGGGCAAGAAGCAGGAGCTGCCGATCAAGAAGCTGCTGCTGGGCCAGCCCATCGAGAAGGTCGTGAACCGCGAGGCGATGGCAAACCCCGGCAGCCTGGACTGGTATGTGGCTTTCGCCGCGCAGCGGGCCTCCGCATAATGGGGCGATGAAAAGACGCACCAGCCTCCTCATGCTCTCCGCCGTTGCTGGCGCCTCCGTCCTGAGCGCCTGCGCGGGCGGCTCGCCCGGCACGCCGGCCCAACCCGCCGCCGCACCGCTGCGCGTGACGGGCACCGTGGCCTACCGCGAGCGCATCGCGCTCGACCCCGCGGCCGAAGTGCGCGTGCAACTGCTCGACGTGTCGCGCATGGACGCGCCCTCGGTCGTGCTCGCCGAGCAGCGCATTCCCGCCAACGGCAAGCAGCCGCCCTTCGCCTTCGAGCTCAGCGTCGATGCCGCGCGCATCGACCCGCGCATGCGTTATGCCGTGGCGGCGCGCATCACGCGCGGCGAGCAGCTGCTGTTCATCAACGACACGCAGTATTCGGTGCTCACGCAGGGCAACGGCGCCACCGCCAACCTGATGCTGGTGCGCGTGGCCACGCCACCACCGCCGCCGCGCCCCTCGCGCTGATCGACGCCAACCCGCGCGACAGGCTCGCGCGGATCAGGTCAGCAGTTCGTGCAGCACCATGCGCGTCTGCCGGCCGCGCAGCTCCACCAGTTCTTCGATGCGCCGCGTGGCCAGCCGGCCGTTCAGGGCCGCGTAGGTGACTTCCGAAATCAGCATGCGCGTGCCCAGCTGGCGGTTCGCGCCTTCGATGCGACTGGCCACGTTCACCACGTCGCCGAACGCCGTGTACGACAGCCGGTCGTTCGAGCCCAGCACCCCCGCCACCACCACGCCCGTGTGAATGCCGATGTGCGTGCGGAACTCGGGCAGGCCCTGTTCGGCCCACTGCCGGTTGAGCTGGTGCATCTCGGCGTGCAGCTCGAGTGCGGCGCAGCAGGCCTTGTACTCGGCGTCTTCCAGGTCGGCCGGCGCGCCCCACAGCACCATGATGCCGTCGCCGATGAACTTGTCGATCACGCCGCCGTGGCGCGCGAACACCGCGGCCGCGAGGTTGAAGTACTCGGTCAGCTGGCGCACCAGCACATCGGCCGCGATCGATTCGGAGATCGACGTGAAGCCTTCCACATCGGTGAACATCACCGTCACCTGGCGCGACGAGCCGTTGGGCGCGAGCGCGTGGCCCTGCGCCACCAGCTGGTTGATCACGTCCACCGGCACGAACTTGCTGAAGGCCTTGAGGCTGCGCGCCGAGTCGTCGAGCGCCTGGTCCAGGTGCTGGATCTCGAGCACGCGGCTGGGCTCGCGCGGCAGGTCGTCGAGCTCGAGGCGGCCGATGCGGTGCGCGATGCGCGAGAGGTTCTCGACCGGCGCCGTCACCAGCTTCGACAGCTTGAGCGACATGTACAGCGCCAGCCCCAGGAACACCAGCGCCAGCAGCAGCGACCACGCCACCGCGCGGCGCAGGCCGCCGAGCAGCACGTCTTCGGGCACCCAGCTGACCAGCTGCCAGCCGGTGGCGGGAATGCGCGAGGCCTGCACCAGGTAGCGCCGCCCCTCGTGGCTGAAGGCGAAGGCCTTGTCGCTGCCGCTGCCGGCGATGCCGTCGGCCACCATCTGTGCGTTCAATGCGCCGAGTGCGCCCGTGGGCGCCTCCAGCGTGTGCAGCACGCCCGGCATGTCGCTGCGCGCGAGCACCTTGTGGTCGGCACTGAGCAGCGCGCTGTTGCCGTTGCCGTTGCGGCTGAACAGGCGCACGAACTCCGACAGCCGGCCCAGCGACACGTCGCCCGCCACCACCATCGCCTGCGGGCTGCCCTCGGCCTGGCGGCGCTGGCTGGGCAGCGCGTAGGTCACGCCCAGCTCCTGCGCGGCGGCGAACACATAGGGGACGGTCCAGACCGGACCCTGCGTCTTGCGCGCCTGCACGAACCAGCTGCGCTGCGTCGGGTTGTAGTTGCTGCGGTAGGCCTCCACGCGCTGCGTGGCAAAGCGCTGCTGCACGTCGGCCTCGGAGCCCAGCGGCAGCTTGTACTGCCAGGTCTCGGTGGTGAAGCCGTCGCCGCGCGCGATGTGCCGGATCGCCGGCACCGGGTAGCGCAGCGCCATCAGCATCTTGCCCTCGACGTTCGCCACGTACACGCTGTCGAGTTCGGGCGACTGCTGCAGCAGCGTCCACAGGAGCTCGGCCGTGCGGTCCACGTTCTCACCCGCGGGCGTGAGGCTGGGCGAACTGCCGATCGCGCCGACCGCCGACTCGGCCTTGGCCAGGAAGGCCAGCACCTTGTCTTCCGTGCGGTCGTGGTTCGACTTGTGCGCCGAGGTACCGATCGTCGTCACCAGCCGCTGCGAGCCCCAGTAGCCCAGCGTGACCAGCAGCAGCGACTGCGCGAGCGCCACGGCACTGACGATGGAGCCGACATCGACCCGGAAGCGACGCGGGCGTCGGGGCGGTGGGATTTCAGCGGAAGAGGGTGACGGAGACGGTGGCAACGGCGTGGTGACGTGCGCGAAAGACGGGCGACCCGCCGCATCCGGAGGCCCGGACGATTCCTTGTACATACAGCTCCCTGACGACAACTCGGAACGGACCCCGGCTCCTCCTCACGAGGTCGTGGTCCGGCGTCCGGAGGGTGTTGCGGGGCCGATCGTGTGCGCCGGCCATCCTGGCAATCCCCCGGATGCGCGCGGGATTTTCGCCTGTATTTGGTACATGTGTGCAACTTTGCACGCTTGGCGCGATGTTGCAGCGCCCGAGGGCTTGATTGCGAACGGACATTCGTTCTATTCAGCGCGCGTCGTGAAAGATCAGGCCCAGCGTGTGGCGCTGTCCGCTGCGCACGCGGCTCACGCCGTGGCGCATCGTCACGCGGTAGCTGCCGCGCGTGCCCGCCACCGGCCGCTGGTTCACCGCGAAGATCACGGCCTCGCCCTGCGCGAGCGACACCACCTCGGCGCGCGACTGCATGCGCGGGCGCTGCTCGGTCAGCACGAACTCGCCGCCCGTGAAGTCTTCGCCGGGCCGGCTCAACAGCACCGTGAGCTGCAGTGGAAACTGCAGGTCGCCGTACAGGTCCTGGTGCAGGCAGTTGTAGTCGCCCTCGCCGTAGCGCAGCAGCAGCGGGGTGGGGCGCAGCTGTCCCGCCGCGTGACAGCGATCGAGGTAGGCCGCATGGTCCGGCGGGTAGTCGGCCGGCTGGCCCATCGCTGCGGCCCAGGCATTGGCCAGCGGCGCGAGGCGCTCGTACAGCGCGCTGCGAAACGCCACGAGTCTGGAAGGCAGCGGGTTCGCGAAGTACTGGTACTCGCCCTGACCGAAGCCGTGGCGCTGCATGACCACGCGGCTGCGAAAGCGCGCGCCTTCGTCGTACATGGCCGTGAGCGCGGCGCATTCCGCGGGCGTGAACAGCGCCCCGGTGACGGCACAGCCACGGGCGGCGAGGTCGGCATCGATGCGGGGCCAGTCGAGGGCGTGGATGCGGGCGGCGACGGAAGAACTCATGCGGGCAGTGTCGCGTGGCGGCCGGGTGCGGGCTCGCCGTTTTCGGACGCGGTTTTCGATGGGGCAGGGCCCGGCTTGAGCGATCATCCTGAAGACCCAGCCTGAAAGCATTCACATTCAATGAGCACCCAGAACCACACCCCCCAAGACACCGCCAACGACTGGCAACTCCCCTGGACCGGCGGCTGCCGCTGCGGCCAGGTGCGCCTGCGGATCACCGCACCGCCGCTGTTGGCCATGGCTTGCCACTGCACCGGCTGCCAGCGCATGAGCGCCAGTGCGTTCTCGCTGTCGTTGGCCATCCCGACGCCGGGCTTCGAAGTGGTGTCGGGCGAACCCGTCATCGGCGGCTTGCACGGCGAGGAGTCGCACCACTTCTTCTGCCCGCACTGCAAGAGCTGGATGTTCACGCGCACCGAGGGCATGGACTATTTCGTCAACCTGCGCGCCACCATGCTCGACCGGCACGAATGGGTCACGCCCTTTGCGGAAACCTGGACCGACGAGAAGCTGTCTTGGGCCACGACGCCCGCAAAGCACAGCTTCGACACCTTGCCTGCGATGGACGCCTTTCCGGCGATGATTCAGGCGTACGCGCAAGAGGGCGCACGGCCGGCTGCGAAGGACTGACCGGATCTGCCTCGGTTCAAGTGCCGGGGCTGCGCTTCGCTCGCGGCAGCAGGGCCTTGATGTGCTTGCGCAGCAAGGCCGGCGCAATCGCGGTCATCTGCAGCATGTGCATGCACCGCTCCATGCGTCCGGTCCGCGCCAGCAGCGCGTCGGCGGCCTTCGCAAGATCGGCATCGATGCTGTCCCCGTAGGCGAGCCGCGCCTTGCCTGCCGCGCGCTGCAGCAAGGGTTTGCCGGGCTGCATCATGGCCAGGTCGATCAGGTCGCGGCTGAACACGCTGTCGTCGGCCCAGCGGTCGGAGTTGGCGAGCAGCTTGCTCGCCGCCATGTCCAGCGGCGTGAGGGTGGCGATGCCGTCGATGCGGTCTGCGGCGCCGGGGGCTTCGAGTGCGATGCGTGCCTCGAGCACGATCTCGAACTTGATGTCCGTCTCGCCCACGCGAACGGCACTCCGGATGCCGTATTGATCGGCGCGCACCTCGCGGACCTGCTGCAAGGTCGCGCCTTCCCGGGCCAGCGCGCGCAGCCCCTCGCTGCCGGTGGCGAGCTGGCGCAGGCAACGGTAGCCCGCCACATCGGACACGAGGAAGTCGATGTCCACCGACTCGCGGTATTCGCCATGGCGCAGCGCGATGGCGGTGCCGCCGCCGAACAGGCAATGGTTGTCCGCCAGCAGGGGCGCATTCAGCGCCGCGAGCACCTGGGCCACCTGGCGATGGTGGGCGCGCTCAAACATCCAGCGGCTTCCGGCCCAGCAGGCGGGCCAGTTCGGCCAGCAGCTGGCGTTCGTTGTCCTCGAGCGCGGACGGATCGGCGTGGCGCCAGTTGCGCTCGTAGGTGCCCCAGGCCTCTTCGGGCGTGAGTTCCGCGTCCGCTGGCAATTGCCAGGCCAGGCGGCGCAACTGAGCGAAGTCGCCCACCCGGACGGTCTGCGTCGGCGTGCGCGAAGGCGCCGGCGTCGCCATCTCTTTGGCGGTGCCTGCGACCGGTGCCGTCACTTCGACATCCAGACCCAATGCCGCCAGGGCGTTCATGTAGGCCCCCATCGTGACGGAGGGCTCGCCGCGTTCGATGCGATGCAGCGTCATGCGCGACATGCCCGCCGCCTCGGCGGCCGTGGTCGCGCTGATCCTGAGCGACTTCCGACGGGCATGGATATGCCGGCCGAACGCTTCAAGGCGTCGGTTGGCTCTGTCTAAGGTCGGCGGGGCGGTGGATGGCATGTGTGTATCTCATATTAGGCAAAACTAATGAAATGTCTAGTACGAGATACATTTTTGATTGCTTCACCTTCGCGTGCCTCCGCCAACAGCCAATCACTGAACAACTTCAGCAACGGCCGCTGATCCGCCCGCTCCGGCGTCACCAGGTAATAGCTGCGCTCCGCCGACAGCGCCCGCGGGCAGGCCACCACAAGCTCGCCGCGCGCCAGCTCGTCGGCCACCAGCATGGTCGGCATCAGCGCCACGCCCAGGCCGTGCGAGGCGGCGGCGGCGAGGATCGAGAACAGCTCGTAGCGCGGGCCGCCACGCGCGGTGGGCGCGTCGACCTGCTGCGCGTCGAACCACTGGCGCCAGCCGTCGGGGCGTGTGCTCTGCTGCAGCAGCGGCATCCGCGCGATGGCTTCGGGCGACACGGCCTTGCCGTCGGGCAAGAGAGAAGGACTGCACACGGGCACCACGTCTTCATGCATGAGCAGCAGCGCTCGCGTGCCGGCCCAGTTCTCGACCTGCGCGGGCGTGCCGGCGTACAGCGCGGCGTCGAACTCCGCGTCGGCGAACAGGAAGGGGCGGGTGCGCGTCTCGATGTGCACCACCACGTCGGGCTGCAGCGCCGCAAAACCGCGCAGGCGCGGCACCAGCCAGCGCGTGGCGAAGGTGGGCACCGCCGCCAGCGACAACGACCCGCCTTCGCCCTGGTGCGCCATGGCGTCGAGCGTGTCGCGCTCCATGGCCTCCAGGCGGCGGGCGATCTGGCGCGCGTAGGCGGCGCCGCTGGCCGTGAGCGCCACGCCGTGCCGCGTGCGGCGAAACAGCGCCACGCCCAGGAAGGCCTCGAGTGCCCCGACCTGGCGCGACACCGCGCTCTGCGTGAGCGCCAGTTCCTGCGCGGCGCGCGTGTAGCTCTCGTGGCGCGCGGCCGCGTCGAAGCACACGAGGGTCTGCAGGGGCGGGATCTTGCGGCGCATGTATGCCGGGAGTGTATGACTGACGTCCTGGTTTCACCAGTAAATCAACAGGATGTATCTCTCAAGATGTGCGTCAGGCGCATATCTGAGTGAGGATTCATCGTTTGCGCCGGGCCTCCTGCGTGGCTACGATCGACCGCATTCCCCCTTCTTTTGTTTCTTCTTCCTTTTCCGGAGACATCCACATGGCCGCCAAAGCGCAATTCCACTGGGACGACCCCCTTCTTCTCGACCAGCAGCTGACCGACGAAGAACGCATGATCCGCGACGCGGCCAACGCCTACTGCCAGGAGCGCCTGGCGCCCCGCGTCATCGAAGGTTTCCGCACCGGCGAAACCGACCCCGCCATCTTTCGCGAAATGGGCGCGCTCGGCCTGCTCGGCCCGACGATCCCCGAGCAGTACGGCGGCCCCGGCCTGAACTACGTGGCCTACGGCCTGATCGCTCGCGAAGTCGAGCGCGTCGACTCGGGCTACCGCTCGATGGCCAGCGTGCAAAGCTCGCTGGTGATGGTGCCGATCTTCGAATTCGGCACCGAAGCACAGAAGCAGAAGTTCCTGCCCAAGCTCGCCACCGGCGAATGGATCGGCTGCTTCGGCCTGACCGAACCCGACCACGGCTCCGACCCCGGCAGCATGGCCACGCGCGCCAAGAAGGTGCCGGGCGGCTACTCGCTCAGCGGCTCGAAGATGTGGATCAGCAACTCGCCCATCGCCGACGTGTTCGTCGTGTGGGCCAAGGAAGTCAGCGAAAGCGGCACCGTCGGCCCGATCCGCGGCTTCGTGCTCGAAAAGGGCATGAAGGGCCTGAGCGCTCCCGCCATCCACGGCAAGGTCGGCCTGCGCGCCAGCATCACCGGCGAGATCGTCATGGACGGCGTGTTCTGCCCTGAAGAAAACGCGTTCCCCGAAGTGCAAGGCCTCAAGGGCCCGTTCACCTGCCTGAACAGCGCCCGCTACGGCATCTCGTGGGGCGCCATCGGTGCCGCCGAAGACTGCTGGCACCGCGCCCGCCAGTACACGCTGGACCGCAAGCAGTTCGGCCGCCCGCTCGCCGCCAACCAGCTCATTCAAAAGAAGCTGGCCGACATGCAGACCGAGATCACGCTGGGCCTGCAAGGCAGCCTGCGCCTGGGCCGCATGAAGGACGAAGGCATCGCCGCAGTGGAAATCACCTCGATCATGAAGCGCAACAACTGCGGCAAGTCGCTGGACATCGCCCGCATGGCGCGCGACATGATGGGCGGCAACGGCATCAGCGACGAGTTCGGCGTGGCGCGCCACCTGGTGAACCTCGAAGTGGTCAACACCTACGAAGGCACGCACGACATCCACGCGCTCATCCTGGGCCGCGCCATCACCGGCATCGCCGCTTTCGCGAACTGATCAGACGCATGAGCACCAAGCCCGCAGCACTCGACGGCATCAAGGTCCTCGATCTGTCCCGCGTGCTCGCGGGCCCGTGGTGCACGCAGATCCTCGCGGACCTGGGCGCCGACGTCGTCAAGATCGAACGCCCTGGCGTCGGTGACGACACGCGCACCTGGGGCCCGCCCTTCGTGAAAGACGCGAACGGCCACGACACCGACCAGGCCAGCTACTTCACGTCCTGCAACCGCAACAAGCGCTCGGTCACCATCGACATGGCCACGCTCGAGGGGCAGGCGCTGCTGCAGCAGATGGCGGCGCAGGCCGACATCGTGGTCGAGAACTTCAAGACCGGCGGCCTCAAGCAGTACGGCCTCGACCAGGAGAGTCTGCGCGCGGCCAACCCGCGCCTCATCTACTGCAGCGTGACCGGCTTCGGTCACGACGGCCCCTACGCCGAGCGCGCGGGCTACGACCTGATGATCCAGGCCATGACCGGCATGATGAGCATCACCGGCCGCCCCGATGGCGAACCCGGCGGCGGCCCGCTGCGCGTGGGCGTGGCGCTCACCGACCTGTTCACCGGCGTGTACGCCAGCACCGCCATCCTCGCGGCGCTGCAGGTGCGCGACCGCACCGGCGAAGGCCAGCACATCGACATGGCGCTGCTCGACGTGGGCATGGCCATCCTCGCCAACCAGGCGAGCGCTTTTCTCAACACCGGCAAGGCGCCGGGCCGCCAGGGCAACACGCACCCGAGCCTCGCGCCTTACCAGGACTTTCCGACGCAGGACGGTTCGATGCTGCTGGCCATCGGCAACAACGGCCAGTTCGCACGTTTCTGCGAAGCCGCCGGCCACGCCGAGTGGGCCGCCGACGAACGCTTTGCGACCAACACGCTGCGCGTGAAACACCGCGGCGTGCTGATCCCGATGATGGAAGCGCTCACGCGCACCCGCACCACCGCCGACTGGGTGGCGCTGCTCGAAGACAAGGCCGTGCCCTGCGGCCCCATCAACGACATCGCGCAGGCCTTCGATGACGCACAGGTCCAGGCGCGCGGACTGGCTGTCACGCTGCCGCGCGACGCGGGCGACGGCATCGCCAGCATCACCGGCGTGGCGAGCCCGCTGCGCCTCACGGCCACGCCGCCGGTGCTGCGCCGCGCACCGCCCGCGCTCGGGCAGCACACGCAAGAGGTGCTGGCCGAGATGGGCGTCGACGCTTCGCGCTTCGAGGCATTGCGCGCGGCCGGGGTGGTCTGACACACTGGCGGGCATGACGCGCCCGCCTGCTTCGTCTCCTGTTGCTTCCGCAGCCGATGCGGCCCCGTTCGCGGTGCTGCGCATCGACCATGTCGTGCTGCGCGTGCGCGACGCCGCGCGGTCCATGGCCTTCTATTGCGACGTGCTCGGCTGCACGCTCGAGAAGCGTCGCGACGACCTCGGCCTCGTGCACCTGCGCGCCGGCAGCAGCCTCATCGACCTCGTTACGCACGACGGCAAGCTGGGCCGCCAGGGCGGCGCGCTGGCCGGGCGCGAGGGGCGCAACGTCGATCACCTGTGCCTGCGCATTGAGCCTTTCGATGAAGCGGCGATCCGCGCGCGCATGGCGCGGCACGGCGTGCCGGTGCAGGGCGAGGTGCAGAACAACTTTGGCGCCGAGGGCAGTGGTCCTTCGATCTACCTCGAAGATCCCGATGGCAACGGCGTCGAGTTGAAGGGGCCTGCGGCCTAGCCGCCGCGCCCCATCACCGCGACCGCGAACACCACCACGCCCAACGCGAGGTTCAGCGTCACCAGCTGGCGCACGGCATTGAGCCGCGCGGCCGCCACGGGCCAGGCGTTGTCGTCCACCGCGCGGCGCAGGGCGCGGAACACCGAGGCGCGGATGTAGACATAGACCGCCGCCATCACGAGCGCGATGCCCATCATGGCCTCGACGCGCCAGTGCACGGCGCGAAAGCCGCCGGTCGCGAGGATCATCGCGAAGCCGCTCACGAACAGCAGCGTGACCGACGCGTCCACCCCGATGAAGAAACGCCGCAGCGTCGCGGCCATCATGCGCAGGCGCAGCGGCGGCTCCAGCGTGGCGACGGCGGCGGGGCGCACGGCGAAGTGCATGACGGCCATGCCGCCGACCCAGAAGGCGGCGCACAGCAGGTGAATGAAGAGGGGAGCGAGGTAGGACATGGGGTCCGATCAGAACACCGAACCGTGCGCGCACGCAACGCAAGCCCCCATGCCCTTCAACCCGTCGCGCTGCGCCCGCGCGTGCTCGCACGGGGCTTGCTGGTGCCGGTGCCCGCGATCGAGTCGGCATAGCGCTTCATGTCCGCCACCACCTGCCGCAGCAGCGTCGCCGCGGCCGGCGGCAGCAGGCGGCCGTGGCGCGACACGATGTGCGAGCGCCCCTGCGACAGCAGCGGGTTCTTCATCGGCAGCTCGACCAGCGACGGGTGGTCGGCATTGGGCGTGAGCGAGATGCGCGTGCCCAGCGTGTAGCCCAGGCCCGCCGACACGAAGTGGCCCAGCGCGCTGAACGAGGTGGTGGTCAGCAGCGCGGGCAGTCGCACGCCCTCGCTGATCTCGGCCGCCTCGATGTGCTGGCGCACGCCGAAGTTGCGGTGCAGCGTGGCGCCGGGGTAGGGCAGCAGGTCGACCAGCTTCAGCGGGCGATCGAGCTGCGCGAGCGGGTGCGAGGCCAGCACCATGGCCTGGATCGGCTGCGCGTGCGACTGGTGCGAGGTGAGCCGCTCGTCCTTCGGCGGCTGGAACAGCATGCCGATGTGGGCACGTTCCTCGATCACGCGGCGCACGATCTCGTCGGTGCTGGCCACATCGAGGTTCACCGTGATCTTCGGGTGGCTGGCCATGAAGATGCGCAGGCTGTGCCGCATGAGCCAGTCGACATAGCCTTCGCCGGCCACGATGTCGATGTGGCCGCTCTCGATCTTGCGGATGCTGTCCATCTGCGCCAGCAGGTGCTGCTTCTGCCCCTGCTGCCTTCGCACATAGCCGGCCAGCAGCTGGCCTGCGTCGGTGGGCACCACGCCGCGTCCGTGGCGCTCCAGCAGCGGCAGGCCGCATTCGGTTTCGAGGATGCCGATGGCGCGGCTCACGGCCGACGGGTCCATGTCGAGCACGTCGGCCGCGCCGCGCACCGAGCCGCTGTCGAGCACCTGCATGAAGTAGCGCACCCGGCGGGTGTCGAGCTTGTCGTCCATGGCGGTCGTCTCCGAGTGTTGCATTCAATGCAACGAATATCCTTATTTGCGGTCATTGATGCAAGAGGCTCAGCGCCCGAAACTTGCCGGCACCCCTCGAAAACGCCTCATCCCGCCCCACCCATGACCTCCGCCGCCTCCACGATTGCAGCCGTCGCGCCGTCCACCGCCGCCGGCAAACTCAAGCTCCTCGTCGTCACCCTGGTCCTCGTGGCCGTGGCCGAACTCATCGGCCCGACGCAGTTCAGCGTCGGCCCCGGCAAGGTGGTGCTGCTGCCGATGCTGTGGGCGCTGCTCATGGCCGCCGCCTGGGGCATCGCGCACCGGCGCGTGCCGGGCGTGGTGCGCGTGGCCACGGCGCAGCAGTCGCTGGCCGGCGGCCTGCTCAACGCGGGCCTGCTGCTGTTCGTGGTGAAGCTGGGCCTCACGGTCGGCGCCGCGCTGCCGCAAGTCAAGCAGGCCGGCTGGGCGCTGCTGTTCCAGGAGTTCGGCCATGCGCTGGGCACCCTGGCACTGGGCCTGCCGCTGGCGCTGCTGCTGGGCATCAAGCGCGAGGCCGTGGGCGCCACCTTCTCGGTGGGCCGCGAGGGCAACCTCGTGATCATCGGAGAGAAGTACGGCATGGCCTCGCCTGAAGGCCGCGGCGTGCTGGCCGAGTACATCACCGGCACCGTGCTGGGCGCGCTCTTCATCGCAGTGCTGGCGGGCTTCATCGCCAGCCTGCACATCTTCGACCCGCGCTCGCTGGCCATGGGCGCCGGCGTGGGCTCGGGCAGCCTGATGGCGGCCGCGCTGGGCGCCATCGCCGCGCAGAGCCCGCCCGAGATGCTGCCGCAGCTCACGGCGATTGCCGCCGCGTCGAACCTGCTGACCACCGTGGCCGGCTTCTACTTCACGCTGTTCCTGTCGCTGCCGCTGTGCTCGTGGCTCTACGGCAAGCTGGAGCCGGTGCTGGGCCGCTTCTCGAAGCATGGCGCGCAACAGGGCGCCGCCGTGGACGCGGGCGCGAACGTCTCGAGCGCCGACGTGGCCCACGCCGCGCCGACCTCGCTGCGCGACACGCTGCTGGCTTGGCTGGTAGTGGGCGGCGGCGTGCTCATCGGCAATGCCGTGACCTACAAGGTGCCGGTGCTGGTGTCGCTCGAAGGCGTGCTCGCCGTGGTGGCGATTGCCGGCGCCGTCGAAGCCATCAAGCGCTTCGTGCCGCGCCTGCCGATGGTGCTGGTGCTCTCGGTGGTGGCCACCGTGGTCGGCATCCCGGGCCTGTTCCCGTTCTCCGACGCGCTGATCGCGATCACCGCCAAGCTCAACTTCCTGGCCTTCACCACGCCGGTGCTGGCGCTGGCCGGCTTCTCGGTCGCGAAAGACCTGCCCGTGTTCCGCCGCCTCGGCTGGCGCATCGTGGTGGTGTCGCTCACCGCCACCGCCGGCACCTTCCTCGGCGCCACGCTCATCGCCGAGTTCTTCCACTGATTCCATCCCACGAGAGATTCACGCCATGTACCGCGACCCCGAGATTGCCGAAGACACCCGTGCCCGCATGCTGAGCTGGCGCCGCGACATCCACGCCAACCCCGAGACCGCCTTCGAAGAGCACCGCACCGCCAACGTGGTGGCCAATGCACTGATGCTCATGGGCCTGCCCGTGCACCGCGGCCTGGCCGGCACCGGCGTGGTCGGCACGCTGAAGAACGGCGAGGGCCCCAGCATCGCGCTGCGCGCCGACCTCGACGCGCTCAACATGCAGGAGCTGGGCACGCAGGCGCACGCCTCCAAATGCGTCGGCAAGATGCACGCCTGCGGCCACGACGGCCACACGGCCATGCTGCTGGGCGCGGCCGAGCACCTGTCGCGCCACAAGCCGTTCCAGGGCACGGTGCACTTCGTGTTCCAGCCTGCCGAGGAAAACGAAGGCGGCGGCCGCGTGATGGTGGAAGAGGGCCTGTTCGAGCAGTTCCCGGCCGACGCCGTCTACGGCATGCACAACTTCCCGAGCCTGCCGCGCGGGCGCTTCGCGATCCGCAAGGGCACCATGACGGCCTTTCTCGACACCTTCGAGATCGTCATCACCGGCAAGGGCGCCCATGGCGCCATGCCCGAGACCGGCATCGACTCGGTGGTGATCTCGGCCCAGCTCATCAACGCGCTGCAGACCATCGTGAGCCGGCGCACCGGCGCCACCGACGCGGCCGTGGTCAGCGTCACGCAGATCCACGGCGGCGACACCTGGAACGTCATTCCCGAGACCGTGGTGCTGCGCGGCACCGTGCGCACGCTCGACGCCGCCATCCAGGACAAGACCCAGGCGGCGATGCAGCAGATCTGCGACGGCGTGGCCGCCACGCACGGCGCCAAGGTGGCGCTCGAATACCGCCGCGGCTACCCCGGCGTGGTGAACACGCCGGCCGAGACCGACGCGGCCATCGCTGCGGCGGCCAGCCTGGTCGACCTCGAACAGGTGCACACCGACATCCCGCCCGCCATGGGCTCGGAAGACTTCGCCTTCATGCTGCAGAAGCGCCCCGGCGCCTACATTGGCATCGGCGCGGGCGAGGGCCCGAACGACCCGAACGTGCATAACCCGTATTACGACTTCAACGACAACATCCTGCCGCTGGGTGCGGCCTACTGGGTGGCGCTGGTCAAACAGCAGCTTCCGGTCGCATGATGCGCTGATGCTCTCCGCCTTCGACATCTTCAAGATCGGCATCGGCCCGTCCAGCTCGCACACCGTCGGGCCGATGCGCGCCGCGCTGCTGTTCGCGCAATCGCTCGAACGGCGCGGCCTGCTCGCGCAGGTGGCGCGCCTGCACGTCGACCTGTTCGGCTCGCTCGGCGCCACCGGCCACGGCCATGCGACCGACCAGGGCGTGATCCTGGGCCTCTTCGGTGACGCCCCCGACACCGTGCGGCCCGAGACCGTGCAGCCGCGCCTGGACGCGCTGCGCCGCACCGGCCAGCTCGCGCTGCTGGGCACCACGCCCATCGCCTTCGACCGCGTGCGCGACATCGCCTTTCGCGGCGAAGAATCGCTGCCCGAGCACCCGAACGCGATGCGCTTCACCGCCTTCGCGGCCGACGGCGCCGTGCTGGCCGAAGGCACCTACTTCTCGGTCGGCGGCGGCTTCGTCGTCGAGGGCGGGCAGGCGGTGGCGCAAACGGCAGCGGCGGCAGCGGGCGTGCCGCATCCCTTCACGACCGGCGACGAACTCATGGCGCAGTGCCGCGCGCACGGCATCTCCGTGGCCACGCTGGTGCTGCGCAACGAATGCGTGTGGCGGCCCGAGGCCGAGGTGCGCGCGGGCCTGCTGCGCATCTGGGGCGTGATGCAGCAGTGCGTGCAGCGCGGCTTCGGCATCGACAACCCGCTGGCCGCGCACGCGCTGCCCGGCCCGCTGCGCATGCGCCGCCGCGCGCCCGAGCTGCACCGCGAGCTGCTGGCGCAGGCCGGCGCCGCCGATCCGCTCGCGGCCATGGACTGGGTCAACGCCTTCGCGATGGCGGTGAACGAGGAGAACGCGGCCGGGGGCCGTGTCGTCACCGCGCCCACCAACGGCGCGGCCGGCGTGGTGCCCGCGGTGATGCACTACTACCAGCGCTTCGTGCCGCAGGCCAGCGACGAGGGCATCGTCGACTTCCTGCTCACCGCCGCGGCCATCGGCATGCTCTACAAGACCAACGCTTCCATTTCGGGCGCAGAGGTCGGCTGCCAGGGCGAGGTCGGCGTGGCCTGCTCGATGGCGGCGGGCGCGCTCGCCGCCGTGCTCGGCGCCACGCCCGCGCAGGTCGAGAACGCGGCCGAGATCGGCATGGAACACAACCTGGGCCTGACCTGCGACCCGGTCGGCGGCATGGTGCAGATTCCCTGCGTGGAGCGCAACGCGATGGGCGCCGTGAAGGCCATCAACGCCTCGCGCATGGCGCTGCGCGGCAACGGCAGCCACTACGTCTCGCTCGACGCCGTGATCCGCACCATGAAGCAGACCGGCGAGGACATGAAGTCCACGTACAAGGAGACCTCGCTGGGGGGGCTTGCGGTGAACGTCGTGGAGTGCTGAGCCCGCTGCGTCAGAATGGCCGGCTCCCTGTCCTGAACACAGAAAGCCGAGGCCCCATGACCCGCACCGTCGCCGACAAGCGCGCCGCCTTCCGCGCCCTTCACGAACAAGGCTGCTTCGTCATTCCCAACCCCTGGGACACCGGCAGCGCGCGCTACCTCGAAGGCCTGGGCTACCAGGCGCTGGCCACCACCAGCTCGGGCTTCGCGTGGTCGCAGGGCCATGCCGACGGCGCCCTGTCGCGCGACCAGATCCTCGCGCACCTGCGTGAACTCGTGGCCGCCACCGACCTGCCGGTGAACGCCGATTTCGAGAACGGCTTCGCCACCGACGCGCAGGGCGTGGCCGAGAGCGTGCGCCTCGCGGTCGAGACCGGCGTGGCGGGCCTGTCGATCGAGGACTCGACGGGCAACCCCGACGATCCGCTGTTCCCCATCGACGTCGCGGTCGAGCGCCTGCGCGCCGCGCGCCGGGCCATCGACGCGGCGGGCGGCGACACGCTGCTCGTGGGCCGCGCCGAGAACTTCTTTGCCAACCGCCCCGACCTGGACGACACCATCGCGCGCCTGCGCGCGTACGCCGAGGCCGGCGCCGACTGCCTCTACGCGCCCGGCATCAAGACGCGCGAGCAGATCGCTGCCGTGGTGGCCGCCGTCGCGCCCAAGCCGGTCAACCTGCTGGTCGGCGCGACCAGCGAGCTCACGATGGCGGACATCGCCGCGCTCGGCGTGCGCCGCGTGAGCGTGGGCGGCGGCATGGCGCGCGCGGCCTGGGGCGGCTTCATTCGCGCCGCGCGCACGCTGGCGGAGCAGGGCCGCTTCGACGGCTTTGCCGATGCCACGCCGGGCACCGAGCTCAACGCCTTCTTCCGTCCGTTCGCAGATTAGTTTTCAGCACCGTGGACGCGCTGCTCGCCGACATCCGCGCCTGCCGCGCATGCGAGGCCTACCTGCCGCTCGGGCCGCGCCCGATCGTGCAGGCCAGTGCGAGCGCACGGCTGCTGATCGTCGGCCAGGCGCCGAGCCTCACGGTGCACCAGACCGGCGTGCCGTGGAACGACAAGAGCGGCGACCAGCTGCGCCGCTGGCTCGGCATCGACCGCGAGGTGTTCTACGACGCGACGCGCATCGCGATCGTGCCCATGGGCTATTGCTACCCAGGCCGTGGCAAGAGCGGTGACCTGCCACCGCGCAAGGAGTGCGCGCCGCTGTGGCACGACCGCCTGCTGGCGCAGATGCCGCACGTCGCGCTGACCTTGCTCATCGGCCAGTACGCGCAGCGCCACTTCCTCGGCAAGACCGCGCGCGGCGGCGTGACGGAAACCGTCGAGGCCTTTGCGGACTACGCGCCGCGCTTCGTCCCGCTGCCGCATCCGTCGCCGCGCAACACCGCGTGGTTCCAGCACCACCCGTGGTTCGAGCGCGACGTGTTGCCGGTGCTGCGCGAGCGCGTGCAGCAGGCGCTCAGCGCGCCTTCTTCCGAGGGGCCGACGGCCGCCGTGGCGGCTTCGCCTCCAGCACCAGCTCGGCCGGCAGCGCGTCGTTCCACGACTCGGTGAAGTAGGCGCGGTCGCTCGGCACCAGCTGCGGCAGCACCTCGCGCAGCAGGCCCAGCGAGCGCTCGGCCGCCTTCAGCTCGCCCGCATGCGCCGCGTACCACGCGTGTTCGAACAGCAGGCTGCCCTGTTGCAGCCCGGGGTAGCGGCGTCGCCCGGCCTGGTGGTCGGCCAGCCGCGCCTGCGCCACGTCGACCCAGCGCGCGGGCCGGTTCGCGGTGTCGAAGGCGTCGGCGAGCGGGCCCGCGAGCTTCGACATGGCGGCCGGGTCGAGCGGCTTCTGCGCGCGGAACTGCGCAAGCGTGGGTTGCGCGTCGGGCCGGCAGTGGCCGCGCGCGATGCGCATCAGGTAGATCGCGTTCCATGCCGAGCGGCCCTGGCCGTCGGTGTGGCCGCACAGCCATTCGCTGAAGGCGATCCACTGCACCGCGCGGCGCGTGGTGTCGGCCCGGTGGCCGTCGTGCGCGAGCGCCGGCAGGTCGCCCAGGCCCACGCGGTCGAACAGCCACGCGGCCATGCCCATGTTGGCCGCCACGTGCTGGGCGGCATCGAAGGAGTGCGACTCGAAGGCCGCCGCCAGTGCCTCGCCGAAGCGCTGCAGCGACTCTTCGGCGAGTGCCGCGGCGGCCGGGCGGGCGTCGGCGGCCAGCGCGAGGGCGCGCGAGCGGCAGGCCAGCGCCCACAGGTTGCACCACTCGAAGCGTACGTCGGGGTGGTGGCGCAGCACCAGCGCGCGCGCCGGGTCTTGCGCCATGCCGCCCAGCAGCGACTGCGCCAGCGGCAGGTCGCGCGCGGTGTAGGCGCACCAGGCCGAGACGATGCACTCCATCGCACCGAGGTAGTCGTTGCCCGCCACATGGTGTGCGAGCCGCTGTTTCTTGAGCGCCTGCAGCCGCCGGCGCGCCTGCTCGTTGTCGCCGAGCCGGCGCCACAGCATCGCCTCGTTGAGCGTGACCAGCGCGCGCTGGAAGTCGCTCGCGGCCAGCGTGCCGGCCAGGCGGATGGCTTCGAGCGCGCTGCCGTTGCCGTTTCCGCCCGCCACCGGCGACATCAGCCGGCCCTGGCGCGCGGCCTGCTGCGAGGCGACCAGCTGTTTCCAGAAGGCGGCGTCCTGCAGGTGCACGGCGTCGGGCGGCGTGATCGCGCCGGCGGCCTGCGCCTTGCGCGAACGCAGGCCGAGGAACGAGGCCACCTCGGCGGCGGTCGCCGGGCGGTTGTCCACGAGCAGGCGCAGGCGTTTCGCCTGCGCGGCCGGCAGCCAGAACGGGCCCTGGCTGCGCCGCTCGGCGTTGAGAAAGCGCGGCTCGCGCTGCAGGTCTTCGCCCCAGCCGACCTCCAGGCCCCAGGCCTTGAAGTCGCGGAACGCGCGGCTCACGACCATGCGCAGCGTGCTGGCGTCGGACACCTCGCCGCGCAGGTCGGCCAGCCGCACGACACCGCTGCCGCCGCCGTGGGCATGGGCGTGCTGCATGCGCACCAGCAGCCACAGCGACTGGAAGGCCGCGCGCCGTCCGTCGACGGACTGCGGCGAGGTGAGTTCGATGGAAAGAAGGGCGGGGGAGGCGGTGGAGGGCACGCCTCGGATTGAACCTCAAATCGCCCGCGGCTTCCTGAAGAAACCGCAGGCGAGGTCCAGCGGGTCAGTAGCGGTTGCGGTCGACCAGCTCGGGCACTTCGCTGCGGCCGATGCCCAGGTCGCGCAGGTCGTGGTCGCTCATGCCGGCCAGCAGCAGCACGTCGTCGCGGGCGCGGCGGCGTGTCACGGCGCGGCGGCGCCAGTCGTGCAGGGCATGCAGCAGGCGTTGATGAAAAGACGGTGGCTTCGTCGCGGTCACGGTGGGCTCCTGGTAGGGGAGCGCTCATCTTCCGGCGGTGCGTGCTATTGTGGAAGTTGAGATTTCTGACACCTTCAATCAGCATTCCTGATGCGACAGCTCAACCTCGACCAACTGCGCACCCTCATCGCCATCGCCGACCTGGGCACCTTCTCGGCGGCGGCGCAGGCGCTGCACCTGGCGCAGCCCACCGTGAGCCTGCACATCAGCGAGCTCGAATCGCGCCTGGGCGCGCAGCTGGTGGTGCGCGGCAACCGCCGCGTCACGCCCACCGCGGCCGGCGCGGCGCTGGTGGAGCGCGGGCGCAAGCTGCTGCGCGACACCGACGAGGCGGTGGAGGCCGTCAAGCGCCAGGCCGAGGGCCGCACGGGCCGCGTGCGGCTGGGCACCTCCACCGGCGTGGTGGTCGACCTGCTGCCGCAGGTGCTCGAGGCGCTGGGCGTGGGCCATGCGGGCATCGACGTCGAGGTGAGCATCCTCGGCTCGGCCGAGGCGATGGCGCGGCTGGCGGCGGGCACGCTCGACATCGGCCTGGTGGCGATGCCGCAGCCGCCGCAGCGCGAGCTGGTGGTCACGCCCTGGCGCACGCAGCCCATGATGGCCTTCGTGCCGCCGCGCTGGAAGGCGCCCAAGCGCGCCACGCCGGCCTGGCTGGCGACGCAGCCGCTGATCTTCAACGACGCGACCACGCACATGTACCGGCTGTCGATGGAGTGGTTTGCCGCGGCCGGCTTTGCGCCGCGCGCGCGCATCGAGCTCAACTACGACGCGGCGATCCGCAGCCTGGTGGCGGCGGGTTACGGCGCGGCGCTGCTGCCGCTGCAGCAGACCACCGATGCGGCGCTCAACGAGCGCATGCAGATCGTGCCGGTCACGCCCAAGCTCACGCGCCGCCTGGGCATCGCGCACCGCCCGCATGCCACGCTCGACGGCGCCACGCAGAGCGTGCTGAAGGTGCTGACGGCGTTCCGCCAGCTCTGAGGGCGGTCAGCCCGGCCCGGGCTTGGGGCCGCGCGTGCCCAGCGAGAGGATCTCGTTGGCGTTGACGATGGCCGCGGCGATGTCTTCCATGGTGGTGCGCTTGCTCATGGCCTGTTCGCGGATCAGGTCGTGGGCCTGGCCTTCCGACACGTCGTGCGTCTTCATGAGGATGCTCTTGGCCTCGGCCAGCTGGCGCACGCCGAGCAGCTTGGCCTCGGTCTTGCGCAGGCGCCGCGCGAGCGAGCGGCTTTCCTTGTGGGCTTCGCGCGCGACCACCAGCGCCGACAGCAGGCCGAACGAGCGCACCGGCGACGGCAGCACGGCCTTGGCGCGGATCTCGAGCACGGCCTCGACGATGGTCGGGTTCTCGTAGGTCACGACGGCGATGACGGCGGGGGCGTCCTCGCTCTGGGTCCATTCGAAGCGCAGGTTGATGAAGTCGGGCTGCACGGCCATGAAGGCCACGTCGATGCCCTCGGGCAGGTGCTGCACGGGCGGCCAGAAAGCCTGCACCTGGCAGCCGATGCGCTGCAGTTGCTGGGTGAGCTGCCGGCCGTCTGCGTCGTCGGGGTGGATCACCGCGATCTTCAGCAGCCGCAGCTCCTTGAGCTGCGGTGGCGTCACCCGCAGGGTGTGTCGCTTGGGGGCTGTGCTGTCCACGGTCAGGTCTTTCGCGGGACGCGCCTTGAAGCCTCGCCGGCAACGGGAAGAAAGCAGCGCGACCTCATCCTAGAGCTCCAGCGCATCGAGCCGCGCCGTCCAGTCGCCCAGCGAGTGGGTGACGAGGTACGGGTCCGGGTACACCGGGCGCGTCGCCTGGCGCACGATGGTGAACTGCCCGTGCGCGTCGACGCGGCCGATGCGCGGGTACAGGCAGGTGTGGTGGTTGGTCGGGTCGATCTTCACGCGGCCCTGCGGCGCATCGAACTCGCTGCCCAGGATGTGCGGCAGGATCTCCGCGATGCCGTCCGTGCCCGCCTGCCGGAAGGCGTTGGCGAAGATGTGCATCTGGAAGTACGAGGCCTCCCAGCACAGGTTGGGCACGCAGCCGTCGCCGAAGCGCGCGCGCAGCCGCGCCAGGCAGCGCTGGTTGGCGGGCGAATCGATCGACTGGAAATACGGCGCCGCCGTGAAATGGCCCGTGGCCACGCCAGGGCCCATCTGCGAGATCTCGGCCTCCGAGGTCGTGAGGCTCGAGATGGGCATCGTCTTCGGGTCGAAGCCGGCCTCGGCATAGGCGCGGTACAGGCTGGCGGTGGAATCGCCCACCACCGTCGAGAAGATGAAGTCGGGCCGCTTGTCGCGGATGTCGTCCATGATCGCGCGGTAGTCCTTTTCGGTGGCGTCGAGTGCCACGTAGCGCTCGCCGAGTTTTTCGCTGCCGGGGCGCTGCATCACCAGCTCGCCCATGATGCGGTTCGACTCGTAGGGGTAGATGTAGTCGGAGCCGATCAGGTACACGCGCGCGCCGAAGTTCGTGGTCATGAACTCGGCCAGCTGCACGCTGTTCTGGTTGGGCGCCGCGCCGGTGTAGATCACGTTGCCCGAGTACTCGAAGCCTTCGTACAGCGTGGGGTAGAACAGCAGCTTGTTCCACTTCTCGATCACCGGGATCACGGCCTTGCGGCTGCTCGACATGTAGCAGCCGAAGAGCACGTTGACGCGGTCCTGCACGATCAGCCGCTCGGCCAGCTGGGCGTAGCGCACGGGGTTCGATTGCGGGTCGTAGCGCACGGCCACGAGTTCGCGGCCGTCGACGCCGCCGGCCGCGTTGATCTCCTCGATGGCCAGCAGCGCGCCCTGCAGCTGCGACAGGCCGATGGTCGAGGTGACGCCGGTCTCGGAATACAGAATGCCGACGCGAAGAGGGTCCCTGTCAGCCACTGGGGTGTCTCCTGGATGTGTGGACCCTCATTGTGTGCTCCTCCCTGGCTTTCATCATTCGGTCGGTCAATGGGCGGCGGCCAGCCGCGTGCTCATGCGGGCCAGCCGCGCGGGCAGGCTGCGTGCATCGTCGGCGATGCAATAGTTGCGCCAGCCGAAGATGCGCCGCACGTACGCGTCGGCCGCGCCGTCCACCGCGATGCAGGCGCTGCGCACGCCGGCGTCGCGCGCCTCGGCCACGGCCTGGCGGGCGTCTTCGATCAGGTACTTCGGGTCGTGCACGTCGATGTCCGAGGGCGCGCCGTCGGTCACCAGCAGGATCGCGCGCGGCCCGGCCGGCTCGGCCTGCAGGTGCGAGGCCGCATGGCGCAGCGCGGCGCCCATGCGCGTCGAATAGCGTCCGCGCACCGCGCTGATCATGGCGCGCGAGGGCGCAGCGAGCGGCTGGCCGAATTCGAGCAGGCGGTAGTAGTACACCTCGGCGCGCGTGTTCGACGAGAAGCCGTGGATGGCGAGCCGGTCGATGCCGCGCGCGTTCGAGGCGGCCAGCAGCAGCGCGGCCTGCTTCTCCAGGTCGAGCAGCGACACGGCGCCGTCGCCGTGGCCCGCGTCGTTGGCCGACTCGGAGAGGTCGAGCAGCACCAGCACGCTCGACGGGCGCGGCCCCTTGCCGGGGCGCATGAACAACCGCGCATCGGGCCGCAGGCGCAGGCGGCGATCGACCAGCACCTCGATGGCCGCGTTGAGGTCGATGTCGTCGCCTTCCCACTGGCGGCGCAGGCGGTGCGTGCGGTCGAGGTGGCGCGCGCGGGGCAGGGCGAGCGGCACGATGCGCTCATGGCCCGCAGCTCCTGAAGTGCCCGTCGCGCCCAGCCCCTGCCACGCGGGCAGCTTCTCGATCACCGTGCACCAGTCGGGGCGCAGGCGCTCCTGCGTGCGGTCCCATTCGGGGTAGGTGTAGCGGCCGAGTTCCATGTCGACGATGCCCTCGGGCGGGGCTTCGCTGCCTTCGTTCGGTGCATCGGACGAAGGTGGCGGTAGCCGCACGCCCGTCTGCTGCAGCGCGATGGCGTCGTCGGGCGGCGTCTCGGCCTCGCCGAAATCCCACAGGTAGCTGTTGTCGTCGCGCCAGGGCGCGGGCACAGCGTAGTCCTGCGGCTCGAAGCGCACGCGCATCTGGCCCAGGTCGTTGGCGAGGATCGAGGCGACGGCACGGAAGGCGTCGTAGTCCTCCAGCCCCGCGCGCGCGACGGTCTCGTCGAACAGGCGGCGCGCCTTGTTCACCCAGTGGTTGTCGTCCTGTGCCTCGGTGAGCAGCAGCACGCGGTCCATGCGCGCGACCAGCGCGGCAAAGCGCAGGTCGAGCGGATCGGGCGCGGGCGGCAGCGCGGCGGTGAACCAGCCGTGCAGGCCGGGAAAGTCGCGGCACAGCAGCCGCTCGACGCGCGCATCTTCCAGGGCCGAGACCACCGCGATGCCCATCGGCTTGAGCGTGCGCGCCGGCCGCGCGGGCGTCGAGTGGCGCAGGTGCGCGACCGCATGCGCCACCATCGTGCGGTGCAGGCGCACGGCCTCGTCGCTGTCGGGCAGCAGCAGCCGGCGCCCCGCGAGGACCGCACGCGCGCCGGCCAGCGGCTGCACGTCGACATCGACGCCGGCCAGCCCGCGCGCCAGCAGCGAGAGGGCGCCGAGCCCTTCGTTCATCCGAACTGCGCCTCGACAAAGCCCTGCAGCGCGCTCGCCATGTCGGGGTCGTCGGTGAGGGCGCGCGTCATCGTCATGTCGCAGCTGTCGCGCGGCGACACGCCGTCGCGGATCAGCACGCCCGCGTAGATCAGCATGCGCGTCGACACGCCCTCGTCGAGCCCGCGGTGCTTGAGCTCGCGCGAGCAGTGCGCAATGGCCACCAGCTTCGCGGCGAGTTCGATGCCGACGCCGGCCTCGTGGGCGACGATCTCCGCTTCGAGCGCGCTGTCGGGGTAGTCGAACTCCAGCGCCGCGAAGCGCTGGCGCGTCGAGGGCTTCATGTCCTTGGCGCTGCTCTGGTAGCCGGGGTTGTACGACACCACCAGCTGGAAGTCGGGGTGCGCGTGCACCAGCTCGCCCTTCTTGTCCAGCGGCAGGATGCGGCGCGCGTCGGTCAGCGGGTGGATCACCACCGTAGTGTCCTGCCGCGCCTCCACCACCTCGTCGAGGTAGCAGATGCCGCCGTGGCGCACCGCAAGTGTCAGCGGCCCGTCGTGCCAGGCCGTGCCGTTCGCGTCGAGCAGGTAGCGGCCCACGAGGTCCGAGGCCGTCATGTCCTCGTTGCAGGCCAGCGTGACCAGCGGACGCCCGAGCGACCACGCCATGTGCTCCACGAAGCGCGTCTTGCCGCAACCGGTCGGCCCTTTGAGGATCAGCGGCATGCGGTGGCGGTAGGCGTGCCGGTACAGCGCCACCTCGTGGCCCGCGGGCCGGTAGAAGGGCTCGGTCTCGATGCGGTAGGCGGCGAGCGGATCGTGCACGGGAGCGTTCATGGCGTGGCGAGCAGTTCCTGCAGGGCGTTGTCGATGAAGCGGGTGTCGACCGGGCTGCTGCCGCCGCCCGCGAAGTGGCCCCACACGCCGGGGATCGGGCGGCACTCGGCGTTCGGCATGTGCGACACCTCCCATTCGTTGTCGGCCACCGGAAAGTACAGGTCGCGCTCGGCCGGCATCACGATCGCGCGCGCCTTGATGGCGCCCAGCGCTTTCTTGAAGTCGCCCTTGAACACCGGGTTGTCGCTGATGTCGCCGTGCTGCCACGACCACAGCATCGCCAGCAGGTTGTTGGCGTCCTTCTTCAGGAAGAAGCCTTCCCAGTAGCCGACCAGGAAGTCCTCGAGCGAGCTGAAGCCCAGCGCGCGCCACAGCTGCTGCATGTAGAAGGGCTGCGACAAACCCCAGCCCGCGTACACGCGGCCCACCGCGCGCAGCCCGCGCGTCGGCGGCGCGGTGTACCAGCCGCCGTTCCAGGCCGCGTCGGCCGTGAGCGCGGCCTTCACGCCTTCGAGGAATACGATGTTGTGCGGCGCCGTCTTCGCCGAACCGCAGAAGGGCGCGATGCGCTTCACCATCTCGGGGTAGAGGCACCCCCACTGGTTGGTCTGCTGCGCGCCCATCGACCAGCCCACCACCAGCGCGAGCTGCTCGATGCCGAACTGCTCGGTCACCAGCCGGTGCTGCAGCGTCACGTTGTCGTAGAGCGTGACGTTCGGAAAGCGCGCCAGGTTGTAGGGCTCGGGCGTGTTGCTCGGCGAGGACGACAGCCCGTTGCCCAGCATGTTGGGCACGATGATGAAGTACTTCGCCGGGTCCAGCGCCATGCCCGGGCCGATGAGCCATTCGTTGTCGGTGTGCTGGCCCGAGTACCAGGTCGGGTAGACGATGGCGTTGCTCTTCTGTGCGTTGAGCGTGCCGTAGGTCTTGTAGGCGAGCTTCGCGCCGCGCAGGGTGGCCCCCCGCTGCAGCGCGACATCGCCGAGTTCGAAGATGTCGTGGTCCATGGGGCGGCGCTTCAGCGGTGCTTGGCCGGTTCGTTCGGGATGCCTTCGATCGGGCACTCGGGCGTGCCGACGGTGGTGCGCGTGAACGACTCCACCATCTCGCGCGTGCCCTCGGGGTCGTTGATCCACTGCGTGTAGAAGTTGTAGGGGCAGGCCGCCACGCCCTTGTCGCCGTCGCCCGAGTTGATGGTGCCGGTGTAGCCGCGGTGCACCAGCTTGAACAGGTGGTTCTGCGACTGGCCGTTCTTGCGCGCGTCGCGTATCAGGCCCATCGACAGCTCGGCGTAGTTGATGCCCATCTCTTCCTCGCCGCATTCGCCGAGCGTGCGGCCGTCGAAGCCGATGAGCGCGGAGTGGCCGAAGTACGAGTACACGCCGTCGAAGCCCGCCGCGTTGGCCACCGCCACGTAGGTGTTGTTCATGAAGGCCATGGCCTTGGAGACCATGATCTGCTGCTCCTTGGCCGGGTACATGTAGCCCTGGCAGCGGATGATGAGCTCGGCGCCGCGCATCGCGCAGTCGCGCCAGATCTCGGGGTAGTTGCCGTCGTCGCAGATGATCAGGCTCATCTTCATGCCCTTGGGGCCCTCGCTCACGTAGGTGCAGTCGCCCGGGTACCAGCCCTCGATGGGCACCCACGGCATGATCTTGCGGTACTTCTGGACGATCTCGCCCTGGTTGTTCATGAGGATCAGCGTGTTGTAGGGCGCCTTGTTCGGGTGCTCCTCGTGGCGCTCGCCGGTGAGCGAGAACACGCCCCACACGTTGGCGCGGCGGCAGGCGTCCGCGAAGATCGCGGTCTCCTCGCCGGGGATGGCCGAGGCGGTGTCGTACATCTCCTTGGCGTCGTACATGATCCCGTGCGTGGAGTACTCGGGAAAGATCACCAGGTCCATGCCGGGCAGGCCTTTCTTCATGCCGACCAGCATCTCGCCGATCTTGCGTGCGTTGTCCAGCACCTCGGCCTTGGTGTGCAGGCGGGGCATCTTGTAGTTGACGACCGCGACGCCGACGCAATCGTTGCTGCTCGAAATATCACCATGTCTCATGACGCTGCTCCTGAAGGGGTGGTTGAAGAAAAAGAGAAAGGGCTCACACGGTCAGGAAAGACCTGACCTTGTCCTGGTCGAGCGTGGCGCGCGCTTCGTCGTGCACGATGCGGCCGCGGTCGATGACGAGAAAGCGGTCGGCCAGGTCGAGCGCGAAGCTCAGCACCTGCTCCGACACCACGACGGCGAAGCCGCGTTCGGCGCGCAGCACGTTCAGCGTCTGCGCGATCTCCTTGATGACCGAAGGCTGGATGCCCTCGGTGGGTTCGTCGAGGATCAGCACCTTCGGCTCCGAGATGAGCGCGCGCGCAATCGCCAGCATCTGCTGCTGGCCGCCCGAGAGGTTGCCGGCCTTGCGCTGCTTCATGTCCTTGAGCACGGGGAAGAAGGTGTAGAGGTACTCGGGCACCGTGCGGTGGCCCGACCTTGCGGCGCCCGAGAGGATGTTCTGCTCCACCGAGAGGAACGGGAACACCATGCGCCCCTGCGGCACGAAGGCCAGGCCCTGCGCCACGCGCTGGTAGCTGGGCAGCGTCGTGAGCTCGGTGCCGCCCAGGCGGATGTGGCCGTCGCGCGCGGGCAAGAGGCCGATGAGCGACTTCAGCAAGGTGGTCTTGCCCATGCCGTTGCGGCCCATGATGGCGACCGCCTCGTCGGGTGCGACGCGCAGCGACACATCGCGGATGACGTGCGATTCGCCATACGCCACGTTGAGATCGGAGACTTCGAGCATGTGAATTTCTCTTTCGCTCAATGGCCGAGGTACACGTCGATCACGCGCGGGTCGGCCTGCACCTCGGCGGCTGTGCCTTCGCTCAGCAACTTGCCCTGGTGCAGCACCGTCACGCGGTGCGCGATGCGCTTGACGAAGTCCATGTCGTGCTCGATCACGACCACCGACTTGCCGGCCGAGATGCGCCGCAGCAGGTCGCCGGTCTGCTCGCGCTCGCGCGGGCTCATGCCGGCCACGGGCTCGTCGAGCAGCAGCAGCTCGGGCTCCTGCATGAGCAGCATCCCGATCTCGAGCCACTGCTTCTGCCCGTGGCTGAGCTGCCCGGCGCGGTGGCCCAGGCGATCGGCCAGGAAGACCTGCTCGGCCATCGCGTCGATGCGCTCGCGCACGGCGGGCGTGCGGCGAAAGGTCAGCGACTGCAGCAGGCCGTGCATGCGCGGCAGCGAGATCTCGAAGTTCTCCAGCACCGTGAGGTCTTCGTAGACCGAGGGCGTCTGGAACTTGCGGCCCACGCCGGCGCGCACGATCTCGTACTCGTTCAGGCGACCGAGGTCCTGGCCGTTGAACAGCACGCGGCCGGCGCTGGGCTTGGTCTTGCCGCAGACCATGTCGAGCAGCGTGGTCTTGCCGGCGCCGTTCGGACCGATGATCACGCGCAGCTCGTTGCGCTCCACTGAGAGGCTGAGCCCGTCGACAGCCTTGAAGCCGTCGAAGGACACGGTGAGGTCCTCGATGCGCAGGATCTGCTCGCTCGACGGCGGCACCGCCGAGGCGGCCTGCGGCAGCCCACCGTTGGGCATCGTCATCGTGGCGTTCATGGCGCCACCTCCGCAGCACCGCGTCGGCGCACGAGCTTTTCGCCCAGCCCCGCGAGCCCGTTCGGCATCGCCCACACCACGAGGATGAACACCGCGCCCAGCACGTACAGCCAGCCTTCGGGAAAGGTCTCCGACAGGTACGACTTGAGGAAGCCGATGAGCAGCGCGCCGATCACCGCGCCGGGGATCGACAGCCGGCCGCCGACTGCCGCGTAGATCACCATCTCGACCGAGGCCACGACGCCGATCACGCCCGGTGCGATCAACCCCACCTGCAGGCTGTAGAACGCACCGCCGATGGCCGACAAGACGGCTGCCACCGCGAACACGAAGGCCTTCATGTGCGCCGTGTTGTAGCCGCTGAAGCGCACGCGGTCTTCCTTGTCGCGGATGGCGATCAGCAACTTGCCGAAGCGGCTGCGCACGATGGCGAGCGACACCATCATCACGAGCGCGATGGCCGCCACCTCGACGAAGTACATCGTTCGCCTGGCCTCGTCGGTGGCGATGTCCCAGCCCAGCAGCGTGCGGAAATCGGTGATGCCGTTGGCGCCGCCGGTGTCGCCCTGCTGGCCGACCACCACCACCGTGAGCGTGAGCGCCAGCGACAGCGTGACGATCGCGAAGTACACGCCGCTCACGCGCCGCTTGAAGATCGCGTACGAGAACACGTAGGCCAGCACGGCGGGCACGACGAGGATGCCCACCACCGTCCAGCCCAGCGAGTGGAAGGGCTGCCACCACGCGGGCAGCTGCTCGACGCTGCTCCACACCATGAAGTCCGGCAGCTCGGGCGCGGAAGCTTCGAGCTTGAGGAACATGGCCATCATGTAGCCGCCCAGGCCGAAGAACATGCCCTGGCCCAGGCTCAGCACGCCGCCGTAGCCCCAGGTGAGCACCACGCCCACCGCGACGAACGCGAAGGCCAGGTACTTGCTCACGAGGTTCAGGCGGAACGGGTCGAGCGTGAGCGGCAGCACCACCGCCAGCAGCACCAGCACCGCGAGCAGGGCGCCGATGTCGCGCTTGCGTTGAGGAGAAAGACCGTGCATGCCTCAGCTCCTCGACCGCGTGGCGAACAGGCCGTTGGGCCGGAAGTACAGCACCGCGATCACCAGCAGCAGGATCGTGGCCTTGGCCATCGAGCCGCTCATGAGGTACTCGAGCCAGGTCTGCGACTGCGCGATGGCAAAGCCCGAGAGCGCGGTGCCGATGAGGCTCTGCACGCCGCCGAACACCACCACGATGAACGAGTCGACGATGTACAGCTGGCCCGTGCCGGGGTTGGTCGAACCGATCATCGTGAACACCGCGCCCGCGATGCCCGCCAGGCCCGAGCCCAGCGCGAAGGTCATCGCGTCGACGCGGTGCGTGTCGATGCCCACCGCGCCGGCAATGGCGCGGTTCTGCGTCACCGCGCGCACCTTCAGCCCCCACGGCGTGCGGTACAGCAGCAGGTACACGCCGACCGCCACCAGGGCCGTGAGCCCGACGATGAAGATGCGGTTCAGCGGCAGCTGGATGCCCGCCGTCGGCTCCCACGCCCCCGCCAGCCACGAGGCCAGCGGCACGCTCACTTCCTGCGCGCCGAAGATCGAGCGGTAGGCCTGCTGCAGCATGAGGCTCAGGCCCCAGGTGGCCAGCAGGGTGTCCAGCGGCCGGTCGTAGAAGAAGCGGATGAAGCCCCGCTCCAGCACATAGCCGAACGCGAAGGTCACGGCGAACGCGAACGGGATCGCGGCGAACAGGTACAGGTCCATGAAGCCCGGCGCGTAGTGCGCGAAGAAGCGCGCCGCCAGGTAGGTCATGTAGGCCCCCAGCGCCATCAGCTCGCCGTGCGCCATGTTGATGACGCCCATCAGGCCGAACACGATGGCCAGCCCGATGGCCATGAGCAGCAGGATGGTGAACAGGCTCACGCCGTTGAACACCTGCATCACCGCGATGTCGAAGTTCATCGCGTTCAGACCTTCGGGAAGGGGTTGGGCTCGACCAGCTGCGGCGATTCCCACACGATGTCGAACTGCCCGTCGGGCCGCGCGCGGCCCACGCGCACCTTCTTCCACACATGGTGGTTGGTGGCGTGGATGCGCACCGTGCCCTCGGGCGCCTCGATCTCCACGCCCGCGGCGGCGGCCGTGACCTTGTCGACCTCGAAGGACTTGGCCTTCTCCACCGCCAGCTTCCAGAGGTAGACGCTGTTGTAGGCCACCTCCATCGGGTCGCCGATCACGCGGTCCTGGCCGTACTTGGCCTTGAAGGCCTTCACGAACTTCTCGTTGGCCGGCGACTTGATGCTCTGGAAGTAGCCCATGCAGGCGTAGTAGCCGGCGGCGTTGTCCTTGCCGATGCCGTCGATCTCGTTCTCGGACACCACGGTCGAGAGCAGCACCTGCTTGGCGCCGTCCAGGCCCGCCGCGCGCAGCTGCTTGTAGAAGGCCACGTTGGAGCCACCCACCACCGTGCTGTAGATGCAGTCGGGCTTGGCAGCCTTGATCTTGTTGATGATCGACGAGAACTCGGTGTGGCCCAGCGGCGCGTACTCCTCGCCGAGCACCTTGCCGCCGGCCTTCGCGATGGCGGGCTTGGCGATCTTGTTGCAGGTGCGCGGATAGATGTAGTCGGAGCCCACGAGGAAGAAGTTCTTGCCCTTCTCGCGCGCCATCCATTCCACGGCCGCGATCACCGACTGCGTGGCTTCCTGCGAGGGGTAGAACACGCGCTTGTCCTGCTCCTGCCCCTCGTAGTAGGTGGGGTAGAACAGCAGGCCCTTGGCCTGGTTGAGCACCGGCAGCAGTGCCTTGCGCGAGGCCGAGGTGTAGCAGCCGATGATGGCCGCCACCTTGTCGCGCTCCAGCAGCTTGCGGGCCTTCTCGGCGAACACCGAGTTCTCGCTCGCGCCGTCTTCGACCACGGCCTCGATCTTCTTGCCCATCACGCCGCCGGCGGCGTTGATCTCCTCGATGGCCAGCTTCTCGGCGTCGACCAGCGAAGCCTCGGCGATGGCGATGGTGCCCGAGAGCGAATGCAGCAGGCCGAGCTTCACGGTGGCGCCGTCCTGCGCGCGGGCCAGGCCGGCCACGCCGCCGGCGGCGCCCAGCACGATCATCGAGCCGCCGGTCTTCACGATCTGGCGGCGGTTGAAAGCGTTCGTCATGTCAAATTCCTTTGCTTTGGTTTTGTGCGAGTCATCAGGAACATCCGACCTTCGGAACCGCGTGGTGGGTGTCTCCTCCCGCCGCGCGGCCCCTGCAAACGAGCGCTGTGCTGCCAGTGCGTTTTCTCCGGGCAAGGCTGCGCCACCGGATGGCGCGCATCCGTTTGAAAAAGGCGTTGTTGCGACCGAAAAAACAAAAAAGCCCGAACCGGTGGTGAAACCGATTCGGGCTTAATTGCCCGACACCTCGCTGGCAGCACTGGCAGCGGGCGTCGTATGACTGGGAACGATTGCTCGTTGGGGCGGATTCTTCTCAACTCACCCCGGCGTGAACATACGCTCTTTCGCTAATTGGCGAAAGGGCGGCGCGTGTGCTATTCGCGCGCAGCGCCTGAACACATCAGCTGCGCGGACGTGCGTAGTCCGACTCGATCCACGCGGTCGCGCTCGAGGTCGTGAGCCGGAACGCGGGCGACACGTTCACGCTCGCCAGTTCCGAATCGTCGGCATCGTCATACGCCGTGAGCGTGGCCGAGGGGTTGTCTTCGTCGGGCACGATCGACAGGGCCACGCGAATGCGCTGGTCGTTGCGCGCGGTCACCGTCACGCTCTTGTTGAGCGTGGCGTGCAGCTGCTGTTCGTGGCGGCGGATCACTTCGGCCGCGGTCTTCACCAGCGTGTGGAAGGCGGGGGTGTCCAGCGGCTTGGGGTTCTTCTTGTCGCGGCCCATGGTCCAGGGGCCGACGAGCGCGGGCTCGGGGTCGCCGTGGCGGGTCATCTCGACGGCCCAGCCGTCGTCTTCCTCGTTCTTGATGATGCGGGCGGTCCAGCGGTCGTCGCGCCAGAGGCGGTCTTCCTGCAGGGGGAGGTGGTCGGGGGAATCGGTCGTCGTCGTCATTCAGGGAGAGGCTTTGGATCTTGCGCGGGGCATTGTCGCCCGGGGCGCGGGGGCCGCCGCCGTGCCCACGTACTGTTGCAAACCCTCGACCAGCGCATCGAAGGCCACGCGGCAGCGCGGGCTGTGGCGCAGGTCCTCGTGCATCGTGACCCAGGTGTCGAGCTTGAGCGAGAGCGCGCGCGGCAGCAGGCGCACCAGCGCGGCGTCGCGCTTGGCCAGGCCCACCTGGCACACGCCGATGCCCGCGCCCGCGCGGATGAGGGCCAGCTGCGCGAGGTCGCTGTCGGTGCGCAGCGCAAAGGCATCGCGCGTGAAGCCCGTGACCGACTTGAACGACTTGATCGCCTCGCGCACGAAGGCCGAGGGCTGGTCGTAGCCGATGAGCGCGTGCGCCGCCAGGTCGTCGGGCGTGCGCGGCGTGCCGTGGCGCGCGAGGTAGCTGGTGTGCGCATGGAAGCCCAGCTCGATGTTCCCGATGCGGCGCGCCACCAGCTGCGCCTGCCGGGGCCGCACCATGCGCACGGCGATGTCGGCCTCGCGCAGCAGCAGGTCCTGCACGCGGTTGGTCGACACCAGCTCGACCTTCAGCGCCGGGTGCGCCTCGCGCAGCCGCGCCACCACGGGCGGCAGCACCTCCACCGCGACCACCTCGCTGACCGACACCCGCACCACGCCGCGCACGCCGTCGCCCTGGCTGCTGGCCGCGCGCTGCAGCGAGGCGGCGGTGCTTTCCATGGCCTCGGCGTGCGTGCGCAGCGCCAGCGCCACCTCGGTGGGCAGCAGGCCCACCTGCGAGCGGGTGAAGAGCACCACGCCGAGCGCTTCTTCGAGCGCCGCCACGTGGCGCCCGACGGTGGGTTGCGTGATGCCGAGTGCGCGCGCCGCGCCCGAGAGCGAGCCTTCGCGCAGCACGCCGAGGAAGGAGCGGTACAGCTCCCAGCTGATGTTCCATGTCATACGGAAATGTATGACCGATGGTGCATGTTCGGCAATTCCATTCGAACCCCATCCTGCCCAGAATTCACCCATCGATCACTGTTCAGGAGCATTTCATGGCACGCAACGACAACACGGTTCTGGTGCTCGGCGCCACGGGCGGCATCGGCGGCGAGGTGGCCCGCCAGCTGTGCGATGCGGGCTGGGAGGTGCGCGCTTTGAAGCGCGGCGCGGTCGAGGGGAAGCGCGAGGGCATCACCTGGCTGGCCGGCGATGCGATGGACGCGCAGGCCGTGCGACGGGCCGCGAAGGGCTGCGCGGTCATCGTGCATGCGGTCAATCCGCCGGGCTACCGCGGCTGGTCGGAGCTGGTGCTGCCGATGCTCGACAGCACCCTGGCCGCCGCGAAGGCCGAGGGCGCGACCGTCGTCCTGCCCGGCACGGTCTACAACTTCGGTCCCGATGCCTTCCCGCTGCTGGCCGAAGACTCGCCGCAGCGCCCGCTCACCGCCAAGGGCGCGATCCGCGTCGAGATGGAAAGGCGCCTCGAAGACGCCAGCCGCGAAGGCGCGCGCGTGCTGATCGTGCGCGCCGGCGACTTCTTCGGTCCGAAGGCCGGCAACAACTGGTTCTCGCAGGGGCTGGTGAAGGCGGGCCAGCCCGTCCGGGCCGTCAGCCGCCCCGGCGACCCCGGTGTGGGCCACCAGTGGTCGTACCTGCCGGACGTGGCCCGCACCATGGTCGAGCTGCTGGCGCGGCGCGACCGGCTCGCGCCCTTCGCGCGCTTCCACATGGCCGGCCATTGGGACGCCGACGGCACGCGCATGAGCGACGCGATCCGCAAGGTGGTGGCCCGGCGCACCGGCGCCCAGGTGCGCGTGTCGGCCTTCCCGTGGTGGCTGCTGGCGCTGGCCTCGCCCTTCGTCGTCACCTTTCGCGAACTGCGCGAGATGCGCTACCTGTGGCGCACGCCCGTGGGCATGGACAACGCGAAGCTGGTGGCCTTCCTGGGCCGCGAGCCGCACACGCCGCTCGAAGAAGCCGTGGAGGCCGCGCTCGACGGCATGGGCTGCCTGCCCGTGGCGCCCGTGGCCGTCGCGGCCTGAGCGGGGGTCAGAACACCGACAGCCCGGTGCGCGCCACGAACATCTCCAGCGCCTTCATGCCCAGCAGCGAATTGCCGGTGGCATCGAGCGCCGGCGACCACACGCACAGCGTGAGCTGGTCGGGCACCACCGCGACGATGCCGCCGCCCACGCCGCTCTTGCAGGGCAGGCCGATCGAGAAGGCCACGTCGCCGGCCGCGTCGTAGGTGCCGCAGGTGAGCATCAGCGAATTGATGCGGCGCGTCTGCCGCTCGCCCGTGACCTCGGGCTCGCCGGCGATCGGGTGCGCGCCGTCGCGGCACAGGAAGGCGGCGGCGCGCGCGAGCTGGCGGCAGCTCATGCGCAGCGCGCACTGGTGGAAGTAGGTGTCGAGCACCTCGGCCACGTCGTTGTCGATCTTGCCGAAGCTCTTCATGAAGTTGGCCAGTGCGACGTTGCGAAAGCCCGTGTCGGCTTCCGACTGCGCCACCTCGCCGTCGAAGCCGATGCGCTCGCCGCACAGGCTGGTCATGAGCGCGAGGATGTCGGCCTTGGCGCTACCGCCCTTGGCGTTGGCCTGGCTCACGAGCCGGTCGGCCACCGCGATGGCGCCGGCATTGATGAAGGGGTTGCGCGGCTTGCCCTGCTCGTTCTCCAGCTGCACCAGCGAGTTGAAGGGGTTGCCCGAGGGCTCGCGCCCGATGCGCTCCCACAGCGCGTCGCCCATGCGCTGCATGGCGAGCGTGAGCGTGAAGAGCTTGGACACGCTTTGAATGGAGAAGGGCGTCTCGAAGTCGCCCGCGCCGGCTTCTTCGCCGTCGCAGGTGCGCAGCGCGATGCCGAACTGCCGCGCATCGACGCGCGCCAGCGCCGGGATGTAGCTGGCCACGGTGCCGCCCTGGCCGAGCTGCAGGCGCAGGGTGGCGACGATCTCGTCGAGGACGGGCTGGAACCGGTGGAGTTTCTTGCTCATGCCGGGCGTTGTACCGCAGGCCGCCGGTTCACCAGCACGATGCCCAGCGCCACGCCGATCAGCGCCACCACCAGCTGCAGCGTGAGCGGCTCCTTCAGCAGCGCCACGCCGAAGATCAGCGCGAACAGCGGCGTGAGAAAGGTGAAGGACGACATCTGCGTGGCCGGGTAGTGCCGCAGCAGCCACATCCAGGTGAGGTAGCTCGCGAAGGCGCCGACCACCGTCTGCAGGCCGATGGAAGTCCAGGCCCAGGCGGAGTACGAGAAGCCCCAGGTTTCGCCCAGCGCGAGCGACAGCAGGGGGCACACGGCGGCCGTCACGGCGACTTGGTAGAACAGCGTTTTTTCGGCGCTGGCCGTGGCCAGGCGCGTGGTGCGCAGCGTGAGCGTGGTCAGGCCCCAGAGCATGCCGGCCGCCAGCGCCATGCCGTCGCCGATGAGCTGCGACGAGCTCATGTGGCCGAAGCCTTCGCTGAAGGCCAGCACCACGCCCGCGAAGGCGATGAACAGGCCCAGCCACTGGAAGCCGCGCAGCCGCTCGGCCGGCACCCAGCGCGGCAGCAGCAGCGAGACCCAGAACGGGGCCGTGTAGAGGAACACCGTGAGCCGCGAGGCGCTGGTGTGCTGCAGGCCCAGGTAGATGCCGGCGAACTCGCCCGCGAACAGCAGGCCGGCCAGCAGTCCGGGCCACAGCGTGCCGTCGCGCTCGAACAGCGGCACGCGCCGCACCGCGCACCACAGCCACAGCAGCGCCACCGCGCCGACCATGCGCACCGTGGCCTGCCACAGCGGCGGCACCTCGGTCACGGTGGTCTTGATGAGGATCTGCTGCAGGCCCCAGAACGCGCAGCAGACGATGAGCAGGCCGATGGCCAGGGAGTCGAGGTGGGTCTTGCGCTGGATCATTCGCGGTCAATCGGTGGCGGCACGGGCCGCGGAATTCATCCGATGATCGTATCGTGCCGGCGAAGAACCCGTGCGGCGCCGCTCAGTGCCCGGCCAGCGGGTAGGGCGGCTTGCCGCGCGTGCCCACCATCAGGTCGGGCACCACGGTTTCGACGTCGGCCACGGCAAGCGCCGCGCGCTCGAGCTTGCGGGCCAGCGCCGCGTCGGGCACGCAGCCCTGCAGGTAGACCCAGCGGCGCTGCACCGTGACCCACACGCTGCTGCGGCGCACGCCCGGCACCGCGAGCAGCGCGGCACGCACTTTCGGCGCGAGCGGCTTGTCGTAGCGGTAGGCGTTGCTGTCGGTGCATTGGCCGGCGAGCCAGCAGCTGGTGCCGCGCTCCAGCCGCGAGTGGGTCTGCGCGCGGCGTTCCTCGGCGGTGTAGTAGGGGCCCTGCGGCATGGGGCAGGCCGGCAGGCCCGCGGCGACCTGGAAGAAGGGGTCGTCGAACCAGTTCTGCCGCAGCGGCGATGGCTCAGTGGTGCCCTGCGCCGTGGCGATCCGCGCGGCGAGCAGCAGGACGGCCAGCAGCGCGGGGTGCTTCACAACGGGTGTTCGGTGTAGAAGCGCCCGCCGTGGAACAGCAGCGGCGAGGCGTCGGGGTCGTGCGTGCAGCGCTCCACCTCGCCCACGAAGATCACGTGGTCGCCTTCGTCGTAGCGGCTGCGGTTGAAGCACTCGAAGCTCGCCGCCGCGCCCTGCAGCACCGGCGCGCCGCCCAGGCCTTCGGTGTAGGCCACGTCGGCCCAGCGGTCGATGTTCTTGGTGGCGAAGCGCTCCGCCAGCGTCTTCTGGTTGGCGGCCAGGATGTTGACCGCGTAGTGCGAGCCGGCGCGCAGCGCCGACATCGACGCCGCCGCGCGCGCCAGGCTCCACAGCACCAGCGGCGGCGCCAGCGACACCGAGTTGAACGAGTTGGCCGTCAAGCCGACCAGGCTGCCGTCGGCCGCGCGTGCGGTGACGATGGTCACGCCGGTGGCGAACATGCCGAGTGCCTTGCGGAATTCGCCGGGCGAGAAGGTGGGGGGCTGGGCCCGGCGGGAGGTGGTCACGGGAGAACGGACGGCAAGGCGGTGAACGGCGGAGAAGGGGCCATTTTGGCTCAGGCTCTGGCGGGCTGCTGAACGGGCCCGAGCAACTCGGTCACCAGCCGGGTATAGACCGTGGCGGCGGCCGAGGGCGTGCGGCCCGCCAGCGTCACCAGGCTGTAGTGGGTGCGCATGCGCGACAGGCCCGCCACCGGCAGCGGCGCGAGCGCGGCGGTCTCGGGCGCAAGGCCGGGTGCGTGGGGCGCGAGGATCACCGCATGGGCCGTGAGCGCGAGGTGCCGCAGCGTGTCGGCGTCGTCGCAGGTCACGTTGAACACGCCGCGGTCGGTGCGGCGGATCTGCCGGTCGAAATGCGCGGCCACCTCGGCCGGCAGGTTGGGGCCGGCCACCGGGTAGTCCATGAGCTGCTCGAGCGTGACCGGCGCCGGCTGCCTGAGCAGCGGATGCCGGGGCCGCACGAAGAAGGACACCGGCACGTTGGGCAGCCGCGCCAGCTTCAGGCCGGGCTGCTTCTTCAGGTCGCGGGTGTCGGCGATGAACAGGTCGATCTGGCGCCGGTGCAGGCGCTCGCTGAGGGTGGGGGTGTCGGCCACTTCCATGCGCATCAGCAGCTGCGGGTGGCGCTGCGTCATGAGCGAGAGCGCCGCGCGCCCCAGCAGCCCGGCCGCGAACGGGCCCAGGCCGACGTTGAGGCTGCCGAGCGTGAGGCCTTCCAACTGCTGCACCTCGCGCTGGATCTGCCGCGCGTCGGCGACCAGCTCGCGGGCCCGCGCCAGCACCAGCTCGCCGGCCTGCGTGAAGCGCACGGTGCCATAGGCGCGGTCGACCAGGCGCGCCTTCAGCGCCTGCTCCAGCGCGTCGATGCTGCGCGAGAGCGCGGGCTGCGACAGGTGCACGGCCTGCGCGGCACGCCCGAAGCTGCCTTGCTCGGCGAGGGCGATCAGATGCTGGAGGTGGCGCAGCTGCATTTTGCGTTTTGGTTCAAAAGCAAGCGCACATTTTGCATTTGCCAAGGGGTTGGGCGCTTCCGAAAATCGGCCGCTGCCTTCCGTGCTTCCGTCGTCCGACAGACCCAACCCCGAGACATCGATGACCCGCATTGCTCCTGCCGCTTCTTTCGCGCCCCGCCGTTTCTCCCTGGCCCTTGTCGCCTGGGCCTGCGCCTTCTCCGCCACCGCGCAGCCGGTGGTCGCGCCCAAGGCGGCCGAGCCCGTCACGCTGAAGGCCAACGCCGACATGGCGAAGGCGCTGCCCTTTGCGAACAGGCAGGACTTCGAGGACGCGATGCGCGGCTTCATCGGCACCGTGCCCGACGCACTGGTGAGCGGCAGCGGCCCGCGCCCGGTCTGGAACATGAAGCCCTACGACTTCCTGAAGGCGAACGAGGCGGCCGATACGGTCAACCCGAGCCTGTGGCGGCAGGCGCAGCTCAATGCGATCCACGGCCTGTTCAAGGTGACCGACCGCGTCTACCAGGTGCGCGGCTTCGACCTGGCAAACGTCACCATCGTCGAAGGCGACACCTCGCTGATCGTGATCGACCCGCTGCTGGCCGCCGAGACCGCGCGCGCCGCGCTCGAGCTGTACTACCAGCACCGCCCGAAGAAGCCGGTCGGCACGGTGATCTACACGCACGGCCACGCCGACCACTTCGGCGGCGTGAAGGGCGTGGTCAACGAGGCCGACGTGGCCGCAGGCAAGGTGCAGGTGATCGCGCCCTCGGGCTTCATGGAGTCGGCGGTGGCCGAGAACATCCTGGCGGGCAACGCGATGAACCGGCGCTCGCAGTACCAGTTCGGCACGCTGCTGCCGCCGGGCGCGCGCGGGCAGGTCGACACCGGCCTGGGCAAGGCGCTGGCGCGCGGCAGCGTGACGCTGATCGCGCCCACCTCGACCGTCGAAAAGACCACCGAGGAGCGCACCATCGACGGCGTGCAGATCGTGTTCCAGCTGGTGCCGGGCTCGGAGGCACCGTCCGAAATGCTCATGTACCTGCCGCAGTTCCGCGTGCTCAACATGGCCGAGGACGTGACGCACAACATGCACAACCTGTACACGATCCGCGGCGCCGAGGTGCGCGACGGCAACCTGTGGGCCAAATACATCGACGAGGCCCGCGTGGCCTTCGGCGACAAGACCGACGTGCTCATCGCGCAGCACCACTGGCCCACCACGGGGCGCGAGCGCATCGTCGACCTGCTGAAGAAGCAGCGCGACATGTACAAGTTCATCAACGACCAGTCGCTGCGCCTGCTGAACCACGGCTACACGGCGTCCGAGATCGCCGAGACGCTGCGCATGCCCGCGAGCCTGGAGCAGGAGTGGTCCACGCGCGGCTACTACGGCACGCTGCGCCACAACGCGAAGGCGGTCTACCAGAAGTACCTGGGCTGGTACGACGCCAACCCGGCCAACCTGAACCCGCTGCCGCCGGTGGCGCAGGCGAAGAAGACGGTCGAGTACATGGGCGGCGCCGACGCGGTGGTGGCGCGCGCGCGTGAAGATTTCAAGAAGGGCGAATACCGCTGGGTGGCCAGCGCGATGAGCCAGGTGGTGTACGCCGACCCGGCCAACCGCGCGGCACGCGAACTCGGCGCCGACGCGCTGGAGCAGCTGGGCTACCAGTCGGAGGCGGGCACCTGGCGCAGCGCCTACCTGGTGGGCGCGATGGAACTGCGCAACGGCGTGCCGAAGATTCCGGGTGGCAGCAGCGCGAACGGCGACACGCTCAAGGCAGTGAGCAACGAGCTCTTCTTTGACTTCCTCGGCGTGCGGCTCGATGCGGCCAAGGCCGAGGGCAAGATGATGGTGGTCAACTGGAACTTCACCGATTCGAACCAGAAGTTCGTGCTGACGCTGGAGAACTCGGCGCTCACGCACGTAAAGAACCAGCAGGTGGCCGGGGCGGACGCCACCGTCACATTGAGTCGGGCGACGCTCGATGCGATCACGCTGAAGCAGACGACCTTTCCGGAGGCCGTGCAGTCGGGGCTCGTGAAGATCGACGGCAACCGGGCGAAGCTGGGCGAGTTGTTCGGGATGCTCGACAACTTCGACCTGATGTTTCCTGTGGTCGAGCCCCGCAAGTAGGCAGGCTCAGCCGAAGAACCAGTAGCAGACCGCGATCGCGGCCACCACCCCCGCCAGCTCCGCCAGCAAGGCACAGGCCACGGTGTGCCGGGCGCGCTGGATGCCCACCGCGCCGAAGTACACCGCCAGCACGTAGAACGTGGTCTCGGTGCTGCCCTGGATGGTGGCGGCCACCAGCGCGGGGAAGCTGTCCACGCCCTGGGTCTTCATGGTCTCGATGAGCATCGCGCGGGCCGCGCTGCCCGAGAAGGGCTTGACGAGCGCCGTCGGCATGGCGTCGACGAAGCGCGCGTCCCAGCCGCCCGCCTGCACCAGCCAGCGCAGGCCGTCGAGCGCGAAGTCGAGCGCGCCCGAGGCGCGCAGCACGCCCACCGCGCACAGCATCGCGACGAGGTAGGGCAGCAGGTGCTTCGCGATGTCGAAGCCTTCCTTCGCGCCTTCGACGAAAGCCTCGTAGACCTTGACGCGCCGGATCGCGCCGGCCGCCAGGAACACGATGATCACGCCGAACAGCGTGAGGTTGCCCAGCAGCGACGACAGCGAGGCGATGGCCGCCGCCGACAGCGTGCCCAAAAGCGCCATGAAGCCGCCCAGCAGCAGCGCGCCGGGCACCAGGTAGGCCAGCACCACCGGGTCCCACAGCCGCAGGCGCTGCACCACCGCCACCGACAGCAGGCCCACCAGCGTCGAGGCGCTCGTGGCCAGCAGGATCGGCAGGAACACCAGCGTCGGGTCGCTCGCGCCCTGTTGCGCCCGGTACATGAAGATGGTGACGGGAAGCAAGGTCAGTGACGAGGCGTTGAGCACCAGGAACAGGATCTGCGCGTTGGTGGCCGTCACGGGGTCGGGGTTCAGGCGCTGCAGCTCGCGCATGGCCTTCAGGCCGATGGGCGTGGCGGCGTTGTCCAGCCCCAGCGCGTTGGCCGCGAAGTTCATCGTGATGAGCCCGAGTGCGGGGTGCCCGGCCGGCACGCCCGGCATCAGCCGCCGGAACAGCGGCCCGAGCAGGCGCGCCAGCCAGCCGACGAGGCCGGCGGTTTCCGCGATGCGCAGGAAGCCCAGCCACAGCGTGAGCGTGCCGAACAGCAGCACCATCACCTCGACGGCCAGCCGCGCCATCGCGAACAGGCTTTCGACCAGCGCCGCGAACACGGTCGGGTCGCCGCCGACGAGCCACCGTCCCAGCGCTGCGAGCGCCGCCATCCCGAAGAACCCCAGCCACAACCCATTGAGCACGCGTTTTTCCTTCTTTTCGTTGGCTGCCGTGTGTGCCGTTGATCATAGGGCGGCATGCCGCCCCGGCCGGGCTCTGCGGCGCTACAGTGCGACCCATGGCCGCCGCCCTGTTCCGCCTCCGTCGCTTTGTCGCCCTGGTGTCGAGCGGGCTGGCCCTCGCCTGGCTCGCGGGCTGTGCCAGCTTGCCGCCGCCGCAGCCGCACCCGGTGCTCACGAGCGCGATCACCGACGTGGCCGACACCGACCTGGGCCGGCTGGCCGCCCAGGACGCGCCGCAGGGCGGGGCGGCGGGGCTGTCGGGCTTCCGGCTGCTGCCCGAGGCGGCGTTCGCGTTCGACGCGCGCATCTCGCTGGCGCGGCATGCGCAGAAGTCGCTCGACGTGCAGTACTACCTGATCAGCAACGACGACGTCGGCCTGCTGTTCCTCAAGGAGCTGCGCGAGGCCGCCGCGCGCGGCGTGCGCGTGCGGCTGCTGGTGGACGACCTGTACACGGCGGGCGAGGACGAGGTGTTCAGCAGCCTCTCGGCCTTCCCGAACATCGAGGTGCGGCTGTTCAACCCGCTGCCCTCGCGCGCCGGCTCGCTGCCCGCGCGGCTGCTGTTCTCGCTGGGCGACTTCGGGCGCATCAACCACCGCATGCACAACAAGCTGCTGGTGGCCGACAACAGCTTCGCGGTCTCGGGCGGGCGCAACATCGCCAACGAGTACTTCATGCGCAGCACGGCGGCGAACTTCATCGACATGGACGTGCTCTCCAGCGGGCCGATCGTGCGGCGCATGTCCGAGGGCTTCGACCGCTACTGGAACAGCGAGCACGCCTGGCCCATCGAGCGCATCGCGCCGCGGCGCGTGCCGGTGGAAGAAGCCCAGCGGCGCTTCGACACCCTGGCGCGCGCGGCCGTGCCCGACGTGCCCATGCGCCAGCGCGACATCCTGAACAAGTCGCCGCTCGGCGAGCAGCTCACCACCGGCCGCATCGACCGCTACTGGGCGCCGGCCACGCTGTTCGTGGACGACCCCGACAAGATCACGCGCAAGGCCGAGGCGGCCTACGGCGGCAGCGTGACCGAGGGCGCGCTCGGCGTGATCCAGGCGGCGAAGCACGAGGTGAAGATCGGCTCGCCGTACTTCATTCCGGGCGCGCGCGGCATGGCGATGATGAAGGCGACCATCGAGCGCGGCGGCCGCATCACGGTGGTCACCAACTCGCTGGGCGCCACCGACGAGCCGCTGGCCTACGCGGGCTACGAGCGCTACCGCGCCGACATGCTGAAGATCGGCGTCACCATCTACGAGATCGCGCCCACGCTCACCGGGCGTTCGGGGCGCTTCGGCGACTTCGGCAAGTCGATCAGCCGGCTGCACGCCAAGCTGGCCATCGTGGACGACGAGCGCTTCTTCGTCGGCTCGATGAACCTCGACCACCGCTCGGCCGCCGTCAACACCGAGATGGGGCTGGTGATCGACAGCCCGCGGCTGGTGCAGGACTACGACAAGCTCATGAACGGCGAGCGCGTCAACCTGGGCTACCGGCTGCGGCTCGCGCCGGGCGGTCGGCGCGTGCAGTGGCTCGAATACGACGACGCCGGCGGCGACATCGTGCACGAGGACGAACCGGGGGAATTCCTCTGGCTGCGCTTCAAGAACTGGTTGCTTTTACCCATCGTGGGCGAGGAGCTGCTCTAGGGTTTGTCATGACCGATCCAGTGAGGTGCGTTACATTTCTGTTTGAAATGTGAACTTTTGTCACCGACTATTGGAGGCTTTGATCATGACCGTCCCCGTGCCGCGCGAGTCGACCGCGCCGCTTTCCACCAGCCGCCGCCGCGCCCTTTCCGGGCTGGCCGCCACGACGGCCGCCGCGGCCGGCGTCGGGCTGGGATTTCCGGCGTTCGCGCAGAACCGTGCGATCCGCATCGGGACGACCTTCGACAACAGCAGCGTCGAAAAGGCCAACGGCCAGGGGCTGTACCAGGGCTCCACCGCGTTCTTCAACGCGCTGAACAAGGCCGGCGGCATCCACGGCAGCAAGGTCGAGCTCGTGATGGCCGACGACACCTTCAAGCCCGAGGTGGCCAAGGCCAACGCGCTGGCCTTCGAAAAAGACGGCTCGGTGCTCGCGCTGGTGCACCCGCTGGGCACGCGCCAGACCGCCGAGGTGATGGACGCGGTGCCCGGCATGGCCGTGGTCGGCCCGATCACCGGCACCATCGCGCTGCGCAAGAAGACCTCGCCCAACACCTTCTGGGTGCGCGCCAACTACGACCAGGAGGTCGACAAGCTGGTGAGCACGGCCGCCGTGCTGGGCCAGACCCGCATCGGCCTCGTGCATTCGAACGACCCGCTGGGCCAGTCGGTGCTGGCGGCGTTCAAGAACGCGCTGGCCAAGGCCAAGCTGGAGCCGGCGGTGATCGCCACCACGCCCAACACCACGAGCATGGAAGTGGGCCCGGCCGCCGAGGCCATCGCCAAGGCCAAGCCGCAGGTGGTGGTGGTCGGCCTGGCCGGCACGGCGCCGGTGTTCCTGAAGGCGCTGCGCGGCGCGGGCAACAGCAGCTCGGCCTACGGCTTGTCGATCACGGCCAGCGCGCTGTCGGCCATGGGCGACCTGGCACGCGGCCTGGGCTTCGTGATCGTGGTGCCGTCGCCGTACTCGACCAAGTTCGAGATCGTGCGCCGCTACCAGGCCGACATGGTGGCCAACGGCACCAAGGACTTCTCGCTCACCAGCCTGGAGGGCTACATGAACGCCGCCGTGCTGGCCGAGGGCCTGCGCCGCGCCGGCCCCTCGCCGACGCGCGCCGCCGTGCTCGGCGGCATGGCGAGCATCGAGAACTTCGACCTGGGTGGCGTGAAGATCAACTACGGCCGCTCCAACCGCGAAGGCGGCCAGTTCGTGGACGTGGCCGTGATCGGCAGCCGCGGGCAGATGCTGAGCTGATGCGGTCGAGGCGTACCGCGCTCTGCGGCGCGCGGTAGCGCCTGCCGGTACGCCGGCACACGCACGGCCCTGTCGCGGGCCGGCGTGCTTACAGTGCGGCCATGACCCTCGAACTCATCCTGGGCCTCGGCCTGCTGGCCCTGGTGCTGCTGGACCTGGCCCTGTTCTTCCTCGTGCGCTGGGCCGTGCTGCGCGAGTACCTGGGCCCGCTGGTGGCCAGCCTCGTCTACGGCCTGTGCCTGGCCGTGCTGCCGTACTTCGTGTGGTGGGGCCTGGGCACCCACGTGCTGTTCGGCAAGGACACGACCTTCCTGGCGCCCGTGGTGGACGTCGGCCTGGCCTTCATCCTGTACACCTGCGTGTGGCTGTCGTGGGGCGTGAGCCTGATCGCCGGCGGACTGGCGTCGTGGCGTTTCTTTGTCGGTGCCCGGCGGATCGGCCTGCTGGCCTGACGGTTCAGCCGGCCGGCGCCTCGGCGATGCCGACGCCCAGCAAACCTTCGAGCAATTCCTTGTCGGCCGCCAGCGCCGCGCTCGGGCCCGCATGCACGACGGTGCCGCGCTCCAGCACGATCGCCTGGTGCGTCATGTCCAGGGCCAGCACCGGGTGCTGCTCCACCACGATCGAGGCCAGGCCTTCCGATTCGCACAGGCGCCGGATGGCTGCCGCCAGCTCTTCCACGATGATCGGCGCGAGGCCTTCCATCGGCTCGTCGAGCAGCAGCAGCTTCGGGTTGGTCATGAGCGCGCGGCCGATGGCCAACATCTGCTGCTCGCCGCCCGAGAGCTGGTTGCCGTAGTTGCCGCGCCGCTCGCGCAGGCGCGGAAAGAATTCGTAGACGCGCTGCAAGGTCCAGCTGCCGGGGCGGGCGATCACCGTGAGGTTTTCTTCCACCGTGAGCGAGGGGAACACCTCGCGCTCCTGCGGCACCCAGCCCAGCCCCGCGCGCACGCGCTGGTGCGCGGGCCAGCGCGTGATGTCGGCGCCCTGCCAGCGGATCGCGCCCTGCATCACGCGGGTGTTGCCCATCAGCGTTTCGAGCAGCGTGGTCTTGCCCACGCCGTTGCGCCCGAGGATGGCCAGGCTTTCGCCGGGCCGCAGCGAGAAGTCGAGACGGTCGAGGACCACGGCGTTGCCGTAGCCGGCGGTGACGCGGTCGAAGGCGAGGGCGGCGGTTTCAGCCATGGTGGTGCGAGCTTCCCAGGTAGACCTCGCGCACGCGCGGGTCGGCGCCGATCTCGGCGGGCGTGCCTTCGGTGAGGATGCGTCCGCCCACCAGCACCGAGATGCGGCGCGCGAAGCGGAACACGAGCTTCATGTCGTGCTCGATGAAGAGCACGCTGATGTCGGCCGGCAGCGCCGCGATGGCTTCGAAGAGTTCGCCGCTCTCGTCTTCCGGCACGCCGGCGGCGGGCTCGTCGAGCAGCAGGATGCGGGGCTTGGCGGCGAGCGCCAGCGCAATCTCGAGCAGCCGCTGCTTGCCGTAGGCCAGCTCGGCCACGGGCACGTCGGCCAGGGCGTCGAGCTTCAGCGTGGCCAGCAGCGCATGCGCTTCGTCGAACACGGCGGTGCAGCCCTTGAGCGGCCGCCACCAGGTGGCGCCCAGGCCTTCGCGCTCGCTGATGGCCAGCACCACCGACAAGAGCGGCGTGAGGCTGGGGAACAGCGTGTTGATCTGGAAGGTGCGCGCCAGCCCCATGCGGGCGCGCTTGTCGCCGGGCAGGCGCGTGATGTCGCGCGGGCCCAGGTGGATCTGGCCGCTGGTGGGCTTGAACACGCCCGTGAGCAGGTTGATGAGCGTGGTCTTGCCGGCGCCGTTGGGGCCGATCAGCGCCTGCCGCGCGCCGGGTTCGAGCGACAGGTTGACCTCGCTCACGGCCTGGAAGGCGCCGAAGCGGATGCCCAGGTTCTGCGTGCGCAGCGCGTGCGTGGTGGTTGCGGTGGTGGAGCTCATCGCGCCTTCCCCGTGCGCACCACGCGCGAGAGCGCGCCCATGATCCCGCCGCGTCCCAGCATGACGGCCGCGATCAGGAAGATGCCGAGCCAGAACATCCAGTACTGCGGGTTCATGTCGGCGAACCAGTCGTGCACCAGCATGTAGACGATGGCGCCGATGAGCCCGCCGTACAGCCGCCCGGTGCCGCCGAGCACGAGGATGATCAGCACTTCGGCCGAGCGGTTGAAGCTGATCGATTCGATGCCCACGAACTGCGTGGTCTGCGCCAGCAGCGCGCCGGCCACGCCGGCCACGGCGGCCGACATCGCATAGGCCATGCGCAGGCGCGCTTCCACCGGCGAGCCGATGGCCGTCATGCGCTTGCGGCTGTCGTGGATGCCGCGCAGCGCCAGGCCGAAGGGCGAGCGCAGCACCAACCGCACCAGCAGGAACATCGCGAGCACCACGCCGAAGGCATAGCCGAACGCGGTCTTGCCGTAGAGGTCGAAGTCGAACAGGCCCAGCACCGGCGCGATCACCACGCCCTGCAGGCCGTCGGTGCCGCCCGTGATGCCCGAGAGCCGGTTGGCCAGCTCGAACAGCAGCACGCACACGCCGATGGTGATCATCAGCCGCGTGAGGTCGGCGCCGCGCACCACGAGGTAGCTCAGCACGTAGCCCAGCAGGCTGCACACGGCGAGCGCGAACGCCAGGCCGGTGAAGGGCTCGCTCCAGCCGTACTTGGCGAGCAGGCCGGCCGCGTAGGCGCCCGCGCCGAAGAAGGCGGCGTGGCCCACGGTGAGGATGCCCGCGTAGCCCAGCGCCATGTCCAGCGACACGGCGAAGAGCCCGAAGATCATGATCTGGCTCATCAGCGTGAGCTTGTCGGGCAAGAGGAAGAAGCTCGACGCGAGCGCGAGCCAGAAGGCGATTTCGGCCACGCGCAATTGCGCGGGGGAGAGGCTCAGCGGCTTCATGCGAGCCCCTTCTTGGCGACGATGCCGTTCGGGCGCACCAGCAGCATGACGATCATGAACACGTAGATGAGAAAGGCGCCCGTTTCAGGCAGGTAGTACTTGCCCGCCACGTCGACGATGCCGACCAGTAGCGCCGCGATGAACGGCCCGGTGACGGTGCCCGCACCGCCCACGCACACCACCATCAGAAAGTAGACGAGGTACTTGAGCGGGAACGACGGCTCCAGCCCCAGCATGCCCAGGCTCAGCGCGCCGCCCAGGCCCGCCAGGCCGCAGCCCAGCGAGAAGGTCAGGAAGAACAGGCGCTGCACGTGGATGCCCGTGCCGCCCGCCACGCGCTGGTTGTCGACCGCGGCGCGCACCATCGCGCCGTAGCGCGTCTTGCCCAGGCCCAGCAGCAGCGCGACCAGCACGGCCACGCCGCAGCCGATCAGGAACAGGCGGTAGCGGCCCACTTCGAGGCCCAGCAGCGACACCTGGCCCTCGAGCGCCTTGGGCAGCGTGAAGGGCTGCATCGTCGGGCCGAAGAAGTAGGTGAACGCGGCGATCGAGACGAACACCACGCCGATCGACAGCAGCACCTGATCGAGCGGGTGCGCGCGGTACAGCCGCCGGTAGAACACGAACTCCAGCACCGCGCCCACCAGCGCCGCCGCCACGAAGGCCGCCGCCAGCGAGAGCCCGAAGCCCAGGCCCCACTGGTTCATGAGCACGCTGGCCGCGTAGCCGCCGACCATCGCGAAACTGCCGTGCGCGAGGTTGACGAAATTCATGAGTCCCATCGTGATGGACAGGCCCACGCCGATGAGAAACAGGAGCATGCCGTAGGCCACTCCATCGAAGATCACGATGCCCATGAATTTCCTGCTTGCTGCGTGCTGGCTGGCGTTGGCTTACTTGGGAGCGGCTTCCTTGGCCGGGTCCTTGACGCGCTCGAACTTGTCGAACTCCACGTTCACCAGCTGGCCGTTGGCGCGCTCGGTCTTGCGGATGTAGACGGTCTGCACGATGTCGCGCGTGGCGGCGTCGATCTCGATCGGGCCGCGCGGGCTCTCGAAGCTCAGGCCCTTGAGCGCGTCCATGAACTTGTCGCCGGCGGTGTCGCCCTTGGTCTTGGCCAGCGCCAGGTCGATGGCGGCCATGGTGTCGTAGGCGGTCACGGCGAAGTAGCTGGGGCGCAGCTTGGCGCCGTTGTCGGCGGCGAAGTCCTTCACGAACTTCTGGTTCTTGGGCGAGTTGTGCGCGAACGAGTAGTGGTGGCTGGTCACGAGGCCCAGCGCCACGTCGCCGGTGGCGTCCAGGTAGCTGTCGTCGGTGGCTTCGCCGGTGGCAAAGAGCTTGATGCCGGCCTGCTCCATGCCGCGCTCCTTCCACACCTTGAGGAAGGCCGGCGGCATCACGCCCGAGGGGAAGAAGAAGAACACGGCCTGGGGCTTGGCGTCCTTGATGCGTTGCACGTAGGCCGAGAAGTCGGGGTTGTTCATCGGCGTGCGCACCTCGCCCGAGACCTTGCCGCCGCCGGCGGTGAAGGCCTTCTTGAACGCGGTCTCGGCATCGACGCCCGAGGCGTAGTCGGCGACCACGGTGTAGGCGTCCTTCACGCCCTGCTTGAGCATGTAGCGCGCCATCGGGTCGGTGACCTGCTGCACGGTGAACGACAGGCGCGCCACGTAGGGCGAGCTGGTGGTGATGGCCGAGGAGGCGGCGTTCATCACCAGCGTGGGGATCTTGGCCTGCGTGGCGATGGCGCCCACGGCGTAGGCGTTGGGGCTGAAGTCCAGGCCGGTGAGCACGTTCACCTTGTCGCGCACGATGAGCTCCTGCGCGATGCGCTTGGCGGCGTCGGGCGCGGGGCCGGCGGTGTCTTTCTTGATGATCTCGACGGTGCGACCGCCCACCTTGCCGCCGTGCTCCTTCAGGTACAGCGCGATGCCGGCGTCGAACTGGCGGCCGTAGTCGGCGTAGGGGCCGGAGTAGGTCGCGATGAGGCCGATGCGCAGCGGCTCGGTGGTCTGTGCCTGGGCCGCACCCGCCATGCCGAGGCCGGCGAGCAGCAGGGTCGAGAGGAGGGTTCGCTTGGTCATCGTCGTCGTCATGAAAAAACGCCTTTCAGTGGGAGTGGAATGCGCCGCACGGGCGCCGCTGGCTTGTAACCGGATGTTTGGCAGCGGGCGATGATGCCCGACGCGCTGGTCAGACCTGTGTATCGGGCACACGCACCGTGAGGCCATCGAGGGCGGCGCTCACGCTGAGCTGGCAACTCAGGCGCGAACCGGGCCGGCGCTCGGACGCGACGGCATCGAGCAGCGCGCTTTCCATGTCGTCGGGCGGCGGCAGCAGTTCGAGGAACGCGTCGTCGACGTAGACGTGGCAGGTCGCGCACGAGCAGCAGCCGCCGCACTCGGCGTCGATGCCGCGCACGTTGCCGCGGATGGCGGTCTCCATCACGCTGGCGCCGACCTTGGCGTCGACCTCGCGCGTGGTGCCGTCCTTGAGGATGTAGTGGATCGTGGGCATTGAAGGGTTCAGAACATGTCGAAGTACTCGCGGTGTTCCCACTCGCTGACTTCGAGGTTGAAGCGGGCGATTTCCGCTTCCTTGATGTGGCACAGGTAGTCGACGAAGGTCTTGCCCATCTGCGTGTTGAGCATCTCGTCGCGGCGCAGGCAGGCGAGGGCGTCGCCGAGCGATCGCGGCAGTTGCTCCGCCGGCGTTTCGTAGGGCGCATCGGCCGAGGGGCCGGGGTCGGTCTTGTTGTGGATGCCGTCCAGGCCCGAGAACAGCTGCGACGCGAGGTACAGGTACGGGTTGGCCGTCGGCTCGCCCACGCGGTTCTCGATGCGCGAGGCGTTCTGGCCCGGGCCGCCGAGCACGCGCAGCATCGCGCCGCGGTTGTCGCGGGCCCAGATCGCGCGGTCGGGCGCGAGCGAGAAGGGGCGGTAGCGGCGGTAGCCGTTGATCGTCGGGCTGGCCAGTGCCGCCGCGCCGCAGGCGTGCGCCTTCAGGCCGCCGAGGTAGTGCATGCCGATCTCGCTGAGGTCGCGCCCGCCGGGCTCGGGCATGAAGGCGTTCACGCCGTCGCTCTTGCGGCGCAGCGATTGGTGCAGGTGCCAGCCGCTGGACATCACGTTCGGGATCTTCGGGCGGCACATGAAGGTGGCGTGCAGGCCGGCGCGCTGGCAGATCTGCTTGATGGCGCTGCGCAGCAGCACCATGGTGTCGGCGGGCGTCACGCCGGCCGTGGGGCCGAAGGTGAGCTCGAACTGGCTCGGGCCGAACTCGATCTCCAGCGAGCGCAGCGGCAGGCCGAGCGCCACGAGCTGCGAGCGCAGCAGTTCCATGAGGCCGTCGACGCGGTCGTAGCGCAGCTCGGTCAGGTACTGGTGGCCATGCGACAGCAGCGACACGCGCGGCGGCTCGCCAGGCTGGCCCGAGTCGGCCAGGCCCATGCGCGCGTCTTCGAGCTTGAACACGTGGAACTCGACCTCGAGGCCGGCGATGAAGTCCAGCCCGAGTTCGTCGAGCTGCGCCACCGCGCGCTGCAGGATCTGCCGCGTGGCGAAGGGGCAGGGCCGGCCGTCGGCCATGTAGGCGTCGCACAGGATCCAGCCGGTGCGCGGCGCCCAGGGCAGCACCTTGAAGGTGGCGGGGTCGGCCACGATGGTGAAGTCGGCGCCGCCCTGCAGTCCCTCGATGGCGAAGCCGCCGCCCTGCGTGAACACGGGGAACACGGTCTTGTGCGAGGTGTCCTTGGCCAGCAGGGTGGAGGTGAGGTTCACGCCCTCCCACAGGGCCGAGCGCGCCTCGCCCGCGACCAGGGTCTTGCCGCGCAGCAGGCCGTGCTGGTCGGGCCAGGCGAAGCGGACGGTGTCCACCTCGCCGCTGTCGATGCGGCGCACGAGCTCGCGCGCCTGCGCATGCTGGTCGGCCGACCAGAGACCGAAGCGGTCGACGAAGGTGTGGCTGTTCATGGCGCGTGCTCAGGCCGTGGCGGCCAGACGTGCGGACGCCCAGTCGGACTTCAGGCGGCGCGCGCGGTCGGCGTCTTGCCAGTAGGCCTCGGTGGCGGCTTCATCGACGACCTTGCCGATGCCGTCGATCGACGGCGGGCCGGTCATGGCGCTGGCCTGCGCGGCGTCGATGAGCATCGGCGCGGTTTCGCCGGCCAGCGTGGCCTCGATGGCCTTCACCAGCACGCGGCGGTAGGCAATGATGCCCTTGTCGGTGCTGCCCAGGTGCTCGCGCGTGCGGTCCTGGATGGCGCCTTGCGACTCCACCGCCCACTGGTCGTGCACGTTGATGTCGTCGCCCATGCCGGTGTAGGTCTCGGTCAGCTGTTCCTCGATGCTGTAGCCGTAGTTGTTGCGCTTGTTCTTGCGCGAGGTGTAGTCGGGCAGCTCGTACAGCTTCAGGCGCTGGTCGCGCATCTGCTGTTTGTCGACCGGGTCGGTGAAGCTCGTGAACACGGCATACCAGTAGCAGTGCGTGTCGTCCACGGGCACGTGCCACTGCGAGATGGTCATCTCGGCGCTCATCGGGATCACGAAGGCCTGCGGGAACACCACGTTGGTCACGCGCACGTGGGTGGTGTCTTCCGACAGCTTGCGCAGCGCCTTGAGGCGGAAGCCGTAGTCGGTGGGCTCCACGCTGATGTCGGGGCGGTCGTACTCGCGCAGCACCTTGGTGATGGGCATGTCGGAGTCGGCCGAGGCGCCGCGGAACTGCTTGCCGTAGCTCTCGGAGGTGTCTTCGTCCTCGAAGAAACGGTGCAGGTACGAGGCGTGCGCGGGGTCGATGCCCACTTCGAGCGCCTGCAGCCAGTTGCATTCGAAGAGGCCCTTGAACGCGAAGGTGTGGCTGTCGGGCGCGACGAAGCAGTCGAAGTCGGGGAAGGCCGGGGGCTCGCCCTCGCCGATGTACGCGAAGACCACGCCGGCCTTTTCCACCACCGGGTAGGCCGACTGCTTGATGCGGCTGCACAGCTTGCTGGTGGCGGGCTCGGCGGGGGTCTCCAGGCAGTTGCCCTTGGCATCGAACAGCCAGCCGTGGAAGGCACAGCGGATGCCGCCGTTTTCCAGCCGGCCGAAGGCCAAGTCGGCACCGCGGTGCGGGCAGTCGCGGTCGAGCATGCCGAGCTGGCCGCTCTCGTCGCGGAACAGCACGAAGTCCTGGCCCATGAGCTTCACGGGCTTGACCGGGCGCGGGCCCGCCAGTTCGTCGGCCAGGGCCACCGGCTGCCAGTAGCGGCGCAGCAGCTTGCCGGCGGGCGCGCCGGGTCCGACGCGGGTGATGAAATCGTTTTGCTCGGCGCTGATCATCGTGCGGGCTCCATCGAGAGGTCTTTGTCAGAAGGCCTGCAGGCATTGCATGCAGTTGTATGCATTGTCTTGGTGATTTTTGACAAAGGTCAAACTTTCATCGTCTGATTCGCCCTGTTTTGGGGCTTGAAGCGGCCATATATAGGGTTAACTCTGAGGTGATTGTGTGTTTTTGACACACTTCTGTTTGCAGTGCATGCAACAACCGCGCCCGTTTGGCTATGCTGCGTGCAGTGGCGGGCGGGTCTCCTAGAATCCGCCCATTCATCCCTCTCCTTGTTGCCCTGGCGCCTCCCGATGGACTCCCAACAATCCCGCGTGCTCGTGCAACTGCGCGACCTGATCCTCAAGGGCGAATTCGTGCCCGGAGAGCGGCTGGCCGAGATCCCGCTGGCCGAGAAGCTCGGGGCCTCGCGCACGCCGGTGCGCCTGGCGCTGGCCAGCCTCGAGCACGAAGGCCTCATCGAGCAGTCGCCCAGCGGCGGCTACCAGATGCGCCGCTTCACCTCGCAGGAAGTGGCCGACGCCATCCGCGTGCGCGGCGTGATCGAGGGCTTTGCCGCCCGCCTGCTGGCGGAAGACGGCGTGTCGCGCCAGCTGCTGCGCGACCTGAAGGACTGCCTGGAAGACGGCGACCGCGCCGTCAACAAGCCCAGCATGGAGATCGACGACTACGCGGCGTACGTCGAGATGAACGACCGCTTCCACCGGCTGATCCTCGAAGGTTGCGGCAACCTCGCGCTCAAGCGCGTGATGGACATGCTCGGCGGCCAGCCCTTCGCCGCGCCCAGCGCGATGCTGCCCATGCAGTCGTCGATGGAGGAGGGCCAGCAGTGGATGCGCCAGGCGCACCGCACGCACCACGCGATGGTGCAGGCCATCGAGCGTGGCCAGGGCTCGCGCGCCCAGGCGCTCGGCGAGGAGCACGTCGAGATTGCGCGCATGAACCTCGACTACGCGCTGGAGCGGCCCGAACTCGCGGCCGAACTCATGCCGGGCATCCGGCTCGTGGCCAAGGGGCGCACCGCCTGAGCGGCGAAACGGCCGGTCAGCGGATTTCGATCAGCAGCTGGGGCTGGTAGCCCTCTTGCTCGCCGTTGCTGCGGTAGCCCAGCGGATTGGCGACCACGCGGCAGCCGTCCTTCACATAGTCGAGCGGGCAATGCAGGTGGCCGTGCAGCCACAGCTGCGCGTGCGGCAGCAACTCGTCGAGCGAATTGCAGAAACCCGCGGTGCCGGGCGTGAGCCCATAGCGGGGATCGGCGCTCGCCAAGCTGGGCGCGAAATGGGTGATGGCCACCGTCGTGCCGTCGTAAGGCTGGGCCAGCGCATCACGCAACCAGGCCTGGCAGGTGAGCGCTTGCTCTCTCATTTCGGCAGCCATGAAGGGCTTGCCGTCGCGGGTTCCGGCCATTTTCTCGAGGTAGAAATCGGCCGCACGCATCGCCTTGCCGCGCTTCTTGAGCGCCTCGGCGAGGCCGTCGCGGGGCTCGACCAGTGCGTCGAAATCGGCCCACAGCGTGGTGCCGATGAAGCGGATGCCTTCGATGACCAGCGTTTCGCGCTCCAGCCAGAGGATGCCCAGCTCGTCGCACAGCGCCCGCAGGCGCGCATGCGTCGCGTCGAAGTCGAGGTTGTCGTACTCGTGGTTGCCCGGCACGTAGACCACCGGCGTCGGCCAGCCCTTGCGCGGCGAGAAGCGGCCCAGGCCGAAATCGGTGTCCGTCAGGCGGGAGCCTTCCTGGTACGAGCCGATGTCGCCCCCGAGCACCAGCAGGTCGGCGCCCGGAATGGGGTCGGCATGAAAGTTGGGGTGGGATTCCAGGTGCAGGTCGGACAGCAGTTGCAGCTTCATCGTCGGGTCAGTCTAGGTGAATCGCACTATGCGTGAGATGCATAACTTGGGGCTTGCTTTACTAGGGATTACCCTTAATCTACTTCCATCGTTAATCAACCCCGTCGCAGCCACAAGCCGCGCACCGTCATGTTCAGTCTTCTTGCCCAAGTGGCCCGTTTCTTCCGTTCGTCGCCGAGCCAGACCCCCGCCAGCCACGCTGCCGCGCTGATGGAAAGCGCCGACAGCCGTGCCGGTCGCGGTGCGCACCACGCGCAGGAGCTGCGTGCGGCGGCTTCCGCCTGGCTCAGCGTCGTCAGGTAATTCGCTGACGCGCGCCGCCCCGTGCGGCGCACCCGGGATCCAAGGGCAGGTCACGCCTGCCCGTGGACCGATCCCGCAAACGCCGCGGCCGCCGAGCGCAACAGCGCTGTGCGCAGCCACTCGTGCGAATGCCCATGCTGGGCGCGCCGGTGCCAGATGGCATCCACGTGCACCGGCGGCTGGTCGAAAGGCAGGTCCCGCACCACCAGCTGATTCTCGATGCCCGTCACGCTCACGAAGTGACGCGGCAACACCGCCAGCAGGTCCGAATTCGCGACCACGCGCCCGGCGGTGAAGAACTGGTTCACCGTCACCGCGATCCGCCGCTCGCGCCCCATGGCGCCCAGCGTCTGGTCGATGAAGCCGTACGGCCGCCCCGAAAAACTCACCAGCAGGTGCCGCGCCGTGCAGTAGCTGTCGAGCGTCAGCGGTGCGCTGGCCAGCGGATGGCCGCGTCGCATCACACAGACATACTGGCCCAGATAGAGCCGCTGGGTCTCGAACGGCACCCCCACCCCTGATTGCCCGCGCGCCGCCAGGCTCGCGATCACGGCAGGAAAGTAGCCGATCGCCATGTCGACTTCTTCGTGCTCCAGCATGCGGCGCGGGTCGCGCGTGGTCAGCGGCAAAACGCGCAGCGAGATGGCCGGGGCTTCTTCTTCCGCAATCTTCACCAGCCCCGGCATGAGTTCGGCGGCCGTGGCATCGGCCATGGCCAGCAGGAAGGTCGTGTCGGCGGTGCCGGCATCGAACTCGCCGGGCGCCAGCGTGTGCTGCAGCTGGCGCAAGGCGTCGCGCACCGTCGGCCAGAGGGCTTGCGCGCGCGGCGTGGGTTCCACGCCCGCGCCGGAACGCCGCACCAGCTCGTCGCCCAGCAGCTCGCGCAGGCGGCGCAGCGAGTTGCTCACGGCCGGCTGGGTGATCGCGAGGTTGCGGGCGGCGCGCGTGAGGTTGCGCTCTGCCATCACTTCGTCGAAGACGCGCAGCAGGTTGAGGTCGAATGTGCGGAAATTGACGTCCATCAGCGATATGAATGATAAACATCAGAAAGATAAAGTGGCGGAACACTGGGGTAATCCCTAATATCAGGGCATCGGCCTTGTTCGCCACCACTGATTACCACTTATCCCCAGGAGGGATGCATCATGACCAGCTTTGTCCACGTTGACCAACCCACCGAACATCCCGGCGTCCGTCGCGCCGAAGTTCTCTTCGGCCAGATCCAGGCCGCCCGTGCCGGTGCCCATGGCGCCCGTCCGCTGATCGCACTGTTCGTGCTGGCCCTCGCGGCCGCCGTGCTCGTCGTCGCCGACAAGATCGTCTCCAACTGGGACGAAGGCGCGCTGCTCGCCGCATGGACCGTGTTCTGTGTCGCCGCCATCGCCCTGTTCGCGCTCTTCGTCGGCTCGGTCCGCAAGAGCAGCCTGGCCACCCTGTGGCGCGAAGCTGCAGAGCGCCGTGCGCAAGCGCGTGCAGACGCCCGCTTCCTGGCGACCGCCCAGAGCGATCCGCGCATCATGCAAGAGCTGCAAGCCGCGGTGTGGCGCCAGCAGTCGGACGACGTCGTGTCGGTCGAAGCCGTCGCCAAGGTCGACGCACTGGCTCGCATGAACCACCGTTCGCAAGAAGTGCGCATGCCCACGCTGTACGAAGCGATGCGCCGCATGAACAGCTCGCGCTATTACTAAGCAAGGCTGGGCCGGGCGCTGAGCGGCCGGCTGCAGTTGAGTTGGTTCAAAGGCCCGTCGGACGTATGTCCGACGGGCCTTTTTCATTGGGGGCTGAGCCGATGCGGGTTGGTGAATGTCTCTGCTGTCATGGAGGCGCTGCGGGAGTTGCTCAATGGCGCCCTGGTTGGGGAGGCGTACGCCTCTATATATAAGGGGGCGGATGGAGTCGCTCCTGGGGAGCGTCGTGAGATCAAGCGGTGCCTGAAGACGCGGCAAGCTGTGGAGTGGTCTCACTGCAAGATTCTTTTCATCTCGTGTTGGCTTCGGCACCCAAAATGACATACACTGGCAGGCTTCGCTGCTGAATACCTCTGGTTTTCGAAGCGACTGGTGCCCTCAGGGGCGCTGGTTGTGGGTGGTGAAGAAAGTCTTCGAAAGTTGACGCGGTTTGAAAAAACAGTGCATAATCGAAGGCTTCGCTGAAACAACTTCAGCGACTTGGGCTGAAAGGTTCGGGTTGCAGGAAAGAAGAAGTGGAAAGCGAAAAAAGTCTTCGAAAGTTGACGCGGTTTGAAAAAACAGTGCATAATCGAAGGCTCCGCTGAAAACAACTTCAGCAGCTTGAATCGAAAGATTCGGGATGCGAAAAAAGAAGTTGAAGAAAGCGAAAAAGTTTGACGATACTTAAAAAATCGTGTTAGACTACAAGGCTTCGCTGATCGCAGCAAAGCAAAACGAAGTAAACGACAAGTTGCTTCGGTGATCGTTAAAAAATTACAGCCGATAAGCGTGGGCGTTTGAAGGTAATTGCGTAAGTTCTTCGGAACAAGTCGCAAGACTTAAAAACGCTCATGAGATAGAAGTGAAGTTCACTTTAATTCTTTTTTTATGAGTTTTGCTT
>Ga0207709_10000241_pt1 | contig 67520 bp, 49 predicted proteins | sample KBSM34metaG_FD_184397 | JGI IMG/M metagenome (GOLD analysis project Ga0207709, IMG submission 184397) | Miscanthus rhizosphere microbial communities from Kellogg Biological Station, Michigan, USA - KBS M3-4 metaG (SPAdes) (version 2) | ecosystem: Host-associated > Plants > Roots > Rhizosphere >...
CATGCAGCCCTGCAGGCGCGGGATACAGCATGGAGTGCGGCTGCCGCCCCTGGCCTGCCCAGCGCGCGGCCCTGGCATGCAGGGGCGGACAGGCAGCAAAGGCACTGGGCGTACAGGCTTCGATTGCGGCTTCGGGCATCACGACGGCATCCATGGAGGCGCAGTGTAGGCCTTGCCGCCCGCCGATCCCGTGACGCTTTCGTTCAAGACCACGGGCGGCGTGACCAGCGAGCATGGGAACATGAACCACCCGAATCCCACGCAAGATACCTGCACACCGGCGCCGTCGAATGCGGCCTCCTGCCCCTTCGCCACGCAAGCGCCGCAATCCGCACAACCGGCGCAACCCGAGCAATCCAAGCAGACGGCCTCCACGGCCTGGCCACCCGGCCCGGCACCGGGGCTCATGGGCTGGGGCCTGCTGCGCCGCATGTCGCGCGACCTGCTGGGTACGCTGGCGCAGTGGCGCGGCGAGCACGGCGATGCCATCCATCTGCGCATCTGGCCAGAGCACCAGGTCGTCATCACGGATCCCGAACTGGCGCGCGAGCTGCTGGTCGGCCAGCACGATGCGCTGGTGCGCTGGGAGCACGGCATCTCGGTCTTTGCCCAACTGCACGGCCACAGCGTGCTGGTCAGCGAAGGCCAGCCCTGGCGCAGCAAGCGGCAGGCCCTGTTGCCGGCCTTCTCCCCCAAGGCCGTGCAGGCCCAGATACCGGCCCTGGCCGCAGCCGCGCAGGCCGCGCTCCAGGCCTGGCCGCAGCAGTCCGAGGACTTTCCCATGGAACAGGCGCTGACCGCCCTGGCCATGGATGTGATCATGCGGCTGATGTTCTCCGGCGCCATCGGCGAGGATGCGCGCTCCGCGGAGCAGGCCATCCGCGAAGTCAGCCATGCCGCCAACAGCGAGTTCTACTGGCCCCTGCGCTGGCCCGATGCCATGCCATGGAAGCGCCGCAAGCGCCGGGCGCTTGCCTGGCTGCGCAGCTTCATCGACCGGCAGGTCCGGCTCCGGCTGGCGCAGGCCGACGCAGACTGGCCCGAGGATCTGCTCAGCCGCCTGCTGCGCCTGCACCGGGGCGACGCCCAGGCCTGGACACTGCAGGCCGTGCGCGATGAGTGCATGACGGCCTTTCTGGCAGGTCACGAAACCGTGGCCAGCAGCCTGACCTGGTGGTCCTGGTGCATGGCCACCCATCCCGAGGCGCAGCAGCAGGTGGCCGACGAGATCCATGCACAGCTGCAGGGCCGCACGCCCACGGCGCAGGACCTGCCCGCGCTGCGCCGGTTGGGCTGGAGCCTTCAGGAAGCCATGCGCCTGTACCCGGCCGCACCGGTGCTCATCAGCCGGCGTTGCACGCGGCCTGTGCAGCTGGGTCCGTGGCGCCTGCCCGCGCGAACCCTGTTCATGATTGCGCCCGGCCTCATGCAACGCGATGCGCGCTGGTTCCCGCAACCCGATGTCTTTCAGCCGCAGCGTTTCGCCGATGCCGACAAGGACGGAGCCCCTTCCGCGCCGCGCGGCAGCTGGATGCCCTTTGGCACCGGCCCGCGCGTATGCCTGGGCCAGCACCTGGCCAGCACGGAGATGACGGTGGTGGCAGCCATGGTGCTGCAGCGCCTTCGGCTGAGCGTGCCCGAAGGTGCCAGCGCCCCCCGCCCTGTGCTGCAGGTCACGCTGCGGCCATCCACGCCCTTGAGACTGCGGCTGCAATCGCGCAGCGGCGCACAGGCCGGGTAAACGTGGCGATATATTGCGCCAAATCATCTACAAAGCACGCCAATTACGCCAAATTGTCACCCATCCGCATTTATTCTGTCTTTTTGACTAGAACCACTGGACTGGAGACGATTTGAGTACCCTGGCAATCGTGATTTCATTGGCGGGACTGATGTTCCTGGCCTACCGAGGCATCTCCGTGCTGCTGCTGGCACCCCTGATGGCCGCCGTGGCCGTGCTGCTGTCCGGCGACCTGGGCCACATGCTGCCGCTGTACACCAGCACCTTCATGGGCGCCCTGGGCAACTACATGCTGCAGTTCTTCCCGGTGTTCCTGCTGGGCGCGCTGTTCGGCCAGTTGATGGCGGACTCGGGCGCGGCCACCGCGATATCGCACTGGATCATGCGCGTGCTGGGCGAGAAGCACGCCATCCTCACGGTGGTTCTGGCCTGCGCCGTGCTCACCTATGGCGGCGTGTCGCTGTTCGTGGTGGCCTTTGCCATCTATCCGATTGCCAAGTCGCTGTTCCGCGCGGCCCATGTGCCCAAGCGGCTGATACCGCCCACCATCGCGCTGGGCTCGTTCACCTTCACCATGACGGCGCTGCCGGGCACGCCGTCCATCCAGAACGCCATTCCCATTCCCTACTACGGCACCAATGTGTTCGCGGCGCCGGGCCTTGGCATCATCGGCGGCATGACCATGCTGGCCCTGGGCCTGTGGTGGCTGCAGTCGCGCGCGGCCAAGGCGCGCGTGGCCGGCGAAGGCTACGGCGACCATGACGACGCCGTCGAGCAGGGCCTGCCTGACGAAAGCGATCCAGCCCTGCACAGCCGCCGGGACCTGCCGCTGCTGCTGGCCCTGCTGCCGCTGGTGCTGGTGATCGCGGTCAATGCGCTGCTGACCTACGGCGTGTTCCCGCAGATGGATTTCGGCTTTCTGGAGGAGCGCTTTCCTGCCGTGGACCCGGCCAAGCAGACGGGCCTGTGGGCGCTGATCATGGCCCTGGCCGTGGCCTGCGCCGCACTGGTGCTGCTGGGCCTGGGCCGCTGGCGTAATCTCAAGGAGTCGGTGAACAAGGGCGTGCTGGGCTCCATGCTGCCCATCTTCAACACGGCCTCGGAGGTGGGCTACGGCGCGGTCATCGCGGGGCTGGCGGGCTTTGCCATCATCCGCGAGGCCGTGCTCAACGTGGCGCCGCACAACCCGCTGATCTCCGAGGCCGTGGCCATGAACGTGCTGGCCGGCATCACGGGGTCGTCGTCCGGCGGCCTGTCGATTGCGCTGTCCACGCTGGGCAAGGACTACCTGGCCATGGCCGCCCAGCTGGGCATCAGCCCCGAGCTGCTGCACCGCGTGGCCGTGATGGCGGCCGGCTGCTTCGACACCCTGCCGCACAGCGGCGCCATCATCACGCTGCTGTCCATCTGCGGCCTCACGCACCGCCAGTCGTACGGCAACATCGCCATCATGACCATTGGCGCGCCCCTGCTGGCCCTGGTGCTGGTGATCACGCTCGGCACCCTGTTCGGGTCCTTCTGAGGGACCAGGGCGCAGAGCGCGCGCGGGAAATACCACGGCATCGCGCCCGCCACAACCGGCATATGACGTATATGCGCGGGGCGGGTGCAAGGCAACAATGCATGCACGGCGATAAGGCATCGCCCCGATTCATTCCCGCATCACCGACAAGACGACATCCGCTGCCAAAGCTGCCAGCGCCGATGTCGGGCAACAAGGCCCGAACCGCTCCCTGACCCGGAGCGGTTCGGGCCTTTTTTGTTGGCCGGGAATCAAGGGGGCTGCGATGCCGCACGCCGCCCCATCAACCCCTTCAGGAGCAGCAGCATGAGACACGGAGATATTTCCAGCAGCAACGATTGCGTCGGCGTGGCGGTGGTCAACTACAAGATGCCACGCCTGCACACCAAGGCCGAGGTGCTGGACAACTGCCGCAAGATCGCGGACATGCTGGTGGGCATGAAGCGCGGCCTGCCGGGCATGGACCTGGTGATCTTCCCCGAGTACTCCACGCACGGCATCATGTACGACGCCAAGGAGATGTACGACACGGCCAGCGCCATCCCGGGCGAAGAGACAGAAATCTTCGCCGACGCCTGCCGCAGGGCCAACGTCTGGGGCGTGTTCTCGCTGACGGGCGAGCGCCATGAGGAGCATCCCAACAAGGCGCCGTACAACACCCTGATCCTCATGAACAACCAGGGCGAGATCGTGCAGAAGTACCGCAAGATCATGCCCTGGGTGCCCATCGAGGGCTGGTACCCGGGCGACTGCACCTATGTGAGCGAAGGCCCCAAGGGCCTGAAGATCAGCCTCATCATCTGCGACGACGGCAACTACCCCGAGATCTGGCGCGACTGCGCCATGCGCGGCGCCGAGCTCGTCGTGCGCTGCCAGGGCTACATGTACCCGGCCAAGGAGCAGCAGATCATGGTCTCCAAGGCCATGGCCTTCATGAACAACTGCTACGTGGCCGTGGCCAATGCGGCGGGCTTCGACGGCGTGTACTCGTACTTCGGGCACTCGGCCATCATCGGCTTCGACGGCCGCACCCTGGGCGAGACCGGCGAGGAGGAAATGGGCATCCAGTACGCCGAACTGTCCAAGCACCTGATCCGCGATGCGCGCAAGAACGGCCAGTCTCAGAACCATCTGTTCAAGCTGGTGCACCGGGGCTACACCGGCACCATCAACTCCGGCGACGGGGACAAGGGCGTGGCCGCCTGCCCCTACAACTTCTACAGCCAGTGGGTCAACGATCCCGAGGGCACGCGCGAGATGGTGGAGTCCTTCACACGCACCACCGTAGGCACGCCCGAATGCCCCATCGAAGGCATTCCGCACGAGACGCCCAAGCACCGCTGACAGCGTCCTGCCTCCGAGCCTGCAGGCCTGGGGGCAGGCCCGCCCATGAATACGGAAAGGTGAAGAGTGAAGATGAGCACGACAACAACCACAGGCCCGCTGCACGCTCCTGCCAACCAGGCCGCCGACCCGCTGGCGGCCTACCGCATCGAGGAAGAGCCCTTCTATCGCCCCTCGGGCCGCGAAGTGCAGCTTTACCGCCAGGCCTACCAGCACCGCATGCCGCTCATCCTCAAGGGCCCCACGGGCTGCGGCAAGACGCGCTTTGTGGAGTACATGGCGTGGGCGCTCAAGCGCCCCCTGGTCACGCTGGCCTGCAACGAGGACATGACGGCTTCCGACCTGGTGGGCCGCTACCTGCTGGATGCCGACGGCACGGCCTGGCACGACGGCCCGCTGACCCTGGCCGTGCGCCACGGCGGCATCTGCTATCTGGACGAAGTGGTGGAGGCCCGCCAGGACACCACCGTCGTCATCCACCCGCTGACCGACGCGCGCCGCACCCTGCCGCTGGACAAGAAGGGCGAGGTGGTCCACGCGCACCCTGACTTCCAACTGGTGGTCTCCTACAACCCCGGCTACCAGAGCAGCGCCAAGGACATGAAGCCATCGACCCGCCAGCGCTTCGCCGCGCTGGACTTCGACTACCCGGCGCCCGAGATCGAGGCGGACATCGTGGCCCACGAGACCGGCATTGCCCCGGCCACCGCTCGCAGCCTGGTCAGTCTGGCACGCAGCACGCGCGAACTACGCCACCGGGGCCTGGACGAAGGCGCCTCCACCCGCATGCTGATCTACGCAGGCCTGCTGATGCGCGACGGCATGCCGGTGCATGACAGCTGCGACATGACCATCACCAGCGCCCTGACCGACGACCCCGACACCGCCGCCGCGCTGCGCCAGCTGGTCGAAGCCGAGTTCGGCGCCTGAGGGCCGCGCGCCATGGCCATCATCTCCGTTGCCTTGCCCGAAGAGTCCCACCTGCTGCACACGCTGGGCCTGCTGGCCAGCGGCCTGGCGCGCCAGCCTGTCGCCGTGCAGGCACTGGCCAGGGCGCCGGCCAGTGCCCCGGCGCCGGGCCAGGCCCACGCCCTGCCGCCGCGCGCCGTGCTGATCAGCCAGCCTGCCCGGCTGCTGATTCCCGCCAACTTGCCCATTCAGGCAAACCTGCACGCAGCAACGATGGCCCATGCCGCAGCCCATCTGCGCTTTTCGCCCGCCCGCCAGGACAGCAGCGCCCTCAAGCCCATGGGCCAGGCCGTGGTGGGCGCACTGGAAGATGCGCGCGTGGAGCGGCTACTGTGCCTGCAGCACCCCGGCGTGCGCCGCTGGTTCGAGGCCTGCATCGCGCCCGAGCCCGACCCATCCGACCTGGGCTTTGCCGCCTTCATGGCCCGGCTGGACCGTATGCTGCTGTGGCCAGACCGTATGGACGGCAACCACTGGATCCACAAGGCCCGTGACCTGTTCGAGAACACCGCCACGCGCCACGGGCTGGAGGACTACGCCGCATTCCGGGCCATTGCCTCCATCCTGGCCAACGACCTGGGCCAGATGCGCGTGCGCATGGACCCGCAGCACCATGCCGTGCCCAGCATCTACCGTGATGACAACAGCTATCTCTGGCAGCATCCGGAGTCGCCCCAGGGCGAGGAAGACACACTCGCGCTGCAGCAGTCCGCTGCGCGTGCGGCCCCTCCTCCATCGGCCGGCGCAGGACAGCAGTCCGATGCCCAGGAAGGCCAGTCGCTGGACCTGGACCCAGGCCTGGAACTGTCGCGCCACAGCTATCCGGAATGGGACCGCAGGTCGGAGCGCCTGAAGACGGACTGGTGCACCGTCATCGACACCCTGCCCGCATGGCAGGCCGAGGCTCTGGCCGGCAAAGGCTCCAAGGCCGGCAGACAGACACTGCCGCCCCTGCCGCTGCCGCCCGCACGCCAGCTGGACCGGCGCCAGCGCCTGCGCCGCCAGTGGGAAGGCGATGACCTGGACTTCAATGCCGCCATCGAGGTCCAGGTGGACCGCCGCCTGAACCTGCGACCGGAACCTCGCCTTTTCATGCGTGCCGGCAAAGGCCCGCGCCCCACCAGCGTGCTGGTGCTGATGGACGCTTCCGAATCGGTCAACACGCCCGGCCCCCACGGCGCCAGCCTGCTGGAGCTGGAGAAACAGGCGGCCCTCATGCTGGCCGAATCGCGCGCAGGCCACAGAACCGGCGTGGACCGCCTGGCCATCCACGCCTTCTCGTCCAACACGCGCGCCGAAGTCCGCTACCTGCGCCTGCTGGACTTCGGCCAACCCTTTGCCGCAGCAGCGGCCACCCGGTTGCAGGCACTGCAGGGCCGCCATTCCACCCGCCTGGGCGCCGCCCTGCGCCACGCCAGCAGCCTGCTGGCAGCGGAGCCTGCTGGCCAGCGCCATCTGCTGGTGGTCACCGACGGCGCACCCGCCGACATCGACGTGCATGACGATCGCTACCTGATCGAAGACGCGCGCCATGCCGTGCAGCAGGCCCGCGCCGCAGGCATACGCATCAGTTGCCTGGCCGTGGACAGCCAGGCAGACGGCTATGTGCGCCATATCTTTGGCGGGCGCAACTACGGCATTGCCGACGACGCACGGCATCTGCCAAGGCGGCTGTCCCAGATGGGCGCAAGGCTCGCAGCCGGCCGCTGACCACGGCAAGCGCCACGGAAATCTCGATTAACCTGAAGCCTGCAAAGAACGCACGCCAGCACTTGGCACAGAAGGAACCCATGAACGACCCCGTCAGAGTCGGCATTCTTTACTCGGCCACCGGCACCACATCGACCATCGGCCAGTCCCAGCTGCAGGGCGCGCAGCTGGCCATCGACGAAATCAACGAGGCGGGCGGCCTGCTGGGGCGTGAACTGGTCGCCGTGCGCTACGACCCGGCCTCCACGCCGGCCCGCTATGCGGCCCTGGCCGAGCAACTCATCGTGCGCGATGGCATCAACGTCATCTTCGGCTGCTACATGTCCAGCAGCCGCAAGGCCGTCATCCCCATCGTCGAGAAATGGAACAAGCTGCTGTTCTATCCCACGCTCTACGAAGGCTTCGAGTTCTCGGGCAATGTCATCTACACGGGCGCCGCGCCCAACCAGAACAGCGTGCAACTGGCCGACTACATGACCAGCAGCTTCGGCGCGCGGGTCTACCTCATCGGCTCGGACTACATCTACCCCTATGAGTCCAACCGCATCATGGGGGAGCTGGTCATGCAGCACCCGGGCAGCGACAAGCTGGGCGAACACTACCTGCCGCTGGACGCCACCGAGCGCGACTACGCGGCCATCATGCAGGACATCCGCGCCAGGCAGCCGGACTTCATCTTCTCCACCGTGGTCGGCGACTCCACGGCCAGCCTCTACCGCGCCTATGCCGATGCGGGCTTCAACCCGCAGACCATGCCGATTGCCAGCCTCACCACCTCCGAGGCCGAGATCGCCCAGATGGGCGCCGATGTGGCTGCCGGCCACTTCACGGCCGCGCCCTACTTCCAGTCCATCGATTCGCCCGCCAACGCGCGCTGCCTGGCCCGGCTGCGCCAGCGCCTGGGCGACGACTGCCGGCCCAACCTGTGCTGGGAGGCCGCCTACTTTCAGATGCACCTGTTTGCCAACGCCTTCCGCCAGGCCGGCAGTGACCGCATAGGCGAGCTGCTGCCCCATCTGCTGGGCGGCGAATTCGACGCGCCCCAGGGCCGCATCCGGCTGGATCCCGACAACCACCACACCTGGCTGCACCCGCGCGTGGGCCGCGCCAATGCGCAGGGCGGCTTCACCATCGTGCGCCAGGCCACCCGGGCCGTCTCGCCCGACCCCTACCTGGTCACCCACTCCCTGGGCGACTGGACCGCCAGCCTCGGCGCCCTGGAGACCTGAGCGTGGATGCCGCCCCGAACAAGGACACCGGCAGCGCTGCCACAGGCCGGCCGCTGCTGGAAAGAAAACCGCTGCTGCGTGCCACCTCGCCCCAACTGAAGGAACTGCGCCAGCTGCGCATTGCCGTCGTCCACCCCGACGACGCGGACGGCCGACTGCTGGCCCAGCAACTGCAGCGCATAGGCTGCCAGGTCCAGGCCATCTGGCCGCCCCAGCCCTGCCTGCCCGAGGGCACGGACGTGGTATTCCTGGCCGTGCGCCCCGATCACCTGCAGTTGAACTACGCCTGGACCCAGGGCGAGGGAGAGAGCCCGCCCACCGCCATCGCCGTGGTCAACTACGAGAACCCCACCATCGTCTCCGCCGTGCTGGAGCTGCAGGTGCAAGCCATCCTGCCCTCGCCCATCCGCTCCTTCGGCTTGCTGTCCACCCTGGTGCTGGCGCGCAGAAACCACAGGGAATCACGCCAGCAGCAGCAGCGCATCGCCAAGCTCCAGGCCAAGCTGCTGGGCCAGCGCCGCGTGGCCGAAGCCAAGGCCATCCTCATGCAAACCCACCAGATCAACGAAGACCAGGCCTACGACATGATCCGCGCCCAGGCCATGAGCCGGCGAAGCTCGGTGGAGGAGATTGCCCAGGCCATCGTCCATGCGAGCGAAATACTGTCGCTGGGCAAGGGCGTGGGCCGGTGAAGGGGCCGGGGCATCGCGCGCCTGCAGATGCCCCTCTCGCGGATGCCCTCCAGGGTGCCGGGCAGGAGCAATGTGAGGAATGAGGCGCTATTGGCACATCGCCGATGCTTCGGCTGCCAAGTCCTTATAGACCGTGTATTGGCAAGTCCACTTATCCGGAGCAGACGAATACCCGCCCTCGAAGTAGCTTCCGCCTCGTCCCGCCGTGACGCGGCATCCTCCGCTGACAACCGTCTTACCGGCCGAACAGGAGGCAGTTACTTCGACAGCGGCGTCAGTGAAGTCGGCAAACGCCCAGGATCCAGTGTTGATCATCTTGGTCAAGGTCACCGAACCTGCCCCAGACGGACCTTGCAAGCCTTGTGGTCCATCGGCGCCGGTCGGTCCCGTCGCCCCGGTTGGCCCGGTATTGCCTGTCGGACCCTGCGCTCCCTGCAGACCCGTGGAGCCCGCCGTACCGGCCGTGCCTGCCGTTCCCGTCGCCCCTGTTGCCCCCGTCGGCCCGGTGGCGCCGGTAGAGCCCGTCGCGCCAATGCCGGTGGCTCCCGTGGCCCCGGTCGTGCCCGTAGCACCTGTTGCACCTGTGGGCCCTGTCACGCCCGTGGCTCCCTGGACGCCAATTGCGCCTTGAACCCCTGTCAAACCCGTAGCACCTGTTGCGCCCGTCGGTCCGGTAGGACCCGTTGCACCTGTTGCACCCGTGCCATTGGTCCCCGTCACACCGGTAGCCCCCGTCGCCCCCGTGGTGCCAGTCGCACCTGTGGGCCCGGTGGCACCCGTGGCGCCGGTAGCTCCAGCGCCCACACCCGCCGCACAGTGCACCAGCTGCCCCGTAACACCGTCAACACACAGCAACTGAGAGCCTGTGGCTGTATCGGCGGGCAGGGCTGGCACCAGTACCTCGCCAGTACGCTGGACCCTCAGGCGCTCGGCACCCACGGAGTTCTTGATCACGAAATCGCCATTGGCAGGCAGCGTGATGGAGACATCGGCCGCGAGGGCGGCAGGCGCATGCAGTCCGGCGCACGAAAGCAGGGCCAGCAGCAGGGCGGGAACGGGGCGATGATTGTGGTTCATAGGTTTTTCAGGAGCAGGGTGCGAATTGCGCTGGCGACGCAGGGCCATGCCACCGAGCAGCAGACTCATCAGCATCAGTCCACAGGTGTTGAGCGTGGGAATGCTGGCGGGCGATGTCACCAGTACAGGCATTGCACGCCTGATGCAATTTGTGACTCCACGCACACCGAGCACAGGAGCTCGGCTTGCCGAAGCCGGGCAGATGATGAGTGAGAAAATGATTCTCACGTAAGAAAAATTAACAATTGATTAATGAGTATCACATCAAAACAACTATCAGCCACTCAAATCACATGAAATTCCAAGCAATCCGTCTCGCAGCCGGTTCAAGCCTGGAGGAAAGCAACCCATGATGGCCTCTACCGCTCTGCAATCAGACTGGCTCGATGCCCCCAAGATTGACAGAGTCATGCAGCGGAATATCTGCCCGGCAAGTGCTTCATCACCAGGCAAAAGCATGGGTACAAGCGGGCGGGATGACACAATCGCCCGACCACATCTCAGAACGTGAGAGAGCAATGACAGATCTGAAGAAGTTGCAAGAAGACAGAGAATCGGAAAGCAACGCACCCAAAAATCATCTTGAGCAGAGCCCCGCAGCTCCTGTCGATATCACGCCACACACCACAGGCTTGAGTGGATCCGTCGCAGGACGTGACTATAAAGCTCTGGACCGGATGAGAGCGGCCTTGAATGCAAGCATCTCCGTCTTGTCGCCTGAAGAACTTCTCAGGGATGAGCCTGCTCAATTGCCACAGAGCATTCCGAAACCTGAACTCCAATCGACAACATCAGGCTCCCAAGACTCATCGCCATCGCCATCCAAAGAAGCAAACATATATCCACAACAGGCTTCAGGCCGTTCCAAATATGGTTCATTCAACCAGTCTTATCTACTTGGTGGAAAAACCCCTACTCAAATAGCTAGTCATTCCGGCATCACATCGAAAAACTCAAACCCCGCCAGCTCCACAGACAATAAAAACAGGGAAATTCATGCTTCGCCGGAAATTCCTCTCATCGAGTTCAACGGAAAAATAAGCAGCCCCATCGCGACCAAATCAAACCCTGCGATTAATATCAAAAAAGCAGAAAAGCCGATCTCCAAAAATACACCAGATCATCAGATAAAAATTCAGAAAACACCAGACAGCCACGCCAAAAAAAGCACTCCAATTCAACCCATACCGCTCAAATTACTATCCAGAGGGGGAGACACCCAACCCCGTCAACAAATAACAGGATCGACGCCGTTCGGCCACATGCTGGAGGAGCGGCGAAGGGAACAGGAAGAGCGCGAAGACAAAAGAACCGAGTACGCTAGGCGCAGCGCGATAGCCTCGGAAGCAGCGTTGCGGGCAGAACGAAATCGCACGCTGGAAGCGCAAAAAGAAGCCGCCTTCTACCGTAATGAGGCCGCCCGCGCAAAGGACGAGGCAATGCTCGCCCGCAAAGGCATGTGGCTGGGACTGATGGCGGCCTTGGCTGGTGTGTGCACTGCCATCCTTGCTTACCTGATAACCGCGCCGCACACCTGTTGAGCGGCTTTGCACCATGACCCAATCCGGCCAGCCCCGGACAGGCCACGGCTGCTGCACCCATCGCTAAGTTACAGCTCCTAACTGTGCTTCGGGCTGTCTTCATGTGCTCACCTATCGGGATAGACCTCTGCCTAGCTCAGAAGCCTTTGAGCAGAAGGACACATCGAATCACTTTCGAATATCCCCTATCCATGGGTTCGCATCCAAAAGATTAAAAGTCCGATCCACCGAAATATGCATAAGAGAGAAAGATTTTACAATCAACAAACTGCAGCGATAGCCACGCCTCTAGTATTTTCGAAATCATGCATTTGCCCTCGACTTCTACCTACTTTGGACAGATTTTGGTCAAAGTGGATGGTCTGGTTGGTAGTCTTGCACTCAGCGTTGGAAAGCTCTTCTGCAAGCCCTCGGTAGAAATGTATAGACCCGAACCCGGGACACATCTATTTCACCACTTCATCTTTCCTCAGATACCCGCAGGCCATTTCCTCTCTCTGGCATTTTTTTATCAAAAATACTATTTCTTAGGCCACAAATCCACACAACAAAAAATAAAGCGAGATATACATCTCGCTTTATGAAAATCCAAATATGCTAATCGCTTAATTTTTCCGCGATTAGAGCAGCACCGCTACCTGACTGCAAAGTCACCACCCCAAGCATATCAAAGAATTGAACCCTCAGTGTATCGCCGGCAGCCAAAGCCAAAATTGATTCACCATCGAACCTTGAAACGCTGATCGTTGTATTCTCTGTAAGCGCCGCAACTGGCGTACCATTCAACAAAACCCTTGCTGAAACAAGCATATTGGCGTTAGTTTTAATAGAATATTTAACCCTATACCTGCCACTCGAAGGGACAGTAAACATCGTATTTAAACCATTAACCATGAATCCAGAGAGATTCTGCGACTGAGGCAATGGAATATCGGTACCACCGAGAACCACAGCTATTACGGCACCGCTTGTATTGTGAGCAGCCATTGAGGTGGCAGTAGTTCCTCCAGCCCCTGCTGGTCCGGTGGGGCCTGTGGGACCAGACAAGCCAATATCACCCTGCGCCCCCGTCGGACCTTGAAGGCCCGTGGCACCAATGGGGCCTTGAGCGCCTGTCTGGCCCGCTGGGCCTTGAACGCCAGTCGGACCTGTGGGTCCCGCCGGGCCTGCCTGGCCGGTGGCGCCGGTCGCGCCTGCCGGTCCTGTTGCACCGGTCGCTCCGGTTGCTCCCGTCGGACCCGGGTTCCCCACAATCGCGCCTGCTGCGCACTTGCCCAGTCGCCCCGTCGCGTCGTCATAGCAGGCCACGCTGCCAGCCTCCGTTGTATTGGACAGGTTGGGCAGATATACATCGCCTGTTTCCATCACCCGGAACCGCTCTGCATTGCCTGCATTGTTCTTGATGACGAATCCACCATTGGCCGGCGGTGTGATGGTGATGTCGGCGCCGCCAGGAGCCGCCATCGAAGCACCACTCAAAACAATGGCTACGGCGAAGGAAACAGAGCGCAGCGTAAATTTCATGGTTTTCATGGTCGTGAATGTTGTGTCATCGGCGTTGCGGAGCGCCGGCCAACGCCGGCTTGGTTTTGCCGCCATATCCTTCACATAGAACCGCAGGCTCATTCAAGCCCATCAACGGGACGGGAGTAGAGCCACGAGCAGCTTTCAGCAAGCTGCTCATACAGCTGCGTACTACTGGAAGACCAGCGGGGACGTGATCGTCGCCGGCAGCCCCACAAGTGCGGGGGTGATGGTCTGCAACTGCCAGGCATGCTGGGTGCTGCTGGAGGTTCCGCAGGCCGGATTGTCGATGCCAGTGATGCCGCTCATGGCCGCAGACAGCACGGTTCCATTGGACTGCGGTGCAGAAGCCGGAACCATGAACGATGCCAACGAACCGGACCACACCAGCGTCTTCGCATAGATAGATGCGGGTGTGGAGTTCCCCGAATTGAGGAAGGCTGTACCTGAGCAGAGATTGCCGCCACTGCCTTGGTAGTAGATTTGGCCGTTGGGGACTGTGCCGTCCCACGACATCACAAGCAAATGTCCTGTACTGGTCACGATCGTGATGCTGCTGCGAGTTGCGCTCAAGACCTTTCCAAGAACGTTGTTGGCACCGTCCACCAACTGCACCCCGCCGCTGCCAGCAGGACCCGTCGCGCCGGTGGCGCCAGTGGGGCCGGGAATTCCCTGAATCCCTTGATTGCCTTGAGCGCCCTGTGCCCCTTGGGACCCCGTGGGGCCAACCGGCCCAACGCCTCCAGTCGAACCCGGAGCGCCCTGCACGCCTTGGATTCCTTGAAGGCCCTGCGCCCCGGTGGATCCGGTGGGGCCGGTCGCTCCGGTTGCACCCGTCGCACCTGTGGGGCCTGCCGCACCGGTGACTCCTGGTATGCCGGCGCCAGTGGGGCCGGCAGGGCCGACTGCCCCTGTAACCCCCGTAGGACCCATGGGACCTGCCACGCCGGTCGCTCCAGGCGTACCTGCGCCGGTAGGCCCGGTAGGACCGACAGCTCCTGCAGGACCAGTGGCCCCCGTCGCTCCTGCGCCCACGCCTGCCGCGCAGGGCATGAGCTGCCCAGCGCCGTCATGGCAAGTCACATGGGTGCCGGAGGCCGATGTTGACGGCAGCGCAGGGATCAGAACCTGGCCGGTGTCCTGGACGCGCAGGCGTTCCTGCCCAGCCTGGTTCTTGATCACAAACCCGCCACCGGCAGGAGGCGTGAGAGTGATGTCAGCCGCCAAGGCGCCAGCCGCATGCAGCGCTGCAACGGAGGAGAGAGTGAGGATCAGCCAGGGAGACGCAGCAGTTGGTTTTTTTCGCATGATTCAGGAAATCGCAACGGTTCAAAAAGATGTCTTGCAGATTGCGCGTGCATCGCGCCGTGGAGCCGACGACCGCTTGCGCTGCACCCAAACAGCGATGGACATCAGCAGGGAAAGAAGCATCAGCCCGTACTCGCTCAAGGTCGGAATGGCGGCTGCGGAAACCGGCGCGCCGATCTGCACATTCGCTGGCACAGTGGCATTGCCACGCACTACCGTCGCTCCAGGGCCAAGGTTGATGACGGCCGTGCCGCTGGCCGCCTGCAGTACCACCGGCTGGCCAGGCACGCCCTCAATGGTCAGAGTGCCGAGCACGGTAATGTTGGCCCCGACGGGAAGAACGAAAGTGCGCCCACTCGTGCTCTTGATGGTCAGGTTCTGCACCACGAGTGTTCCGCTCAGCTGGCTCGTGTTGCCTGGGTCGCACCCATCGCGCAGCTCTATCGTGTTGTTCCCCGCATTCAGCGACCCATTGATGTGCAGGTCACCGCCCACGGACAGCGTTCCGCCGCTGCTGGTGATGGCTGCCGTGCTTCCAAAGGTTGCTGAAGAATCCACAGTCAGCGCCCCCCCGAGATCCAGGGTCCCTTGCATGTCCAACGAGGAGCAGGACAGGTCAACAGAACCGCCAGGGGGAACGACCAAGGAACTACCGGGAGGGTAGGACCATTGAGCTGCGGCGTTGGAGCACAGTAAAAGTGCAACACCTGCTGCGCTCAGCCAGCGGGAAATTGAAAAATTCATCAGGGGAGGCTCCGGTAAGGCCGAGACCCACCTGACGTGGATCCGACTCAAAAAAGTATCAAACATTGTCAACTGAAACAAAACGCGCTTCATTAAAGAAACTTATCAAGAAGTCTGTTGCATTTAGCATGCAAACTATCACTTCTGTTTTTACAAACACGTTTTGCACTTCTTGGCTCAGGAGGCGTACCGTCGCAGCGGCGGTGGCCGCGGGCCCGGCAGGCATGCTGGTGTCCGGCTTTGCCCTTGGTGGTACAAGAGGTGTCCGTATCGTCGTCGCCCTCTTCCTGGATATCGATGGCACCACAACTCACGTCATGGGCTGATTTTGAAAACTCATTATCAAATAAATGAATGGTTTTCAAACTCTGTCAATTTTTGTCTCGCCTGCACAAAAGAATAATCATCAACGTAGAATCTGGTTGCGCTCAAAAACACAATGAGCCCCAATGATAAAACCCCCAACTGAAAGAGACATATGATGATTGAAGGCGGATGGTGGAAAGCCTACACAAAAAATGGCAGGTATGTAGGCCATATCGAAGGAGACGAATTCATCATGGGCGCCACCAGGATCTTATATCGAGTGAGCGACAACAAGCTCTATTCAACAGAAGCACCTCCATCACATATAGCAGATATATTGAAAAATCAAGCAGTCACGTTGAATGGCGAAATTCTGCTGAAGTTCTTCAAGGCAAAGAAACCCTGATAAATTGATTTATTTGCGCCAACATTTCGTAACAATAACAGTTTCCACATCGGAGCATCCAGACCAATCTTCGATATTCCCCTTTAGCTCAGGAATTCATAGGATTCAATAAAGACGTTTTATGAGAAAAACCCGCATCATGCGGCCACCGTCATGGCACGAACCGGCAACTTGCGTCCAGGATGAACACGTAGTTGTATTCTGTGAATCAACTCCTTAGTCAAAACCCGACCTGCAGTGAGTAAAACCAAACCCTCTCCAGACATAAAATCCTGCGCCAAGACCATTCCAGGCTTGAGATCTGAACAGCGAATATAAAATGGTGCAGGATCAACAGCGGGCGTTGCCTGCAGCAGAATCTGCAAGAATGCATCGACTACCTCAGGGTCGAATTGCGTACCCCTGCCATGGGATATTATGGTTCTTGCCTCTGCCGGAGTGAGAGATTTACCGTTCAAATGTCCTATTGTCAGGTCATCATAACAATCTGCGACTGCGATTATTCGCGCACCTACTGGAATATTTTCCCCTTTCAGCTCATCCGGGTAACCTGCGCCATCGAAACGCTCATGATGGCCTCTGACCAAAGTGGCAACCCCATGTGCGTCATCTATTGACAGGAGCAGTTGCTCTCCCAAGCTGGAGTGGGTTCGATATTTCTCCAGCTCTTCATGGCTTAAGCTGGTCACTGATTTATTCAACAACCCGTCGGGCAGCGTTATGTGTGCAATATCATGAATCAACGCAGCGACAAAGGCATTTTGCTGCTCACTTTCGTCAAGCTGCATGATATTTGCCGTTCATCGAGTCAGGTCGGCCACGCGTCGAGAATGGCCGGCAAGCGCCCCTCCTCGCCACTCCAGAAGATTCGAGAACATCCGGATTGTCGCCAAGAAACTCCTCTTGAGCTTTCTATGTGCTTCCAGAAGCTCGTCGTCATGCTCGTGCGCAGCATTCTCCAGCTTCGAACTGAGTTCACTCAACTCTTTCACCAGCGTCCGATTTCTCTGTTCGAGGCGAATATTTTCCTGGCGTGAAATCCTTTGCTCATTCAACTGTTCAATAGTCGCAAAAAATTGATCGCTATCCGATGGACTGATAATATGACGGCACAATCCCAATAAACGCCCAATACCTCCCCCAGCGTTCCCTCTCCCGCCTTCATCCAAAATAATCACGGAAATATTGCACGATTGGACAATCAATTCTTCCAACCACCTTCCGCCGTCCACGTCAAGCAGCCGCGTGTTGCATATAAGCAAATCAACACGCCTCCTTTCGAGCACATTCTGCAGATCAGATTCGCTCGCCACCCAACTCAGCTCATACCCGGCTGGATCAAGCAATAGGCTTAACCCTGAAAAATCCTCCATCCCAGGGTCCGCCAGCAATGCTTGCAAGCGCGATTGGGGCGAGAATGAGTCTTGTTTCCTCATGTCATTCATTCAATTTGCCTCAACTGGTTAAATGCATGATGCAATGCTCAAAGCACATGTAGAACTTGCCACAAAATGCATCCGGAAAAATAGAATTTTTTCAACAATCCGCAATGACTGAAGATCAAATTTATCTAACGCACTTCTTTTTTCCAAAACTCAAACTATCCAGAAGCAAGCTGGACGCGATATGTGAGTAATGTGCATGCTGGAGTTTGATGCTGGAATGCCTCCGGCTTTTGCAAGCACCACTATGCTTGCGTGCCAGGCATGCAAGGCCTGCAACTCAGGCTCACGTCTTCGAAGATCCGCGCCGGTCTCGCGGCCGATCAGGTGCTGCCCTGTATCCGCACCTGTATCCGCACCTGCAGCCGCCTCGCTACCCGCCTTGGTGGCCGGGATAGGCAGACTGCTGGCCGCCTTGACAGTCCCGGTCTGCATCAACACCTTCCTGCTGGCTACCCGAGCAGCCGCCACGGTGCTCTTCCATTGGCCTTCGTCGCGCCACTCATGGGCCTGGCCGCTTGAAGCCGGGCCAGGCCGGAGGCCGGCCGGCGCGAAGTCCACCTTTTGCTACGACCCCACTCAGTCACGTTTTCGGCCGCGCTGACATAATCCCGCGGCAGCTCCCCCACTGAGACCTTTTTGTGCAGAGCCCGGCCTGAAGCACGCCCCTGCTGCGGCTCGTACCCCCGCCGGTGCAACCATTCGCTGGTCAGAACCTTTCGACTTGCGTGCAGTGATGGCTCCTATTGCATGCCACAAGCCCAATCTGTAGCACCCAGAGCTGGAACAATAGGAAAAGCGGGGTTCCACGGCGTAAAACCAAGAGCAGCCGCCAGAGCAAAAAACCCAATCAGATCAATGACAAACGTAGAAAATCAAGCACCAGCCAACATGTGGCGCATGTCGGTTGCGCCCATGATGGACTGGACCGACAAACACTGCCGCTACCTGCACCGGCTTCTGAGCCGCCACACCTTGCTCTACACAGAGATGGTGACGACGGGCGCTCTGCTGCATGGGGATGTGCCGCGGCATCTGCGTTTCGAGGCCGAGGAACACCCGGTGGCGCTACAGCTCGGCGGCAGCGAGCCTTCCGATCTGGCGCAGGCCGCGCGGCTGGGGGCGCGGTGGGGGTATGACGAGATCAACCTCAATTGCGGCTGCCCCAGCGAGCGGGTGCAGCGCGGCGCGTTTGGCGCCTGCCTGATGAACGAGGCGCCGTTGGTGGCCGATTGCGTGAAGGCGATGGTGGATGTGGTGGATGTGCCCGTCACGGTGAAGCACCGCATCGGCATCGACAAGGACGAGAGCTACGAGTTCGTGCGCGATTTCGTGGGCACGGTGGCGGATGCGGGCTGCCGCGTGTTCATCGTGCATGCCCGCAATGCCTGGCTCAAGGGCCTGTCGCCCAAGGAAAATCGCGAGATCCCGCCGCTGCGCTACGAGATCGTGGCCCGGCTCAAGCAGGATTTTCCGGAACTGACCATTGCCATCAACGGCGGCATCAAGGCCGATGCCACGGTGCAAGAGCTGCTGCAGCAGGTCGATGGCGTGATGGTGGGCCGCGAGGCCTATCACAACCCCTGGTGGCTGGCCTCGTGGGATGCGCTGTACTACGGCGATGCGAGCGTGGAGCACACGCGCGAGTCCATCGAGGAGCAGATGGTGGCCTATATGGAGCGCGAGGCGCGCACGCATGGCACGCACTGGTACTCCATCGCGCGGCATATGTTGGGGTTGCGCAACGGGCTGGCGGGGGCGCGCCGCTGGCGCCAGGTGTGGAGCAATCACCAGCTCAAGCAATTGCCGCCTTCAGAGGTGATGCGGCTTGCGCGCACCAAACCGGCCGAGGCGGCGCTTGCCGCCTAGCGCGGGGGACTGCATTGCAGGATGACCAGGGCTGAGGCGGCCGCTCGCCCAGGGCTATCGGTAAAAACTATCACTTACGCGACAGCATCAAAGGGGTTTTACTACCAATTTTCTTAGCTTGCTGCTGATATATTGCACTGCAACATATCCAAACAACCCCTTGTATCCATGCTCTATCAGCTCTACGAAATCCAGCGCGCCATGGTCGAGCCCTTTGCCGATTTCGCGCAAGCTGCAGCCAAGCTCTACAGCAACCCCCACTCGTTGCTGAGCCAAGGTCCGATGTCCCAGCGCATGGCCGCCGGGTTCGATCTGTTCTACCGCCTTGGCAAGGATTACGAGAAGCCCGAATTCAACCTGCACAGTGTGGATGTGGGCGGCGTTGACGTGACCATCCGCGAGCGCGTCGAAGTGGACAAGCCGTTTTGCGAGCTGCGCCGCTTCAAGCGCTTCTCCGACGACACCGACACGCTGCAGACCATGCTGAGCCAGCCCGTGGTTCTGATCGTGGCGCCGCTGTCTGGCCACTACGCCACGCTGCTGCGCGATACGGTGCAAAGCATGCTGGGCGGCCACAAGGTCTACATCACCGACTGGAAGAACGCCCGCCTGGTGCCCCTGGCCGATGGCGAGTTCCACCTCGACGACTACGTGAACTATGTGCAGGAGTTCATCCGCTACCTGCAGGGCAAGTACGGCCAGTGCCACGTGGTCAGCGTGTGCCAGCCCACGGTGCCGGTGCTGGCTGCCGTGTCGCTGATGGCCAGCCGTGGCGAGACGCCTCCGCTGTCCATGACCATGATGGGCGGCCCCATCGACGCGCGCCGCTCGCCGACCTCGGTGAACAACCTGGCGCAGAACCGCAGCTTCGAGTGGTTCGAGAACAATGTGATCTACCGCGTGCCCGAAGGCTATCCGGGCGTGGGTCGCCGCGTGTACCCGGGCTTCCTGCAGTACTCGGGCTTCGTGGCCATGAATCCGGACCGCCACGCCAATAGCCACTACGACTACTTCAAGGACCTGATCAAGGGTGACGACGCCAGCGCCGAGCATCACCGCAAGTTCTATGACGAGTACAACGCCGTGCTCGACATGGATGCCGACTACTACCTCGAGACCATCGCCACGGTGTTCCAGGACTACAAGCTGGTCCATGGCACCTGGGAAGTGCGTTCGCCCGAAGGCCAGGCCGAGCTGGTGCGCCCGCAGGACATCAAGGGCAGCGCCCTGCTGACTGTCGAAGGCGAGCTGGACGACATCTCCGGCTCGGGCCAGACGCGTGCAGCGCACGATCTGTGCACGGGCATCGCGGCCGATCAGCGTAAGCACCTTGAAGTGCCGGGCGCCGGCCACTACGGGATTTTCAGCGGCAGGCGCTGGAGAGAGATCGTCTACCCGCAGGTGCGCGAGTTCATCAGTGCCCACCAGCCCGAAAGCGCCACGGCCGCCAGCGCGGCAGGTCACACCAGCAGCCTGAGCGATGACGCGCCCTCGGCCACCGAGCAGCCGCGCAAGCGCGGTGCCAAGGTGCAGGCAGGCTGAGCACCGAGCAAGCCCGGCACGCCATGTCCGCCTTCGCAATCCTTGCCCGCGACGATCTGGCAGCACGCATAGACGCGGCGCTGCCGCAGACGCAGTGCACGCGTTGCGGCTACCCCGACTGCGCCAGCTATGCCCAGGCCGTGGCCTCGGGCGAGGCCGGCATCAACCAGTGCCCCCCCGGGGGCGCTGCGGGAGTGGAGAGGCTGGCTGCACTGACGGGCCGGCCCGCTGTCCCACTGAGCGCCGAGCACGGCACGGAAGCCCCGCGCACCGTGGCCGTGATCGACGAGGCATGGTGCATCGGTTGCACCCTGTGCATCAAGGCCTGCCCCACGGATGCCATCCTGGGCGCCAACAAGTTCATGCATACGGTGATCGCCGCCCACTGCACGGGCTGCGAGCTGTGCATCCCCGTCTGTCCCGTGGACTGCATCGAGCTGCACAATGCCAGCGGCCCGGCCACAGGCTGGTCTGCCTGGAGCCCCCAGCAAGCCGAGCATGCGCGCCAGCGCTATGTGCTGCGCCGAGAGCGTGAACAGGAACGCGAGCGCCTGGGTGCCGCCCGGGCGCAGATGCCTCTTGCATTGGGGGAGCAGGAAATGGCCGACGACGCCAACCCTTCCATGCCCTGCCCGGCGCCCCCGCTGGCGACCGAAAGCAAGCAAGCCACCATCGCAGCCATCCTGGCCCGCGCACGCGCCCAGCGTGCGGGTGGCGCCTCAACGCCCAAAGGGCATTGAGTGGATGCGGGCGGGCAGCGAGACCCGCCTACGCAGCCAGCGCCAGGCTCTTGTAGACCCCGCAACCCCAGTACAGCCCGCCATGCTTGCAGACGAAGGACATCTTGGTCTGTACCTGCTGCGTGGCAGGGTTTCTGAAGTCGTACTCCACCCAGCCTGGGCCGCGCTCGGCCTGGGCAATGATGTCGGCCAGCAGTTGCTCACCCCGCACGCCTGGCAGCTCCTGCACGCGCACGCCCACACGCGCAGGGTTGCCGCCAAAGGCGCGGTAGCTGCCGTCGGCGGCCAGGGCGAACACGTACATATCGCGGTCATGGAAGGGCTGGCCGGGGTCGTTCACGGCGGCCAGCAGTGCCTCGGTGGCCACGCCGCGCCGCGCCAGGCCCAGGGCCGACTCGACCAGGGCCACGGCCTCCTCCGCCGTGCCCTGCTGCAGCCGAAAGCGCGACACCGCCCCTGACAGCATCTGCGCGCGCTGCTGCAGCGCGCGTGCCTGGTCCAGCGCGTGGCCCACCATCTGCGCGTTGTGCTGGGTGATCTCGTCGATCTGGTGCACGGCGCGGCTGATCTCGGCCAGGCCCGTGCTCTGGTTGCCCGTGGACTGCGACAGCTCGCCCATGTGCTCGGCCACCTGGCGGATGCCTTCGGTCACGCGCTCCATGCCACGTCCGGCCGTGCGGATCAACTCGGTGCTGTGCTCCACCTGGGTCAGCGCATCGCCAATCAGGTGGCGAATCTCGCGCGCCGCCTCCGCCGAGCGGCCGGCCAGGGAGCGCACCTCGCTGGCCACCACGGCAAAGCCCCGGCCCTGCTCGCCAGCCCGTGCGGCCTCCACGGCGGCATTGAGCGCGAGGATATTGGTCTGGAAAGCAATGCCGTCGATCACGCCGATGATCTCCCGCATGCGCCCGGCGCTGTTCTCAATGGTCTCCACCGACTCCACGGCGCGGCCCATGGCCACCACGCCTTCATCGGCGGCGCCGCGCACGGCGCTGGCCTGGTGGTGGACCACGCCCACCACATCGGCGTTGTGCTGCACGGCGCTGCTCAACTGCTCCACGCTGACCACGGTCTGGGCCAGGTTGGTGGCCTGCAGCTCGGTGCGATCGGACAGCGCCTGGTGCTCGTTCACCAATTGCTGCCCGGCCTGCGCCACCAGGGCCGCGTTGCTGCGCACATCGGCCACCATGCCCGACAGCGAGGTGACCATGCCTCCCAGCAGCGCCTTGGGCGTCTGGACAGCACCGGCGCCCTCCTGCGAGGCGGCCGCCTCCACGGTCACGCGCTGGCTCAGGTCGCCCTGGGCGATGCCCTGCATGGCCTGCTGCAGCAATTCGCGCTCGCCGATCACCCACGACCAGAGCCTGTGCATGCCGCCCAGCAGCAGCCCGGCCCACAGCAGCAAGGCACCCCAAACCCAGGGCCCCAAGCCCGCCGAACCGGCCACCAGCGCCAGCGGCGGCCCCGCCAATGCCCACACGGCGCATACAAGGAAGCCGGCCCCGGGGCCGGATGTATGCTTACGATGCCTGTTTCCCACTTTTTCCATGCCAGCGCCTGCCTGCATAGCTGATTGCCTCTCTAGTCATTGGTATCTGGAATTCACCGTTCACGAGGCCCCGCCACACGAGATGGCATGGCCCCAGTCGAGACCATGCCAGAATAGGTAACAGAATGCAAAAAAGCCAGCGTGCAGACCCGCAGTCCCCTGTGACAACGGCATGCCGAAAGCGCATCAATCCATAATGCGAGCCCATGAATCCCCTGCTCTCCCGACTCCAGCCCTACCCGTTTGAGCGTCTTCGCAAACTGTTCGCCGGGGTCCAGCCACCGGCGGGCGTGCGCCCCATCAGCCTTGGCATCGGAGAGCCCCGCCATGCCACGCCGGCGTTCATTGAACAGGCACTGAGCGCCGACCTCGGCGGCCTGGCCAAATACCCCGCCACGGCGGGCGAGCCCGCGCTGCGCGAGGCCTGCGCCCAATGGGCTCGCCAGCGCTATGGCATTGCCCTGGACGCCGCCACCCAGGTGCTGCCCGTCAACGGCTCGCGCGAGGCACTGTTTGCCTTCACCCAGGTAGTGGTGGATGCCAGCCAGGACGGCGCGCGCGTGATCTGCCCCAACCCGTTCTATCAAATCTACGAAGGCGCCACCCTGCTGGCCGGTGCCCAGCCGTACTACGCGCCCAGCGACGCCGCACGCAACTTCGCGGTGGACTGGGACAGCGTGCCCGCCGACGTGTGGGAAAAGACCCAGCTGATCTTCGTGTGCTCGCCCGGCAACCCCACGGGCGCGGTGATGCCGCTGGCCGAATGGGAAAAGCTGTTTGCCCTGTCCGACCGCTACGGCTTCGTGATCGCCAGCGACGAGTGCTACAGCGAGATCTATTTCGACGGCACCGCCCCCCTGGGCGGCCTGGAAGCCGCACAGCGCCTGGGCCGCACGGACTACAAAAACCTGCTGATGTTCACCAGCCTGTCCAAGCGCAGCAATGTGCCCGGCCTGCGCAGCGGTTTCGTGGCGGGCGATGCGGCCCTGATCAAGGCCTTTTTGCTGTACCGCACCTACCACGGCGGTGCCATGAGCCCCGTGGTGCAGACGGCCAGCATGGCGGCCTGGGCCGACGAGGCCCATGTCGAGGAAAACCGCCGCCTGTACCGCGAGAAGTTCAACCAGGTCACGCCCGTGCTGGCGCGCGTGATGGATGTGCGCCTGCCCGACGCAAGCTTCTACCTGTGGGCCGGCATTCCCGAATCGCTGGGCCTGGACGACGCCGACTTTGCACGCGAGCTGTATGCCGCCACCGGCGTGACCGTGCTGCCCGGCAGCTACCTGGCGCGCGAGGCCAATGGCCGCAACCCCGGCGCCGGGCGCGTGCGCATGGCCCTGGTGGCCGAGACCGCAGAATGCCTGGAAGCCGCCCAGCGCATTGCACAGTTCATAGAATCGCGCCAGCGCTGAGACAGCCCTGCGCTCCCCTTTCCTCACAAACCCTTTGATCACCAAAGCCATATGACGCAACAGCTGCAATCCATCATCGACACCGCCTGGGACAACCGTGCCAGCCTCTCCCCCGCTGCCGCCCCCAAGGAAGTGACCGAGGCCGTGGACCACGTGATCGAAGCCCTGAACAACGGCCAGCTGCGCGTGGCCACGCGCGAAGGCGTGGGCCAGTGGACCGTGCACCAGTGGATCAAGAAGGCCGTGCTGCTGTCCTTCCGCCTCAAGGACAACGTGCTGATGCAGTCCGGCGACCTGAACTTCTTCGACAAGGTCCCCACCAAGTTCGCCGGCATGACCGAAGCCGAGATCGCCGCCACCGGCGTGCGCGTGGTGCCCCCGGCCGTGGCCCGCCGCGGCAGCTTCGTTGCCAAGGGCGCGATCCTGATGCCTTCCTACGTGAACATCGGCGCCTATGTGGACGAAGGCACCATGGTTGACACCTGGGCCACCGTGGGCTCCTGCGCCCAGGTCGGCAAGAACGTGCACCTGTCCGGCGGCGTGGGCCTGGGCGGCGTGCTGGAGCCGCTGCAGGCCAACCCGACCATCATCGAGGACAACTGCTTCATCGGCGCGCGTTCCGAGATCGTCGAAGGCGTGATCGTGGAAGAGAACTCGGTGATCTCCATGGGCGTGTACATCGGCCAGTCCACCCCCATCTATGACCGTGCGACCGGCGAGACCAGCTATGGCCGCGTGCCTGCCGGCTCGGTGGTGGTGTCGGGCAACCTGCCCAAGGACAACGGCCGCTACAGCATGTACGCCGCCATCATCGTCAAGAAGGTCGATGCCAAGACACGCTCCACCACGAGCCTGAACGACCTGCTGCGCGATTGATCCGCATCCGCACCGCGCCAAAGGCGTGGTTGCGGCGCCAAAACATCCCCTGTTCAGGGGATGGAGCAAGGCATACTCTCGAGGGCGTCCCCGGCCACCAGGCAGCGGACGCCCGTTTCACGTCACAAGAGCGTGCAGACGATCCAAGAACAGCGGCAGTACACGAATTTGGGGGAAAACATGGGCACGATGGAGAGGATTTTGCGCCTGATGGGCGAGAAGCAGGCGTCCGACGTCTACCTGGCGGTCAACGCGCCGGCGCTGATCAAGATCAACGGCGAATGCGTGCCCATCAACAACCAGCTGCTGCCGCCCGACGCGCCGCGCAGCCTGCTGGCCGAGATCGTGCCGGCCGAACGCCTGCAGGAGCTGGACGAAACGGGCGAGCTCAACATGGGCGTGCCGCTGCGCGGCGTGGGGCGTTTTCGCGTCAGCGCCATGCACCAGCGCGGCAGCTGCGCCGTGGTGATCCGCTTCATCGCCCAGCACATCCCGGCCATGGACACGCTGAACCTGCCGCCCGTGCTGGGCGAGCTGATCATGCAAAAGCGCGGCCTGCTGCTGGTCGTGGGCTCCACGGGCTCGGGCAAGAGCACGACGCTGGCCTCGATGATCGATGCGCGCAACGAAAAGCTCACGGGCCACATCCTCACCATCGAGGACCCCATCGAATACCAGTTCCGCAACAAGCGCTCCATCGTCAACCAGCGCGAAGTGGGCTCGGACACGGCATCGCTGCAGATCGCGCTCAAGAATGCGCTGCGCCAGGCGCCCGACGTGATCCTGATCGGCGAAATCCGCGACCGCGAGACCATGTCCTCGGCCATGGGCTTTGCGCAGTCGGGCCACCTGTGCCTGGCCACGCTGCACGCCAACAACAGCTACCACGCGCTCAACCGCATCCTGTCCTTCTTCCCCGAGGAAATCCGCCCCACCATGCTGGGCGAGCTGTCGGCAGCGCTCAAGGGCGTGATCTCCCAGCGCCTGGTGCGCACCGTGGACCGCGGCCGCATGCCAGCCGTCGAGGTCATGCTCAACACCAAGCTGATCGCCGACCTCATCGAGCGCGGCAACTTCTCGGGCGTCAAGGAGGCCATGGAAAAATCCATGGCCGAAGGCTCGCAGACCTTTGAAGAGGCGCTGGCGCAACTGGTCCGCTCCGGCCGCATCGACCGCGCCGAAGCCCTGGCCTTCGCCGATTCGCCCACCAACCTGATGTGGCGCCTGGAAAACGACGTGGTCAAGGCCAGCCATGCCGCGCCGTCCAGCCAGTTCGCCGAACTGGCCACGCCCGGCGAGGACGACATGCCCTCGTTCACGGAAATCATGCTGGAAGTCAAGCCGAACTGATCGGCCAGCCCCGCAGCGTTCACAATGTCGGAGCACGCTGGCGGCAGCCGGCCCTCCGACTTTTTTGTTTTTTGATTCCACCCACCATGTCCCGCACCCTGCAACTGACCGAGCAGCTGATCAGCCTGCCCTCCGTCACTCCCGAAGACGCCGGCTGCCTTGAACTCCTGGCCGATGCCCTGCAGCCCATGGGCTTTGCCTGCGAGCGCATCGACAGCGGCCCCGACAGCTTTCGCGTGCGCAACCTCTGGGCCCGGCGCTCCGGGACAGGCGCCGATCGGCCCGTGCTGGTCTTTGCCGGCCATACCGACGTGGTGCCCACCGGCCCGCTGGAGCAGTGGAGCAGCCCGCCCTTCGTACCCACGCACCGCGACGGCAAGCTGTACGGCCGCGGCGCCAGCGACATGAAGACCTCCATCGCCGCCTTCGTCGTGGCACTGGAGGAATTCCTGGCCGAGACACCGGCTCCCTCCTTCGACATTGCCCTGCTGCTGACCAGCGACGAGGAAGGCCCCTCGGTGGACGGCACCAAGGTCGTGGTCGAGTTGCTGCGCGAGCGCGGCGAGCGCCTGGACTGGTGCATCGTCGGCGAGCCCACATCGGTGGAGCGCACGGGCGACATGATCAAGAACGGCCGCCGGGGCACCATGAGCGGGCGCCTCACGGTCAAGGGCATCCAGGGCCACATCGCCTACCCGCAGCTGGCGCGCAACCCCATCCACCAGGCCCTGCCGGCGCTGGCTGAACTGGCCGCCACGCGCTGGGACGAGGGCAATGCCTTCTTCCCGCCCACCAGCTGGCAGATCAGCAACATGCATGGCGGCACGGGCGCATCCAACGTCATTCCCGGCCATGTGACCATCGACTTCAATTTCCGCTTCTGCACCGAGTCCACGGCCGAATCGCTGCAGCAGCGCGTGCAGGCCGTGCTGGACCGCCACGGGCTGGAGTACGAGCTGGCCTGGACCATTGGCGGCCAGCCCTTCCTGACCACGCCGGGCACGCTGGTGAACGCCGTGCAGGCGGCCATCCGCGCCGAGACCGGCCTGGAGACCGAGCTGTCCACCACGGGCGGCACCAGCGACGGCCGCTTCATCGCCCAGATCTGCAGCCAGGTCGTGGAAGTGGGTCCGCCCAACGCCAGCATCCACAAGATCGACGAGCACATCGTGGTGGCCGACATCGAGCCCATCAAGAACATTTACCGCCGCACGCTCCAGGAGCTGCAGCGACAGCAGGCCGTCTGAACGCGACCAAGGAGCCGACGATGACATCCGCCCCCACCCCTGCCAATATTCCCGCCATCTCGGGCAGCACCATCGCCGACCTCGTGGCCTCGGGCGCCGCAGCGCTCACGGCGGCCGGCGTGGCCTTTGGCCACGGCACGGCCACGGCCGAAGACGAAGCGGCCTGGCTCACGCTGTGGAAGCTGGGCCTGCCGCTGGACAGCGAACTGGCGCCCGGCGCGCCCGAATCCCTGGCTGACCAGGCCGTCAACGCCCAGCAGCAGGCCGAAGTGGCCGAGCTGTTCGCAGAGCGCATCCGAACGCGCAAGCCCGCCGCCTACCTCACGCGCGAGGCCTGGCTGCAGGGCGTGCCCTTCTACGTGGACGAGCGCGCCATCGTGCCGCGCAGCTTCATTGCCGAGCTGCTGGCCGACGGCAGCATCGACGGCTGGCTGTCCGACCGCACGCGCCGCGTGCTGGACCTGTGCACGGGCAACGGCAGCCTGGCCTGCCTGGCGGCCATGGCCTGGCCCGAGGTCGAGGTCACGGGCGCCGACATCTCGGCCGACGCGCTGGCCGTGGCACGCATCAACGTGGACCGCCATGAACTCGCCGAGCGCGTGCAACTGCTGGAAAGCGATGGCCTGGCCACCCTGCCCGGCCCCTGGGACCTGGTGCTGTGCAACCCGCCCTATGTGAATGCCGACAGCATGTCGCGCCTGCCTGCCGAATACCAGGCCGAGCCCGAACTGGCGCTGGCCGGCGGCGCCGACGGCATGGACTTCATCCGCCGCCTGCTGCTGGACCTGCCCTCGCGCCTGGCCAAGGAAGGCGTGGTCGTGCTGGAAATCGGCAATGAAAAGGACTTCTTCGAAGCCGCCTTCCCCGACCTCCCCGTGTTCTGGCTGGACACCAGCTCGGGCGACGAGCAGGTGCTGCTGATCACCCAGGAGGCACTGCGCGCCTGGACCGAAGGCGACATCGAGGCCCTGCGCCCCACCTACCGCCCTCTGGGCTGAAATGGACCTGCGGGCGCTGCGCTACTTCATCGCGGTGCTGGAGGCGGGCAGCCTCTCGCGCGCCGCGCACTCGCTGTACGTGGCCCAGCCCGCGCTCACGGCGCAGATCAAGAAGCTGGAAGGCGAGTTGGGCGCCCAGTTGCTGGAGCGCAGCCACGCCGGCGTGACTCCCACGCCGGCCGGCGCCCAGCTGTACGAAGACGCACGCCGCCTGCTGTCCGACGCCGATGCCATGCGCGAACGCATACAGCGCCTGCCCCAGGGCCCCGAAGGCTCGGTCACCATCGCCCTGCCCTTTTTGCTGACCAGCCTGCTGGCCGGCCCCGTGATCGCCAGCCTGCGCAACAGCCACCCGCGCATACGCATCTTCGTGCTCGACGACCTCAGCCTCATGGTGCAAAAGGCCATGCTGGACCGGCGCGCCGACCTGGCCATTCTTGTGGACACGGCCAGCCTGCACGACATGCAGGTGCAGCCCATGGCCGAGGAATCCATCTACGTCTGCGGCCAGGATGTCGATGGCAGCGTGGCCCCGCTGCTGCGCCCCGCGCCGGACGGCGGCCTGCCGCACATGGACTTTGCCCACGCCTGCCAGCTGCCGCTGGTGCTGCAATCACGCCGCTTTTCCATCCGCCAGACCGTGGAGGCCGCGGCCGATGCGCGCGACCTGCGGCTGAACATCGTCCACGAACACGATTCAGCCCGCGTCATCCGCTCGCTCTACCACTGCGGCGCGGGCTTCACCTTCACGCCCGCCTGCTCGCTGAGCGATGCGCCCGCCTGGCTGCGCGAGGAAGCCAAGGCTGCGCCCACGGCCATCCAGCACGGCTGGATCGTGGCCCAGGTCACGGCGCCCGAACTGCTGCGCCGCTACTTCCTGGCCGTGCAGGCCAACCGCAGCAGCGACCCGGCGCTGCAGGTGGTTCAGCAGGCGCTGATGGCACAGGCCCGGCAATTGATCACGGCCGGCATCTGGCAGGCACGCTGGCAGCAGGCATGACGGCATGACCGCAGGGGTCTGGGCACGGGGTCATCAGCAAATACCGCAAGGGTTGATCTGGACATCAATTTTTCTGATGCGCCTGAATCACTAAACGGTATTTCCCCGCTCCAGGCCTCTTCTGGAACAGTGCATGGCACGCCGCGCAAAACGCGCGGCTTCAGCCAAGGAATGCCATGCACGAGACATCCCGGCCCACCGCAGGCCACACCCATTCCCACTCCCTTCCCATCCCCAATGTCGGCGAACTGGTCGCGCGCAGTTGCAAGGCCCACGGCGCGCAGCCGGCCGTGACCAGCGCCGCGCGCAGCATCAGCTATGCCGAGCTGGAACAGCGCTCCAACCGGCTGGCCAATGCGCTGGCGGCGCTGGGCCTGTCCCGTGGCGACCGCGTGGGCATCTACCTGCCCAACTGCGTGGAAATCGTGGAGATCGAGATCGCCTGCTACAAGGCCGGGCTCATCAAGGCGCCCTTCAACGCACGCCTTTCACCGCGCGAAGTGGGAGATATCGCGGCCAACAGCGATGCCGCCGTCATCGTGACCACCGCAGCGCGCGCCGAGGCCTTCAAGCCGCACCTGCAGTCCGCCGACGTGCGCCTGCTGCTGCTGGACGGCCCCGCCGGCGAAAGCTACGAGGCCCTGCTCGCCCGCGCCAGCGACCGCTTCCAGCCCGTGGCCGTGCACGAGCACGAGGTGGCCGTGCTGCACTACACCTCGGGCTCATCGGGCGTGCTCAAGGCCGCCATGCAGACCTTCGGCAACCGCCTGGCCCAGCTGCGCAAATTCCTGATGCGCGGCGAGGGCATGCAGGCCGGCCACGTGCTGGGACTGGTCGGTCCGGTCACGCACGCCTCGGGCATGCAGATGGTGCCGGCGCTGTGCACGGGCGCCACCATCCACCTGTTCTCGGGCTTCGAGCCTGGCGCCTTCATGGCCGAGATGCAGGCGCGGCGCGTGACCCATACCTTCATGGTGCCCACCATGATCAACATGCTGCTGGCCGAGATCGGCGGCCGCTACCGCCCCCTGCCCGACCTGCTGCGCCTGGGCTACGGCGCAGCGCCCATGGCGCCGGCACGCATCCTGCAGGCCATGGACGTGTTCGGCCCCATCCTGTCCCAGGGCTACGGCGCGGGCGAGACCACCTCCGGTGTCTGCGGCCTGACGGTGCAGGACCACCTGCAGGCGCGCGCATCGCGCCCAGAGCGGCTGGCTTCCTGCGGACGGCCCTTCCTGGAATCCCTGGTCGAAGTGCTGGACGACGAGGGCCGCCCGGTGCCCGAGGGCGAGATCGGCGAAATCGTGGTCAGCGGCGCCGATGTCTTTGCAGGCTACTGGCGCGCGCCCGAGCTGACGGCCGAGGTGCTCAAGAACGGCCGCTACCACACGGGCGATCTGGCCCGCATGGACGAGCAGGGCTTTGTGTACATCGTGGACCGCAAGAAGGACATGGTCATCAGCGGCGGCTTCAACGTCTATCCGTCCGAGGTGGAGTCCGTGCTCTACGAACATGCCTCGGTGGCCGATGCCTGCGTGTTCGCCATTCCCGACGACAAATGGGGCGAGGCCGTGGCCGCCCACATCGTGCTCAAGCCCGGCCTGGCCGGCGACAGCGCCGCGCTGGACCGCTTTTGCGCGGAGCGGCTGGGCGGCTTCAAGCGCCCGCGCCACATCGAATTCGTGCAGCAGCTGCCCAAGAACCCCAACGGCAAGGTCATGCGCCGCGCCGTGCAGGCGCCCTACTGGGCCAACCACGCCCGCAAGGTGAACTGAGATGAACGCCAAAGACACACTCCCCGCCGCCAACGCCGCCCTGCTGGAAATGCCCTTTGAAGGCTCGGAGCGCGCGGCCGGCCTGATCGACGCGCTCAACGCCTTCATCCACGGCGAACTGGCCGACCTCGCCCGCGCGCATGGCGTGGACCATGAAAACAGCGCCTCCACCGATTTGCTGCGCCAGGTGTGGAAGCTGTCGCATGCGCGCGGCTTCTACGGCATGACCCTGCCCGAGTCCATGGGCGGCGCCGGCCTGTCCGTGCTCGATCAGGTGCTGGTCAAGGAGGCCATCTACGCCACGGGCTCGCCCTTCGCGCCCCATGTGCTGGGCGAACTCAGCGGCCCGCCGCGCATAGGCGCGCTGATCCGCAAGGCCACGCCGCTGCAGATGGAGCAGTTCATCCTGCCCGTGGCGCGCGCCGAGAAATCCATCTGCTTTGCGCTGACCGAGGCGGCGGCCGGCTCGGACGCGGGCGCGCTGGAGACGCGCGCCGCTCTGGTGGGCGACCACTACGTGCTCCACGGCCGCAAGCGCTTCATCTCGGGCTCGCCGTTTGCCGACTTGGCCGTGCTCATGGCCTCGACCGCGCCCGAGGGCAGCCCGCAGCGCGAGATCAGCGCCTTCTTCGTGGACCTGCATGCCCCGGGCGTGCAGGTGGTCAGCGGCTACAAGACCATGGCCGGGCAGTCCAGCACGGGGGACATCGTGCTCGACGGCTGCCGCGTGCCCGCTGCCCAATTGATCGGCGAGCCGGGCCGGGGCCTGGCCCTGGCGCTGGGCCGCATCACCGTTAACCGCCTGCTGCACTGCCCCGCCATGCTGGGCCTGGCCCAGGTGGCGCTGCGCGATACGCGCGACTATGCGCTGGGGCGCCAGCAATTCGGCCGCAGCATTGCCCAATTCCAGTCGATACAGCACATGCTGGCCGACATGGCCACCGAATGGATGGCGGCGCGCGCACTGATGGTGCAGACGGCCCGCGCCATCGACGCCGGCATCGATGCGCGCGCCCAGTCCTCGATGAGCAAGCTGTTCTGCTCGGAGACGGCGTTCCGCATTGCCGACCGCGCCGTGCAGATCCATGGCGGCGAAGGCATCGTCCAGGGCCGGCGCGTGGAATTCCTGTTCCGCATGCTGCGCATGTACCGCGTGCTCACGGGCACCAGCGAGATACAGCGCAACACCATCGCCAAGGAACTGCTGGAGCGGGCCGGCGCCTGAGGCTGGCCGGCATGAAAGCGAAAAGACAAGGAGACAACGCCATGCAAGACATTCCATCCCAAAGGCCGGACCGACGCCGATTCCTGCGCGCTGCGGGCGCCGCATCGCTTGCCGCAGGCCTGCCCTGGGCCACCACAGCCGCCACAGCCACCACACACGACAGCGCCTGGCCCACGCGTCCCATCAAATGGGTGGTGCCCTACCTGGCCGGCACCAGCCCCGACACGGCCGCGCGCATCGTGGCCGAGGCGCTGTCGGCCCAGCTGGGCCAGCCCGTGGTGATAGACAACCGCGCAGGCGCGGGCGGCAACATCGGCGCACGCCAGGTGGCCAAGGCGCCGGCAGACGGCTACACCCTGCTGTACTCGGGCTCGCCCATGGCCGCCGCCATGCGCATGTACAAAAGCCCGGGCTACGACGTGTTCAAGGACTTCCGCCATGTGCTGGGCATGTCGCGCTCGGACATCCTGGTCGTCGTGCATGCCGACTCTGGCATGCGCACGCTGGACGACCTGGCCGCGCGCGCCAAGGCCAGGCCGGGGGCGCTGGACTATGCCTCGGGCGGCGTGGGCACGCCATCGCACCTGGGCGTGGAGATGCTGGCCTCCAGCATGGGCCTGCAGGTCAACCATGTGCCCTACAAGGGCGCGTCCGAGCTGGTCAATGCCGTGCTGGGCCAGCAGGTGGCCTTCGGCGCCCCGCTGTTTTCCGTGGCCTATCCCCAGGTGCTGGCGGGCAAGCTGGTGCCGCTGGCCATTGCCGGGCCGCAGCGCAACGCCAAGCTGCCCCAGGTGCAGACCCTGGCCGAGCTGGGCGTGCCCAACGTCAACCTCACGTCCTGGGGCGGCGTGTCCGTGCCGGCCGCCACGCCCGAGCCCATCGTCCAGCGGCTGCGCACGGCGCTGGAGGAGGTGCTCAGGCAGCCCAAGGTCATCGCCTTGCTGGAGCAGGAAGGCGGCAAGGTCGCCATCACCAGCGCCGACGCCTATGCCAAGGGCTTCGAGCGCGAGATCCAGTTCACCCAGTCCATGATGCAGCGCGTGGGCATACAGCCGATCTAGGGCCTGGTACCAGGGCTTTGCACCGTGGCCGGGCACGGGCATGGCGGGCGGCAATCCTGCCCTGGCGCAATCGCTGGGATAATCCTGCCCATTCATGATCAGCCTTCGCAACATTACCCTGCGCCGCGGCACCCGCGTGCTGCTGGACAGCACCTCCGTCTCCATCAACCCCGGTGAAAAAGTCGGCCTTGTCGGACGCAATGGCGCCGGCAAGTCCAGCCTGTTCGCCCTGCTCAACGGCAGCCTGGCCGAGGACGGTGGAGAGTTCTCCATCCCTTCGCAATGGCGCCTGGGCCAAGTCGCGCAGAACATGCCCGAGACCTCGGAGACGGCCACCCAGTTCGTGCTGGACGGCGACACCCGCCTGAGCGAGCTCAACGCCCAGCTCGCGGCCGCCGAGGCCAGCGAGGACGGCATGGCCATCGCCCATGCCCACGTGGACCTGGCCGATGCCGGCGCCCACGATGCCGTGCCGCGCGCCCAGGCCCTGATCCTGGGCCTGGGCTTCAAGGTCTCCGAGCTGGAGCACCCCGTCAACAGCTTCTCCGGCGGCTGGCGCATGCGCCTGCAACTGGCGCGCGCGCTGATGTGCCCCTCCGACCTGCTGCTGCTGGACGAACCCACCAACCACTTGGACCTGGACGCCCTGGTCTGGCTGGAAGCCTGGCTCAAGCGCTACCCCGGCACCCTGGTCGTGATCAGCCATGACCGCGAATTCCTGGACGCCATCACCAACACCACGCTGCACATCGAAAACGCGCAGGTCACGCGCTATGGCGGCAACTACAGCAAGTTCGAGGAACTGCGCGCCCAGCAGATCCTGCTGCAGCAGGCCTCGTTCGAGCGCCAGCAGGACAAGATCGCCCACCTGCAGAAGTTCATCGACCGCTTCAAGGCCAAGGCCTCCAAGGCCAAGCAGGCGCAAAGCCGCGTCAAGCAGATCGAGCGCATGGAAAAGGTCGCACCCATGCTGGCCAGCGCCGATTTCACCTTCGAGTTCAAGCCGCCGGCCAACCTGCCCAACCCCATGCTGGCCATCACGGACGCCGCATTCGGCTACCTGGACGACGAAGGCCAGGCGACCACCATCCTGCGCGGCGTCAACCGCTCGGTGCTGGCGGGCCAGCGCATCGGCATCCTGGGCGCCAACGGCCAGGGCAAGTCCACCCTGGTCAAGACCATTGCGCGCGAGATGAAGGCCCTGGCCGGCACCGTGACCGAAGGCAAGGGCCTGAACATCGGCTACTTCGCCCAGCAGGAACTGGACGTGCTGCGCCCCGGCGAGAACCCGATGGAGCACATGATCCGCCTGGCACGGGACACCGGCGCCACCGGCCCGCAGGCCCGCGAGCAGGATCTGCGCAGCTACCTGGGTACGTTCAACTTCAGCGGTGACATGGTCAAGCAGGCCGTGGGCAGCATGAGCGGCGGCGAAAAGGCCCGCCTGGTGCTGGCCATGATCGTCTGGCAGCGCCCCAACCTGCTGCTGCTGGACGAGCCCACCAACCACCTGGATCTGGCCACGCGCGAGGCCCTGGCCATGGCCATCAACGACTTCGACGGCACCGTCATGCTGGTCAGCCACGACCGCGCGCTGCTGCGCTCGGTCTGCGAGGACTTCTGGCTGGTCGGCCGCGGCGTGGTCGGCCCCTTCGACGGCGATCTGGACGACTACCAGCGCTACCTGCTGGAAGAATCCCGCCGCCTGCGCGAGGAGGCCCGCAAGGCCGAACAGGCGGCTGCGGCCACCAGCAAGGCGGCAGCGCAGGTGGAGCCCGCAGCAGTTGCAGCAGCACCTGCAGTGCAGGCCCCCGTGGCTGCTGCGCTGGCCCCGGCCCCCGCTGCCCCGCCCACGCCGCCGGCAGCCAGTGCCGGAGACCAGCGCGAGCAACGGCGCCTGGCCGCCCTGGCCCGCCAGCAGATGGCCGAGAAGACCCGCCCGTTCAAGAAGGAACTGGAACAGCTGGACAAGCGCCTGCCCCAGCTGCAGGCCGAGCGCACGCGGCTCGAAGGCCTGCTGAGCCAGCCCATCTCGCCCGCCGAGATGGCCGAGACGGGCCGCAGCCTCAAGGCCTGCAACGACGAGATCGACAGCCTGGAAGAGCGCTGGCTGGAACTGAGCGAGCAGATCGAGCAACTGTCGGCCGCGATTTCCGACTGATTCCAGTCGTTCTCAAAAACCAGGCGGTCCCATGGGACCGCCTGCCACAAGCGTCGTCCCGCGTGAAGACGGCGCTCCACTTCGGCTCCGCCCAAGTGCGCCCCTGAGGCCTCGCCCTCCCTCCACTCCCCTCGCGCCCCCGCACTCCCCCGCACCCAGCGGAACGCATGGATCGTTCGGTTCAGGGTTTTTCCTGAATGAAAGATTTCATTCTTAAAAAATAATGAATGAAAGAGACCATTCACTTTCATTCATTCATGGAACTGCACCCCCATCCCGCCGTACAGGAACTGCTGCGCGCCAGCGTCGATGGCTCGCCCGCCGTCGCCCGGGTCGGCCGCTGGATGGCCGCGCATCCGGTGCTGGCCGTCACGCTGAGCGCCGAAGAAGTGGCCAATGCCTGCGGCGGCTCCCTGGCCGCCGTCAATCGCTTTGCCAAGCACGCCGGCTACGAAGGCTTTGCCGATTTGCGCCTGCACCTGGGCCGCCAGCTGCAGCAGGCCCTGGAGCCCGTGAACAAGCTGCGCGCGGCGCATGGGCCCGAGGCCGCCACGGCTGGCGCCGTGGGCGAGCAGGCTTTCGGGCACACGCAGCGCAACCTGCAGGCGGCTGCGCAGGCCTGCGACCCCGGCCTGCTCGACCAACTGGCCCAGCGCATCTGCCGCGCCCGCCGTGTGCTCTTCATGGGGTTCGGCAGCTCCCACCATGTGGCGGCCTTTGGCGCCGACGTGCTGCAACCCTATCTGCAGCAGGTGGTGGAAGTGACCTCCGCAGGCGGATCGGAACAGGCGGTACGCCGCATGACAGGGCTGACGGAGCAGGACGTGCTGATCGCCATTTCCCTGCCGCGCTACTCGCGCGAAGCCGTCGCGCTGACGGCGCACGCACGCCAGCGGGGCGCCCTGACCATCGCCATCACCGACGAGGCCACGAGCCCGCTGGCCCGCGAGGCCGACTACACGCTGCTGGCGCCCGCCTCGCATCCCCTGCTGCCTTCATCGCCAATGGCGGCCATGGCCATGGTCGAGGCACTGGCCACCCAGGTCATCCGCGCCACGCCCCAGGCCGTGCGCAGCCTGGTCGAACTGTCCGAGTCGGTGCTTCCCTACCTGACTCCGGACGCCGATACCGCTTCGCCGGCGGCAGGCAAGCCGCAACCCCAGGCCCCCCATCCCGCTGGAAAGGATTCACCATGAACGCCCCTGCCCGTCTGCGCCTTGCGCTTGCATCGATGGCCGCCCTCTTCACACTCGCTGCCGCGCCGGCCCACGCGGGCAAGACGCTGGACGGCATCAAGCAGCGCGGCGCCGTGGCCTGCGGCGTGCACACGGGGCGCGCAGGCTTTGCGCTCGCCGACGGCAGCGGCAACTGGTCCGGGCTGGACGTGGATCTGTGCCGTGCCGTGGCTGCCGCCACCCTGGGCGACGCCGGCAAGGTCAAGTTCATTCCCACCAGCGGCCAGACACGCATCACGGCGCTGCAGTCCGGCGAGATCGATCTGCTGGCACGCAACACCACCTGGACCTTCACGCGCGACAACGGCCTGGGCCTGATGTGGGCGGGCGTCAATTTCCACGACGGCCAGGGCTTCATGGCCAGGAAGAAGCCCGGCCTGAGCAGCGTCAAGCAGCTCTCTGGCGCCACCATCTGCGTGATCAGCGGTTCCACCACAGAAAAAACCCTGTCCGAGTACTTTCGCGCCCACAAGCTCAACTACAAGGCGGTGGTGTTCGACAACCCCGAAGCCGCCCTGCAGGCCTTCAGCAGCGGACGCTGCCAGGCCTATACAGGCGACCTCGGCGCCCTGGCCGTGCTGCGCGGCAAGGAGCTGGCCAACCCCGACGACTACGTGATCCTGCCCGAAGTCATCTCCAAGGAGCCGGCCGGCCCGGCCGTGCGCCGCGGTGACGACGAATGGTTCGCCGTCGTGCGCTGGACACTCAACGCCATGATCGAGGCCGAGGAACTGGGCATCACCCAGGCCAATGCCGACGAGCTCAAGACCCGCTCCGACAGCATCCAGGTCAAGCGTTTCCTGGGCCAGAGCGACGACCTGGGCAAGCAGCTGGGGCTGGACAAGGAATGGGCGCTGCGCATCGTCAAGGCCGTGGGCAACTATGGCGAGAGCTATGAACGCAACCTGGGCGCCAGGTCGGGCCTGAACGTGCCGCGCGGCAAGAACGCGCTGTTCACCAAGGGCGGCCTGATGATGTCGCCGCCGATGAACTGACGCGCCGAGGGCACCCTGCCATGAACGCCGCGAACGCTGTGGATGCTGTGAATGCCATCGACGCCGGGGCACGGCAGCCGCCGGCCCCCACCCGGCCACGCTGGGGCAGGCTGGCCTTGCAGCTCGCCATCGGCTGGCTGCTGATATTGCTGCTGGGCTGGCTGGCGCACAACGCCAGCCGCAACATGGCCGCGCGCGGCATTGCCGGGGGCTTCGGCTTTCTGGAGCAGACGGCCGGCTTTTCCATCTCCGAAGGGCTGCTGCCCTACGAGCCCGGCGACAGCTACCTGCGTGCGGTCGCGGCCGGCGTGGCCAACACGGTTCGCGCCGCCGTGCCCGCGCTCGTGCTGGCCACCGTGCTGGGCCTGCTGCTGGGCGTGGCCGCCGTGGCAAGGCATCCGCTGCTGCGCGGCGCCGTGCGCCTCTATGTCGATGTGGCGCGCAACATCCCGCTGCTGGTGCAGGTGCTGCTGTGGTATTTCGCGCTGACTTCGCTGCTGCCCGACGTGGACCGCCCTCTGGCCATCGGCCCCCTGGGCTTTCTGAGCAAGGCGGGGCTGGCCCTGCCCGGCCCGGTATACGACAGCGCGGCGGGCTGGCACTGGAGCTCGCCGCAGCCGGGCATGTTCGGCATCGACGGAGGACTGGCGCTGACGCCGGAATTCCTGGCCCTGGTGAGCGCCCTGGGCCTGTATGCCGCCGCCTATTGCGCGGAAATCGTGCGCGCCGGTCTGCAGGCCGTGCCGCGCGGGCAATGGAATGCTGCCTCGGCCCTGGGCATGCGCCGCAGCCAGCAGTTGCGCCTGGTCGTGCTGCCGCAGGCCCTGCGGGTGATCATTCCCCCCTATACCAACCTGGCGCTCAGCACCATCAAGAACTCCTCGCTGGCCGTGGCCATCGGCTACCCCGACATGGTGATGGTCGCCAACACCGCCATGAGCCAGACCGGCCAGGCCATCGAATGCGTGACCATCATCGCGGTGGTCTACCTGGCCATCAACCTGCTGACCTCGCTGGCTTTGAATGCCTTCAACCAGCGCAGTGCCTTCATCACACGCTAGCCGGGAAAGACCTGCCCATGAGTGCCGTACTCCGCGCACCGGCCCTGCCGGTGGCCCCGCCCCGGGTTCCGCTGGCGCAGCGCCTGCGCGCCAGCCTGTTTCCGGATGCGCTCTCCGGGCTCATCACCGCCACGCTGCTGCTGGCCGCACTGTGGGCGGGCTGGAAGCTGCTGGCCTGGGGCCTGCTCGACGCCGAAACCGCAGCCAACCCCGACACATGCCGCGCTGCGGCCGGCGCCTGCTGGGGCGTGGTGCGCGACAAGTACCGTCTGGTGTTCCTGGGGCGCTACCCCATGGCCGAACAGTGGCGCCCCGTCGCCGCCAGCCTGCTGCTGCTGGGCAGCGTGGGGGTGGCTGCACTGCCGCGCTTCTTCGGCCGCGCCGGCATGGCAATGCTGCTGGCCGGGTTGACCGGCTTTGGCGTGCTGATGGCGGGCGGTGTGGCCGGCCTGGCACCCGTGCCCAGCGATCTGTGGGGCGGCCTGCCGCTGACCCTGTTCCTTGCCGTGATCGCCTGCCTGGCCGGCGTTCCGCTGGGCATTCTGCTGGCGCTGGGCCGGCGCTCCAGCCTGCCCTTGATCCGCATCCTGTGCACGGGCTTCATCGAGGCCGTGCGCGGCGTACCCCTGATCACACTGCTGTTCTTCGGGGCCTTCGTGCTGCCCATGCTGGTGCCCGCGCAATGGCGGGTGGACCCCATGGTCCGCATCGCCGTCTGCCTGGCGGCCTTCAGCGCCGCCTATCTTGCCGAGGTGTTTCGCGGCGGGCTGCAGGCCGTGCCCCAGGGCCAGGTCATGGCGGCCCAGGCCATGGGCTTCACCAGGGTGCAGGTGCTGCGCCATGTGGTCCTGCCGCAGGCACTGCGCGTGACCATCGCGCCCACGGTGAGCAACTTCATCGGCGCGGTGAAGGACACCTCCCTGGTGGCGATCGTGAACATCTACGACATCACCGGCTCCCTGAAGATGGCCATGAGCGATCCCCACTGGATTGCGTACTTCGTGGAGATGTACATGGTGGTCTGTGCCGTCTACCTGCTCATCGGCCTGGGCATCGCCCGCTATGGCCGCTTCCTGGAATCGCGCTACGCGCTCCAATGAACATGTCCCAGAACTCCCGAAAATTTTCCATTGCCGTGCACGGTGGCGCAGGCACCGTCATCCAGGGCCAGGCCGACGAGGCCCCCTACCACGCCGCACTGGCCCAGGCGCTGGAGGCGGGCGCCGCCCTGCTGCGGCGCGGCGCCAGCGCGCTGGACGCCGTCCAGGCCGCGTGCCAGTCCCTGGAAGACTGCCCGCTGTTCAATGCCGGGCGCGGCTCCGTCTACACGCGTGACGCACGCCACGAGATGGACGCCGGCCTGATGGACGGCAGCAACCTGCGGGCCGGCGCAGTCGCTTCCGTCAGCCAGGTGCGCAATCCGATTGCGCTGGCACGGCATGTTCTTGACGACGGCCAGTGCGTCCTCCTGGTCGGCGAAGGGGCGCAGCGGTTTGCCGATGAACGCGGGCTGGCGCGGATGGATGCAGGCTACTTCGACTCTGCCGAGCGCCTGGCACAGCTGCGCCGGGTGCAGGCGCAATCCGGCCAGACCGCGCTGCTGGACCACGACGCCAGCGGACTGGCGGCGCACCCGGCTCCGCTGAACGAGAACGGCAAGATGGGCACGGTCGGCGCCGTGGCGCGCGATGTGCATGGCAACCTGGCCGCCGCGGCATCCACCGGCGGGCTGACCAACAAGCGCCCCGGGCGCGTGGGCGACACGCCCGTGGTGGGTGCAGGTTTCTACGCCGACAGCACCACCTGCGCCGTGGCGGCCACGGGAACCGGCGAGCATTTCCTGCGCGCAGCCATCGCGCACGACATCCATGCGCGCATGCGCTACCTGGGGCAAAGCCTGGAACTCGCAGCCGACGCCGCAGTGCGGGGCACGCTGACACACATCGGTGGCCAGGGCGGCGTGGTGGCCGTGGACAGCCAGGGACGCGTGCACTGCCCCTTCAACAGCGCCGGCATGTACCGCGGCTACATCGTGGACGACGCGCCTGCCGTGACCCTGATTTTTGCCTGAGGGACGTTTTTGCCCCGGGTTGACCTGTGCCCACGCTTTACGGGCAACGAGGCGTAACAGCATCGGCATTGGCCCGCTACGCCCGTAAGCCTCTGTCAGGAAACGGGTTTTTCCTCAACGCGCCAGAAATCTGTCTTCAAACTGACAGATCACCACCTCCGGGCTTGCAATTGCTTGCGTCCTGGGGCAATCCCTGAGTCAACCTGCAGCCACTTGCCCGCGTTGAACACGCAACAAAGGAGTGATTGCACATGACCGACATCTTTTCCCACACCGCCCTGCAGACCCGCTTTGCAGCCGCTGCGCTGGCCCAAGCTGTCTGGCCATGGGATGACCGTGACCGCAAGCGCGGCCCCCGCAACGCCTGAAAACCGGGTCACAAAAAAGTTTCGACTTCCTTCGAAAATTTTTTAAAAACCTGTCAACCAGCTGAATCTGGCCCGCGTTAAGAGAGCAATACAGGAGAAAGTTTCCATGCAAACGACTGCCATCATGTCCATCTGGCCCGAAGACGAACGCGATCGCAAGCGCTGAGGCGCTGGCTGGCGCACACGGTGCCCCAGTCTCTGACACCACCGGTCTGACGGCCTTCCGTGCAGACCCCCTCTTCCACAGAACCCGCTTCAGCGGGTTTTGTCATTTCTGGGACATTTGCAGCGGGGCTGCCCAACAAAAAAGGAGCCCGGAGGCTCCTTTGCAGCGCGAACCCTTGCAGGTTCAATGCATGTGCAGGCCACCGTTGACCGAAAAATCGGCGCCGGTGGAATAGCCGCCTTCCTCCGAAGCCAGCCAGGCGATGATCGATGCGATCTCGCTGGGCTCGCCCAGGCGCTTGACGGGGATGGTGCCCACGATCTTCTCCAGCACGTCGGGACGGATGGCCTTGACCATGTCGGTGCCGATGTAGCCGGGGCTCACGGTGTTCACGGTCACGCCCTTGGTGGCCATCTCCTGCGCCAGCGCCATGGTGAAGCCGTGCATACCCGCCTTGGCGGCCGAGTAATTGGTCTGCCCGGCCTGGCCCTTGGCGCCATTGACCGAGCTGATGTTGATGATGCGGCCCCAGCCCTTTTCCACCATGTCGCCCACGACCTGCTTGGTCACGTTGAACATGGAGTTGAGGTTGGTCTCGATGACGGCCTGCCAGTCTTCCGGCGTCATCTTGATGAACATGCGGTCACGCGTGATGCCGGCATTGTTGACCAGCACATCGATGCTGCCGTGCTCGGCCTTGGTCTTGCTGAAGGCCTCGACGGTGGAAGCCCAGTCGCCCACATTGCCGACCGATGCATGGAAGTTGTATCCCAGCGCCTTTTGCTCGTCCAGCCACTTCTGGAAGTCGCGCGACGGACCGCAACCTGCGATGACCTTGAAGCCTTCCTTGTGCAGACGCTGGCAGATAGCCGTTCCGATGCCTCCCATTCCCCCTGTGACATACGCTACTTTTTGAGCCATTCTTCTCTCCTGTCAATCAATGGTTGCTTCAGATCAATCTATCCACGACAACCGGGGCATTGACTCCGGTTATCACCAAGGGTGCCTGAACCTCTGGGTCCGGCACCCCCGTATGGCTAGTATGCAGCGCGTGCGCTGCGCCTCTCTTCGGGCAGGCCCTAGGCAGGCCTAGGATCTACCCTGAAAGCTTGCTAACGTTTTCCCTGAGCCTTTCAGACGCGCTCCACCGCCATGGCCACGCCCATGCCGCCGCCGATGCACAGGCCGGCCAGGCCCTTCTTGGCGCCGCTGCGCTGCATCTCGTGCAGCAGGGTCACCAGGATGCGGGCGCCCGATGCGCCGATGGGGTGGCCGATGGCAATGGCGCCGCCGTTGACGTTGACCTTGGCAGGGTCGATGCCCAGCTCCTGGTTCACCGCACAGGCCTGGGCCGCAAAGGCTTCGTTCAGCTCGAACAGGTCCACGTCCTGCGCGGTCCAGCCCGCACGCTCCAGCGCCTTGCGCGAGGCGAACACCGGGCCCAGGCCCATGGTGGCGGGGTCCAGGCCGCTGGTGGCGTAGGAGACGATGCGCGCCAGCGGCGTCAGGCCCAGGGCCTTGGCCTTGGAGGCGCTCATCACCACCACGGCGGCCGCGCCGTCGTTCAGGCCCGAGGCGTTGCCGGCCGTCACCGAGCCGGCCTTGTCGAAGGCCGGGCGCAGGCCTGCCAGGGCGTCGGCATTGGTCTTGCGGTTGATGTACTCATCGGCCGCGAACACCACGGGATCGCCCTTGCGCTGGGGAATGCTGACGGGAACGATTTCGTCCACGAACTTGCCTGCGTCCTGTGCGGCCGTGGCCTTTTGCTGGCTGGCCAGGGCCAGGGCATCCTGCTGCTCGCGGCTGACGCTCTTTTCCTTGGCCACGTTCTCGGCCGTGATACCCATGTGGTACTGGTTGTAGACGTCCCACAGGCCGTCCACGATCATGGTGTCGGCCATCTTCCAGTCACCCATGCGCTGGCCGTCGCGCGAGCCTGGCAGCACGTGGGGCGACAGGCTCATGTTCTCCTGGCCGCCGGCCACGACGATCTCGCTGTCGCCCGTGGCCACGGCCTGGGCTGCCAGCATCACGGCCTTCAGGCCCGAGCCGCAGACGGCGTTGATGGTGAGGGCCGGGGTTTCCTTGGCAACGCCGGCCTTCATCATGGCCTGGCGTGCGGGGTTCTGGCCTGCGCCAGCGGCCAGCACCTGGCCCATGATGACTTCACCGACCTGGTCGGTGCCGACCTTGGCGCGGTTCAGTGCCTCGCGGATCACGATGGAGCCCAGTTCGGTGGCGGGGATCTTGGCAAGGGTGCCGCCAAACTTGCCAACGGCAGTACGGACAGCGGAAACGATGACGATGTCTTCCATGATGACGGACCTTTCTTTGGACTCTTGAAGGGATGCCTGGGCGCACATTGCCGCAGTCGCGGCAGCGGCACCCTGCATTCAAGCCGCAGCGTTATTGCGCTGCAGCATCGAAACGATTGTGCCTCAGGCCTTGACCAGTACGTAGCGGCCCGGGGCCGGCTCGATGGCCGTGTATTCCCTGCCTTTGCCATACTGCTTTGGCGCTGAGACCAGCTTTCCGCCGTGCTCGGCCAGCCAGGGGCTCCAGTCGGCCCACCAGCTGCCCGGGTACTCGTCGGCGCCGGCCTGCCATTCCTTGAGCGTGGGCGGCAGTTGGCCGTCCTCGCGCAGCCAGTAGCTGCGCTTTTTCTTGGCCGGCGGATTGATCACGCCTGCGATGTGGCCCGATGCGCCCATCACAAAACGCTTGTCGCCGCCCAGCACCTGGGTGGACGCATAGGAGCCACCCACGGGCACGATGTGGTCCTCGCGCGAGCCGTAGATATAGGCCGGCAGGCGCAGTTGGTGCATGTCGATGCGCTCGCCGCAGACGGTCAGCGCGCCGGGCTGGGCCAGCTTGTTTTCCAGGTAGAGGTTGCGCAGGTACCAGGCGTAGTAGGGGCCGGGCAGGTTGGTGGAGTCGCTGTTCCAGTACAGCAGGTCGAACGGCGGGGGAGTCTCGCCCTTGAGGTAGTTGCCCACCACGTAGTTCCAGACCAGGTCGTTGGGCCGCAGAAAGCTGAAGGTGGACGCCAGGTCCTGGCCCTTCATGAGACCGCCCTCGCCCATCTGCATCTCACGGAAGCGCACCACGGATTCGTCGATGAAGACATCGAGGATGCCGGTGTCGCTGAAGTCGATGAAGGTGGTCAGCAGCGTGACGCTGGCCACGGGAAACGGCACGCCGGCCGGCGCCGTGGCGCGGGCTGTGGATGTGCGGGCGGCGCTGCGGCTGCCAGCCGCGCGTTTGGCCGCAGGCGCCTTGGCCGCCGGAGCAGCAACTGCGCCATGCTCGCGGTCATGGCGCGCCTGCAGCACCGCCAGCGCGGTGGACAGCATGGTGCCGCCCACGCAAAAACCCAGCACATTGATCTGCTCGGCTCCCGCGATCTCGCGCGCCACGCGGATGCCGGTGAGCACGCCGTCCTCGATGTAGTTGTCCCAGGTCTTGCGCGCCAGGCTTTCGTCGGGGTTGCGCCAGCTCATCACGAAGGTGCGATGGCCCTGGCTGACGGCGTAGCGGATCAGCGAGTTGTCGGGCTGCAGATCCAGGATGTAGAACTTGTTGATGCAGGGCGGCACCATGAGGAAGGGCCGCTCGTGCACCTTGTCCGTCAGCGGCTTGTATTCGATGAGCTGGAACAGCTCGTTCTCGAACACCACGGCGCCTTCGGTGGTGGCGACGTTCTTGCCCACGGTGAACAGGCTCTCGTCGGTCATGGACACATGGCCCTGGCGCATGTCGGCCAGCAGGTTGGCCACGCCCTGGGCAAGGCTCTCGCCCTGGGTTTCGATGGCTTTCTTCTGGGCCTCGGCATTGAGTGCCAGGAAGTTGCTGGGCGCCATGGCCGCCAGCCATTGCTCGATGGCGAAGCGCACGCGGTTGCGCGTCTTGTCATCGGCCTGCACGGCATCGGCCAGGCCCATGAGCATGCGGCTGTTGAGCAGATAGGTCGCAGCCGTGGCCGCCGTCAGAGGATTGCCGGCCCACGATTCGGTGTTGAAGCGCTTGTCCTTGGCCAGCAGCGCCTGGGCGCCGCCCTGTTCGGCCATGGCCTTGGCACCGTCCAGGTACTGGCGCTGCAGCTCCAGCAGCTTTTCGGGGTCCAGCGACAGCGCATTCTCGGGCAGGGCGCCGGGTTCGGGGACGGCCGCTTTCCAGGCCTGGGCCATGTCCGGCATGCCTGGCATGCCCTGGGTTCCCGGAAGGCCTGGTTGCCCCAGCTGCTGCAGTGTCTGCAGCGTGCGGCTCCATTGCTCGTTCCAGAATTGCTGGACGGATTGGCCTGACAGGCCAGCGAGTGGGTCAAAATTCATGCTGCATCCTTGTTCGTGGATGCCATGCAATAGCCTGGGGCTTGCGGGGCATCCGTTTTGATTGTGACCCAGGCGAGCCCCGCCTTGCCCGGCACAGACCTCCACGAAAACCCGTGCCTCGCTCGTTTTTTTGGTTCGACCATGTATCTCGTTGTTATCGCCTGGCTGTATGTCACTCTGATGATGGCAGTGGCCGAGGCCGCCAGCCCCACGGGCAGCATACTCGGCGCCGTGATCACGTTCGCACTCTATGGACTGCTGCCTCTGTCCATCGTGATCTACATCATGGGCACGCCCGCGCGCAAGCGAAAACGCCATGCACGCGAATTGGCCGAGCGCGAGGCCTGGCTGGCGCAGCAGCAGGCCTCGCAGAGCGGCCCCGGCACGCAGGCGCGCTCAGTCCTTCCAGATGCAGGCGGCGAACCGCCCGCTGCTGCCCAGGCGGGCAGCGTCGCGCCGGTGCGAAAAGAACCGTGAGCCGTTGAGCACCGTGCACCATGCATCGCCGCCGTCATTGCCGTAGATGGCGGTGATGCCCAGCGCCGCCAGGCGCTGGCGCGCAAGCCCGGCCAGGTTGGCCAGGTACTTGGGTTCGCCCCCGCCGTCTTGCGGCACGGCGGTGAAATGCGCCCCGGCCGCCGCGTCATGCGCGATGAAGGCCGCGCGCACCTCGGCGCCCACTTCGAAGGAGCGCTGACCGATGCAGGGTCCGAGCCAGGCCAGGGTCTGCTGCGCCGCTTGCCCGGGCGGTGTCTGGATCTGGCCTGCAAAGCGCTCGAACAGCGTCTCCAGCACCCCGCCCGCCAGCCCGCGCCAGCCCGCATGGGCCGCGCCCACCACGGCACCGCTGCGATGGGCCAGCAGCACGGGCAGGCAGTCGGCCACCATGATGGTGCAGACCACGCCCGAGGCGCTGGTCACGCAGGCATCGAAGGCCTGGCCCTGCGCGCTGCCTGCATCCAGGGCCACGACATCCACGCCATGCACCTGCTGCAGGAACACCGCGCAAGCGCCGGGCGTATGGTCACGCACGATCGCCTGCAGCCGCTGGCGGTTGGTGCGCACGGCCTGCGGGTCATCGCCCACATGGTCGCCCAGGTTCAGGCTGCCCCAGGGCGCCGTGCTGACGCCGCCTTCGCGCGAGGTGCACAGCGCGTGCACGCCGGGCGGCGCGGGCCACTCGGGCACCAGCCAGGATGCGGGGATGGTGCCGGGGAGGTTGCCGGGGATGGAGTCAGGCGGGGCAGCGCTCATTCCGCGTCGGGGCAGGCCGAGGGATGGGCCTTCTGGAAGGCCGGCAGCGCCTCGCAGCGATCGACGATGGCCGCCAGGCGTGGCAGGCCGTCCAGGCTCACGTTGAAGCGGCGGCCGTTGAAGATCTGCGGCACCAGGCAGCAGTCGGCCAGCGTGGGCGTGTCGCCCCAGCAAAACAGCGAAGGCGCCAGGCCTGCGGCCTCGCGCTCGGCGGCCAGCAGGTCCAGCTGGCGTTCGAAGGCTTCCAGGCCGGAGCGCACCCAATGCACGTACCAGCCGCTCTTGGCCTCGTCGGAGACACCCAGGTTGCGCACCAGGTACTTGAGCACGCGCAGGTTGTTGAGCGGATGGATCTCGCAGGCCACCATCTGGGCCAGCGCGCGCACATGGGCACGGCCCAGGGCGTCGCGCGGCAGCAGCGGTATTTCGGCATGGGTCTCATCGAGATATTCGATGATGGCCATGGACTGGGTCAGCCAGTGGCCGTCCTCGGTTTCCAGCGCCGGCACCAGCGCATCGCCGACATGCTGGGCATAGGCCGGCGCCCTGTGGTCGCCGCGCAGCAGGTGCACGGGTACGGATTCATAGTCCAGGCCCTTGATCTGCAGCGCAATGCGCACGCGGTAGGAGGCCGACGAGCGGAAGTAGGTGTGGAGCTTCATAGACCGCAAAGCATACCGTGCGACCCGGGGTCTGTTCCGGCTCATCCGGCCATCGCGTTGCCCCGCTGCGGGGCCACAGGCATGGCACACTTGCGACGGCGCCCACGAGACAAGGCGCCAGAGGAACACCGACATGAGCTACGTTTTCAACCCGCCCGCCGTGGCCAGCGTACCCGTCCTGGGCCGCCCCGAGCGTTTCCCCGTGCACCGCATCTACTGCGTGGGCCGCAACTACGAAGAGCACGCCAAGGAGATGGGCTTCACCGGCCGCGAGCCGCCCTTCTTCTTCCTCAAGCCTGCCGACGCCATCGTGCCCGTCGAGGCCGGCACCACGGGCACCATGCCCTACCCCACGCTGACCTCCAACCTGCACCACGAGATCGAGCTCGTCGTGGCCATCGGCAAGGCGGGCAAGAACATCCTGGCCGCCGACGCGCTGGACTACATCTGGGGCTACGCCGTGGGCCTGGACATGACGCGCCGCGACCTGCAGAACGACATGAAGAAGCAGGGCCGCCCCTGGTGCATCGGCAAGGCCTTCGAGCATGCCGCGCCCATCGGCCCCATCACCCCGGCAGCCGAGGCCGGCGACATCGCCAAGGCCGCGATCTCGCTGCAGGTCAATGGCTCCGACCGCCAGCGCAGCGACATCGGCAAGCTGATCTGGAACATTGCCGAGACCATCGAGCATCTGTCGGCCGCCTGGGAACTGCAGCCCGGCGACCTGATCATGACGGGTACGCCCGAAGGCGTGGCCGCCGTGGTGCGCGGGGACCTGCTGGAAGGCCGCATCGATGGCCTGAGCCCCTTGAGCGTCAAGATCGCCTGAGATCCCTGTGCCTGGCGACAGGCCGGCAAGGCAGCGGGGAGCGCGCTCCCCGGCCTGCCGGCCTTCGTTTTTCTGAACCCACAGTCCGCCGCACGGAAAGCCTTCCTGCCTTCCGTCTGGCGGCGCTTTCACTTCCATGGTGTCGGCATGATTTTTCGCAGCCCCATCAAGTTCTGCCGAGCCTGCGGCACGGCCGTGGTCTACCGCATTCCCGACGATGGCGACACGCGCGAACGCGCCGTGTGCCCGCACTGCCACACCATCCATTACGAGAATCCGCTGAACGTGGTCGGCACCATCCCCGTCACCGACGACGGCCGCGTGCTGCTGTGCAAGCGCAACATCGAGCCGCGCCGGGGCCTGTGGACCCTGCCTGCCGGCTTCATGGAACTGGCCGAGACCACGGCGCGCGGCGCCCAGCGCGAGACCGATGAGGAAGCCGGTGCCGACATCGAGATGGGGCCGCTGTTTTCCATCGTTGACGTGCCCAAGGTCAGCCAGGTCCACCTGTTCTACCGCGCCCGCCTGCGCAGCGAGCAGTTCTATCCAGGCCCCGAGACCATGGAGGCCCGCCTCTTTGCCGAGGCCGAGATTCCCTGGGAGGAACTGGCCTTTCGCACCGTGCGCGTGACGCTGGAGCGCTACTTCGAGGACCGTGCGGCTGGCCTGCTTGACGCGCACCGAGTGCACTCCATCGACCTGAGCCTGTAGGCGCATGCACCGCCGTCCGGCACCACCGTGCTGCACGGCAGTGCCGGACGCACCCCGGTGACGCCAGGCCATGCCCCGGCGTGGCGCCGATGGGGCTGCGGGCGGGGCTGTGGATGGGGGGCTGTCATCCCTGTGTCACCTTGCAGACACATTTAGTCACAAGCTGGCCTCCTTCTTGCTCGTTGCATCAGGCTTTTCCCTGATCGGGGAAAGCGGGTTTCACCCAGCCTGAACCTGACTGCGGAGCGCTCCATGGCCACATCCCTGCCAACCGACCTGATTCTTCCCCACCTGCGGGAACTCAACCGCAACGCCGCCGACCTGCGCGAAATACGGCTTATGTGGCGGCTCATCGAAGCCTCGGCCCGCATGCAGGCCTCGCAGCAGGGGCAGGCCCTGGTGTCCATGCTCACCGACACGCGCCAGGGACTGGAGCAGCTGGAGCAAGGCCTGCTGCAGTCGCAGCTGGCGCAGTCCGCGCAGGAGGCCATGGCCCAGCTGGGCATGCAGTCCGCCCATGCCATCGATCTGCTGGTGCGAAGCCTGTACGAGCGCACGGCCGATGTCGGCTTTCTCGCCGCCGATACCGTGCTGTGCGAGGCCATGGCACGGCTTGAAGATGGCGACGGCAATGGCGATGACTGCGGCCTGCCCGACATGGCGGCCGGCGGTCTGCGCGCATGGCAGGCACCGCTGCAGGCGCACTTGCAGGCCCACCTCCAGAGCTACCGAGCCAAATACACGGTGTATGACGACATCCTGCTGCTGGACACGCAGGGCCAGGTCTGCGCACGTGCCCAGGCGCAGGCAGGCCGCAAGCCGCCACCGCCCTGTGCCGAGGCCTGGTTCCAGCAGTCCCTGCAGCAGGCCGGCCATGTCAGCCATTTCGGCGCCAGCTGCGTGCTGCCGGGCGCTGACCGCCTGATCTACGCGCAGCGCCTGCTGCACCCACGCACCATGGCGGTGCTCGGCGTGCTGTGCCTGAGCTTCGACTTCGCCGCCGAGATGCAGGCCATCTTTGCCTCTGGCGGGCCGCGTGCCCAGGTGGGGCTGCTGCTGGACGAGGGCGGACTGGTCATCGCCAGCAGCGATGCCCACTGGATAGCCCCCGGCAGCCGCGTGCCCATGCACCATGGTGATGCCGTGCAGCCGCTGATCCATGCAGGCCGCACCTACCTGGTGCGCACGGCGCGCGCCCTGCCCTACCAAGGCTACGCGGGGCCGCAGGGCTGGCAGACCCAGGTGATGGCACCGCTGGACCTGGCCTTCGCCGCGCAGCAAAGACCGCAGGTCCTGCAGGCGCTGGAGCCGGCCATTGCCGAGGGGCTGATGGCCCAGGCGCGCGGCTTTTGCCCGCCGCTGCACGCCATGGCCCGCGCGGCCGACGACATACGCCGCGTGGTCTGGAATGGCCAGGTGCTGGCTGCCAGCCAGGCGCCGGAGTCCCCCGTGCAGGGCACGGCCCACCCGGACCCGCTGCAGGCCGTGCTGGAGCAGATGGGCGAGACCGGCGACCTGACCCATGCCGTGTTCACACGCGCCATTCACGGCCTGCACGAGACCGCGCTGTCCACCCGGCTGCAGGAGCACAGCACGCTGAACCGGCTGTTGATGGATCTGCTGGAGCGCAATCTCTATGAACGTGCCAACGACTGCCGCTGGTGGGCCCTGACGCCCGGCCTGCAAAAGGTGCTGGAGGACAACAGCGGCTGCCTGGCCCTGTCGGTACAGGCCCACGACAGCGCGCAGCGGCTGCTGGAGCAGCTCAATGCGCTGTACACCGTCTATGCGCGCATTGCGCTGTACGACGCCCAGGGACTGGTGCTGGCCTGCAGCCATGAGAACGAGGCCGGCCTGCCCCTGGCTCCCGGCACGCGCGTGCAGGCATCGGCCCTGCAGGCCACTGTGCTGCTGCGCGATGCCCAGGCCTACCACGTGCAGGAGATGGACGATGGAGGCCTGCCCGTCCATGTCTACCATGCTGCGCTGCGCGCGCCATCGCCTGGGAGTGAACAGCCGCACGGACATGCACACGGCGGCGATCAGGGCCCCGTCATCGGCGGCATCGCCCTGCTGTTCCACACGCGGCGGGAGCTGCAGGCCATGCTGCAGGCCGCAGCGCCAGAGCAGGCAGCAACGGCAGAGCACGCTGCAGCCACCGATCCCGAAGACAGCGGCCTGCCGCGCCTGCCGATGGAAGCCTTCTACGTGGCGCGTGACGGGCGCATCGTCGCCGCCAGCCATGGTGGGCGCCCGCTGGGCAGCTGCATCGCAGGCGTGGCCGGCCTGGCATCGCTGGCCGATGGCGAAGTGCGCAGCAGCATCGAGGAGATCGAAGGCCACTACTGCATCGTCGGCATGGCCGCCGGGCGCGGCTACCGCGAGTTCCGTCTGGACCAGGGCGCGGCACGCGATGCAAAAGAAAGCGCAACGGACGACACACTGGCCGGCCTCGTCAGCCTGAGCCTGCAGCGGCTGGGCCCCGTGCATGCCGATGCGCGCAACCGCGCGCTGCGCCTGGCGTCGGCCACCCGCCTCGATGGTGCCCGGCCCGCCACGCAGGGGCACGGGCACGGGCACGGGCGCGCCGCGCATGGCAGCGGCGACGCGCCTGTGGAACTGGCCAGCTTCTACGTGGGCGCCAGCCTGCTGGCCCTGCGCGCGGGCGATGTCTGCGAGGCCCTGCCCGCCAGCGCCATCTCGCCCGTGGCGGCAGGACGCCTGCCGTTTTGCGTGGGCGCGCTGGCACGGCGCAGCCAGGGCAGCGTCAGCGGCTATGTCTGGGTGTTCGACCTGGCCGCGCTGCTGCAGGGCCAGCCCGGCGTGGTCACCGAGCAGTCACAGGTCATCGTGGTCCAGCATGGCGGCCTGCGCGTGGGCCTGCTGGTCAGCGCGCTGCAGGGCGTGCACCGGCTGCCAGCCAGCGCGCTGGTGGATTCGCCCATGCTGAACGCGGCCGACACCGCGACGGCCCTGGTGCGCAAGCTGGTGCATGCCGACTCGGGCCTGCCGCTGATCCAGTGCCTGGACCCCGCCGCGCTGATGCGAAGGCTGCAGCCTTCGCGCGTTGCCGCGGCCAATGCCGACCGCAATGCGGTCAGCGTGGAAAGAGAGGCGGCGTAGCCCGGGCCTGTCGGGCCTATGGGCATGTCGGGCGCGCTGGGCCTGTCGGGTGTGCCGCGCCTTTAGCGCTTCAAAGGCCCCAGTGGCGCAGGCCCGGCAACGCGGCCTGCGCTGCCTCGTAGCCTTCGTCGATGGCCTCGCGGGCGCGGTGGAAGTCCAGCAGGCCCAGGTGGGACAGGCGCGGCGCGATCACCAGCTCGGGCGGGTCACCCGCCATGCGGCTGCGCGTGATGCGCATCTGCATGATGTTGACGCTGGTCATCACCACGTCCAGCAACGAGGGGGGCCGCGGCGGCGGCTCGGTCTCGCGGCCGGCCTCGTCGCGGTGGTGGCCGGGCATCCACCCCATCACGCCGCGCTGCAGCCTGCGCACCCAGGCCGTGCCGGCCACGGCGCTGGCCTGGCCGGCCAGGTCCTCGGGCGCCACGCCCTGCTCCACGGCGGGCGGGGCTTCCTCCAGTGGCGGCGCGGCAGCCATGGCGGCCGAGGGAACCAGCGGACGCATGTGGCGCCGCATGATGTCGGCATTGAGATCGACCGCGATCACGATGTCCGCGCCCATGGCGCGCGCCAGCGAGGCGGGCACGGGGTTGACGATGCCGCCATCGACCAGCAGCCTCCCCTCGCGCTGCACGGGCGTGAACAGGCCGGGCAGCGCGATGGAGGCACGCACGGCATCGGCGATGGAGCCCTTGCGCAGCCAGACCTCGGCGCCCGAATGCAGGTCGGTGGCCACGGCGCCGAAGGGAATCTTCAGGTCCTCGATGGCCGAGTCCACGAAGTGCTCGCGCCAGAACGCGATCAGCTTCTCCCCCTTGAGCATGCCGCCCGTGATGTTGAAGTCCATGAAACCGAACACCTTGCGCATGCCCAGTCCCAGCACCCATTCCTCGAAGCGCTGCATCTCGCCAGCCGCATAGGAGGCACCGACCAGGGCGCCGATGGACGAGCCGCAGATGATGTCGGGCCTCAGGCCCGCATCCTCCAGCGCGCGCAGCACGCCGAAATGCGCCCAGCCGCGCGCCGACCCGCTGCCCAGCGCCAGGCCGACCACGGGTTTGCGCGGACTCAGCGCCATCAGCGGTCTCCGCCTGCCAGCAGCGCCAGCATGCCGGCCTCGTCCAGCACGGTCACGCCCAGTTCCTCGGCCTTGGCCAGCTTGCTGCCGGCCTCGGCACCGGCCACCACATAGCTGGTCTTCTTGCTGACCGAGCCGGAGACCTTGGCGCCCGCGGCCTCCAGCATCTCCTTGGCCTGGTCGCGGCCCAGCGTGGGCAGCGTGCCGGTGAGCACCACGGTCATGCCGGCCAGCGGCTGGGCGGTCTGCTCGCGCGCCGCGCCCTCTTCCCAGTGCACGCCGCAGGCACGCAGTTGCTCGACCACCTCGCGGTTGTGGGGCTGGGCGAAGAAGGTGTGGATGCTTTCGGCCACGATGGGCCCCACGTCGCGCACCTGCAGCAGTTGCTCGACGCTGGCGTCCATGATGGCGTCCAGCTGGCCGAAGTGGCGGGCCAGGTCCTTGGCCGTGGACTCGCCGACCTGGCGGATGCCCAGGCCGAAGAGGAACCGCGCCAGCGTGGTCTTCTTGGATTTTTCCAGCGCGTCCAGCACGTTCTGGGCCGACTTCTCGGCCATGCGGTCCAGCGATGCCAGGGCCACCAGGCCCAGGCGGTAGAGGTCGGGCAGCGTGCGCACCACGTGGCCGTCCACCAACTGGTCCACGAGCTTGTCGCCCAGGCCCTCGATGTCCATGGCGCGCCGCGCGGCAAAGTGCAGGATGGCCTCCTTGCGCTGCGCCGGGCAGAACAGGCCGCCCGTGCAGCGGTGGTTGGCTTCGCCCTTGGGCCGCGCCACGGCGCTGCCGCAGATGGGGCATGCAGCGGGCATGCGGAAGTTGGGCACATAGGCCGGCCGGTCGCCGGGCACGCGGCCCACGACCTCGGGGATCACGTCACCGGCGCGGCGCACGACCACGGTGTCGCCCGTGCGCACGCGCTTCTTGCGGATCTCGAACAGGTTGTGCAGCGTGGCATTGGTGACGATGACGCCGCCCACCGCCACGGGGGCCAGGCGCGCCACGGGCGTGAGCTTGCCCGTGCGGCCGACCTGTATGTCGATGCCTTCCATGCGCGTGGGCATTTCCTCGGCCGGGTACTTGTGGGCCACGGCCCAGCGCGGCTCGCGCGAGACAAAGCCCAGCTGGCGCTGCTGGGCCAGGCTGTTGACCTTGTAGACCACGCCGTCGATCTCGTAGGGCAGCGTGGCGCGCTCGGCGCCCATGCGCTGGTGGAAAGCCACCAGCTCGGCCGCGCCCTTGGCGATGCAGACCTGGGGCGCAACCGGAAAGCCCCAGTCGCGCAGCGTCTGCAGCATGGCGTAGTGGGTGACGAAGTCGGGGCCGCCCTGGGCAGCCGGCGTGATCTCGCCCAGGCCATAGGCGAAGAAGGACAGCGGGCGCTGCGCCGCAATGCCCGAGTCCAGCTGGCGCACCGAGCCTGCCGCAGCATTGCGCGGATTGGCAAAGCTCTTGCCGCCGGCGGCCTGCTGACGCTCATTGAGCTTGACGAAGTCGGCGCGGCCCATGTAGACCTCGCCGCGCACCTCGACCACGGGCGGCACGCCCTTGCCTTCGGGCAGGGACAGCGGAATCTTGCGGATGGTGCGGATGTTGTGGGTGACGTCCTCGCCCACCTCGCCGTCGCCGCGCGTGGTGGCCTGCACCAGGCGGCCGTTCTCGTAGCGCAGGTTCATGGCCAAGCCGTCGAACTTGGGCTCGGCCACATACTCCACGGGCGGCGCGCCTTCGGCCAGTTCCAGCTCCTTGCGGATGCGTGCGTCGAAGGCCTCGGCACCCGTGGCCTCGTTGTCGGTCTCGGTGCGGATGCTGAGCATGGGCACGGCATGGCGCACGGGCATCAGGCCGTCGAGCACGGCGCCGATCACGCGCTGCGTGGGCGAGTCCGGGGTGACCAGTTCGGGGTAGGCACCTTCCAATGCCTGCAATTGCTGGAAGACGCGGTCGTACTCGCCGTCGGGCACGGTGGGCGTGTCCAACACGTAGTATTCATGCGCCCATTGGTTGAGCTGGGCGCGCAGCGCCTGCACCTTGGCCAGCACCTTGTCGGGGGCGGCCCCGGACTCCGGCGCTGCGGGGGCTGCGCCGGAGAAAAGATCCAGATTGTCATTCATGGGGTTGAGGCCAGGAGCCTGTTGTGCACCAGGGGCACCGCGCCGCGTCAGCTGAACAGTCGCCGCGCCAGCATGGAGCCCGCCGACAGCTCGCGGCTGTCGAGCTTGTCATAGAGATGTTCCAGGTCGTGCTGGATGGGGTCCAGCGCCATGGCCGGCAGCAGGTAGCCGTTCTGGTCGCAGAGCACGCCGTCCATGGTCTGGCACAGGCGCTCGGCCACCTGGCGCAATTGCACGAAGGCCTGCTCGCCGCGCGGCACCTGGGGCACGTCCAGGCTCAGCAGGAACTCGCGCACCACCGAAGTGTCCAGGTCGTCGGCCATGGCCGCCTGCGGGTCGTAGTTGAGCACCAGCACCGGCGGCATGCCGGGCGTGGGCGAAGGCAGGGCCATGCGCCCGGGCATGGAGCCCGGCAGAAAGCCCTGGCGCGATGCGTTCTGCTGCACGTAGCCCGCGCTCCAGGAGGCCTGGCGTGCACGCAGCATGAAGGTGAGCTGGGCGTCGTGCTCGCTGGCGAACTGGTCGAGCTCGCGCGCACGCGCCACTTCCTGCAGCATGTCGGGCACGTCGGGCGTGGCGCCCAGCGCGTCGGCAAAGCGCTGCACCTTGGCAACGAACTCGGAGAACTCGATCTCGTTGAGCGCACCCGTGCGGTTGGCCAGCTGCACGCCGGCCTGGAAGCCCAGGTAGCGCTGGCCGGGCTGCAGCGGCTCCCACTGGTGGGTGGACTGGTTCATGCCCTCGATCGCAAAGGGCTTGTTGCCCGCGCGCCGCGTGGCGGGCTGGGCCTGCAGCGCCAGTTCGCCAGGCACGGCCTGGCCGACCTGCACGGGGGCAATGGCGTCGATCAGCGCATCCAGACCCGGACGGCTGGCGGCCGCGCTGGTCAGGGCCGCGTCGTTGAGGGAAGGCTCGATGGACTGCGGTGCCGACGGGGACGCCGCAGGCGCGGACACAGATTCAGATGCGGGTGCCGATGCGCTGGCGTCTTCGCCCGCCTGCAGGGCATGGGCGGCCTGCGCGGACTGCACTGCCTGGGCGGCCTTGGCAGCCAGCGCAGCCTGGGCCGCAGCCTGGCGCTGCTGCTCTTCGAGCTGGACCAGATGGGCCAGCTCGGCGTCGGTTTCGGCAAAGCGGTCTGCGGAGGCAGGGCTCTGGCCCGGCGCGGCGGTACCGAAGTCGCCCAGCACGGGCTCGCGCAGGCTGTGCGTCAGGTCCGGGCCGTGGCCCACGGTGTCCATGCCGGGCTCATGGCGCGAGGGATCGCGCTGCGCTTCATCGACGGGGTCGGCGCGCTTGGGTGCATTGCGGCGCGCGGACCAGCTGTTGTAGGCAATGATCAGGGCCAGCACCACAAAGCCCAGGACGGCCAGACTGATTTGCAGGTTACTCATGGAATGAAGGAATGAAACGTCGTTCCAGCAAAGGGGTTTGAAAGGTTGCGGACATGCTCAGGATAGCTCAGCCATGGACAGCGCGGACTCCATGTCCACGGCCACGATGCGGGACACACCCTGCTCCTGCATGGTCACGCCGATGAGCTGCTGGGCCATTTCCATGGCGATCTTGTTGTGGCTGATGAACAGGAACTGCGTGCTCTTGCTCATGCTGGCCACCAGCTTGGCATAGCGCTCGGTGTTGGCATCGTCCAGCGGCGCATCCACCTCGTCCAGCAGACAGAACGGGGCCGGGTTGAGCTGGAAGATGGCGAAGACCAGGGCAATCGCCGTCAGCGCCTTCTCGCCACCGGACAGCAGGTGAATCGTCTGGTTCTTCTTGCCGGGCGGCTGCGCGATCACCTGCACGCCCGAGTCCAGGATTTCATCGCCGGTGATGACCAGCTTGGCCTGCCCGCCGCCGAACAGTTCGGGGAACATGCGCCCGAAATGCCCGTTCACGGTCTCGAAGGTGCCCGACAGCAGCTCGCGCGTCTCGGCGTCGATCTTGCGGATGGCATCTTCCAGCGTGTTCATGGCCTGGGTCAGGTCCTCGGTCTGCGCGTCGAGGAAGGTCTTGCGCTCGCGCGCCAGCTTCAACTCGTCCAGCGCCGCCAGGTTGACCGCCCCCAGGGCCGCGATCTCGCGGTGCAAGCGGTCGATCTCGCCCTGCAGGCCGTGCATGCGCACATTGGCCTCGGCAATGGACTGGGAGACGGCGGCCAGGTCGGCGCCCGCCTCTTCCAGCAAGGTGGAGTACTGCTCCAGGCCCAGGCGCGCGGCCTGCTCCTTGAGCTGGAATTCGGTGATGCGCTGGCGCAGCGGGTCCAGCGCCTTTTCCAGTTGCTGGCGGCGTTCGTCGCTGGCGCGCAGCTTGTTGGTCAGGTCGTCATATTCGCTGCGGCGCGCGGCCACGGCCTGCTCGCGCTGCATCTTCAAATCCAGCGCATCCTGCAGGCCGCCCTGGGCCGCGGCATCGGTCAGGCGCGTGAGCTCGTCCTGCGCGCGCTGCTGCTCGTCGGCCAGGGAGCGGGCCTGCTGGCTGGCCGTCTCTATGGTGCGGCTGAGTTCGCCCCGGCGCGCCTCCAGGCTGCGGCGCGAGAACGTGGCCTCCTGGGCCTGGCGTTCCAGCGTGCGCAGTTGCTCGCGCGATTCGTTCAGGCGCCGCTCGGACTCCAGCACCTTGTCGCCGAGCTGGGCATGGCGCTCCTGGCTGTCGGCCAGTTGCATGTCCAGTTCCTCGAAGCGGGCCTCGGCCGCCACGCGGCGCTCCTCGATGTCGGACAGCTGGGCCTCGACCTCGGCCAGGTCGGCGCTGATCTGGGCATTGCGTGCACGGGCCTGCTCGGCCAGCTGCGACAGGCGCAGCGTCTCGACCTGCAGCTCGTGGGCACGGCTTTGCGATTCGCTGGCCTCGCGCCGGGCGCTGACCAGGCGCTGCGAGGCCTCGGCATAGGCGCTTTCGGCACGCACCAGGGCCGTGCGCGACTCGTCGGAGATCAGCGCCTGGGCGCGCACTTCCTTTTCAAGGTGCTCGATTTCCTGGGCGCGTGCCAGCAGGCCGGATTGCTCCGAGTCCTGCGCATAAAAGCTCACGCTGTGGCTGCTGACGGCATGGCCCGTGGGCACGTAGACGGTTTCACCGGGCCGCAGTTCGCCGCGGCGCGACAGCGCCTCTTCCAGCGTGGGCGCCGTGTAGCAGTCCTGCAGCCAGTCGCCGAGCACGGCGCGCAGGCCGGCATCGTTCACGCGCAGCAGGTCCGACAGGTGCTGCCAGCGGCCGGCGGCCGGCGCGGGCGCGCCTTGCGGGGGGCTGAAGAAGGCCAGGCGCGCGGGCGGCGCATCGTGCCCGCCTGAGCCCAGAAAGCCACGCACCATGTCGAGCCGGCCCACTTCCAGCGCGCCCAGGCGCTCGCGCAGCGCGGCCTCCCGCGCGTTTTCCCAGCCGGGCTCGATGGCAATGCGGCTCCACAGGCCCTGCATGCCGTCCAGGCCGTGCTTGGCCAGCCAGGGCTGGAGCTTGCCGTCTGTCTTGACCTTTTCCTGCAGGGCCTTGAGCGCTTCCAGCCGCGCCGACAGGTCCGCGTGGCGCGCGGCCTCGGCGTTGACGGCCTGCTGGCGCGTGCGGCGGTCCTCGTCGAGCTGGGGCACGGAGTCCTGCAGCTCGTTGAGCACGGCATCGGCCATTTCAGCCAGTTCGCGCGCCTCTTCCAGCTGGGACTGCAGATTGTTCAGGCGGGCCTCGTCGGGCGTCTCCAGCGCGTTGCGGTCGGCGCGCAGGCGCTCGAAGCGGGTCTCGAACTGGCGGCGCTGCTCGTCCAGGCTGCGCTGCTCGGCGGCCAGCACCTGGATCTGCTGCTGCACCTGGACCACGCTGGCGCGCTGGTCGGTGTCGGCCTTCTGGGCATTGCGCAGGGCGTCCTCCAGGTCGGGCAGGCGCATGCTCTGCTCCTCGACCTGGGCGGCCAGCATCTCGGCCTGTTCCTCGGCGTCCATTCCGGCGCCTTCGAGGTTCTCGATCTCGGCTTCGGCTTCCTCGCGGCGGCTGTTCCACAGCAGCACCTGCTCGGACAGCTGCTGCAGCCGCTGCTGCACGCGCTGGCGGCCTTCGAGCACGTAGCGGATCTCGGCCTCCAGCTTGCCGACTTCGGCCGTGGATTCGTAGAGCTTGGCCTGGGCCTGGTTGACCTGGTCGCTGGCGTCGTAGTGGGCCTGGCGCAAGGTTTCGAGTCCGCTTTCGTTGTTGCGGATGTCGGCCATGCGCTCTTCGAGCTCGTTGACGGCCTGCAGGCCCTCCACGCGCACGCGGTCCTGCTCGGCCTCGGCCTCGGCGCGCTTGAGGAACCACAGCTGCTGCTGCTTGAGCGTGACCTGGGACTGCAGCGCGTTGTACTGGGCCGCCACCTCGGCCTGCTTTTCCAGCCGGTCGAGGTTGTTGTTGAGCTCGCGCAGGATGTCTTCCACGCGCGTGAGGTTCTCGGTGGTGGCCGAGAGCCGGTTCTCGGTCTCGCGCCGGCGCTCCTTGTACTTGGATACGCCTGCGGCCTCTTCCAGGAACAGGCGCAGTTCCTCGGGGCGCGACTCGATGATGCGGCTGATCGTGCCCTGGCCGATGATGGCGTAGGCGCGCGGGCCCAGGCCCGTGCCCAGGAACACGTCCTGCACATCGCGGCGGCGCACGGCCTGGTTGTTGATGAAGTAGCTGCTGTTGCCCTCGCGCGTGAGCACGCGCTTGACGGCGATCTCGCCGAACTGGCCCCACTGGCCGCCCGCGCGGTGGTCACTGTTGTCGAACACCAGTTCCACGCTGGAGCGGCTGGCCGGCTTGCGGTGCGTGGTGCCGTTGAAGATCACGTCCTGCATGGACTCGCCGCGCAGCTCGCTGGCCTTGCTCTCGCCCAGCACCCAGCGCACCGCATCCATGATGTTGGACTTGCCGCAGCCGTTGGGGCCCACCACGCCCACCAGTTGCCCCGGCAGCATGAAGTTGGTGGGCTCGGCGAAGGACTTGAAGCCGGACAGCTTGATGGAATTCAGGCGCACGATGCAGGCAGATGGCGGTCCGCGGCGAACGGACGAATGAGGACGTGGGGGAACAACAGGGAAGCTCGGAATGATACCGCGCGCCACCCCTGCTCAAGAATGGAAAGCGGCCCGCGCGGGGCCGTGTCGAATGTCAAGAATGGTTTGAGGGGGCGTCCGGCACCCCGCTGCCATCCGTGCACTCCACCACCTGGGGCCGGTCCTGTGCCTCCTGCGGCAGGTTAGCCGGGCTCAGGGCCGGAGGGCGCGACACGATGGCCTGGCGCACCAGTGCCTCGAAGCTGCGCACGGGCACGGGCGGGCTGAGCAGGTAGCCCTGCCAGGCGTGGCAGTGCTGGTCTTCGAGGAACTGGCGCTGCGCCTCGGTCTCCACACCCTCGGCGATGACCTGCAGGCCCAGGCTGGTGCCCAGGGCAACGATGGTGCGCGCAATGGCCGCGTCGTTGGGGTCGCTGAGCACGTCGCGCACGAAGCTGCGGTCGATCTTGAGCTGGTCCAGCGGCAGGCGCTTGAGATAAGCCAGCGAGGAGTAGCCGGTGCCGAAGTCGTCCAGCGAGAACCCCACGCCGTGTGCCTTGAGCGTGGCCATCTTGGCCGCCGTGTCGTCCACGTCGGCCAGCAGCAGGCTTTCGGTCAGCTCCAGCTTGAGCAGGCGCGGATTGGCACCGTGCTCCTTGAGCGCCTGCAGCACCTGCTCCACGAAGCGCGCCTGGTGGAACTGGCGCGGGCTGACGTTGACGGCCAGCATCAGGCAGGCCATGTCCGGCTCCGCCGCCCATTGCGCCAGTTGCCGGCAGGCCTCGCCCAGCACCCATTCGCCCAGTTGCTGGATCAGGCCCGTTTCCTCGGCCAGCGAGACGAAGAGCGACGGAGGCACCAGCCCTTCGCGCGGGTGGTTCCAGCGCAGCAGGCCCTCTGCGCCGACGATGCGCCCGTTCGCCACCTGCGGCTGGTAGTACAGGACGAATTGCGAGCGCACCAGGCCCTCGCGCATTTCCTGCTCCATGGCCGTGCGCGATCTGAGCACGGCCTGCAGTTGCGGATCGAAGAACTGCAGCGTGTTGCGCCCCATGCCCTTGGCCTGGTACATGGCCATCTCGGCACGGCGCAGGACCTCGTCGGCACTGAGTTCCTGCTCGCCGAACAGGCTGGCGCCTATGCTCAGCGTGATGTGGCAGGACTGGCCACTCAGTTGCAGCGGTTGCAGCAGCAGCGAACGCATGCGCTGGACCTCGCCTTCGAGCTTGGAGGCGGCGTGCATGGAATCCTTGCCCAGGTCCTCCAGCAGCACGACGAAGTCATCGCCGCTGTGGCGGGCCAGCGTGGCCTCGCGGCCCAGGGACTGGGCCAGTCGCTCGGCAATCATGCGCAGCAGCACGTCGCCCAGCTCCAGCCCCAGGCTGTCGTTGAAGGCCTTGAAGTTGTCCACGTCCAGCAGCATGACGGCGCCACAGCGCCCGCGACGGCGGCTGGAGGCCAGCGCCTGCTGCAGCCGGTCCACCAGCAGGCGGCGGTTGGGCAGGCCGGTGAGCGCATCGTAGAAGGCCAGGCGGCGAATTTCTTCTTCGGCGGTCTTGCGCTGGCTCTGGTCCTGCAGGATCAGCAGGCAGCCTTCGTCCAGCAGCATGCCGCCGATGGATACGGAGCGCGCGCAGCCGTCGCTGCCTATGAGCTGGTACTCCTCGGAGTTGAGGGTGCCGCAGCTGTCGGACTCGCTGCCATGGGGGCTTTGGGCAACGCGCGCCCGCGCCTGCGCAGCCTCGAAGCGGCGCTGCATGCGCTGGCGGCGCGCTTCATCCGGGCACATGTTGCGCCACCAGCCGTCGCCATCCATGCCGGCCGTGGCGCCATGGCCTGCCAGGCGCATGAATTCCTCGTTCCAGTAGGCGAAGCGGCCATCCTCCTGCAGCATGGCCAGGCCCAGGGGCAGGCGCTGGATGACCATGCGCAGGTGGCGCGATCCGTCGCGCTGCATTTGCTGCAAGTGGCGGCGCGCGCTGATGTCCTGCACCAGGGCCATCAACCGCAGCGATGGGCCGTGGCCCAGCGCGGAGATGTGCAACTCCACCCAGACCAGGCTGCCGTCGCTGCGCCGCAGCTGCCGCTCGATCTGCAGGGCGCGGCGCTGGCCCGCAGCCAGTTCCTGCAGCAGCAGCCTGTCGCCCTCCACCGTTTCGGCGGCCACCAGGGCCAGCAGGGGGCGCTGGCACAGCTGCTGTGCCTCGTGGCCGGTGATGTCGCAATACCTGCGGTTCACATGCAGGACATTGCCGTTGGCCGCGTCAATCTGCACCACGCCCACGGCGGCCTGCTCGAACAGTGCCTGAAAGCGGGCATCGCTCTCGCGCATGCTGCGGGAAGAGGCACGCAGCTGCGCCCAGCTGGACGGATGGCGCCGCCACCAGGCTGCCGCCAGCGAGGCCAGCAGGACTGACACCAGCATGCCCAGAGCAAACAGCACCAGGGGCTGGGCGCGCTCGGTCCAGGACAGGGCCGTGCTCACGGGAATGAAGTTCAACCGCCACAGCCGGTCCTGGGCCTGCAGTGTCTGCTGCAGCACCACCTGGCCGGTGTCGCCCAGGCCTACCGCTTCCTGCCCGCGCTCGGGCCAGGCAGCACCCAGATACAGCGGCAGCGGCGATACGCCGGCCGGCGGCAGGGGCGAGACCGGGCCTGCGTCATGCATGGCCAGCGCAAGCCGGCCCAGGAAGCCGCGCTCATGCAGGTCCTGCACCAAATCGTGCACACGAATGCTGACGTCGGCCGTTCCCAGGAACAGCGGATGCGCGGCCGCGCCATCCGGAGACTGGTGGTCCGCCAGGGCAAAGACGGGCGCGCGCACCAGCACGGCGGTGGCATGCTCGCCGGGCTGCTTCATTGCAAACGGCGCCGAGACCACGGCGGCCGCGCTGTCCCGGCTGCGCAGCATGCTGGCCATGAGGCTGGGGCGGTCGTGCATGTCCAGGCCGGCGATGGATTCATTGCCTTCCACCGGCCAGACATAGTCGATGAAGAAATAGTGGGGATCGGGCCTGAACGAGGCCGACGGATCCTGGCTGGCCTGACCGCGCTCCGTTGCGGCCCGCGTAAAGGTCAGTGCCTGCATGCCGGGCTGTATCTGTATGCGCAGCGCCTGCGCAATGCGCGCGAAGGCCTGCTGCCCCATCTCGGGAGAGGCGGCCAGCTGGTTGGCCACATGCTGGACCATGACGGCATAGGCATCCAGGCGCATCTCCAGCGCCTGGCGGGCAGACTGGGCCTGTTGCGTATGGCGCTGCAGGTCGATGCGCTCCAGCGCCCGCTGCTGCTGCAGGGCGAGCGCGGCGCTCAGGCACATGCCCACCGCCATGACGGTGGCGGCTGGCCAGGCGGTCCGGATGGCTACAAGCGTGCGCTGGGCAAAAGCTGACATGGAGCGGCTAAGGCTGAATAGGCAGTCACGGGGGAATCGGTCCAGGAGCACGGAACCACTCGTTGCCAGCCCCATGGCCAGCCACCCGAAAAGGCTGGGCAGGCCATGTGGAGCAGAGAGCGAGGATAAATGGATTTCGGCACCAGGCAGGCAAATCATATGTAAGACAAATCCTACAAACGCCTTTGCTCTATCGTCGGAATGCGCTCTTGCTGAAGACCTCCACGGGCAAACCCTAGACTGCAGGCAGCAAGGTGCTTGCACCCGGCCCCCTGTGCCGAGCCCGCCGGGCCCGCCGGGCCTGCCGGGCCTTGCCGGGCCTTGCCGGGCCTTGCCGGGCACAAGGGGTGGAGGGCGAGGCATTGCACAAGCCCTCATCCATGAAATCAGAGGCGGCAGTTTTGAAACATCAATGAAACGGATCGTGCGGCAGCAGGTGGCGCTGCAGCCCTTTAGCCTCTGGCAGCAGGCTGCGGGGCTTGCACGGGTTTCCCCTTGAGTCGGATGGCATGCCGCTTGCAACAAGCCTGGTGCACTGCCAACCATAACTCTGCAGGAGACACCAACCCATGAGCATCAACCGCCGCCGCTTTTGCGCCGCCCTGCCCGCCCCGTTGGCCGGCCTTGCGCTGCCGCACCAGGGCTTGGCCCAGGAGGCCTTTCCCAGCAAGTCGCTGAAGATCGTCTGCCCCTTCGCACCCGGCGGCGGTTCGGATTTCATTGCGCGCGTGGCCTCCAACGTGCTCAACGACAGGCTGGGCCAGCCCGTGGTGGTGGAGAACCGGCCGGGCGCCGGTGGCACGCTGGGCACCGAGTACGCGCTGCGCTCGGCGGCCGATGGCTACACGCTGCTGCTGGTGGCAGGCAGCTATACGGTCAACCCTTCGCTGTACAAGCTGCGCTTCGACCCCGTGGCCGACATGACGCCCGTGATCCAGCTGTCCAAAGGCGCCTACGTGGTCTGCGTGAGCCCCCGCGTGCCCGCCAGAAACCTGCAGGAACTGCTGACCTATGCGCGTGAGAACCCGGGCAAGCTGACCTTTGCCTCGGCCGGCAATGGCAGCCATCTTCACATCGTCACCGAGTACCTGTTCGGCATGGCCAAGGTCAAGGCCACGCATGTGCCCTATCGCGGCACGGGCCCGGCCGTGACCGATCTGCTGTCAGGCAACGTGGACATGCTTGTGGCCGGCACCGAGGCGCTGATGCAGCACGTCAAGAGCGGCAAGCTGCACGCCCTGGCCGTGACCACGGCCCAGCGCCTGCCCGCCTATCCCGAGATTCCGTCGGTGGCCGAAAGCGGCCTGCCGGACTATGACGTGGTGGCCTGGCACGGCCTGCTCGCGCCCAAGGGCCTGCCGCCCGCCGTACTGTCGCGCATCAATGCAGCGTTGGACACCGGCCTCAAGGCGCCGGCACTGCTGGCCCAGCTGGAGCCCACGGGCGTGTCCCCGGCAGGTGGCACACCGGCCCAGTTCGGCGCCCTGATCCAGTCCGAGATTCCCCGCTACGCCAAGGTGGTGAAAGACAACGAAATCCGCGCACAGTAATCGGCGCACAGCAATCGGCTCACGCAGGCCCGAGAATCCATCCGCCCCCATGACCTCCCGCTACAAGAAACCCCTGCCCGGCACCACGCTGCACTACATCGACGCCCGCGCCGCCGTCGATGCCCTCTCGCCCGGTGCCTGGGCACGCCTGCCCTACACCGCCCGCGTCCATGCCGAGAACCTCGTGCGCCGCGCCGATCCCGCGCAGCTGGACGGCTACCTGCTGCAGCTGATCGAACGCCGCCGCGACATCGACTTTCCCTGGTATCCCGTGCGCGTGGTCTGCCACGACATCCTGGGCCAGACGGCCCTGGTGGACCTGGCCGGCCTGCGCGATGCCATCGCGGCCGAAGGCGGCGACCCGGCCCAGGTCAACCCCGTCGTGCCCGTGCAGCTCATCGTGGACCACTCGCTGGCCGTGGAGTGCGGCGGCTTCGATCCCGACGCCTTTGCGAAGAACCGCGCCATCGAGGACCGCCGCAACGAGGACCGCTTCCACTTCATCGAGTGGACGAAGAAGGCCTTCGCCAACGTGGATGTGATCCCTGCAGGGAACGGGATCATGCACCAGATCAATCTGGAAAAAATGTCCCCCGTGATCACCGTCCAGGATGGCCTTGCCTTCCCCGATACCTGTGTGGGCACGGACAGTCACACGCCCCATGTGGACGCGCTGGGCGTGATCGCCGTGGGCGTGGGGGGCCTTGAGGCCGAGAACGTCATGCTGGGCCGCGCCTGCTGGATGCGGATGCCCGAGATCGTGGGCGTGCGCCTCACGGGCCGGCGCCAGGGCGGCATCACCGCCACAGACATCGTGCTGGCCCTGACCGAATTCCTGCGCCAGCAAAAAGTCGTCGGGGCCTATGTGGAATTCTTTGGCGAGGGCGCAGACAGCCTGAGCATCGGCGACCGCGCCACCATCTCCAACATGTGCCCTGAATACGGCGCCACGGCGGCCATGTTCTCCATTGATGACCAGACGCTGGCCTACCTGCGCCTGACCGGCCGCGACGAGGCCCAGGTGCGCCTGGTCGAAGCCTATGCGCGCACCGCGGGTTTCTGGAGCGACACCCTGGCCGGGGTGGAGTACGAGCGCGTGCTGCAGTTCGACCTGTCCACCGTGGTGCGCAACATGGCCGGCCCCTCGAATCCGCACCGGCGCCTGCCCACCTCGGCCCTGGCCGAGCGCGGCATTGCCGATGCGGCCAAGCTGCAGGCCGCCCG